>Ga0247717_1000410_pt1 | contig 13123 bp, 11 predicted proteins | sample 24E_NmetaG_FD_189047 | JGI IMG/M metagenome (GOLD analysis project Ga0247717, IMG submission 189047) | Soil microbial communities from hillslope of Landscape Evolution Observatory, University of Arizona, Oracle, AZ, United States - 2-4-E_N | ecosystem: Engineered > Artificial ecosystem >... | reverse complement strand
GCCCACCACTGGCCGCCGGGCCTCGGGCCCGGGCACGCCCGGCGGCCAGTGGTGGGCGACGGACAGGGGTTGGGGGTGGTGGTGGGTGAGCAGCACGGCCGGGCCCTGCGCGTCGGCGACCGCGTCGGCCACGTCGTCGGCGAACCGGGCGTAGGTGCCGGTGTGGCTGCCGGGCTTCGAGGAGTCGAACAGCACGATGCGAACGCCGGGCACGTCGACCACCCGCACGCCGTCGCGCGTCAGCGGCACGCCGGCCGCCGCGAAGGTGGGCACCAGCGACTCGTGGTCGGGTCGCACTTCGTGGTTGCCCACCAGCGCTTCGACGGCGACACCGCCGGCCGCCAGCAGCGCCGCCGCCCGCTCGCCCTCCTCGATCGAGCCCCGCTGCGTGATGTCGCCCTTGACCGCGAGCAGCTGCGATCCCCAGGCGACCGACTCGGTCACGGCGGCGCGCAGGCAACGCTCCGATGGCAGATCCTCGAGACGGAGGGGATCGTGCACGGTCGGGAGGAACCCGAAGGTCTCGAGGCCGATGTGCACGTCGCTCACCGTCGAGAACCGGAAGAGCTCTTCGCCGGGCGGCGGCGCCATCCCGCGGTGCGGGACGTCGCGGGCGGCGACGTCCCGCCTCGTCCGCTCGATGACCTGAGCGACGTCGGGCTCGACGGCGAAGGTCTCGATCGCCGCTACGCCCGTCGGAGTGCCTCGCCGAGCCGCGCCGCCTCGCGCTGGCGCAGGGCGACGTTGACCTTCAACCGCTCGAGGTGCTGCTCGATCGTCTTCACCGCTTGCGGCACCGGGTGGTCGGCGAGGAAGCGCTCCACGTCGGCCGCCGCCTCCGGCGTGTTGAGGGTCGTGACCCCGCCGAGGAGGCGCGGGATGGTGTTGTCCGGGAACCGGGCGTTGACCGCAGCCCACTCGCCCTTCACGAACTCCCACGCGAGCTCGTTCACCTCGCGGTTCTGCAGCAGCAGCTGCACCAGGAACGGCGCGTTCTGCGACCGGATGCTGTCGGTGAGCGTGAGCTCGAGGGTCGACTGGGCCAGGCCGGCGTCGGGGAACGCCCCGAGCGCGTACAGGTAGCGGAGCTGCTCCTGCGGCGACGACGAGGTGTGGTAGCGCTCGAGGAACTGCGCGTGCTCGTCGGCGGTCCCGACGCTGGCGACGACCCCGATGGCGGCGGCGGCGACGTTGGGGTCGGTGCGGCGGTCGGCGTACACCTCGCGGGCGCGGGCCCGCACCTCCGGGTCGGCGCCGATCACCCCGAGCGCGCTGATCACGGTCTGCCGGGCCTGTCGCGTCAGCTCGGCCTCGCCCGCCGCCGGCTCCCAGCCGAGCCGCTCGAGCGCGGGCCCGACGAGGTCGCGGACATAGGTCTGGTAGGCGGCGCGGGCCTCGCCGTCGAGGATCCGGTCGACGGCGCCGAGGACCCCGGCCATCGTCGACCACACTGCGGCGTCCGTCTCCCCCTGGTAGCCGCGGAGCAGGTCGAGCAGGTCGATGGCGTCGGTGTCGCCGGCGAGGACCGCGGCCCACGTGTCATCGACCAGCAGCGACCGCTCGACCGGGGCGAGATCGGGAATGGCCGGCCGCAGCGCTGCGAGCAGGTCCGGCGCGTAGCGGACGCGGTAGAAGCCGTGGCCGCCGGCGTTGGCCACCAGCCCGCTCGCGGCGCCGGGGAGGGTGGCCGTCGCGGCCTCACCGTCGATCAGCACCCGGTGGGTCGTGCCCCCGACGCGGGCCAGCACCGGCACCGCGAACCGCGTGGCGGCAGCCTTGCCGTCGAGGAAGCGGAACAGGCGCTGGGTGAAGGTGGTCTCGTCGCCGGCGGCGTCGACGGCGACCATCGGGTGTCCACCCTGGAAGATCCAGGTGTCCATGATGTGGCGCACGGGCTCGCCGGTGGCCTCCTCGATGGCGTCCCACAGGTCGGTGGTCTCCGCGTTGCCGTACTCGCGGCTGCGCAGGTAGAGCCGGATGCCGGCCCGGAAGCCTTCCTCGCCGAGGTACTGCTCCAGCATGCGGAGCACCGACGCTCCCTTCTGGTAGGTGAGCACGTCGAACATGCCGTCGGCGTCGGCCGGGGAGCGCACCGGGTACTCGATTGGTCGGGTGCTGGCCAGGGAGTCGACCGAGAACGCCACCGCCCGCTCGTTGGTGAAGGCCGCCCACCGGTGCCACTCGGGCCGGAAGGCGTCGACGGCCGCGAGCTCCATGAACGTGGCGAACGCCTCGTTGAGCCACAGCCCGTTCCACCACTTCATCGTCACCAGGTCGCCGAACCACATGTGGGCCAGCTCGTGGGCGACCACGTCGGCCACCCGCTGCAGCTCGGTCTGGGTCGACTGTTCGGGGTCGATGAGCAGCACCGCCTCGCGGAAGGTGATGGCGCCGAGGTTCTCCATGGCGCCGGCGGCGAAGTCGGGCAGGGCGATGAGATCGACCTTGTCGCCGGGGTACGGGATGTCGTACCAATCGGCGAAGTACTCCAGGCAGAAGGCGCCGACCTCGAGGGCGAACGGCGCGAGGTGGGACTTGCCCGGCACGTGCACCACCCGGAGCGGCGTGCCGCGCACGTCCACCGGGTCGGTCACCTCGAGGGGGCCGACCACGAAGGCCACGAGGTAGGTCGAGATCGGGATCGTGTCGGCGAAGCGGACCGCGACTCGTCCGTCCCCCGTCGGCGTCCGCTCGACCTCGGCGGCGTTGGAGATGGCGAGGAGATCGGCGCTCACCACGAGGGTGACGCCGAACACGGCCTTCAGGTCGGGCTCGTCCCAGCACGGGAACGCCATGCGGGCGTCGGTGGCCTCGAACTGCGTGGTGCCGATGACGCGCTGCTCGCCCGACTCGTCGGTGAACGTGCTGCGGTAGAAGCCGGTGAGCTTGTCGTTGAGGATCCCGCGGAACCGGGCGTGGACCTCGGCGTCCCCCGCCTCGATGGCGCGGGCGAGGGTGAGGGTCGCCCGCTCCCGCTCGGCGTCGAGGGTCACGGTGCAGTCGGTGCGCCGGTTGGCGACGGTCACCCACGCCTCGTCGATGTCGAGCTCCTTGGCGTTGAGCACGATCTCGGTCGTGGGCTCCCGCACCTCGACGGCGATGGCCACGTCGCCGGCGAAGGTGGCGGCGCCGAGATCGGGCTCGATCGTCAGCTCGTAGCGGCGGGGGAGGACGTGACGGGGGAGCCGGTAGTCGGACTCCTCGAGCGCTGGGGATGCGTCGGACATCGAGGGGAGAGCGTAGGGTGGACCCTTCGTGACCGCGGACTTGGACGTCGTCGGCGTCGGCAACGCACTGGTCGACGTGATCTCGATGGAGTCCGACGAGTTCATCGAAGGCCGGGGCCTCGTGAAGGGCTCGATGCGCCTGATCGAGCCCGACGAGGCGGTCGCCCTCTACGACGCCATGGGCCCGGGCGTGGAGATGTCGGGCGGCTCAGCGGCCAACACGCTCGCCGGGCTGGCCTCCCTCGGTGGCCGGGGTGGCTTCATCGGACGGGTGCGCGACGACCAGCTGGGCACGGTGTTCGCCCACGACATCCGGTCGGTCGGGATCGAGTTCCCGGTCCCGCCCGCGACCACGGGCTCGCCGACCGGCCGATCGCTCATCATCGTGTCCTCCGACGCCGAGCGCACCATGAACACCCTCTTGGGCGCCGCGGCCGAGCTCGGACCCGACGACGTCGACGCGGCGTTCGTGGCGCGGGCCCAGGTGACCTACCTCGAGGGCTACCTGTTCGACCGTGAGCTGGCCGGTCAGGCGTTCGAGAAGGCGGCCGCCGCCGCCCACAACGCCGGCCGGCTCGTGGCGCTCACCCTGTCGGACTCCTTCTGCGTCGAGCGGTTCCTCACCGCGTTCCGCGGGCTCGTCTCCGACGTCGTCGACATCCTCTTCGGCAACGAGGACGAGCTCTGCCTGCTGTACGAGACCGACGACGCCATGGAGGCGCTCGGTCACGCCGAGCGGGTGTGCGACCTCGTGGTCATGACCCGCAGCGCCGACGGATCCGTGGTGTCGAAGCGCGGCCAGCGCCTCGAGGTCGCCGCCGAGCCCGTGCCCCGCGTCGTCGACACCACCGGGGCCGGCGACCTCTACGCCGCCGGGTTCCTCTACGGCCTCACCCACGGCCACGACCTGGCGACGAGCGCCCGGCTGGGCTCCATCGCCGCCGCCGAGGTCATCTCCCACGTCGGCGCCCGCCCCGAGACCGTCCTCGCCGGCCTCGCCGCCCCCCTCCTCGTCTGACCCGGCACCGTCCTTGTCGATCCACCCCTGAAGTCCGGGGAGATCGACACAGAAGCGGTCAGGTGGTCTCGGTCTGGGCCCGGCCTCGCTCGATGATGGCCTGGCGGCGGCGCTCGACCTCGGCCGGGTCGAAGCCCGTGGCTTGCCACTCGGTGGCCATGCGCCGCTCGACCCGCCACCCCTCGGCCACGGTGGTGCCGGTCACGGCGTCGTAGGTCTCGAGCATCCGGCGCACGCCCCGCTGGTCGTTGCCGGCCACGTCGGCGGCGATCGACCGGGTGAACGGCAGGAGCTCGGCGTGGGGCACGACGTGGTTCACGAGGCCGAACCGGAGCGCCTCCTCGGCACCCATGAAGTTGCCGGTGATGCTCATCTCGCGTGCGCGGCGCACGCCGATCGCCTGGGGGAGCAGCACCGTGAGCCCCCACCCGGGCATGACGCCGACGCGGCTGTGCGTGTCGGCGAACCGGGCGTGCTCCGACGCGATGAGGAAGTCGCAGTTGAGGGCGATCTCGAACCCGCCCGTGATGGCCACCCCGTTGATGGCGCCGATCACCGGCTTGGTCATCGCCGGGAACGGACGGGTGACCACCGGGTCGGGGTCGGTGCCGGGGCCACCGGCCTCGGCTGGCGCCGGACGGGGCCGGGAGCCGAGCTCCCTCAGGTCGAGGCCGGCGCAGAAGGCGGGGTCGGCGCCGGTGAGGATCACCACGTCGACGCCCTCGTCGGCTTCGAGCGCCAGCATCGCCTCCGGCAGCGCCGCCCGCAGCTCGGCGTTCAGCGCGTTGCGCGCCTCGGGGCGGTTCATCGTCACCGTGCCGATCCGGTCGGCCACCTCAACGAGCACCACGTCACTCACGGGCAGGTCACTCCTCGTCGTCTTCAGGGGGGAGGTAGGCGAGCTTGAGATCGCCGAGGCGCACCAGGGTCGAGGCGACCCAGCCGCCCATGCCGCCGAACCGCTCGTCGAGGATCGACCCGTCGGCGAGGGCGGCCTCCTCGAGCGGCACGGTGCCCTCGTAGGACACCTCGAGGGCGAACTCACCGTTGGCGAGGTCGTGGCCGTACACCTGCTCGATGGTGGGGCCCGATCGCTCGAGCGGTTCGAGGCCGATGGGCGGGCTCTCGGCGGGGAGCACCGCGAGCACCATCTCGGGATCCGGTCGCTCGGCCAGCCGCTGGATGCGCAGCGTGATCTCCACGATGATCTCCGGCGGCTCCTCGAACGGCTCGCCGATGTACCAGCTGCGGTACGCGGTCTGGGCCCACGTCGGCCAGTCGAGGGTGATGTCGGCTCGCACCCGGGGCGGCATGCCCTCGCCGGGGAGCCCGTAGCTGGTCTCCCACGTGAGGTCGCCGAGCAGCACGTCGACCTGGAACCGCTCCTCGAACGCCTGCCGCTCGAGGAACGCGTCGCGCATGGCGTCGCTCATGGCGCCGATGGCATCGGTGAAGACGTGGTCGAGCACTTATCTGGTCTCCGCTCTGCGCCGTGGGGCTCGCTGGCGCTCGCGAGCGGGCTTGCCGCTCCGACGTGCCGGACTGCCGTCCGGCCGTGACATGGTCTGCGCTCTGCGCCATGGGGCTCGCTGGCGCTCGCGCTCGTGCGTGGTCACGAGCGCCGCTCGGGTTGCGACATGAAGGCGATGGCGGTGGCGATCCCGAGGTCGCGGGTCCGGAGGGTGGCGATGCGGCGGCCAGGCTGCACGGCGTCCTTGGGGTCGGTGACCAGCTCGCCGAGCGTGTCCTTCGTGAGGTCGAGGTCGGTCACGTTCACGGCGAGACCGTAGAAGCCGGCGGGACCGTCGCCACCGGGCTCGACCGGCCCCACGAGCTCGACGATCACCGCCCCGGCGCGGAAGAACACCTGCTGCATCCCGCGGCCGATGTCGCGCGCGCGCTTGGCCGGCAGCCCGACCGTCTCCAGCGCCGCCGTCGTGCGCCGGCTGTCGGGTGAGCGCACCACGACGTGGTCGATCGAGGTGGTGCCGTTGGCGTGTGGGACGGGCTCCGGGCGATCGCCATCGACGACGGTCGTGGGAATGCCGTCGATGGGCTCGGCCCGCTCGAGCCCGGCGAAGCCCCACCCGGTGATGCCGAGACCGTGGCCGCCGCCCTCGAGCCGCACCACGACGTCGCCCAGCACGCAGGTCCCGTCGCCGGCGACGGTGAACCCGGCGGCGCGCCATCCCTCGGCGTCGTCGACGGCGGTCAGCTCGGCGAGCACGGGCACACCGGGAACCTAGGCCGCGGCGCGCTCCTCGGTCGCCTTCGCCCGCAGCACCTTGAGGGCGGCTCGCTCGCTGCGCCGGCATGACGCCGAGGCGCGGGAGGTGCGCCACGCCTCGGCGAGGGTGCCGTCGAGGTGCGACTCGGGGATCGCCGGGTGCACGTAGCAGCTGCGGCAGACGGCCCGGGTGTTGCCGAGTCGGTCGGCGGCGGCGTCGACGGCGGCCACGATGTGCTGCTCCGCCTCCCGCTCCGACGCCGCCGGCCCGAGGTCGACGAGGGTCTCGGCGGCGATGACGGTGCCGCCCCACGTGCGGAAGTCCTTGGCCGTGAACGCCGCGCCGGTGAGCTCGCGCAGGTAGCTGTTCACGTCGGCCGAGCCCACGTCGACGGGCTGCCCCTCGTCGTCGAGGTACTGGAACAGCTCCTCGCCGGGCAGCTCCTGACATGCCTTGACGATGGTGGCCAGACGACGGTCGCGCAGGTCGATCTCGCGCGCCTGGCCGCTCTTGGCGGTGAACTCGAAGCGCACCACCGATCCTTCGACCACCGCGTGCTGCTCTCGCAGGGTGGTCAGCCCGTAGGAGTCGTTGCTGACGGCATACTCGTCGTTCCCCACCCGGATCAGCGTGTCGTCGAGCAGCCGGACCACGGCCGCCAGCACCTTCTCCCGGGGCAGGCCGCGGAGGCGCAGGTGCTCCTCGACGCGGGCTCGCAGCGCGGGGAGGGCGGCGGCGAAGTCGGCGAGCCGGAAGTACTTGTTGCTGTCGCGCACCTCGCGCCACCGCTCGTGGTAGCGGTACTGCTTGCGGCCGCGGGCGTCGCGGCCGGTGGCCAGGATGTGGCCGTCGGGGATCGGGCAGATCCACACGTCGGTCCACGCCGGCGGGATCACGATCGACTCGATCCAGGCGCGGGTCGCCGTGCTCACCGGCCGGCCGTCGGGATGGTGGTAGGAGAAGCCCTTGCCTCGCCGGCGCCGGGAGATGCCGGGTCCGGCGTCGTTCACGTAGTAGAGGCCGGCGTCGTCGGCATCGCTGAGGGACTCGAAGAGGTCGGCCATGGCCGGGGGTGCCTACCCCGGCCGCCGCTACAGCTAGCGCCCGGCGTTGGGCTTGGAGCCGTGGTTGGCCTTGCTCTTGCGGGCCTTCGTGCGGCGCTTCGAGGTCTTCTTCGACATAGGAAGGTCGAGGCTACCGGGTCCAGCTCAGGAGGTCGTCGGCGTCGAGGGCGTTCACGATGCGATCGGGGGTGACGCCGCACTCCGCGGCACGGTCGGCGCCGTAGGCCTGCCACTCGAGCTGGCCGGGGGCGTGGGCATCGGTGTCGATGGAGAACCGGCACCCGAGCTCCTCGGCGATCGTGAGCAGGCGGCGGGGCGGATCGAGCCGCTCGGGCCGCGAGTTGATCTCGACCGCGGTGCCGAACCGCTCGCAGGCGTGGAACACCACCTCGGGGTCGAAGTCCGACTCGGGCCGTCCCCGGCCGACGACGATGCGCCCGGTGCAGTGCCCGAGGACGTCGACGTGCGGGTTGGCGATGGCGGTGATCATCCGCCGCGTCATCTCCCGCCGCTCCATGCGCAGCTTGGAGTGGACGCTGGCCACGACGACGTCGAGCCGCTCGAGGAGGTCGTCGTCCTGGTCGAGGGTGCCGTCGTCGAGGATGTCGACCTCGATGCCGGTGAGGACCCGGAACGCGGGTGCGGTGCCCGCCGCGTGCTCGGCCTGGAGCTCCTCGTTGAGCGCGGCGACGACGTCGAGCTGGCGCAGCAGCCGGTCGCGGTCGAGCCCGTTGGCGACGGTGAGCCGGGGCGAGTGGTCGGTGAGGGCGATGTACTCGTGCCCGAGGTCGCGCGCCGCCCGGGCCATCACCTCGATCTCGGCCCCGCCGTCGCTCCAGGTCGAGTGGACGTGCAGGTCGCCTCGCAGCGCGGCGAGCAGCTCGTTGCCGGCGCCCACCGTCACGCCGGTGGTCTCCTCGAGCGTGGCCAGGTACGCGGTGGTGCCCGTCTCCACCACCTCGGTGACGATGGCGGCCGTCTTCGGGCCGATGCTCTCGAGCTCCTGCAGCGTGCCCCGGCGCACTCGCATCGCGAGCTCCTCGGCGGGCAGGGCCCGGATCGCCTCCGCCGCCCGCAGGTAGGCCCGCACCCGGTACGACTTCTCCCGGGCCCGGTCCAGCAGGTAGGCGATCCGCTCGAGGGCGTCGGCGGGCTCGGTGCGCGGGCTCTCCGATGTCACGCGTGGCGACGGTACCGTGAGCGCCGTGGAACGCTTCGGCTTCGTCGGCCTGCCCAACGCCGGCAAGTCGTCGCTCTTCAACGCTCTCTCCGGGGCCAGCGCGCTGGCGGCGGCGTACCCGTTCGCCACCGTCGATCCGAACATCGGGGTGGCGCCGGTGCCCGACGAGCGCCTCGAGCGATTGTCGGCCATGTCGAACAGCGCGAAGACGGTCCCCGCGCTCGTCGAGTTCGTCGACATCGCCGGCCTGGTCGCCGGTGCGTCCCAGGGTGAGGGCCTCGGCAACCGGTTCCTCGGGCACATCCGCGAGGTCGACGCCATCGTGTTCGTGCTCCGGGCGTTCGAGGACGACGACGTGGTGGGCGCCAGCGACCCTGTCGAGCACCTCGCCACCCTCGAGACCGAGCTGGCCCTGGCCGACCTGCAGAGCGTGGAGGGCAAGATCGACCGGCACCGCAAGGCGGCCCGCGCCGACAAGTCGCTCCAGCCCGAGGTCGACGCGCTCGACGCCGCGCTCGCGGTCCTGAGCGAGGGCACCCCCGTCTACCGGTCGGACCTGAGCGCCGAGCAGCGGGCCGCGCTGCGACCGTGGTTCCTGCTCACCAACAAGCCGGTCCTGGCGGTCGTGAACGTGGGTGAGGACCAGCTCGCCCGGGCCGACGAGCTGGCGGCGCCGGTGCGGGAGGCGTTGGGGCCGCGGGCCGAGGTGGTGCCCATGTGCGTCCAGCTGTACGCCGAGGCCGTGCAGCTCCCGGCCGACGAGCGCGCCGAGCTGCTCGACGCCTACGGGCTCGGCGAAGGCGCGGTGGCCACGCTGCTGAACGCCGCCTACCGGCTGCTCGGGCTGCGCACGTTCCTCACCACCGGGGAGAAGGAGTCGCGGGCGTGGACGTTCCGTGCCGGCTGGAGGGCGCCGCAGTGCGCGGGCGTGATCCACGGCGACTTCGAGCGGGGGTTCATCAAGGCCGAGGTGATCCACTGGGACGAGCTGCTCGAGCTCGGCTCGTGGTCGAAGGCACGCGACGTCGGCAAGCTCCGCATCGAGGGCAAGGACTACGTGATGCAGGACGGCGACGTCGTCGAGTTCCGATTCAACGTGTAGGGGGCGACATTCCCTGGCTGCTGCGCGACGGTGAGGTGCTCGCTTCGCTCGAGGTCGCGGACGGGGCCCGGCGCCGGGCGAAGGGACTGCTCGGCCGGGACGGCTTCGAGGGAGCGCTGCTCCTCCGGCCGGCGCTGCAGGTGCACACCCTCGGGATGCGGTTCCCGATCGACGTCGCCTACTGCGATCGCGACCTGCGGGTCGTCACCGTCGTCATCGGGATGAAGCCGCGGCGCATCGGCCGGCCCCGGTTCGGGTGCCGCGCCGTCATCGAGGCCGAGGCCGGCGCGTTCGAGCGCTGGCACCTGCAGCCCGGCGACGAGCTGGAGATCGGGTGATCGGCCGGCTCGTCCTCGTGGGCACGCCCATCGGGAACCTGGACGACCTCTCGCCGCGGGCCGCCGCGGCGATGGCCGAGGCCGACGTGGTGGTGTGCGAGGACACCCGCCGCACCGGCCGGCTCCTCCAGGCCGCCGGCGTGAAGGCCAGGCAGCTCCTCGCCGTCCACGACCACAACGAGGAGGCCCAGGTCGAGGTGGTGGTGGCCCGCCTGCAGGCGGGGGAGACCGTGGTCGTGGTGTCCGACGCCGGGATGCCCGGCCTCTCCGATCCCGGCGAGCGCCTTGTGCGGGCGGCCGCCGACGTCGGCGCTGAGGTGGTGGTCGTGCCGGGACCGTCGGCCGCCGTCGCCGCGCTGGTGGCCAGCGGCCTGCCCACCGGTCGGTTCGCGTTCGAGGGGTTCCTGCCCCGCTCGGGTTCGGGACGGGCCGAGCGGGTGGCGGCCCTCGCCGGCGAGCGGCGGACGGTCGTGCTCTACGAGGCGCCCCACCGGCTGGCGCGCACGCTCGAGGAGCTCCGCGCCGCGTTCGGCGACGACCGCCGGGTGGCCATCGCCCGCGAGCTCACCAAGCTGCACGAAGAGGTGTGGCGGGGCACGCTCGCCGAGGCCGTCGCCCGGGCCGCCGAGGTCGAGCCCCGGGGCGAGCACGTGCTCGTGGTCGGCGGCGCCCCGCCGCCGCCGGCGGCCACCGACGACGAGCTGGCGGCGGCCGTCGCCCGGCTGCTCGGCGACGGGCTCAGCACCCGCGACGCCGTCGCCGAGGTCGCCGCCGCCTTCGAGGTCCCCAAGCGCCGCGTCTACGACCTCGCCACCCGCCGCCCCTGACCGTTCTGGGAGAACTGAACCACCAAGTGGGTCGCTGGATGCTCCAAGAATCGGTCAGCGGGTGGTGAGGACGGCGAGGGACTGCACGCCGGTGAAGCGGAGGTCGAGCTCCACCTCGTCGTCAGGTCGCTCGACGGCGACGGCGACGATCGTGCTTCCCCGCGAGCCGATGAGCCACCGGCTGTCGGCCGAGAACGACGTGCCCTGGGGTGACAGGTCGAGCACCCTGAACCGCCCGGTCTCGACGTCGACCAGCGCCGTGGCCGGCTGGGTGGGCCTCGGGACGTCGTCGTTCACGGCGACGGCAAGCACGCGACCGTCCGGCGACAGGCCGTTGGCTTCCCAGAAGGTCAGAGCCGGGATGTCGAGGTGACGGCGGGCGCCCGAGCGAAGGCCGAGCAGTCCGAGCCGACAGCGGATCTCGGGACAGGTGACGAACGCGACGAGGTTGTCGCCCGCGGCGATCGGGGTGCCCGTGCCGAGGTCGGTCGTCCTGCCCTCGCCATCCACGAGCGCCATGTGGTCGATGACGCCGACGACCAGTGATCCGCCTGCGGCCAGCAGCGTGGCCCGGGTGTGCGACTGCAGGTCCATCGTGCGGCCCGTCGCCTCACCGGTGGTGCGCGAGATCTCGTCGATGCGCGACGGGACGCTTTCGCTGTGCATCCACACCGACGCCGCCGTCACCACGGCCGGCCATCCGGAACCGGTGACGAACGGGCGGTTTCCGCACGCACGGTCGACCACCCGCAGCCCGCCGTTGACGTGGAGGACGAGATCCGGCGCACCGACCGGGTGCGGCCACGGGAACCACGCGCTGCCATCTCGGGACACGCTCACCTGGCACCGATCCCCGGTGTCGAGGTCGACCACCGTGAGGAGGCCGCGACCGTCGAGCACGCCGAGCGCGGTGGCCGTCGGCGGGCCCGGCAGCATCGGCCCGGTACCGGCCGTGTACTGCGGCCACGAGGTCGTGGTCGTGGTCCGGCGGGCGGTCGTGGTCGTCGTGCTGAAGTCCTCGTAGGGGATCGTGTTCCGGCGGCGCTCACCGGGCAGCACCGTCTCGCCGTCGTCGCCACCGCCGAGGACGCCGATGCCGAGGAGGACGACGGCGGCCACCGCGACCAGCAGCAGCTCCCGGGCCCGGCGGTGGGGTCGGCCCACCTCGATGGTCCGGGTGGTGGCGGGGGCGCGCTCGTCAACGAGCTCGATCTCGACGCTGACTCCGGTCTCGTGCTCGGACCCGCCGAACCTCACCGTCTCACTCCTCGGTCGCCTCCACGGTATGGACGTCGCCGCTCCGGCGCGGGTTCCGTGCGCACGACGACCGCCGCTACGGGTCCTCGTACTCCGGCTCGCCGCCGGGACCGGCGACGAGGCTGCGGGCCAGCTCGATCACCTCGGCGCGGGGGAGCGTGCTCCACACCCGCACGTAGCTGCCGTCGACGTAGGACACCCGGACCTCGGTGCCGCGGGCGTCGGTGATGACCTCGCCGAGGTCGAGTGCGCCCAGCTCGACCGAGGTGCCGAGCGGGTGCGGTGCGAACGCCCGGCCGCCGTCGGCGACGCCGCCCTGCTCGACGACGAGCGCGTCGGGCCCCGCCGCCCACACCGTGGCCAGCCCCGCCACCCGGCCCGCCGTCGGCGCCGCGAACGGGTCGGTGGTGGTCTCGAGCTTCGGCCACACCACCGCCCACCGCCCGAGGCGCTCGAATCCCGGCGGAGGCGCCGGCAGCTCCCAGGTGCGATCGCCGAACCGCGCGTCGTCGCTCACCCGCCGCGCCGACCCACCGCCGGCGGTGGCGTCGAGCACGTCGGGGTCCTCGACGGCGAACGTGCCGGGGTCGAAGTCGATGCCGACGGCGACGTCGACGGCGACTCGGTGGCGCAGCACGGTGCCGTCCTTCGTCCACCGCTCCTCGAGCACGAGCCCGGCGGCGTCGACGCACACGTCGGCGTGCTCACCCGACCCGGCGTCCACCGGCAGGAGACTTCCTCCGCCGATCGGGCCGCCCAGCCGGTGCACCTGGCACGCCCGACCCGCCACCCGCCGCACCTCATCGAGGCGCTCGACGTCGCCGGCGGCGACGTCGAGCGCCTCGATGAGGTGCGGCGGGTGGCGGGTCGGGCGTGCCAGGT
>Ga0247717_1000409_pt1 | contig 13127 bp, 13 predicted proteins | sample 24E_NmetaG_FD_189047 | JGI IMG/M metagenome (GOLD analysis project Ga0247717, IMG submission 189047) | Soil microbial communities from hillslope of Landscape Evolution Observatory, University of Arizona, Oracle, AZ, United States - 2-4-E_N | ecosystem: Engineered > Artificial ecosystem >... | reverse complement strand
CTACGGGCGGCGCGGTCGTTCACGACGACCCCGCCGATGCCGGTGCTGGCCCGAGCGGCGGACGAGGCGGCGCAGGCGGTGTACGTGTGCGCCCGGTTGCTCGAGCACCGCGAGCAGGGTGTCGCGCTGCGGGATCAGGCGGTGCTGTTCCGCGCCGGGCACAACAGCGACCGGCTCGAGGTCGAGCTCTCCCGGCGCCGGATCCCGTTCGTCAAGTACGGCGGGCTGCGCTTCCTCGAAGCCGCGCACGTCAAGGATCTCCTCGCCGTGCTCCGCATCCTCGAGAACCCCTCCGACGAGCTGGCGTGGCACCGAACGCTGGGCCTGGCCGACGGGGTCGGGCCGGCGACGCGCCGGTCGGTCATGGACGCCCTCCAGCTTCCGAACCTGCAGGCGGTGCGGTCCTTCGTCGAGGACCCACCTGTCGAGCCCGCCCGGGCGCGGGCCGACCTCGGCGTGCTGCGCTCGGTGCTGGCCGCCTGTCTCGAGGATCCCACGATCGAGCCGCAGGCCGAGGTGGAGATCATCCGCACCGGGACGAGGGCCATGTTCGAGCGCCGGTACGACAACGCCGCCGAGCGGCTGACCGATCTGGAGCAGCTGCAGGCGATCGCGGCGTCGTGCGCCACGCGCGGCCAGTTCCTGTCCGAGCTCACCATCGACCCGCCCAACCGCACGAGCGAGCTCGCGGGTCCGCCGCTGCTCGACGACGACTTCGTGATCCTGAGCACGGTGCACTCGGCGAAGGGAGGGGAGTGGGACGTCGTCTACCTGATCCACGCCACCGACGGCGTGCTGCCCTCGGACATGTCGCTCAGCACGAAGGAAGGACTCGAGGAGGAGCGGCGCTTGTGCTACGTCGCCCTCACCCGGGCCCGCGACCACCTCTACGTGATCCATCCGGAGCGCTTCTACGACCACCGCTTCCGCGACGACGACCCCCACTCGCTCGCGCAGCCGTCCCGATTCGTCCAGGAGATCCGTCCGCTGTTCGCCGAGCCCCCCGCCGTCGACGCCGCCGTGCTCGCGTCCTCACCGGTGCCCGCCGGACCCGACACCGTCACTCGCGACCTCGTGTCGCTGTGGTCCTAGGCGCCGGCGATCTCAGCGCGTCGCGGCTCCCATCGGGACGTAGGTGCAGATCAGCACGCCGGTCTTGGCGGTGGTCACCGACGCGAGCTCGAGGGCTCGCGCTCGACCGTCGGCGGGAAAGATCGACTTGCCCCCGCCGAGCAGGATCGGCTCGACCATGAGCCGGTACTCGTCGACGAGGTCGTGCGCCACGAGCTGGGCGGCGAGGGAGGGGCTGCCCCACAGCTGGATGTCGCCGTCGCCGCCGGTGGCCCGCAGCGTCCGGATGGCCTCGATGGCGTCACCGCCGCCCTCGGGGATGAGCCTCGAGCCGTCCCATCGCGCCGCGACGGCGTCGGCCGAGAGGGTGCGCGACGCCACGTACTTCGGGAGGGCGTTCATCCGGTCGGCGTAGGGGTCGCCGGCCCGCTCCGGCCACGCCGCCGCCATGCCCTCCCAGGTCCGTCGCCCGTACAGGAGCGCTTCGGTCGACTTCATGCCCTCGTCGATGGCCGAACCCATCATCTCGGGGTCGAACATCGGCATGGACCAGCCGCCGTTGCGGAACCCGCCGTCGGTGTCCTCCTCGGCCCCGCCGGGGGCCTGGACGACGCCGTCGAGGCTGATGAAGTCGCTGAGGATGATGCGCATGCGGGTCCGACGGTAGAGGCCCGCGGAACTCATCGCCGGCGACTCGCCGTGTCCGAATCTGCTGGTCTGTCGCGATGAGGGCGCGACGCGGGGGAGGAGGCATGCTGGGAGCCGACGAACGGATCAAGCGGCGCCGTCGCGGTGCCGATGCCGCTCGAACCCATGCTCATCACCCCTCCCGCCCCCGCCCCCCTTCGCCTCGCCCCATGGCGCACCATGTGGCGCGTGGTGCGTGTCGCGCTCGCCTTGTTCCTCGCGTACCTGGTGGTCGGCAACCTCGTGATCGCCGCCGCCTGGCAGCTGCAGTCCCGCTGGAACCCGGCGGCCGAGATCCCCGGCATCGAGGGCATCGACAACCTGTACGCCGTCGACGACCACGTCTGGCGGAGCGCGGCCGTCGACGCCAGCGCCTACGAGGGCCTCGCGCGCGCCGGCGTGCGCACCATCGTCGACCTCCGGGCCGAGGAGGACCTCGAGGTCGATGCCGCCGCGCTCCACGCCCACGGCATCCGGTGGGTGCACCTGCCCATCCGCGACGGCCAGGTCCCCGGTGGGCGTCAGGTCGAGCGGTTCCTGGCGACCGTGCGCGACACCGACGGGGTCACCCTCGTGCACTGCGGCGCTGGTGTCGGTCGGACCGGCGCGATGGTGGCGGCGTACCTGGTGGCAACCGGCGCGTCCGATGGTCGAGCGGCCATGCAGCGCAACCTCGCCGTCGGTCCGCCGTCGCTCGAGCAGCTGGCGTTCGCGGCCAAGCTCGACGAGGGCGTGCAGCGACCCAACGCGGTGATCGTCGCCGCCAGCCGCGTGCTGGATGCCCCCCGCCGGCTGTGGTCGCGCTACGGCCTGTGATCCATCTCCGTCACTGAGGCGCTCACGCGACTGAACACGGCGTCTTCGAGGCAGCCGCGGAACCGGCGCTGCGCGTGCCGGGCGATGTCGGGCTCGACGATGAAGGACACCGCACCGCCGCCATGGTCGACGAAGGAGCCGGCGCGGTGGTGGTCGTGGCCGAGTGTGTGCCGGCAGGCGACGAAGAGCGCCTCGGCAGTGTTGATGGGAGACCGGTCGGTGAACCGGTTGTGGATGGACAGCGAGATGTGGACCGAACCACCGGTCACCGTGGGGTCGGGCCGGTCCTGGGTCGCGTTGGCGATGACCTGCAGCGCGCTGACCACGAGGAGAGCGGCGGCGGCGACGACGAAGGCCCGCCGGACGGTCGACCGAGCGGCCGGTCGGGCCTTCGACCTCGGCTGCTCCAGGGACCCGAGGCCCGAACGCGGCGCGGCGGAGGTGAACCCGGTGCTCGGGAACGAGATGGCGCCGAGCCGAGCCGCCAGCTGGCGCTCGCGCCACGGTGTCGTCGTCGCCCCGGCGAGCCGTTCGACGGCAAGTCCGAGCAACGACAGGATCACGCCGGCACCGAGCAGGACCGGCACGAACACCTTGGTCGAGGTGGGATCGAGCCAATCGAAGCGCCGGCGGGGCTCGGGCGCCGCCTCGCGGATCCGCTGCAGCGGTCGGGCCGGGACGTCGGGCCGGCTGTCGAGCCGCTCCTCGATGGCCCGCAGTCGCCGGAAGAGCGCGGTGCCGACGGCGGCCACCTCGGCGGCGACGAAGAACACGCCGGCGACGATGGCCCGGTTCCACTCCCACCGGTAGAGGTACACGAGCAGGTACGAACCCGAGGCGACGAGGACGAGGAGCGTCATCGCCGAGCCGAGCCGCCGGGCGATCACTGCTGCACCTCCACCTGGCCGGTCACGCCGTCGACCAGCACGACGGTGCCCGGCGGAAAGCGCCTGATGGCGTCGGGCACGCCCACGACGGTGGGCACGCCGAGCTCGCGAGCGAGGATCGCCAGGTGGGACAGCGCGCTACCCGTCTCCGCCACCAGACCGGCCCGACCCGCCAGGCGTCCCGCGAGTCCCGGCTCCAGTGCCTGCACCACGAGCACGGTCCCGGGTCGATCGTCGTGTGCGTCGGCGACGGTCCCGAGGCCGCGGCCGCCGCCGGCGCCGCGTCCGGCACCGGCGAGCGCGCCGGGTTCGACGACCACCGTGCCGTCGCCGGCGAGGCGGAACACGGTGGGGAGCGGTGCTGCATCCTCACCGATGGCCCGGTCGTGAACGCCCCCAGGAGCGGCGGCCCCGTCGAGCACGATGGCGGCGAGCTCGTCGAGGCGCAGCCACCGCACGTCCGCGGCCTCCGTGAGTCGACCGGCGGCCGCGAGGCGGTCGCCGAGCGCCGCCGCGGCTCGGCTCGACAGCTCCTGCAGCCAGCGGGCTCGCAGCCGAAGCGCCTCGCGGGGGCCGAGCTCGGCGACGGGAGCGGCCGGTGCGGGCGCGGCCGGGAGCTCGGCCATCGGCCCGATGCGGGGCGGGACGAGCGCGAGGACCACGGGGTCGTGAAGCACCACCTCGGCGTCGCCGAAGCCGGCGCGCCGGCCGGCGGCGACCGCCTGGGCCGCGAGGCCGATGCTCGAACCGCCACCGTCGTCGCCGAGCGCGCCGGCCAGCACCTCGTGGCCGTGCACGGCGCGGGCGGCGAGGCGGCACGAACCGATGATCGCGAGGAGCTCGCGGTCGTCGTCCACCTCTGCCAGGTTGGGCACGGCGGACAGCTCCCCGTCGACGATCTCGACGAGGTCAGCGGCGAGGTGGGGAAGGGCGTGGCGCAACCGTCCGACCCGCCACGCGGCGACGAGCCGCCGAGCGCCCGGCCGGGGATCGATCAGGGCCGCGATCCGACCGCGGGCCCTGCCTTCGAGCAGGTCGAGATCGGCCGCCACCCTCCCGTCGACCTCGACCAGCACCGGCGACCGGTCGATGACCCGGGACGGGTGGACGCCGGCGAGCCGGAGCGCCTCGCGGATGCCGGCCCGCAGTGGCTCGACCCAGAGATCGAGCTCGAGCGGGGCAAGGGGGTCGGGGAACGTCTCGGCCACCGGCCCCGGGCCGAGACGGGGGCCCCGTGCGGGTGCCGCCGTCGCCGTGATCGGCCGACTCTGGAGCAGCCAGAGCCGGCCGGACCCGTCGATCGCCCACTCGATGTCCTGCGGCCCGCCGAACACCCGCGCGCAGTGGCGCGCCAGGGACGCCAGCCGGCGCCGCGCCCGCCGGTCGAGCGGGATGCGACCGTCGGTCTCGACGAACCGGCCCCGCCGGGTCAGCACGCTGCGGCTGGCCGTGACCTGGCCCGACACGAGCGCGTTCGGCGTACCCGGGACGACCTCGACCAGCAGATGGTCGGCCCGTCCGGTGACGGGATCGGCGCCGAACAGCACGCCGCCGATCGCCGCCGGGCACATCGGTTGCACGAGCACCGCCATCGGCGCGCCGGGCGCTGAGGCTCGCACCTCGTCGACGGCAGCCACCGTGGCCGGCCACCCGGAGACGTCGAGGACCGAGGTGAACTGCCCAGCCATCGAGCTCGTCGCCTGGTCCTCGACCGGGGACGAGGAGCGCACGGCGACGGGCGTGGCGCCGCCGTCGCTGATCGCCTCCCACAGAGGACGGAGCCCGGCGGGGTCGCCGCCCACGCAGAGGACGGCGCCGGGGATCACCGGGAGCCTGCCGGCCATGGCCGTGGCGAGGGCTGCGGCCTTCGCCCCCGCGACACCGGGGTTGCGGGCGCGCGGGTCCTCGAGGGAGATCGCTCCGATCGGCGGCCGGCCTGCTTGCGCCGCTCGGTCGGCTCGCCGGACGTCGCCCGCCCGTTTCACCACCCCCGCAGTGTCCTCGCTCCGGACCACGGAGCGGGCGCGGCCCTCACAGACGTCTCCTCGTCACCGCTAGATAGCGCTATATAACGCTGGATAACGGTGTAAAGTGGACACACTGTGACGAAGTGGCCTGGCCGGCGCGCCCGGCGGGTGGCGGCGACACTGCTCGTCGCGACCGGCGCCCTCGTCGATGCGGCCGCCCTCGGCGTCGAGACGGCGCCGAACCTGGCGCCTGCCTGCGGCGAGCTCGAGACCGTCGCGCTGCCCGGCGGAGGGTGGTTCTGCACGCACGGGGCCGACCCGGCGCCGCCCGGCGTCGACCACCGGGTGCCACGGCCGCTCGAGTCGAGCTCGGGTGACGCCACCTTCTTCGAGGCCGAAGCAGCGGCCGAGGTCCCGTGCTTCGGTGACGGCACCGCGGGCAAGCGGGTGCAGGCCCTGTACGTCCGACCCGCCGATCGCCCCGACCGTTCGGCGGAGGTGATCCCCAACATCCACCGGTGGGCGGCGGAGGCCAACGACGTCTTCGTCCGGAGTGCTGGTCGGCTCGGCGAGGTCCGTCACATCCGGTTCGTCACCACCCCCGACTGTCGAGTCGACGTGAAGGTGGCCACGGTGTCCGAGCGGGGCGACGACTCCTTGGAGGCGACGAGCGCCGAGCTCGCGGCCCAGGGCTACGACCGACCGGACCGCAAGTACCTCGTGTGGATGGACAGCACCGTCCTGTGCGGCATCGCCGGGTTCTTCCTCGACGACCGGCCCGGCGCCGAGAACTTCAACAACGGCACCGCCCCGAACCCGACGTTCGCACGGGTCGACGCCGGCTGTTGGGGCCTCGGCAGCCAGGGCCAGTCGATCGAAGCCCACGAGCTCGTTCACAGCCTCGGCGGTGTGCAACCCACTGCGCCGAACGCCACGCCCTACGGTCACTGCAACGACGAGTTCGACCGCATGTGCTACGACGACGGGAGCCCCGGCTACACCGCGACGCGGGTGTGTGACCGTGCCCACCTACCCCTTCTCGACTGCCGGAACGACGACTACTTCCACACCACGCCACCACCGTCGAGCTATCTCGCGACCCACTGGAACACGGCCCGGAGCGACTTCCTCGCCTCGGCCACCCCACCACCGCCGGGTCCCGAGGTCGTCACTCGCATCGCCGGTCCCGATCGCATCGCCACCGCCCTCGCCGCCAGTCGCGACGCGTTCCCCGAATCGCACTCGGCGAACGCTGCGGTGCTCGCCAACGCCCGCACCTTCGCCGACGCGCTGACGGGCGTCCCGGTCGCGGCCAAGCGGGGCGGCCCACTGCTGCTCAACCCGGCGACCGGACTCGAGTCCCGGGTGGCGGAGGAGCTGCGGCGCGCGGTCACGCCCGGCGGTGTGGTCTACCTGCTGGGCGGCACCGCGGCCTTGAGCGAAGCCGTTGAACGGGCGGTGCTGGCCGAGGGGTTCCAGGCCGTCCGGTACGGAGGCGTCAACCGCTACGCCACGGCGCAGATCATCGCCGAGCAAGGCCTCGGTGGCCCCCTCGTCGTCCTGCTGGCGACCGGCCACACCTTTGCCGACGCCCTCGCGGCGGGCGCCGCCGCCGCCGAGCTGGGCGGCGCCGTGCTGCTCACCGACGGCGACCAGCTCGCTCCCGAGACGCTGCAGTACGTCGGCGCCCGCCCGACGGCGCGGCGCTACGCGCTCGGGGGTCCTGCCAGTCGAGCCGACCCGACCGCGCAGTCGATCGCCGGCCGCGACCGCTACGAGACCGCGATCATGGCGGCGAAGGAGTTCTTCACCGCTCCTTCCGTGATCGGTCTGGCCAGCGGTGCCACCTTCCCCGACGCGCTTGCCGGCGGTGCCAACATCGCGTCGCGAGGTGGCCCGATGCTGCTGGCGACACCGACGGCCCCGCTCCCGGGCGTGGTCAGCACCTACCTCCGCGAGACCTCGTCGATCGAGCGCACGCTGATCTACGGGGGCGCAGGGGCGGTCGGCGAGTCGGTGCTGCAGACCGTGGCCCACGCCACGGCCAGATGAGTCGCGGGTCGTCGCTCAGTCGGTGAGACGGCGGAGCAGCTGGTCGATCGAGCTCTCGATCCGGTCGAACCGAGCATGGAGCAGGTCGATCCGATCGTCGAGTGATCGGGTGGGTGATTCGGCGCCCGACGGCTCATCGCGCGTACCCGCCACGATCTCGTCGATCGTGCCCGGCGGCCAGCCGAGCGCCGCCTCGACCCGGCGGAGCAGATAGGGGCGATACGAGGTCTGCCGGGCAGACTCCAGGTTCCGCCAGCTGGCGGCCGAGACCCCGGGCGTGTCCGACTGCCTCAAGCCGAGCGCCAGCCGTCGATCCCGCACCGTCCGTGCGACGAGCTCCCATCGTCCCTGCGCCATCTCCGCAACCTCTAGCCGCTCGATACCCGATTGGGCCAGTCGAAGGCAAGCGCGTGTCCTACGATTGAAAGCGGTCAAATGGTGGGAAACTGGCAACATTGGTTGCCAGCCCGGGAGGTGGCGATGGACTCCGAGAGCTCACATCCAGCCTTGGCCTCGTCGCTCGAGGAACGGCTCGAGCGGCTGGAGCAGGTCGCCCAGCGTCTCGAGCGAGCGGTCGAGATGCTGGCGGACCGACTCGCTCCATCCGGGTCAGCGGAGATCACGAAGTTCCGCCGACGCTCGTCCTGAGCGACGGCGCTACGCCTCGGGGATCTCCTCCCACCACTGGCACCACCACTCGAAGCCGACCAGGATCCTGAGCGTCGGATGCCAGCAGTACGAGATGTCGTCGTCGGTGTTGAGGTAGTAGAGGCAGTTCCCGCACTTCTCGTTGCCGAGGTAGGGCTTGCCCTTGAGCGTGGCTCGCTCCAACAGGTCTCGGAGCTGGAGCCAGTTCTTCTCGTCGATCTCCTTTGGCTCCGGCGGCGGGATCTCGTAGTCGGCCATCGCCGGACCGTACCCCGCGGGCGCGGTGGTCACGACAACGTCGCTCGATGAGGTAGGACGGGGTACACCGTCCGAGCCGGGGAGATGATCGATCGTGCCGACCGTCGCTGAGTCGCTGCAACTGACCAATGGGATCGCGCCGTCCGAGCGGGGGCGCGTCGTCGCGGCGCTCGGACGGCTCGACGAGCGGCTTCGCTCCTTCCCCGACGGCTCGGTCGAGCTGCGGCTGGGGGTGAAGGAGCGGGACACGCAGAGCCAACGGACGACCCTCGAGGCGTCGATCGCCGGTCAGCCGCGGATCGTGGCGACGTCCAGCCGCACCGACTTCGACGCCGCCCTCGGCGAGGTGCGCGACGACCTCATCCGCCAGATCACGGATGCGAAGAACCGCACAGAACCTCGCAACAACCGCGCCCACCGGCGTCGGCTCTGATCGACGTCACTCGTAGCGGAGGCAGCCGTCGTCGAGGCCGGCGGCCGGGAGCGTCTCCCGCTCCACCCAGTAGTCCTGGGTGTGCTGCCACTCGGGCTTGTCTCCCCGGCGGGGAAGCTGATCGACGCTGCGCATGAGGTAGTTCGGGTTGAAGTTGTCGGGGTCGATCCACGGCAGGATCGGCATGTCTTGATCGGCCGTGCGCAGCGTCGGTGTGACCTTGGTGGCGCCGAGATCGTCGAGGTGGTGCAGCAACCGGCACACGAAGTCGCCGATGAGGTCGACGCGCAGCGTCCAGCTGGCGCGGAAGTACCCGAAGACCCAGACCATGTTGGGCACGCCGGTGAACATCATCCCCCGGTAGGTGACGGTGTCGCTGAACCGCACCCGCTCGCCGTCCACGGTGAAGGGGACGTCGCCCATGACGCTCAGGTTGAACCCGGTCGCGGTGACGATGATGTCGGCCTCGAGCTCTTCGCCCGACATCGTGCGGATGCCGGTCTCGGTGAACGTGTCGATCTCGTCGGTCACCATCGACGCCTTGCCCGAGCGGATCCCGGCGAAGAGATCGCCGTCGGGCACGAACGCGAGCCGTTGCTGCCAGGGTCGGTAGCGCGGCGTGAAGTGCTTCTCGACGTCGTAGCCGGGATCGAGCTGGTCCCGGACGCCCTTGATCAGCTCCTCCTTCACGAGCTCGGGGGCCTCGAAGGACAGCCGGGTGACGGCGTGCTGGTCGTGCAGGATCTTCCGGCGCACGATCTCGTGGGTCCACTCCTCGGGGACGTCGAGCTCCCGGAGCGTGTCGGCCAGGTCGTTCGCATTGCGACCAGACCAGAAGTAGGTGGGCGACCGCTGCAGGACGGTCACGTGCGCGCACGCATCGGCGATGGCGGGCACCAGGGTGGCCGTCGTCGCGCCGGATCCGATGACCACCACCCGCTTGCCCGTGTAGTCGAGGTCCTCGGGCCAGGTCTGCGGGTGCACGATCTGCCCCGCGAACCGGTCCATTCCCGGCCACTCGGGCGTGTAGCCCTCTGCATGCCGGTAGTAGCCCTGGCACATCCAGAGGAAGCCGGTCGTGAAGCGCAGCGCCTCCCCCGTGTCGGTACGGGTGACCTCGACCGTCCACCGGTCGCTCTCGCTCGACCACGACGCGGCGGTGATGCGATGGCTGTACCGGATGTGGTCGCCGATGCCGTTCTCCTCGATGACCTCGCTCATGTACTTGCGGATCTGCTCGGCCGTGGCGATCGGCGGTCCGGTCCACGGCTTGAAGCGGTAACCGAAGGTGTACAGGTCGCTGTCGGACCGGATCCCCGGGTAGCGATGGATCAACCACGTGCCCCCGAAGCTCTCGAGCGCCTCCAGGACCACGAACGACTTCTCCGGGCACTGGTCGAGCAGGTGGTACGCGGCACCGATCCCCGAGATGCCGGCGCCGACGACGAGCACGTCCACGTGCCCCGCGTCGGTCGGTTCGAGGGCGGCACGGGCGGCAGCGTCGGTCACGGGCGGTCCTCCTCCATCCGGGGTCAAGTCTTCGCGCCGCGAGATGTTCGGCCCAGGGCCGAAGGTCCCAGAGCCCGCTCGTCCTCGCCAGCACTCATGGGGCGAGACCGAGGAGCGCCGCGACGTCGTCGGCGTGCCCGCGCCGAACGGCGTGCGTCCCGAGGGTGCGACCAGGCTCGTACAGGACGACGTGGTCGGCGAAGGCCGTGATGTCCGCGAGATCGTGCGTGACGACGAGCGCCGCCAGCTCCTGTTCGTCGACGAGATCGCGGACGAGGTGGCGAAGGTTGCGGCGGGTCGGCTGGTCCAACGCGCTGAACGGCTCGTCGAGGAGCAGGAGCCGGGGCCCTCCGGCAAGGGCGCGAGCGAGCGCCACCCGCTGCTGCTCGCCGCCGGAGAGCGTCGCTGTCCGGCTGGCGGCGAGATGGCCGGCGTGCACTCGGTCGAGCCACCGGCGGGCCTCCTGGCGCCGGCTTGCCGACGGCCCACTCCGCACGGCGAGGCCCACGTTGTCCAGTGGGCTCCGGTGGGTCAGGAGCGCCGCGTGCTGGAACACCATGCCCAGGCGGCGCTGCTGGGTCGGCACGTGGACCGCTCGAGTCGTGTCGGCCACGACCTCGCCGTCGATCGCCACCCATCCCGCGGCCGGCCGGAGCAGGCCGGCGATGGCGGCCAGGGTGACGCTCTTTCCCGCGCCCGACGGACCGAACAGCGCCGTGATGCCGGGCCCGGCCTCGAAGCGCGCCTCGACCGTGAAGGGCCCAGTCGTGATGGTGGCGTCGACGGCGACGGCGGTCGTCATCGTTCACGCGCCGAGAGCTGGGTGACCGCGAGCAGCACGACGACGGCGACGCCGACGAGCAGCAGCGAGCCGGTGCGAGCCGTGCTCCCGTCCCCGGCCTGGACGGCGTCGTAGACCGCGATCGGCATGGTCTGGGTCCGACCGGGGATGTTGCCCGCCACCATCACGGTCGCGCCGAAGTCACCGAGAGCTCGCGCGAACCCGAGTGCCACGCCCGCCGTCAACCCCCGTGCCGCCACCGGGAGGGTGACGAGGGCGGCCACCCGCCACTCCGGGTGGCCCGCCACTCGAGCGGCGGCTTCCAGCCGGCCGTCGACGCCCTCGATGGCAGCGCGCGCGGTGCGGACGACGAAGGGCAGGGCCGACACCGACGCCGCGATGACGGCGGCGGTCGGTGTGAACACGAGCGGCTCGCCGACGAGCCCCTCCCACGCCCGACCGACTGGGCTGTTCACGCCGAGGTTGGTGAGCAGGTAGTAGCCGAGAACGGTGGGCGGGAGCACGATCGGCAACGTCACGAGTGCTTCGAGCAGACCGCGGCCCCGAAACCGCCCCTTGGCCAGCACGTAGGCGAAGCCGATGCCCGCGCCGCCGGCGATGACGGTCGCGCCGAACGCCACCCGCACCGACAGCCACAGGGGGAACCAGTCGTCCATCAGCGAGGGTCCTCTCGCTCGCCGGGCAGGGCGAACCCGTAGCGCGCCATGATCCGCCGCCCGGCGTCGGACCCCACGAAGGCGGCGAAGGCCCGGGCCGGTGCCCGCCGGTCGCCGGTGGCGGTCACCACGAGCGCCTGACGCAGGGGGTCGTGGAGGTCCTCGGGCACCAGCGCATGGTCGCGACCGTCGCCGATCGTCAGCGACCGCGCGACGAGACCGACGTCGGCGTTGCCGGACTGAGCGATCCGAAGGGTGTCGGCGATGTTCTCGCCGAAGACGAGCCTTCCCCCGACGGCGTCGAGGACCCCGGCCCGCGCGAGTGCCTGCTCGGCCGCCTTGCCGTACGGCGCGTGATCGGGGTTGGCGATGGCGATCCGTCGGTAGCTCGGGTCGGCGAGGTCGGCGACCGTCGAGGGAGCGACCCCGCCCGGCGGTGTCCACAGCACGAGTCGCCCGAACGCGTAGTCGGTCTTGGTCGCGGGGTCGCCACACCCGGCGCTGATCACGTCGTCGACGAACTCGACGTTCGCCGAGGCGAACACGTCGAACGGGGCGCCGTTCAGGATCTGCTCCCGGAGCTGGCCCGACGAGCCGAAGGAGAACGTGACCTCCAACCCCGTCTCCGCGTGGAGCTGCTCGCCCAGCTCCTCGAAGGCGACCCGGAGGTCGCTGGCGGCGGCCACCGTGATCGCCGGCGCTGCGGGTGACGACTGCACCGAGGGGGCGCCGCACGCGGCGGTCGCCGCCAGCACCGCCAGGACGGCGGACCGCAGGATCACGACACCCCGGTGCCGACGGTGGTGCCGGCGTCGCCGAGCTCGTACCCCTGCAGGGTCGGTGCCCGTTCCCGCAGGGACCGGCCGCGGGCGACGTCCAGCAGCGCGGCGAGCGCGGGCAGGGAGGCCCACCGCTCGTCGACCCACAGCTCGACGGTGTGCTCCTCGAGCGCGTGGAAGCCGAGGCCGAAGGCGATGGCGGCCGCCTCCATCGTGACGCCCGCTCGCCCGCCGCCGGTTGCGACGCGGCGGGCGACGTCGAGGTGGCCAGCGGCGATCGGGCCCGGCAACCGCCCGCCCCCCGCCCGCCCGACGGCGCGCTCGAGGGTCTGCTGGCTGCTCGCCCCGGGGTTGCGCTGGACGACCCGCCACCGCCGGTCGACGATCTCCTCGATGGTCGGCGGGCCCGTCGGGCGCGCCGACGCCAGGCCGACCTGCCAGCGAGCGAGGTGCCAGCGGCGGACCGGGACCGGAGGCACTGGGAGCGCGGCTCGCTGGCCATGGACGACGGCGCCGTGCGCGCGGCCCGTCCCCAGCGCGTCGACGGCATCGATGGTCGAGG
>Ga0247717_1000406_pt1 | contig 13152 bp, 10 predicted proteins | sample 24E_NmetaG_FD_189047 | JGI IMG/M metagenome (GOLD analysis project Ga0247717, IMG submission 189047) | Soil microbial communities from hillslope of Landscape Evolution Observatory, University of Arizona, Oracle, AZ, United States - 2-4-E_N | ecosystem: Engineered > Artificial ecosystem >... | reverse complement strand
GCACGTCCCACTCGACGCAGTAGCCAAGTGCCGAGTACTCCACGCACGCACCTGGATCGGCGACCGCAGCGCCGGTGCGACCCAGCACCGCGGCAACGAGGACGCACGATGCCACGCCCGCCCGGAACAGCTTCGCCCTCACCCGCCAGCCTCAGGGCATCCCGCGGTCGATGCCTCGGTCAGGTCGCGCAGCTTCCATGCGCCGTCGACGCGCACGGCCACGACCGTCGCTGCCGTCTGTCCTCCCTGGGACTCGATGACAGCCCCCGACGCATCGGTGATCTCGATGCTGTTGACCGCGCAGATGCGGAAGGTCACCTCGTCGGCGGCCGTCGAGGTGAGGTCGACGACCGTGGAGTCGGTCAGTTCGCCGCGTGGCCCGGGGCGGTAGAAGCGGCCGTTCTGGCCTTCCCTCGCCCACGAGGTCAGGGCACCCTCGCCGAAGTCGCCGTCCGCGAAGAGCGCCAGGTACGCCGTGACTGTGGGGCTCTCCGAGTCTGACGCCACGCGCGGGTCGGCGAGGATCGCGGCGACGGCGGCGTCGTATCGATCCATGAGCAGTTGGAGAACGGGGGTAACGGCGGGTTCGTCGGTCCCGTCTGGTTCGCTCGGACCGACGGCGGTCGTCGCGCTCGGATCGGACGCTTCGGTCGTGGTACTGCTTGATCGGATCGTGGTCGGCGACGGCGCCGGCGACGACGTTTGGTTGCCGCCGCCCGAACAGCCAGCCGCCATCAGCACCGTGAGACCGGCCGCGAAGAGGGCTGCTCGACGGCTCATGCGCAGGTGCCGATCATCCAAGCGGCGGCGAGCGCGGGGCCGAGGGGGACCTTCGCCGTGCCGTCATTCATGGACCGGCGCCGCTGTCGCGCGAGTGCGACGCCGCCCGCCAGGACGCACGTGGAGAGCAGAACGACGGCGATTGTGTGTGGCGAGAGCCACGCCGGCACGAGGGACGCGAACACAACGAGCAGGACGTCCCCGAATGCGAACGTGCTCGTCAACGCCCAGAGGACTGTGAGGACGAGAGCGAGGGCGCCCGACATCGCGATGGCATGAAGGAGGCGGGACCACGCCGCAGCGCGCGCGGCATCGAGGACGAGAGCGGCGCACACGAAGGTCGTTGACCGTCGAAGTGTTCGGACGGAGAAGCGGCCTGTCGCTCCGTCGGACACCCCGAGGAGGACGAGCCCGACGGCTGCGGGTGCTGCGGCGAGCAGCCCGGTCCGTTGTGTCGCGAGCAGCGCGGCGCAAACGCCGAGCGCGAGGCTCTTCACGCGGATGGAGAGCGGATGCCGAGCGACTCGGTGAGAGCGTTCGTCGTTCATGCGTGACCTACGTAAGTCGTCGACGGCGAATCGGTCGAGGTTGGCGAAGCTCCACCACCCGCTTCGCCGCCATCGTCCGACGCGCACGACGACAGGCCGATCCACGCGGAAGCTGCGACGAGAACCACGAGTGGCGAGAACCGGCGCTGCACACCCGGGGCAAGCCTCGGATGCCGGGGACGGGCGACATCAAACGTCGGTCGCATCGACTCTGCGGAGATGAGACTGCCAGCAACTCGCACCGAACATCGACTCCCACAATGTGAGAAGGCCACGCCGCGCTCGACGGCTGTTCGGTCGGCCACTCAACGGTCAGTCCGACTAGACCGGGACGCTCAGTCCAAAAGGGACTCTACGACTCGGCGCGATGTGCCGCCAGCCGCGCGATCACACTGCGCCCCAGAGCTCGCGATGAGCTTCCCGCACCAACACCGGCGCCCGGTCGAGCTGGTTTGGACCCAGCGGTGCGACCTGGCGGTACACCTCGACACGAACGCCCTCCGCGTACACAAGCCCGTATCGGCCGAGCCGATTCAGCGCCCGCCACACCGCCTTGCCAGCAGGGTCGTTGCCCGCACCAATCACGGCGGCAAGCTCGGCCGGGTCGACTGCTCCGCCGGCGCGCCACTTCAGGCATCGCAGCAGCACAACCGCGGTCGGCCCCACAATGTGTGTCCAGCACCGCTCGACATACGGACCCTCGATATCCATCGCTCGGTCGCGGACCGCCGACGCCGCGTGATCGAGCAGCTCAACCGCGAGACCCGGCGCGCGTTCCTCCATTGGGTCCCTTGCGATTCAGCTGCGACGGTCCGTCGCACCGCCGCGAACCGGGACCACGGGTGCTCCGTACATCGTGACGACACACGCGCCCCCGAGACCGAGATTGTGCGACAGCCCGACCTTTGCGCCCGCCACCTGCCTGCCATCCGCCTCACCTCGCAGCTGCCAGGTCATCTCCGCGCACTGGGCCAGGCCCGTCGCTCCCAGCGGGTGGCCCTTGGAGATGAGCCCCCCGCTCGGGTTCACGACCCAACTCCCTCCATAGGTCGTCGCACCGTCAGCCACCAGGGGTCCGGCCTTTCCCACATCGCACAGTCCCAGCCCTTCATAGGTGATGATCTCGTTGGTGCTGAAGCAGTCGTGGAGCTCGATGACGTCGATGTCCTCGGGTCCGATTCCGCTCACCTCGTACACGCGCTGCGCTGCCAGGCGGGTCATGCCGGCGCCGACGAGCTCGATCGCGCTCCTGCTCTCGAAGGCCTCGGGACGATCCGACGTCATCGCCTGCGCGAGCACCGGAACCGCCCGCGCCTCCAGCTCGCGCTCGCGCACTGCCCGCTCGCTCATCACCACGGCAGCAGCGGCGCCCTCCGAGGTTGGAGAGCACTGCAGCCGGGTGAGCGCGCCGAACACGTGCGGCGAAGCCAGGACCTCGTCGACGCTGAACTCCTCCTGGAACTGTGCGTAGGGGTTGTGTACCGAATGCCGATGGTTCTTCACCGCGACCAACGCGAACTGCTCCGGCGTCGTTCCATACCGCTCCGCGTGCTCGAGGCCCGCGTTCCCGAAAAGCTGAGGAGCCGGCGGCGCGTCCGCGCTGCCATACAGCTCGACCATGCTCTGGAGGTGGCGGCCGATCGGCAGTGCCCGATCCGTCCACCCGAACGTGATCGAGCCGCGCTGCATCTTCTCGAACCCGACGGCGACGACGACGTCATGCATTCCCGTTTGCACGGCGGAGACAGCGAGTTGCAGCGCCGTCGACCCCGTCGAGCAGTTGTTGTTGACGTTGACGATCGGGATGCCGGACATGCCGGTCGGGTAGACGGCGCACTGACCAGCGCTCGACTCGCCATACACGTAGCCGACGTATGCCGCCTCGACGGCAGACCAGTCGACGTCGGCGTCGGCCAGGGCAACCGCGAGGGCCTCGGTCACCATGTCGGGGTAGTCCCACTCCCGGCGGCCGGGCTTCTCGAACGCCGTCATGCCGACGCCGGCAACGAACGCAGCGCCCATCAGCCGACGTTTCGATCGGTGTCGCCCCAGTGCGCAGCCCGAAGCTCGCGCTTGAGCACCTTGCCCGCGCCGGAGAGCGGTAGCGCGTCCACGGTCTCCATGCTCCTGGGAGCCTTGTAGGTCGCGATGAGCGCCTTAGCGTGGTCGCGGAGCCCCTCGACGGTGACCGTTTGACCAGGCCGTAGCACGACGACGGCGTGGACCCGCTCGCCCCACTCGGGATCGGGGACGCCGATGACCGCGCACGCAGCGACGGCGGGATGGGACGACAGCGCGTTCTCCACTTCCGCCGAATACACGTTCTCGCCGCCCGACACGATCATGTCCTTGAGCCGGTCGACGATGAAGATGTAGCCGGCGTCGTCCATGTAGGCGCCATCGCCGGTGTGCATCCACCCTCCTCGCAGCGCGTCCGCCGTCTCCTCGGGCTTCCCCCAGTATCCGTCCATCACGTGGCCACCCCGAACGAGCACCTCACCGACGACTCCGCGCTCGACCTCGTTGCCCTCGGGATCGGCGACGATCACTTCGGCGTGCGGTGCCGCGCGTCCCGCCGACCGTCGAAGCCGCTCCACCTGATGGTCCTCGCTCGTGAGCACACTGGCGATCGGCGCGAGCTCGGTCATGCCGTATGCCTGTGTGAGACGGACCGTCGGCAGCGCCGACTGGATGCGCTCGAGCAGCGATGCCGCGATCGGCGAGGCGCCGTAGAGGATCCGCCGCAGCGACGACAGGTCAGCATCGGCGAAGCCCGGCGCGTCGACGAGCATCTGGAGCATCGTCGGCACGAGCAGCGCATCGCTGACGCTGTGCTCCTCTATCGCTGCGAGCACGCCTGCCGGGTTGAACGCCGGGACCATCACGTGGCTGCCGCCGAGCATGTTCGTCCCGGTCCACGCAGCGAGGTCGGCCAGGTGGAACATCGGCGCAGCGTGCAGCAGCGTCGCGCCGGGCACGAATGCACCGGCGGCAGCGGAGCCGAGCGCCGAGACCAGCATCGCCTGGTGACTGAGCATGACACCTTTTGGGAACCCCGTCGTGCCGCCCGTGTAGAAGACACCGGCGATGTCAGCCCCACCACGGCGCGCGTCGTCGACAGGCGTGGAGGCCACAAGGTCCTCGAGCGGGACCGCTCCGTCCGGCGTCACGCCGGCTCCCGCGTGGATGACCGTCTTGAGCTGCGGCGCACCCTCGCGGATCGCGGGCAACGCGGCCGCGAAGGCGTCGTCGACGAACAGCACTCGCGTCGAGGAGTCGACCAGCGAGTACGAGATCTCAGCGGGGCTCCACCGGATGTTGACCGGGTTGACGAGTGCGCCCGCCCACCAGGTGGCTAGCAGCATCTCGTGGTAGTGGTCGCTGTTGAGCGACGCGATCGCGACTCGATCGCCCGTCCCGACGCCGTGGGCGAGCAGGCCGCCTGCCAGGCCGGCGACACGGCCGCGCGATTCGGTCCACGTCCGCACGCGGCCCTCACAGCTCGTTGCGATGTCACTCGGCATCTGCTGGGCGTTGCGGTGGAGCGCTTGGGTCAGCTGCATGGCTGGATCTCCAAATCGGTGCGGCGCGGAATGGCGGCTGTCACGAACGGCGGCGGCATCCCGCCCAGGGGGGACGGGCCAGATGCCGCCGCCGACCGGATTCGCTGCGGGCGTCGTCCAGCGAGGTCACGTCACACGCCGGAACTCGCGACTTTCCCCACACCGCTCAGTCTATGTTGATTAACATAGACTGTGTCAAGCAGCGGGGCTAGCCGACAGCGACGGGATCCCCGAACGCCTCGTAGCACGCGCAGTCGATCGACCAGCGCAGGACGCTGAACACGTCGGCGTAGTCCGTCTTCCCGGGGGCGAACGAGCCTCCGTGGCGCCCGGGCAGCTCGATGTCGCCCAGCTGCTGGACCGCGTCCACGAAGGTCACCTGCGATAGATCGTCCTCCACGGCGGTGGCCGCAGCTTCGAAGATCGTCATCATGGAGCAAACGCCACCCAGTGCGTGCTCGACCCCCCAGGCGAGATCGCTGCCGGTGGCATCGTTGTACCGGTCGAGGCATTCGGAGAACGCCTCCTGGGCACGCTGACCCGAGCGCGCCGCGACCGGACCACCGACGGTGGACGTGACGGCGAGTGCGCCGTCGAAGCTTGCCGGCATCCGTTGGACGAGGCCGTCGTTGGCGAGCGTGCCGATCTCCGACGTGAGGTACTGGGGTGTGAAACCTTGCTGCTCCGAGACCTGCACGAACTGGCCTGCGGTCGCGAAGTTCGTCGAGAGGAACACGGTGTCGACACCGGCGTCTCGCATCCGCGGCACTTCGAGCGCGATCGCCGCTGCGTCCGCGGTGCCAGGAAGGTGGGCGCGATATCCGACTGCGTGGCCGAGTTGCTCGAGGGTCGACTGCAGCGCATCGGCCGGGAGCTGCTCCGAAGCACCGTCGTCGACCGCGACGATCCCGAGGGTCCTGCCGGCGAGATCGCCGGTCTGCTCCATCACCGCGGCCCATCCTGCAGCAGTGCGCTCGAGACTCGCCCCGGGCCCGACGAGCCGATTCGAGCTGCTTCGATAGAGCGAATCGAGGTCACTCGTGTGGAAGAGGAGTGGCGTCTCGTGCTCCACGGCGATGCACTCGGCGGCATCGGTGACGAACCCGACCACGGCGAAGACGTCTTCGTCCTCGGTCAGCTCCAAGCACCCCGCCCGGGCTGCGTCGGCGTTGAGCGGGTCGTTCACGACGTAGACCGGCTCGACGGTGCGCCCGCCGACGCCGCCATCGTCGTTGATCGCGTCGATGAAGACCTCGAATGCTTCTTGCTGGGTCTCCACCTCGAAGTTGTCGAGTCCCATGCCAAGCGGCTCGAGGGTCGAGAGGTCGAGCAGCACGACGCCGAGTCGCAGGGTCTCGTCCGTGATGCCTGGCGAGCTCGCCTGACTTGCCGACCCGGTCGCGCCCTCATTCCCGCCGTCGCTGTCGCCGCTGCAGGCCACCACGAAGAGAGCGAGGCTGGCGACTGCGGCGCGCCACTTCACAGCTGTCACGACCTGCGCCGGCGTGCGAACAGCACCGCCGCTACGACGGCGGCGATGGCAGCGCCGCCCAGCACGATCGGAACGGTCGGACTCGAGTCGTCGTCGTCGTCCGGTTCGTCGCTCTCCGCAGTAGCGGCGGCGTCGTCTCCCGTCTCGACGTCAGTGGATGTCGGTTCGCCAGCATCGATCGTGGAGGTCGTCGTCTCCTCGGCGGCTTCGGCCGCGAAGGTGATCGGGATGGCGACGCTCGTGGTCACCGGAAAGTCGGTCACGACGATGGCGCAGCTGCTCCCGGCGTCGCAGGTGCCACCCGCTGTTCCGATGGCGCCCGTGTGCACCGTGAACTCGGCGGTGCCAGCGCCGTTCGGGTCAGAGGAACCGAGCGCGAGGCGTTCCTCATCGCACTCGGTGTTGCTCGCAGGCGCTTCACTGGTGCACTGGACGACGGCGATCGTGGCACCGGCTGGGAACCCGCTGTAGTCGACGGAGACCGTCTGCCCGTCGGAGAGGCCGGTGGTGGCCGATGCGGTGGCTAGCGGTTCAGCTGCTGCGATCCCGGGCGAGGCGAGGACGAGCCCGGAGACGAGCACGCCAGATGTGGCGATCGAACGGATGGTGGAACCCACGACGGCGACTCCTCGGCGCTGGTGCGACTGCCCTGGGACCCAGGGCGGCTTCGACGGACGCGTTGAAAACCCGGCACGCCGGCGCTCCCCAAGTGTCCCCCGGCCGATCTAACCAGCCGACGTAGTCTATGTCAACCAGCACAGGAGGGATCAATCGGTCGCTTACTGCGGCCGGAGCGAAATCTGTACCTGGGCCTTGCGCGTCGCAGAAGAGGGTCGGTACTCCTGGCCCGTGGACCGACTCGCCGTGTCGATCCGAAGCGACAACCGGCCAGCCGTGTCTGCGACCACGATCGTCTCCTCGGTGCGACCACTGCGGGTCGCCGTCAGCCGGTACGGCGAGCGAGGCGTGTACTGCGCGGGCGTGGTGATCGTGAAGACGCCGCTGCCGGTCACGCCGATCTGGCCGGGTGAGACGTCGAGGGTCGCGAACTCGAGGAACCCGCGGTCGGACTGCAACTCGTATCCGTAGACGGATGCTGACTCTTCTGCCCACGTGTAGGAGAAGGACGCAGGCGTTCCGCGAGCTACCGATGAGAAGTGAGCGTTGAGAGGCTCGATGGCCTGCTCGAGGTCGCGGGACCAGAACTCCCACGAGTGCGTTCCCGCGCCGTAGGCATCGTAGGTGTGCGGGATCGCGGCGCGTGTGAGGGCCTCGTGCAGGAGGTTGTTCTGGCTCTGCTCGGAGGCCTCGACCCGGTCGACCGTGTTGCCTCGGCCGTCAGTGCCGTCGCCGACCCGCAATGTCACATCCGTGTGCCGGAGGTTCCCGACCAGGTCGATGGGTGCGTGCGCCCTCGTCCGCACCTCCTCTGTGGCCCAAGGGCCCCACACGGAGCTCGGCGGCCTGCCCTCCGCGACACCGAGTGCTTGATCGACCTCGCCGGTTGGCACGGGGAAGTACCACTGCTGCTGCGTCGGATCCACAGCGCCCGAGTAGCTCTGTACGAAGGAGAAGACGTCGGGGTGACGGGCGGCGTAGCTCAATGCGCCGAACCCACCCATCGAGAGGCCGGCCACGGCCCGAGCGTCGCGAGCCGGAGTCGTTCGGTAGTGCGAATCGACCCACGGGAGGAGCTGCCCGATGTGATAGCTCTCCCAGCGGGGACCGCCCTCTCCCACGAGGCCGTAGTGGTCGGAGTACCAGCCGCCGGCGCCCCCGGCCGGCATGACGACGAGGAACTGTCCCGGTTGTGTGATCTCCTCCGCATTGCCCTGGTCCGTCCAGCCGGCGTAGCTCACTTCGGAGACCGCCGTGTCGTCGCAACAGCCCGCCAGCAGCAGGAGGACGGGCCAGCGCCGTCCCGGGTCGTCGTCGTAACCGACAGGGGTCAGCACGCGAACACGTGTCGTGCGCGGAAGGTACGGCGTCGAGAACTCGAGCTCGGTGAGCCGAGGACCCTTCACGGTCGTGGATACCAGGTGAAGCGGTGCGGGTGCCGACGCTGCGACGTCAGTCGACGGTTCGACGATGCGGCCAAGACTTGAGTTGGCCGGAGGCGCCGCGGCGACGAACAAGGTGACGAGGCTGACGATGGCGACGGTGGAACAGCACCGTGCACGGGCCGAGATCATGGGTGCGCTCCTTGCGGTTGCGGGGTCATCCCGGCCGAAGCTGGCCGCACGCGAGGAGCACCTGTCGGATCGGCGTCCCGACCGCAGATCCGACGCCGCCGGGCCACGTGCCGAGCCCGTAGAAGAACACAGCCGAGGACGCGCCGACCGCGTCGCACAGCGGGTCGATTGCTGCGCGTAGCGGCTGCACTGCCTCGATGATCGCGGGGGGGATCTCGACGAAGGGAAGCTGCAGTCCCGGAATCTCAAAACCTGGATCGGGGAGGCCCGATCCGAACTCGGCGAGCACCCCGAGGAGCAGCACTGCCGGGTCGGATGGGCTGCAGCCGGTGATGTGCTCGAGGAGCAGCATCGTGCCGTCGTCCGGGAACACACCGGTCTCGCCGAGCGCATCGATGATGGGTCTCGCGGCCTCAGCCGGCGGGCAATCGGCGTCGGGCGGCGCCTCCGGCGTCGGCGCGTTCGGGCTGGTGGGCCGCGGCCCGCTCGCATCAGGTGGCAGTGTGGGCGCGTCCCCGATGGGCGCTCCTGGCGTTGAGGCAGGCACGGGCCGCACCGTCGGAGGTGGGGGAGCGGCCGTGCCGACAGTTGGCGGCGAGCTCGGTCCGGCTGTCGGCACCGGGACCGACGGATTGCCGGTGTCCGCCGCGAGCGGTTGCCCACCGAAGCCACCGGGAAGGCCGAACACGAGCAGAGCGAGCGCGACGGTGAGTCCGATCGTTGCCGTGTAGACCTGTCCCTCGGTCCAGCGCAGCAGCGTCGCCATGCGGTTCATCGGGCTGCCGCCCCGCTCCGGGCGATCGCTCGCTCATCCGTCCCGAGATAGGCCGCGATGACCGCCGGATCGTTGCGGACCGATTGTGGATCACCTTCGGCGATGCACTCGCCCGCTGCGAGGCAGTACACGCGATCGGAGATCGAGGTGATCAGGGGGATGTCGTGCTCGATGATCACGATCGTTGCCCCCAACTCCTTCTGGATCCGCTTGATGAGCGGACCGAACGCTTCGGTCTCACGCTGCGCCACACCCGCCGTCGGCTCGTCGAGGAGCAGGAGTCGCGCGTTCGTAGCCAGCAAGCAGCACATCTCGACGATGCGTCTCGTGCCGGTAGAGAGGTCCGACAGGTAGGAGTCGGCGTAGCGCCCAAGCCCGAGGAAGTCGATGAGGTCGTCGGCCTCGCTTCGCTTGGCGCGCTCCGATCGGCGGGACGGCGGGAGTGAGAGCAGTGACGGTACGAACTCCGATCGCTCATGTGGCTCGAGCGCGACCCGGACGGTCTCGCGCAGCGTCAGATCGCCGAAGAGGCGCGCATCTTGGAACACCCGGCCCATGCCGTGGGCCGCCCGCCGATGAGGTGCTTCGTGAGTGACGTCGTGGCCGAAGAGGTGCACGCCGCCTGAGGACGGGCGGACGAAGCCACTGATGACGTTGAGCAGGGTCGACTTGCCAGCGCCGTTCGACCCGATCAGGCCGACCACCTCGTGGGCGTGGGCGACGAGCGAAACCTGGTGCAGCGCGGAACGTCCACCGAACGAGACGCTGATGTCGTGCGCGCGGAGCGGGTCGGACCCGTTCGACTCGTCTCGGGCACGGCGTGGCAGGGGCCGTGACTCCATGGAGGCGACCGACGGAGCCACGGCGGCGGCGTCGAGCTTCGTCTGCGCCCGCCGGAGCACGAGGTCGCGTGCTCGGTAAACGAGCTCCATGAGTCCACCGGGAAGGTAGAGCAGGAGTGCCAGGAGCCCGATGCCCGACGTCGCGAAGGCGACCGTCGGCGAGCTGCCGAAGAGCGCGGGGAGGCCGACGACGTAGACGGCGCCGAGGATGGCCCCGGCAACGGACCCGAGACCGCCGATGACGACCATGGCGACGACCTGCAGGGACTGCTCGGGACCGAACACGGCGGGTCCGGTGACCGACGTCAGCTGGAACTGCACCATCGCACCGGCCAGGAGCGCGCCTGCGACGCCAGCGATGCCGCCAGCGAACGCGAACGCGCTCAGCTTCCCGACGGTCGGCGAGAGCGTGAAGCTCGCTGCCGCCTCCTGGTTCTCGCGTACGGCGATGATCGAGCGCCCGATGCCGGTGCGGCGCAGCCGAGCGACGCCGGCGGCGAGCACGACCAGCACGATTAGGCAGACGAAGTAGTACGTGCGCTCCGAGGTGAGGTCGACGAATCCGAAGATGGTTGTTCGAGGCAGGGTGAGCGAGGACCCCCCTCCGGTGAAGACGTGGCGCCCGAACAGCCACGCCTGCGACGCGACCGCGAAGGCCGCCGTCGTGACGGCCAGCAGCGGCCCCTGGACGCGGAGGGCCGGGAACCCGACGATCACGGCGGCTGCCGCACCTGCCACCGCTGCGTAGGCGACGGCGACGGGAAAGCTCACGCCGCGCGCCACGAGGGCTGTCGCGGTAACGGCTCCGAGTCCGACGAACGCGAACTGACCGAGCGACAGTTGGCCCGCCCACCCCACGAGAACGGTCACGGACAGGCCGACCATCGCGTATAAGAGAACGCGGGTGAAGAGGAACGTCTGCGATGAGGTCGTGAAGACGAGTGGAAGGAGACCGGCCACCAGCACGCCTGCGGCAGCTGCCAGCTTTCCCATGTGGCGAACCCATGCGAGTGACTGCAGGCGTTCGGGAACCGCCTTCACCTTCGGCGTGAGCGACCAGGATCCTCGGACCTCTTCTCGGAAGCCGCGGGTGCGCAGTACGAGGACGAGCACGAAGCCGAACAGCGCAACCTCGACGATGCTCGGCGTGTCGACATTGGCGAGCACGACCGCTTCGGTCACGCCGATGAAGATCCCTCCCAGGAGTGCGCGCGGCAGTGACGTCAACCCGCCCACGAGGCCCGCCGCGAGCGCGCGCAGGAGGAGCGTGGCGCCAACTGCTTGTGCCGGCAAGCCGACGATGGCGCCCCGCACCGGGTTGAGGAGCACGACGGTGAGGGTCGCGAGCACTCCGGCCAGGATCCAGACGACCGTCGATACGCGCTTGGTGGGGATGCCACCGAGCTCGGCGCGGTCGGCGTTGTCCGCGGACGCCCGGATCGCGACACCGAAGGGCGTCCGGCCGAGGAACAAGGTCAGTCCGGCAATGACGGCGGGCGCCGCGGCCAGCACCATGAAGTGCGGCGACCGCAGGAACAGGTCGCCCACCTTCATCGTCCGGTCCAGCGGCGAGGGGTAGGCGCCGGACTGCTCGACGTCGGGGAGCAGGATCCGGGCGACGTACATCAGCTGGGACACACCGATCATGGCGACGAGCAGGATCAGCCGCGGCGCGGTGAAGAGCCGACGGATGACTGTGAGCTCGACCAGGGCTCCCAGGGCCCCACCGACGGCTAGCACGGCGACGAGAGCGAGGAAGAAGTTCCAGTGGAGGTCCAGCACGAGCTTGGCGAGCAGCGCCGCACCGAACGCGCCGATTTCACCGTGGGCGAAGTTGAGCACCTTCGTGGCTCGGTAGACGAGCACGAGCCCGGCTGCGAGGACAGCGTAGGTGAGCCCTGTGACGAAGCCGATGACGAGCGTCTCGGTCTGTAGCTCCAGCGCGAGCACCAGCTCAGCCTCCCTCGGCGCCGAGGAACACGGCTCGGACGAGGTCGTCCCGCTCGAGGAGCTCCTGTGCCGAACCCTCGAAGCGGACCTGGCCCTTCTCCATGAAGACGGCACGATCGGCGATCGCGAGTGCCACGTTGATCGACTGCTCGACGACCACGATCGTCATCCCCGCCGCCTTCAGCCGCTCAACGATCGCGATCAGCTCTTGGACGACGACCGGCGCGAGCCCGAGCGACAGTTCATCGATCAGCAGGATGCGCGGCTCGAGGAGCAACGCCGTCGCCAGCGCGAGCATCTGCTGCTCGCCTCCGGACAGAGAGCCGGCCTTCTGCTCCATGCGTGAGGAGAGGGCGGGGAATATGGCGAGCACATGTTCGACCCTCGACTGGAAGTGCGCGCGGTCTTGAAGCAGGGTGTAGCCGCCGGCGATGAGATTCTCACCCACGGACAGGTTCGGGTACACCGCGCGACCTCCGGGGACCTGCACGATGCCGGCGCGGACTCGAGTGCTCGGCTCGGCGAACGTCATGGTCTTGCCCGCCAGCCGGATCACGCCGCGATCGGGGAGGCTCAGGCCGGAGATCGAGCGGAGGAGCGTGGACTTCCCGGCACCGTTCGTCCCGAGGAGCGCCAGGACCTCGCCCTCCCAGACGTCGACGTTGACGTCGAACAGCACCTGTACCTGGCCGTAGGAGAAATCGAGGTTGCGAACCTGCAGGACTGGCAGGTCGCCGCCCGCAGCCACGCGTGCTCTCTCCTCGTGCTCCTCCAGGACGTCCGCAACGGATGCCGCGATGTCTGCCCGCACGAACCGGCCGGCGTAGACCATCAGTCCGCCAGCGATGAGCGACGCGACTGGTGCGACGATGGCGATTGCAAGTCGCGGGCCATGTGGTCCTGCAATGGCCGCGACGAGGAGCGCGCCGCCCAGGCCGCCGACGAGGGAGAGGTAGAGCCCGACGAGAGCGAAGCCCATCGACCGGAGCCGGTAGGGCGTGACCGCCGCG
>Ga0247717_1000405_pt1 | contig 13162 bp, 10 predicted proteins | sample 24E_NmetaG_FD_189047 | JGI IMG/M metagenome (GOLD analysis project Ga0247717, IMG submission 189047) | Soil microbial communities from hillslope of Landscape Evolution Observatory, University of Arizona, Oracle, AZ, United States - 2-4-E_N | ecosystem: Engineered > Artificial ecosystem >... | reverse complement strand
GTCGGCATCGTTCTGGGCCTCCTCGGCGGCGGGGCTGGCGGCCGCCGCCGCGCCCGGCCGCCCGTCCTCCGCCTCCACCGGGAGGACCGAGCCGGGCGTCGGGGCGGTCCGGGCCGCGGCGCGGTCGGCGGCGGGAGCGCCGAGGAGGCGGACGAGCTCGTCCACCAGCTGGCCTCGCTGGGCCGGGCCGACGCCGCTCCCACCGCTCCCACCGCTCCCGCCGCTCCCGCCGCTCCCGCCGCCGACCGCGCCGCGGCCCGGACCGCCCCGACGCCCGGCCGCCCGTCCTCCGCCTCCACCGGGAGGACCGAGCCGGGCGCGGCGGCGGCCGCCAGCCCCGCCGCCGAGGAGGCCCAGAACGATGCCGACGCCAGCCCGGCCGCCGATGCCGCCCCCGACGAGCCGATCAACCGCGGGATGCTCCTCAAGTTCCTCTCCTCGGTCCGCCCGTAACGGCGGCGGCTGCGCACCGGCGGGCGGGCCTGGCGGAGTGACCGCGGCACCCTGATGTCCATCGACCGCGCCAGGACGTCGTCCGAAGGCGATCGTCTCGGCGCGCTCCTGGTCCAGGCCGGGCTGCTCTCGGCCGACCAGCTGGACCGGGCGCTGTCCGAGCAGGCCAAGACCCAGAAGTCCCTCGGCCGCATCCTCATCGACGGCGGCCTCGTCACCGAGGGCGACCTGGTGGCCATGCTCTCGCGCCAGATCGGGCTCGACTTCATCGACCTCTCGGAGCACCCGGTCGACCCCAGCGCGGCGGGGCTCATCACCTCGTCGCTGGCCCGCCGCTACGAGGCCCTCCCCGTCGGTTGGGACGACAGCCGTCTCGTCCTGGCCATGGCGGACCCGTCGAACGTCTTCGCCGTCGACGACATCCGGACCATCACCAAACGCGAGCTCAAGGTGGTGGTCAGCACCCGGGCGGCCATCCTCGAGGCGATCGACAAGTACCACCGCATGGACGGCGAGGCCGAGTCCATCTCGGCCCAGGCGGCCAGCGAGCACGAGGTCGACGACGACCTCTCCAAGGTGACGGACGTCGTCGAGGACGCCCCGATCGTCAAGCTGGTGAACATGCTCATCAGCCAGGCGGTGGCGGACCGGGCCTCCGACATCCACATCGAGCCGAGCGAGCACGACCTGCGCATCCGCTACCGCATCGACGGCGTCCTCCACGAGGTCATGCGCCCGCCCAAGAGCATCCAGTCGGGGGTCATCTCCCGCCTCAAGATCATGGCCGACATCAACATCGCCGAGCGCCGCATCCCCCAGGACGGCCGGGTCAACGTGAACCTGGGCGGCAAGCCGGTGGACCTCCGGGTCGCCACCCTGCCGACCGTCTACGGCGAGAAGGTCGTGCTCCGCATCCTCGACAAGTCGACGGCCCTGTTGAAGCTCAGCGACCTCGGCTTCCTTCCCTCGTCCATGAACCACTACGAGCAGTCGTACCGCAAGCCGTACGGGACGATCCTGGTGACCGGCCCCACGGGGTCGGGCAAATCCACGACGCTCTACGCGACCCTGAACATCCTCAACGAGGACACCAAGAACATCATCACCGTCGAGGACCCGGTCGAGTACCGCCTGCCCGGCGTCAACCAGGTGCAGACGAACAACAAGGCGGGGATGACGTTCGCCGCCGCCCTGCGGTCCATCCTGCGCTCGGACCCGGACATCGTCCTGGTCGGCGAGATCCGGGACCGGGAGACGGCCACCATCGCCATCGAGGCCGCCCTCACCGGCCACCTCGTGCTCTCGACCCTCCACACCAACGACGCCGCCACCACCCCGACCCGCCTGGTCGAGATGGGGGTCGAGCCGTTCCTCGTGGCCAGCGCCCTCGACTGCATCGTCGCCCAGCGGCTGGCCCGCCGGCTGTGCGACAAGTGCAAGGAGCCGTACCAGACGACACCGGCCGACCTCTCCCGCCTGGGCTGGGACTTGGAGGACGACGACGCGCCGGAGCAGCTGTTCCGCCCGGTGGGCTGCGCGCACTGCGGGCGCACCGGCTACCGCGGGCGCTTCGCCATCCACGAGGTCCTGACGGTCACCGAGGACGTCGAGCGCCTCATCGTGGACCGCGAGCACTCGGAGGACATCAAGAAGATGGCGGTGGCCCAGGGCATGCTCACCCTGCGCCAGGCCGGCCTCACCCACGTCCACCAGGGCACCACGTCGATCGAGGAGATCCTCAGGGTCATCGCCTGATCGTCCGATACCGGAACCATGCAGGCCGCCTCGCGTCGTCTCGGAGAGTTCCTGATCGAACGGAAGGTGCTGTCCAGGGACGACCTGGAAGCCCTTCTCCTACGGGAGGAGAACGAGGGCGTCGCCCTCTCCAAGCTGCTCCTGGCCGAGGGGCTGGTGAGCGAGAAGGACCTGGTGGCCGCCGTGGCCGCCCAGGTCGGGCTCTCGTTCGTCGACTTCGACCACGTGGCGGTCAACCCCGCCCTCGACCGGCTCGTCCCCGCCGAGCTGGCCCGCCGCCACCTCGCCGTGGCCGTCGACTTCGAGGGCAGCGACCTGGTGGTCGCCATGCTCGACCCGAGCGACCGCGAGGCCGTCACCGAGATCGAGCGGGCCACCGCCTGGACCATCCGGCCCGCCATCGCCGTGCGGGGCGAGCTGTCGCGCGTCGTCGCCTCGATGTACGGCGCCGAGCCCGGGCCGGTGGAGGCCGAGGGGCCCGTTCCCATCGACGAGGCGGCCGTGGTCGTCGACGAGTCGATGCCGGACGTCGACCTGCACGTCAACGACCTCCTCAAGCGGGTGGTCGACCTCGGCGGCTCCGACCTCCACCTCACGTCGGGCATCCCGCCGAGCGTGCGCGTCCACGGCGACATCAAGCCGCTGACCGAGTTCCCGGTGATGACGCCGTCGGAGATCCGCCGGATGATCTACGCCATCCTCACCCAGAAGCAGCGGGAGCGCTTCGAGAACGACCTCGAGCTGGACACGTCCCACTCGGTGCCCCACCTGGGCCGGTTCCGGGTGAACGTCTACCTCCAGCGCGACTCCGTCGGCTCGGTGATGCGCGTCATCCCCTTCGAGGTGGTGCCGTTCGAGAAGCTGGGGCTCCCGCAGTCGGTGCTGCAGTTCGCCCACCTGCCCCGCGGCCTCGTCCTGGTGACGGGCCCGACGGGATCGGGCAAGTCGACGACCCTCGCGTCGATGGTCGACGTCGTCAACGCCTCCAAGCCCTGCCACATCATGACGGTGGAGGACCCCATCGAGTTCCTCCACCACCACAAGACCGCCGTGGTCAACCAGCGCGAGGTGGGCGAGGACACCTACTCCTTCGCCGCCGCCCTGAAGCACGTCCTGCGCCAGGACCCCGACGTCATCCTGGTGGGCGAGATGCGCGACCTCGAGACCATCCACACGGCGCTCACGGCGGCCGAGACCGGCCACCTGGTCTTCGCCACCCTGCACACCCAGGACGCGCCGCAGTCGATCGACCGCATCATCGACGTGTTCCCCGCCCACCAGCAGCAGCAGGTCCGCACGCAGCTGGCGGCGGCCCTCCAGGGCATCGTCACCCAGCAGCTCGTGCCCCGCCACGACGGCCGTAGCCGCGCCGTCGCCGCTGAGGTGCTCGTGGCCACGCCGGCCGTGCGCAACCTCATCCGGGAGGGCAAGACGCACCAGATCTACTCGGCCATGCAGGCCGGCGGGAAGTTCGGGATGCAGACCATGGACACGTCGCTCGCCGGACTCGTCCGCAGCGGCGCCATCAGCATGGAGCTGGCCCTCGAGCGTTGTGCCAACGAATCGGACCTGCGCCGCCTGGCCGGCGGCGCGATGTAGCGGAAGGAACGAGACCGACCGATGTCCGACACCTACACCTACAAGGTCCGGGACAAGCAGGGGAAGGTTCTCCAGGGTTCACTGGACGCGGACAGCACCACGCTGGTCGCCAACAAGCTCCGCCAGATGGGCTACGTGCCCATCGCCATCGACAAGAAGGCGAATGCCGGCCTGTCCATGGAGCTGAAGCTCCCGGGCGCGGGCAAGCCGAAGATCAGGGACATCGCCGTCTTCAGCCGCCAGTTCGCGGTGATGATCGACTCGGGCCTGTCCCTGCTGCGGGCGCTGTACGTGCTGGAGGACCAGACGGAGAACAAGAACCTCGCCAAGGTCATCGGCGAGGTCCGCCAGGACGTCGAGAAGGGGTCGTCGCTCTCCCAGGCGCTGGCCCGCCACCCCAAGGTGTTCTCCCGGCTCTACATCTCGATGGTGAAGGCGGGCGAGACCGGCGGCCAGCTCGACCGGGTTCTCGTCCAGCTGGCCGACACCATCGAAAAGCAGGTGGAGCTGCGCCAGAAGATCAAGTCGGCCATGACGTACCCGGTGGCCGTGCTCGCCCTGGTGATCCTGATCCTGATCGCCATGCTCATCTTCATCGTGCCGACGTTCGAGACCCTCTACGACGATCTGGGGGGCACGCTGCCGCTGCCGACGCGGGTCCTGCTGCTCGTGTCGTCGGTGATGGTCAAGGCCCTGCCCATCGTGATCCTCGCCACCGTGGGTTTCGTCTTCGCCTTCAAGCGATGGATCGAGAGCGACAAGGGCAGGCGGGTGTGGGACCGCTTCAAGCTGCGCGTGCCCGTCTTCGGCAAGCTGGTGCGCCTCATCGCCCTGACCCGGTTCTCCAAGACGCTGGCCGCCCTGCTGCACTCCGGCGTCCCCATCCTGGAGTCGCTGGAGATCACCTCGGACACGGTGGGGAACACGGTCGTGGCGAACGCGGTGAAGGACGTGCAGGAAGGCGTCAAGCAGGGCGAGCCCATCGCCCAGCGCCTGGAGAACCATCCGGTGTTCCCGCCCATGGTGGTGCAGATGCTGGCCGTGGGGGAGGAGACGGGTGCGGTGGACACCATGCTCGAGAAGGTCGGCGACTTCTACGAGCGGGAGGTGGAGGCGACGGTGGAGGCCCTCACGTCGCTCCTGGAGCCCCTCCTGATCTGCGTCCTGGGCGGGGCCGTGGGCGCCATGGTCGTGTCCCTCTACATGCCGATGTTCAACATCATCAAGCTGATCAAGTGACCGTCGGGGGCTTCGCCCCCCGACCGCCCCCCGATGCGATCGAGGGCCGGCGCCTCTGGCGCCGGCTCTCGGCGTTCGCCGGCGCCCCGCCTCCCGAGCCGCCTGCGAGCCGCCCACGAGGCGAGCGGGAGGCGCAAGCCGGGCGAATTCCCCCTCAAGTCGGCGGCGCCGAGCGGCGATATCTCTGTTGCGAGCTTCTGGACAAGGGCAAACCCGCCGGGAGGCGGGGACGCAAAGCCACGGGACCGACCCCCACAACGGCGTGGGAAGGCCAGCCGGGCTGCCTGGAGGCCGTTCCCCGGTGTGGATGCCGGAGGGCGGGCCGAGAGGGCGGGGAAAGCGGCGCGCACATCCATCGACATCCCAACAAGGAGACACTCCGAATGATCGACAAGCTCCGCGAGCGCCGGGAGAACGAGGAGGGCTTCACCCTCATCGAGCTCATGGTGGTGGTGCTCATCATCGCCATCCTGCTGGCCATCGCCATCCCCACCTTCCTCGGCGCCCGTGACCGGGCCAACGACCGGGCCGCCCAGTCGTCCGCCCGCAACGCCCTGACCGCCGCCAAGGTCCTCTTCACCGACGACCAGAACTACCTGTCCGCCACCCCGACCGCCCTCAACGCGGAGGAGCCCAGCCTGACGCACCAGGCCGGCGCGTCCACCGGGTTCAAGATCGTCTCGGTGGCGACCGACCTCGCCGGCGACGAGTTCGGCGCCGCCGTTCTGTCCAAGAGCGGCGCCTGCTTCCTGATCAACGACGCCTCGGGCTCCGGCGGCGGCACTACCTTCGCCAAGCAGGACCCGTCGTCGGCCTGCGACGGCACCACCGCCCTGGGGGCTACCGACGCCGAGTGGTAGGTCGGCCTTCACACAAGCGGTAGTCGCGAGCGAAGCGGGGCCCTCCGGGGCCCCGCTTCCGCGTTCTACGCTCCCCCCGACCATGACCGCTCTCCTCGTCTCCGCCTGCGGGCTGCTCGGGCTGGTCGTCGGCTCGTTCCTGAACGTCGTCGTCGCCCGGGTGCCCAAGAAGGAGTCGGTGGTCTCCCCCCGGTCCCGCTGCCCCGGCTGCGGGACCTTCATCGCGCCCCGGGACAACGTCCCCGTCGTGTCGTGGCTCCTCCTCAAGGGCCGGTGCCGCTCCTGCGGCGAGCGGATCTCCGTGCAGTACCCGCTGGTGGAGCTGGCCACCGCCGTCCTCTTCGCCCTCACCGCCCTGCGCTTCGGCCTCGACGCCGCCCTGCCCGCCTTCCTCGTCTTCGTCGCCGCCCTGGTCGCCATCACCCCGATCGACCTGGCGCTGCGCATCGTCCCCAACCGGATCGTCTACCCGACCCTCTTCGTCTCGGCGCCCCTGCTGCTCGCCGCCGCCGCCCTCGACGGCGACTGGACGTCGGCCAGGGAGGCGGCCATCGGGGGAGCGGCCGCCTTCGCGGTGTTCTTCGTGCTGTGGTACATCAGCCCCCGGGGGATGGGCTACGGCGACGTCCGCCTGTCCGGCGTGATCGGGATGTTCCTCGGCTGGATCGGCCTGTGGCACCTGGCCCTCGGCCTGTTCCTGGCCTTCCTGTCGGCGTCGCTGATCGGCGTCGGCCTCATGCTGGTCGGTCGCAAGGGCCGCAAGGACCTGATCCCGTTCGGCCCCTTCCTCGCCCTGGGGGCCATCCTCGCCGTGCTCGTCGGCGACCCCCTGCTGCGCTGGTACGGCGTGAGCTGAGCCGCCAGTCACCGGCTGCCCTCCTAAAGGCGGCCGCCGGCGACGCCGATACCTCCCGTCGTGGAGCGCGATCGTGGCACGGGGGCGCAGCGGGGCGAAGGCGGTTTCACGATCGTCGAGATGGTCGTCGCCATGACGATCATGGCCCTGTCGATGATGGCCCTGGCCACGACGCAGTACAGCAGCCTCAAGGCGCTCGGCGCATCGCGCCAGCGGTCGGCCTTCATCGAGCTGGGCAACGGCTACATGGAGCAGATGCGGTCGCTGCCCGCCGACCAGGTCGGCGTGAGCAGCACCGATCCCGGGTGGACGTCGGGGACGGCATACCCGGGCGGCCAGCACGAGGGGCTGCCCGCCGTCGTGCTGGCCGCCGCCACGCCGCCGCCCCCGCCGGCCGTCGAGGTCGTCACCACCACCGAGGTCAAGGGCATCGTGGTGCCCTACACCGTGCGCCGGTGGATCACCCGCGACCCGGCCGGCGGCACGTCCGACGACCTCCGGCGCCTCGAGGTCGAGATCGAGTGGCTGGAGAACCGCCGCTCGCTGCGCACGGTCTCGACCACCTCGGTGTGGTACCCGGGCGGGCTCGGCACCGACCCGGCCGCCAACAACGTCCCCGTGATCACCTCGGCCGCCGCCGCGCCGGCCGCCGGCTCCGTGTCCACCGTCTTCGCCTTCGACGTCGCCGCCTACGACCCGGACGCCGACGGCATCAGCGTCAACTGGCAGTTCGGCGACGGCGCCACGGGGAACGGCTCGTCGACGTCGCACCAGTACACGTCGTCGGGCACCTACAGCGTCGTCGTCCGGGTCACCGACACCCGCGGCGGCGTCGCCACCCGCACGTTCGACGTCACCGTGGGGGCCCTCACCAACAGCGCGCCGGTCGCCCAGTTCGTCATCACCTCGGCCGACAACGGCCCGGCGCCGTTCACCGTCAACGTGGACGGGTCCGGCTCGTCCGATGCCGACGGCGACGCCCTGAGCTACGAGTGGACGTGGGGCGACGGCACGACCGGCACCGGAGTGAGCGCCGGGCACGTCTACAGCGCCGCGGGCACCTACCCGGTCACGCTGAAGGTCACCGACACGTCGGGGGCCACGTCGACCTCGTCGCCGCAGACGGTGACCGTCACCGGCGGGTGCGTCGTGTACGGCGCCTCGTTCAAGAACCCGGGGACCAACGCCGTCGCCAACGACATCGCCGTGGTGAGCAGCAAGAACTCCAAGCCCGTCAACAGCCAGTTCGTCTTCACCGCCCGGACGAACACCAGCTGCTCGCAGGTCACCTGGTCGCTCCAGACGAGCAGCAGCTCGCAGCGCTACGAGGTGACCGGCACCCTGTCGTCCCTCGCCGGAGGGGAGAAGGTGTTCACCCTGACCGACTCCATCCCGAACAACCACCAGTTCCCGCTGGGTGCCATGCTCACCGGCTTCGCCACCGCCAGCGGGTCCAGCTACGCGTTCGCCTTCGCCGCCCATGTCTAGGGCGGGGACCATCGTCCGACGGTGGACCCGGCGTCACCGCGGGGACGGGGGATTCACCCTCATCGAGCTGGCGTCGGTCGTCGCCATCACTTCCGTCTTCGGGATCGCCATCACCTCGAGCCTCCAGAGCTTCACGAAGACCACGACCTCGACGCAGAACAAGACCTTCGCCCTGGCCGACGTGCGGGGCGCGGTCGAGAACATCGCCCGCGACCTGCGCGCCGCCAACCCGATCGAGGCGATCTCGTCGACGCTCCCGGTGTCGCAGTACGACAACCGGATCTCGTTCACGGTGTGGTGCGCGACGCCGGGGGACAACGGCTGCACCAGCGCCAACGCCCGCCGGGTCGTCTACCAGCTGACGGGCAACACCCTGGTCCAGACCGTGGGCGCCCGCACCAGGAACCTGCTCGAGCCCGATCCCGGCATGCCGACCCTCGCCGCCGCCCTCCGCCCCGGCGCGGTGGTCAACACGGCGTCGCAGCCGATCTTCACCTACTACACGAAGAAGGGCACCCAGCTGTCCACGACGGGCGGCACGCCGGCCACGACGTTCCGCAACTGCACCAAGACGGTGAAGATCCACCTGGTGGTGATGGCCGACCCCCGACGGCCCGACAGCGCGATCAACCTCGTCACCCACGTCGACCTGCGCAACTCCAACGAGGTGACCAATTGCCCGTGATCCCGCACCTGCCCACGTCACGCCGCCGCGACGAGGGCGGCAGCGTCATGATCGCCGTCATCGTCGTCGGCGTCATCGGCCTCCTGGTGGCCACGACGCTCGACACCGTGACCAGCGGCCTGAACCTCACCCGGACCGACCAGAACCGGATCAACGCCTTCCAGTTCGCCAACGCCGGCGTCGACAAGGCGGTGTACCGGATCGACCGGAACGTGCTCCCGGCCAGCGATCCGGCCAGCCCGACGTACACGCCGATCCTCGGGGCCGACGGCACCGTCGTCTCCTTCACCGAGCGCCTCGACGTCGGCCCGTCCAGCTACGAGATCCAGGTCGCCCAGGACCCGCCGGGGCAGACCACCCGGTGGAAGGTCACCTCCCTCGGCACCGACCGGCCCACGGGCAAGCAGCGCCTGGCCGTCGCCACCATCGCGGCGCGGCCGCTGTTCGAGAACGGGTTCTTCACGGTCGAGAACTTCTACCTGACCGGCCAGCAGAGGACGCCCCTGGCCTACGACTCGAACCTGTGCCCGAGCGCCTCGGGTGGCGGCGCCGGCTGCGACTACGACCCGGTGCCCGGCGGCCTCGGCACCAACGCCAAGGTGATCGGGTCGGACGCCACGGTCAAGCACTTCGTCGACCGCTGGCGTGCGTTCAACATGTACGGCCGCGCCACCCAGGAGGCGGCCGAGGGCGACTGCGGGATCCCGTCCTCCAACAGCGACCCCAGCCAGGCCCGCTGCGCCCTTCACGGCGGCCTCGTGAACCCCATCACCGACCAGCTCGAGTACCCCATCCCACCGGCCCCGCCGGGCGCGCAGGCGTGCCCGAACGGCGGCAACATCGGTGTCAACGGGGCGACGACCTACCTGGCGCCGGGCGACTACACCTGTCCCAACCTGACCTTCCGGGGGACCGTCGTGATCAACCCGCCGGGAAGGGTGCGCCTCTGGCCGACGAACAGCTTCGTGGTGCCCCGCTACGCAGTCGTCAACCGCGCCGTGGCGACGAAGAACCTCCAGGTGTACTTCCCGGTCCAGAGCGGCGGTGGGTCGAGCAGCAGCGTCTGCGGCGGCGAGATCTGGGGCCTGCTGTTCACCCCCGGGCTCGAGATCGACTGCAACGGCTCCCACCAGCCGACGATCTACGGGGCGGTCGTCGCCAACCTCCACTCCGGCAACGGCAGCGACTTCGACTTCCACTGGGACCTCGCCGCGCTCCACGCGGTCAACGACGGCAAGTACGTCGTGCGCAACTGGCGGGAGTGCCCGGTCGGCACCACCGACTGCTGATCCCGCCGGTCCCCGGCGGTCGGGAACGAGGCGCGGGCCACGGCCCGCGCCTCGTGCGCGCCGCCGGCACAGCCGGTGGTCGGGACGGAGGCGGCCGCCATGGCCACTGGCGGAAATCCGCTCCTACAGTGCCCCGCTCCCGCATCCGATGAGTACCCGTGCGATGAGCGGCGGCGACGCCGGTTCCCAGGAGGGTGACGTGGAGCACTGCGGGAAGCGAGGGGAGGTCTGATGGCCACGCGTGTCGTGGGCGTCGACCTCGGGAGTTACGGCGTCCGAGCCGTGGAGCTCAGCCTGTCCGGGGGCGAGGCGACGCTCGAGCGCTTCGCCCAGGTCACGCTCCCCCCCGGCGCCATCCGTGACGGCGAGGTGGCCGACGCCGCCGCCGTCTCCGCCAGCGTCCGCCGGCTGTGGACCGAGGGTGGCTTCAAGGGCAAGAAGGTGGTCATCGGCGTGGCCAACCAGCGGGTGATCGTCCGCATGGCCGAGATGCCGGCGATGAGCGAGGAGGACTTCACCTCCGCCCTGCGCTTCGAAGCCCAGGACCTCATCCCCATCCCCGTCGACGACGCCATCCTCGACTTCCAGATCCTCGAGGACGTCGTCGACAACACCGACGGCGAGGCCCGCATGCGGGTCCTCCTGGCCGCCGCCCAGCGGGACATGGTGCGCAGCCACCTGGCCGCCGTCGAGGGAGCCGGTCTCCGGGCGAGCGCCGTCGACCTGGTGCCCTTCGCCCTGGTGCGGGCCCTCAACGCCAACGCCCCGGCGTTCGACTTCGACACCCGGGCCGAGGCCATCGTGTGCATCGGCGGCGGGGTCACCAACGTGGTGGTGCACGAGCGGGGCGTCCCCCGCTTCGTCCGGGTCCTGCTGGTGGGCGGCGACGACGTCACCGACGCCATCGTCCGCGAGCTCGACGTGCAGATCGACGAGGCCGAGGCGCTCAAGCGCCGGGCCGACATCTCGTCGACCGACCCGCTCGTCGCCCGGGCCGGCCAGGTCGTCCGGGACCGGGTCGCTCCGCTGGTGGAGGAGATCCGCGGGTCGCTCGACTACTACCTGGCCCAGTCCCAGTCGGTCATCATCGACCGCCTGCTGGTGACGGGCGGCGGCAGCCGCATGGCGGGCCTCATGGAGCGCCTGCAGTCGCAGGTCGGCGCCCGGGTCGAGCCCGGCCGGCCGCTGGCCGGGATGCGCATCGGCCGCCAGGTCGGCCTCGACCCGGCGGACCTGGCCGACAACGAGGCGCTGCTCACGGTGCCCATCGGCCTCGCCCTGGCCGGCGAGCAGCGTAGGGGCCTCCGGCGCATCAACCTCGTCCCCCGTGAGGTCGCGGCCGTCCGCCAGGCCCGCAGGCAGACGGTCCTCGCCGGGACCGGCGTGGCGGCCGTCGGAGCACTGCTCCTCGGCCTGTGGGCCACCCAGGCGAGCAAGATCGACGACGAGCGCCAGGCCACCGCCGAGAACCAGCGGGAGACCGATCGCCTCCAGCGCGAGGTGGCCACGCTGGGGGACACCATCAAGCTCGACGCCGAGCTGGACGAGCGCCGGGCGCAGGTCCAGACGGCGCTTTCCACCGACGTGGCGTGGACGAAGCTCTTCAACGAGATCGCCACCGTCCTGCCCAACGACGTCTGGCTGACGTCGTTCAACGGTGAGGCGGGCAAGGAGGTCCAGTTCTCGGCCAAGGGCTTCGACCAGACGTCCACGGCGCGGTGGCTGCTCCGCATGGGCGAGCTGACGTCGCTGTCGGGCCTCTGGGTGCCCAATTCGGCCAAGGACGGGAACGACACCGTCTCCTTCACCTCCGACGCCGCCCTCACCGCCGCCGCCAACTCCAAGCGGGTGGATCGTTACATGGAGGAGAAGCCGTGACCGCCCGTCGCACCATGATCATCGCCGGCGCCGCCGCGCTCGCCGTCGCCGTCCTCTGGTACCTGGTCCTGTGGAGCCCCCGCAAGGCCGAGCTCGACGACGCCCGCGAGCAGCGGGAGGCGTCCGAGTCGGAGCGCCAGGAGCTGGCCACCCGGGTCGGCCGCCTGCGGGCGGCCCAGAAGGACGAGCCGATGAAGCGGGCCCGGCTCGAGACGCTGCGCACGACCATCCCGGACGACCCGAACCTGGCCGCCTTCATCCTGGACACCAACGACGCCGCCGCCAAGGCCGGCATCGAGTGGATCAGCGTCGCCCCCGAGGAGCCCTCCCCGGGCGCGCCGTCGGCCGCCTCGGTGGCGGCTGCGCCGGTCACGACCACGGCGGGCGACGGGACGGGGGCGACCACCGCCGCCAACCGCTTCCCGGCCGAGATCGGGCTCCAGCTGCAGATCCAGGGCGGCTACTTCCAGATCCTCGACTTCCTCAACCGCCTCAACGAGATGCCGCGGCTGGTCGTCACCGACGGGCTGAACATCAGCAGCGACGACAAGGCGAAGCTCCAGGTCTCGCTGAAGGGGCGCATGTTCGTGCGGACCGTCCCGCCCGGCTTCGGGGACGTCCCCGCCAACTCGCCCGTCGCGCCGGCGCCGGCCGCCGGTGCCCCCACCACGACCCCCGCGCCCGCCTCCGCCACCACGCCGACGGTGAACGCCGCTCCGGCCGGTACGGCCTCGACCTCAGGAGCACGGTCATGACCGCCCCGCACAGCGCTTCGGAGAACGGGCGCACCAAGACCCTCGCCATCGTGGGCCTCGGCCTCGTGCTCGTCGCCTTCGTCGCCTCCCGCCTGATGGCCGGCGGTGGCGGCGGTGGCACCGACGCCGCCGGCCGGGCGCCGGCCACCGCGCCGGCAGTGACGCTCGCCCCGGTGACGCCCGCGCCGGGCACGGCCACCCCGGGTGCCCCCGGTGCCACCGCCACGCCGGCTGCCCCGGGAGCGCCGACGGTGGAGACGTTCGAGGTCTTCACGACCAAGAACCCGTTCCTGGCCCTGCGCACC
>Ga0247717_1000404_pt1 | contig 13164 bp, 14 predicted proteins | sample 24E_NmetaG_FD_189047 | JGI IMG/M metagenome (GOLD analysis project Ga0247717, IMG submission 189047) | Soil microbial communities from hillslope of Landscape Evolution Observatory, University of Arizona, Oracle, AZ, United States - 2-4-E_N | ecosystem: Engineered > Artificial ecosystem >... | reverse complement strand
GACGACGCCCGCTACCGGCTCCGGTTCGGCTCCACCGTCCGCACGCCCCTGTTCGGCGTGGAGGTCCCCGTCCTGGCCCACGAGCTGGCCGACCCCGAGAAGGGCTCGGGCATCGCCATGATCTGCACCTTCGGGGACGTCACCGACGTGGTGTGGTGGCGCGAGCTCGGCCTCCCCGTGCGCAGCATGGTCGGGCGCGATGGCCGGGTCGTCGCCGCGCCGCCCGACGGCGTCCCCGACGGGGAGGCGTGGCAGGAGCTGGCCGGCGCCAGCATCAAGCAGGCCCGCGCCCGCATCGTCGAGCGCCTGAAGGCGAGCGGGGACCTGATCGGCGAGCCCCGGCCCATCACCCACCCGGTCAAGTTCTTCGAGAAGGGGGACCGGCCGCTGGAGATCGTCACCAGCCGCCAGTGGTTCATCGACGTCCTCGACCACAAGGAATCGCTGCAGCGGCTGGGCCGCGACCTCCGCTGGCATCCCGGGTTCATGCGGGCCCGCTACGAGAACTGGGTGGAAGGGCTCAACAGCGACTGGCTCATCAGCCGGCAGCGCTTCTTCGGCGTCCCCTTCCCCCTCTGGTACCCGGTGGGCGACGACGGCGAGCCCGACTTCTCCTCTCCGCTGCCGGCGGCCGCCGGGCGCCTGCCCGTCGACCCGTCCACCGAGGTGCCCGACGGCTACACCGAGGACCAGCGCGACGCGCCCGGTGGCTTCACCGCCGACCCCGACGTGATGGACACGTGGGCCACTTCGTCGCTGACCCCCCAGCTGGCGGGAGGCTGGGGGGACGACGACGAGCTCTTCGCCATGGTGTTCCCCTACGACGTCCGCCCCCAGGGCCACGACATCATCCGCACCTGGCTCTTCTCCACCGTCGTCCGCTCGTGGCACGAGCACGGGTCGCTGCCGTGGACCGACGCCGCCATCTCGGGGTGGATCCTCGACCCCGACCGCAAGAAGATGTCCAAGTCGAAGGGCAACGTCGTGACGCCCATCGCCCTGCTGGAGAAGTACGGGTCCGACGCGGTGCGCTACTGGGCGTCCAGCGGGCGGCCGGGCACCGACACGGCGTTCGACGAGAACCAGATGAAGAACGGCCGGCGCCTGGCCATCAAGGTCCTCAACGCTTCGAAGTTCGTCCTGTCGCTGCCGGACGGGGGCGGCGACCCGGCGGCGCCCGTCGACCGGGCGCTGCTGGGCGGGCTGTCCCGCCTGGTCGACGACTGCACGGCCGCCTTCGAGGGCTACGACTATGCCCGCGCCCTGGAGCGCACCGAGTCCGCCTTCTGGGCCTTCTGCGACGACTTCGTGGAGCTGGTGAAGAACCGCGCCTACCGGGGTGGCGCCGACGGGGCCTCGGCCACGGCCACCCTGCGCCTCGCCCTGTCGGTGTTCCACCGCCTGTTCGCACCGTTCCTGCCCTTCGTCGCCGAGGAGGTCTGGTCCTGGTGGCAGCAGGGGTCGGTCCACCGCGCCCGCTGGCCCGAGGCGGCCGAGCTGTCCGCCGGCGACGGCGCCGACCCGTCGGTCCTCGACACCGCCAGCGCCGCCCTGCGGGCCCTCCGCAAGGCCAAGAGCGAGGCCAAGCTCTCGCAGCGGGCGGGCGTCGAGCTGCTGGTGGTGCGGGACCGGCCCGACCGGCTGGCCGCCCTGCGTGCCGCCGAGGGCGACCTGCGCGACGCCGGGTCGCTGGCCGAGCTGCGGTTCGAGGAGGCCGAGGAGCCGTCCCTGGACGTGACCCTCGCCCCTCCGGCGGTTTCCCAGCCGACCACGTGACGGCCAGGGCCCGTGGGCCCCGCTCGCCGCCGCAGCCGGGCCCCCTCCGGCTGCCGACCACCGAGGGTCAGGGAGTGGGGGCGGGACGCACGGCGGGCGCCGGCGCGGCGCCGGCGCCGGCAGCGGGACCGCCCACCGAGGCGGCCGGGCGGGGCCGGTCGTCGGGCGGCGGCGCCATGGGGATGGCGAGGAGAAGTGCCAGCACGACGAGGACCACGGCGGCGATGGGCGCCCAGGGCAAGGGGCGGCGGCCGGCCGGGGGCTCGATGGGCTGCACTGCGGTGCTCACGGTCGGGCCTCCGGACGGTTCGCGGGCAGGGCAGCCAGCCGGTCGTGCCGCGGCCCGATGCCCCGGTGATCCGGTCGACAGCGCCACCAACGCTGCTCGGCCGCACCCTAGACCCCCCGGCCGCCCCGAGCCAGCGATCCCCCGGGGGTCGCCCGCCCGTCCGGGGCCCTTCGCTACCGTCGCGGCCATGGCAGCCGACCCACCCGTGGCGGGGCTCGTCCTGGCCGGGGGCGGCGGCACCCGCCTCGGCCGCGCCAAGGCCGGCGTCGTGATGCGGGGACGCACCCTGGTCGAGCGGGCCGTCGACGCGGTGGGCGCCCGCTGCGAACCCGTCGTCGTGGTGTCCCGGCCCGGCGTCCTCCTGCCGACCCTGGACGTTCCCGTGGTGCTCGACCGCGAAGGGGCACGGGGCCCGATGAACGCCCTGGCCACCGGCCTGTCGCAGGTGGACGCGGAAGACGTGCTCGTGCTCGCCTGCGACCTCCCCTTCGCCGGCCCCGTCCTCGACCGGCTGCTCGCCGTGCCGCCCGGGCTGGCCGTCGCCGCCGCCGACGCCCGCCCCCAGCCCCTGTGCGCCCGCTACCCGCGCACCGCCGCCCTCGACGCGTGCGAGCGCCTCATCGCCCGCGGCGTCCGCCGCATGACCACCCTCCTGGACGAGCTGGAAGCCACGACGGTGGCCGTCGAGGGCGACGAGCTGTTCAACGTCAACACGGCGGACGACCTGGAGCGGGCCCGCCTGCGTGCGCCGACCGGCTGAGCCGCCGCCCTCACCCGCGAGGGCCCTCGTCCAGCACCAGCCCCATCACCACGGCGTCCCACAGCTCGCCGTTGCGACGCCGGTAGTGCCGGCGCAGCCGGCCCTCCTCGACGAAGCCGAACCTGCGGTAGAGGCGACGCGCCGCCTCGTTGTGGGGCCACACCCGGAGGGCGGCCTTGTGGGCACCGGCCTCCCGCGCCCACCCGAGGCCGGCGGCCAGCAGGGCGGAGCCGACTCCCCGGCCCCGCCATCCCTCGGCGACCATCATCCCCAGGTCGGCCACGCCGTAGCGGCGCCGGACGATCCCGAGGTGCCCGATCACGCCGCCCGCCGCCTCGGCCACGAACACGCCGTCGTCGGGGGACGCCAGGGCGGCCATGAGCTCGGCGTGACGCTCGCTCCGGTCGACAACCTCACGGCCGATCCAGCGGCCTTCGGCGGCGACCGCGACGAACAGGTCCACCAGCGGCTCGACGTCGGCCGCGGTGGCCCGTCGGACGGTGAAGCGGGGCGAGGCGCGCTCGGCGACCACCGCGCCAGCGTGGCCCATGGGCGGCCCGGGTGGCAGCCGCGCCGCTCTGGCACCGGTCGGCGGGCGCCCGTACGCGCTGCGGTCGGCCACACTGGCGGACGTGCAAGCGGAGGTGACGTCGAACACCCGTCGCCTGGAGCTGCCTCCCGCGCTGGCGGGCGCCGGGCGGGCGCGCCGGCTGGTGGACGCCGCCATCCGGGCCCGGCTGCCCAGCGAGCCCGCCTCCTGACGGCGCCCCTGCGCCTCGGGGTCCTCGACCAGTCGCCGGTGCCGGCGGGGACGACGCCGGCCGCCGCCCTGCGCCACACCGTCGACCTGGCCCGGGCGGCGGACGAGCTGGGCTACTCGCGGTACTGGCTGGCCGAGCACCACGGCGTCGTCGGCCTGGCCGGCACCGCACCCGAGGTGCTGGCGGCCCAGGTGGCGTCGGCCACCTCCCGCATCCGGGTCGGCTCGGGCGGCGTCATGCTCTCCCACTACAGCCCGCTGAAGGTGGCGGAGGCCTTCGGCGTCCTGTCGGCCCTGTTCCCGGGGCGGATCGACCTCGGCATCGGCCGCGCCGCCGGCGCCGACCCGGTGGCCACCGCCGCCCTCCGGCCCGGCCCCACGGCGTACGGCGACGAGCACTTCCCCCGCCGGGTGGTCGACCTCCTCGGGTGGCTGGGCGGCGGCCTCGAGCCCGGCCATCCCGCCGCCGCCGTGCGGGCCATGCCCGGCCCCGGCGACGGGCCCGACGTCTGGCTGCTGGGGTCGAGTCCCCACAGCGCCGGCCTGGCCGCCGCCCTGGGCCTCCCCTACTCCTTCGCCCACTTCATCACCCCCGACTTCGGGCCGCAGGTCGTCGGCCGCTACCGCCGCAACTTCCGCCCGTCGGCCGCCGATACCGAGCCCCGGGTGAACGTGGCGGTGGCCGCCGTGTGCGCCGACACCGACGAGGCGGCCGAGCGGCTGGCCCTGAGCGGCCTGGTGTGGCGCCTCTCGCCCGAGGAGCAGCGGGGGCCGGTTCCCTCGGTGGACGACGCGCAGGCCGCGGTGGCCGCCCTCGACCCGGCCCGCCGCGCCCGCCTGGCCCAGGACCGCGGCCGCCTCGTGGTCGGCGGGCCCGACCGGGTGGTCGGCCAGCTGGCCCGCCTGGCGGCGGCGTTCGGGGTGGACGAGGTGCTCGTCGTCACCGTCTGCCACGACCCGGCGGCCCGCCTGCGCTCCTACGAGCTGCTGGCCTCGGCCGCCGGGCTGCGCTCCCGGTGACGAGCCGGCGGGCACGGCGCCGGCCAGGGAGCCCGACCGGGACGTCGACGAGGGGCTGGGCCACCGGCTACGCAGAGTGACCGGCACCGTGCGGGACCGCTGAGTCGATAGGAACGGACCCGAGGTGGGTACCGCCACGGAGTGGCCATTCCCGCGGGACCGCAGCACCTCCCCGAGGGCCGGGCGCCGGGGCCGGAGAGCGACGGGCGGATGTCGCCGGCGTCCGCATGCGACGACCGGCCCCTCGAACGCGGGCTCCGCGAGCTGGCCGGCGTGCTCCTCAGCGAGACGACCGTCGAGCGCATGCTGGAGAGCGTCACCTCCGTCGCCGTCGCCGCCATCCCCGGGTGCGACGCGGCGAGCGTCACCCTCGCCCGGGACGGCCGCGTGTCGACGTCGGTCTCGTCGGCTGCGGCCGCCGTCGACTTCGACCGGGCGCAGTACGCGGCCCGCAAGGGCCCCTGCCTCGACGCCGTCCAGCAGCGCCACGTCGTCCGGGTCGACTCGTTCGCGACCGACCAGCGCTGGCCGGAGCTGGCCGGCCCGGCCGCCGCCAGCGGCATCGCCGGTTCCCTGTCCGTTCCCCTGGCGGTGGCCGACGAGGCGCTGGGCGCGCTGAACCTCTACTCGCGCCGGGAGCGGGCGCTCGGTGACGCGGAGGAGCAGGCGTGCCTCCTGGGCCACCAGGCGTCCATCACGCTGGCCAACGCGTGCGCCCTCCAACGGGCCGAGCTGCTGGCCCGGCAGCTGACCCAGGCGTTGGAGAACAGGGACATCATCGGCCAGGCGAAGGGCATCATCATGGCGAGCCAGAACGTGTCGTCGGACCAGGCGTTCGACGTGCTGCGGCGGGCGTCGCAGCGGTCCAACCGCAAGCTCAGCGAGGTGGCCCGCTCCATCGTCGACCGGCGCAACGCCGACAGCTCGCACGTCGGCCGAGCCGGCCTCGCCGGCTGATCGCGTCACCCCGCCCGGGTCGGGCTCCGTTCGAGGCCGGCGTCGTAGGCGGCGGGCGGCGGCTCGGGGCGGTCCGCCACCAGGATCCACCCGTCGCGCTCCTGCACCCGGTGCCGTGACAGGTAGCCGGGCCTGAGCCTCCACAGCGACGCCGGCGGCGCGTCGCGCGCCGGCACCACGTTCTCGCCGGTGCGCAGGTCGTACTCGTAGAGATGCCGGGCGCAGCGCAGCCGCCCGTCTCGCCGCGTGGCCCCGTCCAGCGGGGTCGACAGGTGCGGGCACTCGGCGGCGAAGGCGACCACCTCCCCGCCGGGCAGCCGGGCGACGAGCAGGTCGGCGTCGCCCACCCGCACGGCGGCGAAGGCGGGCCCGTCGTCGTCGCCGGCGACGCAGTCCCCGCTGCGCAGCACCGCCTCCCAGCGCGGCTCGGGCGTCACGCCGGCCGAGCCCTCAGGGGAGCAGGGCCCGGACCGGCTCGGCCCACGCGCTCGGCGGCTGGCGCAGGTCGACCACCGAATCGGCGCCCAGCGGCAGCTCGGGCGTCTCGGTGAGCGCCACCACGGGCACGTAGCGACCGCACGCCTCCGCCCGGAGCTCCATGATGAACTCGATGCCGGTGCGGTCGCTGGCGTCGACCACCACCACGCCGGGGATGAGGGCGCCACAGGCGCTGGGCGGGAACTCGGCGAACGACTTGGTGACGATCCGGCAGTCGTCCAGCTCGGCGCCCAGCTGCTCGGCCCGCTCGCGCTCGACGCCGACGGTGAGCACGAGGGCCGCGGGCAGCCCGGCCACCCGGCGCGCGCCCCCCAGCTCGGCGCTGAAGTCGGCGTCCCTGGGATCGCCCGAGGCGTCGAAGAAGGCGCTGTCGGTGTCGGTGTCGGTGAAGAACGTCTCGGCCGAGGCGCGGTCCGCCAGCGCCGCCTCGCCGGTGGCCAGGTCGGTGGCCCACAGCGACCACGAGACCTGGCCGAGGGAGATCTCGGTGTAGGTGATGGGCTGGATGTACGGATGGTCGAGCGCCACCTGCGAGAGCCCGAGCCCGGCGAGGGCCCCCAGCAGCTCGTCCAGCGGGGCGCGGTCCTCCCGTGGCTCCTCGTTGCGGACGACGTAGACGCCGTCGGCGATCCGCAGCGCGGCGTGCCACCAGCCGTTGAGGATCAACGAGTTGTTCTCGATGTGCAGCGAGGGGCCGAAGGCCCGCTTCGCCCCGCCGGTCAGGAAGGCGTCGATCACCTCGCGGTCGTTCACTCGGCCGACGATAACGCGCTGCCCGGGGCGGGCGGTCGCGGCGTCGGAGGTCCCCTACGGTGGGCGGCGTGGCACGGGGCCGTCGCCGGGAGGTGCTCGTCTCGACGCCCGGCAGGGGCGTGCGGCCGGACTCGGTCATCGTGGAGGAGCCGCTGGAGGTCCGCCTCGACGGCCGCCTCGTCGCCACGACCATGCGCACGCCGGGCCACGACTTCGAGCTGGCCGTCGGCTTCCTGTCCGCCGAGGGGCTGCTGGCGGGGGCGCCCGTCCGCCGGGTCCGGTACTGCGCCACGGGACCGGCGGCGGGGACGGGCTTCAACGTGGTGGACGTCGACACGGGCGGCGTCGCCCCCGCCGCGCCGGCGAGGCTCGGCACCGTCGGCGCCGCCTGCGGCCTGTGCGGCCACGCGTCGATCGAGTCGCTGGCGGCGCGCCTCGCCCCGCTGCCCGCCCCCCTTGCCGCCGACCCGGTCGTGCTGGCCGCCGTGCCCGCCGCCGTGCGCGCCTCCCAGTCGCTGTTCGAGGCCACCGGCTCGGTGCACGCCGCCGCGTCCTTCGACCCCGCGACCGGCGACGTGGGCGTCGTGCGCGAGGACGTCGGCCGGCACAACGCCGTGGACAAGGTCGTGGGCCGTCTCCTGCTGGACGGCCGGTTCCCGGCGGGCGGGGCGGCGCTGTTCGTCAGCGGCCGGGCGTCCTTCGAGATGGTGCAGAAGGCATGGGCGGCCGGGTTCGGCCTGGTGGCGGCCGTCAGCGGCCCGTCGTCGCTGGCCGTCGAGACCGCCCGGCGCGCCAACCTCACCCTCGTCGGGTTCCTGCGCCCGTCGTCGATGAACGTCTACGCGCCGGCGCCGTTCTCGGATGCGCCGTATCAGGACGGGCCATCCGCGCATCCCTCCGGCGACGGACCTACGTTGCTATGGAACGAGGGAGGACAGCCATGACGCCTCGCCGGATCTCCGATCTCCGCACCCTCGAGGGGCGCCAGGTGGGCGTCTCCCTGGCCGACGGGTCACGCATCGACGACGCCACGCTCGTCTCCGCCCGGCCGTCCCCGGGCACGGTGTGGCTCTTCGCCGCCGGCACGGACGTGTTCGTCCGCGCCTCGGCGGTGGTGGACGCCTGGGAGTGGCGCACCGGCGCCCGCCGGGCGGCGTGAGTCTGATCTGAGTCGGGCAGGCGGCGAGGGCGGCCCGCGCTTCTTCGGTCACCTTTCCACCTCCCAGGTCGGTTTCTCGACAAAGAAGCACGGGAGCCGACCGTCAACCGCCCGGGATCCCGGGCGCCTCCGCCCCGATGGTGGTCGACGGCCCGTGGCCGGTGTGCACCACCGTCTCGGGCGGGAGGACGAGCAGCCTCGACCGGATGGACGCCACGAGCGTGCCCCGGTCGGAGAACGACCGCCCGGTGGCGCCCGGCCCGCCCTGGAACAGCGTGTCGCCCGAGAACACCACGCCCTCGGCCGGCACGTGCAGGCACACGCCGCCGGGCGAGTGGCCGGGCGTGTGGAGGACCTCGAGGCGGGCGCCGGCGACATCGATCGACGGCACGTCGGCCAGGTCGACGTCGGGCTCCCGGTCGGGGTGGACGGCGTCCCACAACATGCGGTCGTCCCGGTGGATGGCGACGGGCGCGCCGGTGGCGTCCGCCACGCCGGGGGCCGCGTTGACGTGGTCGTTGTGGCCGTGGGTGCACACCAGCAGCACCACCCGCCGGCCGCCCACCGCGTCGACGATGGGCGAAGGGTCGTGGGCGGCATCGACCACGACGCACTCCTCGTCGTCGCCCACGACCCAGACGTTGTTCTCCACGTCGAAGTCCTCGCCGTCGAGCGAGAACACGCCGGCGGTGCGGACGAGGTCGATCCTCACGCCGGCGGCCGCCTCAGAGGACCACGACCGAACGGAGCACGTCGCCGGCGTGCATCTTCTCGAAGGCCTGCTCCACCTGGTCGATCTTCACGGTCTCGGTGACGAAGCCGCCGAGGTCGAACCGCCCCGACAGGTAGAGGTCGATGAGGCGGGGGAAGTCACGGGACGGCAGGCAGTCGCCGTACCAGGACGGCTTGACGGCCCCGCCCCGGCTGAACACGTCCACGAGGGGCACGTCGAGGCGCATGGCCGGCGTGGGGACGCCGACCTGCACGAGGACCCCGGCGTGGTCCCGGGCGTAGAACGCCTGCTGGAACGTCTCGGGCCGGCCGACGGCGTCGATCACCACGTCCGCCCCGAACCCGTCGGTGAGCGCCCGGATCGCCTCCACCGGGTCGGTGCTGCGAGCGTCGACGGTGTCGGTGGCACCGAAGCGCGTCGCCCACTCCAGCTTGCGGGGATCGACGTCCACGGCGATCACCCTCCGCGCCCCGACCAGGGCCGAGGCGGCGACGGCCGCGCTCCCCACGCCACCGCAGCCGATGACGGCCACCGTGTCGCCCAGGCCCACGCCGGCGGTGTTCACCGCCGCGCCGAACCCGGCCATCACGCCGCAGCCGATCAGCCCGGCCGCCTCCGGGCGGGCACGGGGGTCGATCCTCACCGCCTGCCCGGCGGCCACCAGCGTGAGGTCGGCGAAGGCGCCGATGCCGAGGGCGGGGCTGAGCGGCGTGCCGTCGGCGAGCGTCATGGGCCGGGAGGCGTTGCGGCTGGCGAAGCAGTACCAGGGCCGGCCCCGGCTGCACGACCGGCACGTCCCGCACGGCGCCCGCCAGGCGATGACGACGTAGTCACCCGGCGCCAGGTCCCCGGCGTCCGGTCCGACCTGCTCGACCACGCCCGCCGCCTCGTGGCCCAGCAGGAACGGGAAGTCGTCGGCGATCCCGCCGTCCCGGTAGTGGAGGTCGGTGTGGCACACCCCACACGCCTGCACCCGGACCACGACGTCCCCCTCGCCGGGGTCGGGCACGACGATCGTCTCCACCGAGACGGGCTCGCCCTTGGCCCGGGCGACCACCCCTCGCACCTCGCGTGCCATCGCGCCGCTCCCCTCGCTCGCCGGGTCCCGGCCATCGTCGCGCGGGGCACGCCCGCCGGCGTCCCGACCGGGATTTCGCGGGCAGGGCGGGTAGAATCGGCGGGAAGGGCGGACCCCGCTCGCCGAGGAGGACCAGTCCCGTGACACCGCCGGCGTCCGTTCCCGGCCGCCTCACGCCGAGCGAGGCCGCGGCCGCCGCGGTGGCCGGCGGGTGGAGCCGGAAGAGCCGCTACGACCGCCGGGCCGAGGTGCTGTCCGCCACCACGGTGGCGCCCACGGGCACCGTGCGCCTGCGCTTCCGCGTCGTCGACGGCGGCCCGTTCGAGCACCTGCCCGGCCAGTTCGTCGGCGTCGAGTACCACGTCGACGGGGTCGGGTACGCCCGCAGCCCGTACTGCATCTTCTCTCCTCCGGGCGACGACGGGACGTTCGAGCTGATCGTGCGGGTCGTCGCCGACGGGCCGGTGTCCCGCTACCTCGGCTCGATGCAGCCCGGCGAGGTGCTGGCCTTCCGGGCCCCGACGGGGCGAGCGATGGTGCCCCGCGACGAGGACCGGGACCTCGTCCTCCTGGCCACCGGCGTGGGCGTCGGTCCGTTCCACGCCCTCGTCTCCTACCTGGCCGACGCCGGCTTCCGGCGCCGGGTCACCCTCTACTGGGGGCTCCGGCTGGAGGACGACATCTGCCTCACCGACGACCTCGACGAGGTGGCCCGCCGCTTCCCGGGCTTCTCGTACCACGTCTCGCTGTCGCAGCCGTCCCCGGCGTGGCGTGGGCTGCGGGGAAGGCTCACCGAGTCCGTCCCGCCTCTGCTCCCCGCCCTCGGGGGCAACCGCTTCTACCTGTGCGGGAACGGGGCGATGACGGAGGACATGGCGACGGCGCTCTCCGACATGGGCGCGGCCGAGGAGTTCATCTACCAGGAGCACTACTTCAACCAGAAGCACGTCCCCGACCCGGCCACCCTGGCCGCCATCCGGTCCCGCTTCGTCGCCCGGGACCTGTTCTCCCCCGTCGCCCACCAGGAGGGCATGCCCGCCCTGTTCCGGCTGGAGCGCCCGCTCGGGGCCCAGCGGGGCAACGCCGACCCCACGGCACCGTCCGACCTCGTCGTGCGCATGCCGAAGACGGCGGATCGGGGGGCGGGCGGCGCCCGCCGGTCGTCGTAGCGGCCGCCACCCGCCGGGCGGTGGTCACGTGCCGGCACGTCACCGGGCGGATACCGGCACCGGCCGTCGTCGCCGTGCACGCGCGAACCTGAGCCGGTGCTCGTCGTGGACGCCGCCAACGTGGTCGGCTCCCGGCCCGACGGGTGGTGGCGCGACCGGGCGGGGGCCGCCGCCGGGCTCGTCCACGCCGTGCGGGTGGCGGTGGCCGACGGGCGGGTCGGCGCACCGGTCGTGGTCGTCCTCGAGGGCGCGGCCCGGGGCGGGGCGAAGGAGGGCGACGAGGACGGCGTCCGGGTGGTCCACGCGCCGGGTGAGGGCGACGAGACCATCGCCGCCGCCGCCTCGGCGGCTCCGGCCGGCGTGGTGACCGTCGTGTCCGCCGACCGGGCCCTGGCGGCCCGCGTGCGCGCCGTGGGGGCGGGCGTCGTCGGCCCCCGTTGGCTGCTCGACCGGTTGTCGCCCTGACGCGCCGGTACGGCGCCGGCCGCCCGAAGGGCCGGCGCCGCACGAGCCGGGAGGTCAGCGGTGCGACAGGTCGACCCGGCGCAGCAGCTGGGCGTTGACGGCGACGACCACGGTCGACGCGCTCATCAGCACCGCCGCCACCGCCGGGGCGAGGGTGACGCCCGCCCACGCCAGGACGCCGGCCGCCAGGGGGATGGCGAACAGGTTGTACCCGGCGCCCCACACCAGGTTCTGGACCATCTTGCGGTAGCTCGCCCGCGACAGGCGGATGACGCCGAGGACGGCCCGGGGATCGGACGAGGCGAGGACGACCCCGGCCGACTCGATGGCGACGTCGGTCCCCGCCCCGATGGCGACGCCGACGTCGGCCCGGGCCAGGGCAGGAGCGTCGTTCACCCCGTCACCCACCATGGCCACCCGCAGCCCCCGGGCCTGGAGGCCGGTGACCGCCGAGTCCTTGTCCTCGGGCAGCACCTCGGCGAACACCTCGTCGATGCCGAGCTCGGCGCCCACGGCGTCGGCCACCTGGCGGGCGTCGCCGGTGATCATGACCACCTTGACGCCGAGCCGGTGCAGGGCGTCGACCGCCTCACGCGACTCGGGCCGGATCTCGTCCTCCAGCGCCAGGGCGCCGGCCACCTCGTCGCCCCGGAGGACGTAGAGGACGGCCGCCCCCCGCGCCCGCCAGCCGTCGGTGGTGGCGGCCAGGGCGGCCGGCTCGTCCACGCCGCGGGTGCGGAGGAGGTTGGGGCCCCCGACCGCCACCCGCTCGCCGTCGACGATCGCCTCCACGCCCCGGCCCGTGATCGACCGGAAGCCGGATGCGGTGCGGGGTGCGACCCCCTGCGTGCGGGCGAAGGCGACGATGGCCTTGGCCAACGGGTGCTCCGAATCGGACTCCACGGCGGCGGCCAGGCCGAGCAGCTCGTCCTCGTCGGCCGCGGCGGCGGTCGTGGTGGCGACGCCGGTGACGCCGTGGTTGCCCTTGGTCAGCGTGCCGGTCTTGTCGAACAGCACGGCGTCGACCGTGCGCATCCGTTCGAGGGCGAGGCGGTCCTTCACCAGGATCCCGGCCCGGGCGGCGATCGACGTGGACAGGCTCACCACCAGCGGGATGGCCAGGCCGAGGGCGTGCGGGCAGGCGATCACCAGGACGGTGACCGTCCTCACGAAGGCGTGCTCGGTGTCGCCCGAGAGGTACCAGGCCAGGAAGGTCGCCGTGCCGGCGACGGCGGCCACGTAGAACAGCAGGGCGGCGGCCCGGTCGGCCAGCGCCTGGGCCCGCGACCGGGACGCCTCGGCCTCGGCGACCAGGCGCTGGATGCCGGCGAGCGCGGTGTCCTCGCCCACGGCGTCCACCCGGAGGCGGATGGACGAGTCGGTCGCCACCGTGCCGGCGACGACCCGGTCGCCCGGGCGCTTGGCCACGGGCCGCGACTCGCCGGTGACCATCGACTCGTCGAGCTCGGCGTCGCCCTCCGTCACCAGGCCGTCGGCGGGGACACGGCCGCCGGGGCGCACGAGGACGACGTCCCCGGCCCGGAGGTCGGCCAGCGCCACCGTCTCGGTGCCGGTTCCCGTCACGCGCTCCGCCTCGTCCGGGAGGAGGGCGGCGAGCGCCGCCAGGGCACCCTTGGCCTGGCCGAGGGCCCGCATCTCGAGCCAGTGGCCCAGCAGCATGACGGTGGTGAGGGTGGCCAGCTCGGCCCACAGGTCGACGTCGAGCAGGTCGAGCTGCGTGGCCGCC
>Ga0247717_1000403_pt1 | contig 13164 bp, 16 predicted proteins | sample 24E_NmetaG_FD_189047 | JGI IMG/M metagenome (GOLD analysis project Ga0247717, IMG submission 189047) | Soil microbial communities from hillslope of Landscape Evolution Observatory, University of Arizona, Oracle, AZ, United States - 2-4-E_N | ecosystem: Engineered > Artificial ecosystem >... | reverse complement strand
CGTCGCGTTGCGATCGCGACGAGCAGGCCGCACAACGCGGCACCCGTCACTCCGATCGCCAGCCACGCCGCCAGCCGGCTGATCGTGAATCCGAACGCCTGCTGATACAGCGCGAGCCGCAGCGCCGCCGACGCCAGCACTACCAGGCACAGCGCCGTCAGCGCGGCGGCCAGTCCGAGGAAGCGCCGCTCGTCGCGTCGCCCGTCGCGCCGGCCGTGGTCCCAAGCACCAAGCAAGACCATCGCCGTCAATCCGCCGGCCGCGAGCAGCTGGAAGAAGCCGGAGCGCGCATACTCGGCATAGGTTAGCCCCGGTGTGACTTCGACGCGGGCGCGGCCGCCGAAAAGAAACGCGAACTGGACGGCGACGAACACGGTGAACAGGGCCGTCAGCGCGCCCAGCGCGGTGCTCCATTCGGCCGGTGAGAGCCGGGGCGGGCGGACGGCGGCCGGATCGCGAGCGGCAATCGCGCCGGCGGTCTGCGCTTCGGCCGGCCACCAGGCGCCGGCCATCCACGTGCCCATCGCAATCAGCGTGATGTGCCCGGCCAGCGCGTCGAGGCGGACGTCGAGATCGGGAAGCAGTGCCTGCGCGAAGACGCGATCCGCCGACGCGAACAGCAGCGCGAAAACGGCAACGAGAGGAGCGGCGATCACGGCGCTGCGCAGAACGCGGCGCACCCGCGGCGGGGCCGGCACGGCGACCCGAATCGGCGCACCGATGAACAACGGAGAGCGCAGCAAGGCGCGCATCACGCCCAGTCCGCGTCGGAGGAAGCCGCGCAGCGACAGCGCGCCGGCCCCCGGGCCGGTCGCGGCGAGCACGAACAAGGCCATGATCGCGAGCAGAATTGGTGCGGTGACGGCCTCGTCCGAACGGATCGCGGCGACGGGCGCGACGGCGACGGCAGCTCCCAGCAGCAGAAGACGCTCCCGCGAGTGGGGGCTGGTGACCGCAACGGCCGTTGCCGCGACCGCGACCAGCAGCGGCATCGACACGCCGAGCTGCTGTTCGTGGGCGGCCAGATCGAATGCGATGCCCAAGCCGGCCGCCGTTGCCGTTCGAGTCCAGGTCGGGTTCATGCCCGGGTTCTACTCCGCGAAACGGGCGGTGGGAAGCGATGCGACCGAGACGCCGCGAAAGCGCAACAGTTTCGCGATCAGCGCGAGGGGAGCAGGGCGATCGCCAGCGCGATCGTCGCTGCCGCCGAGACGCCGGCCGCGACGATCCGCAGGCCGTGCGTGTCCAGCACGTTCCGGCGCTGCGCGTCGCGCTGCGTTCGATAGCGGAGCGAACCGATGAACCACAGCAGCCCGGCGAGCGCCACGATCAAAATGCCGACGACGGTGTCGCGCGGGCGGCGGATCGACGGCAGCCCTTTCAGGATCGCGCCTCCTGTGGCCGCCAGAGCCAGGGCGGTTCGATTCCACGCCAGCCGCGTTCGCTCGCCCGCCAGGCCGGACAACAAGTCGTCGTCTTCGTTCATCCGCCCGATCCCGCCAGCGCTTCGATCACGATCGCAAGCACCGCACCCGCGGTGATTCCCGCCACGACGATCCACGGCAGGCGGGACGGGGGCAGGGGGCTGCGGGTGCGCAGCGCCTGCTCGTTCGCGCGCCACCGGCCGTAGCTGGAGAACGAGATCGTTCCGCCCAGCACGATCATCGGGATGCCGATGATGCGGCTTCCACCGGGCAGATCGAACTCGGGCAAAACTTGAACGATGGCAAGGCCCGCGACGATCAACGCCAAAGCGGTGCGGTTCCATGCCAAGAAGGTGCGTTCATTCGCAAAGGAGAACCGCGCATCGGGCTCGACGCCCGGGTCTTTGTCGGCAGCGGGCATGCTCCTATCGTATCGCCCCAGGTCGCAACGAAATCGCAATACGGTCGCGACGACGCCGCGACCACGTTCGGGCGTATCGGGGCTAGCATGGACGGCGATGACAACCGCCTCGATTCTGGTCGTCGAAGACGAAGCCTCGATCGCCGAAGCCGTTCGCGCGCGGCTGATCGCCGAAGGGTTCGACGCCACCGTCGTCGGCGACGGCCCCGCCGCCGTCGAGCGATGCGAAGCCGATCCGCCGGATCTGGTGGTGCTGGACCTGATGCTTCCCGGCATGGACGGACTGGAGGTCTGCAAGCGCATTCAGCGACGCGAACCCATCCCGGTGCTGATGCTGACCGCCCGCACCGACGAGGCCGACAAGATCGCCGGCTTCGCCGTCGGGGCCGACGACTATCTCACCAAGCCGTTCAGCATGCGCGAGCTGATCTATCGCGTCCGCGCGATCCTGCGCCGCGCCGAACGCAGCCGCGGCGGAACCGGCGATCTGGTGCAGCGCGGCCCGCTCGCGATCGATCCGGCGCGCCGGCGCGTCACCACCGATGGCTCCGAGGTGTCGCTGACCCCGATCGAGTTCGACATTCTGCACACGCTCGCGCGCGAGCCCGGCGTCGTCTACAACCGCGAAAAACTCATGGACACGGTCTGGGGCTACGTGGACGCGACCGGCGGGCGCGTCGTGGACTCGCACGTCGCGCGGCTGCGCAAAAAGCTGGCCGAAGCCAACCCCGACGACACGCCCGTGCGCACCGTGCACGGCGTCGGCTACGCATTCCGGGACGTATGACCCGCCCGCTGCAAAGCTTCACCTCGATCCGCGCCAAGCTGGGCGCGGCCATCATCGCGGCCGTGGTGGTGACGATCGTGCTGCTGTACGTCGTGCTGGCGATCATGCTTCCCGGCAAGGCCTCGGCCGCGGCCGCGTGGCATTCCACGGGCGCGTTCCTGCGCGACGCATGGTGGCTGCTGCTGCTGGCCGGCGGGCTCAGCGGCGCGAGTGCGCTGCTGTTAGTTCGCGTGCTGGCGCGGGGCATGACCAAGCCGCTGCGCGACATGGCTCGCGCGACGCAGCAGATGTCGCGCGGCGACTACTCGCAGCGCGTCCACACCGATTCACGCGACGAGGTCGGCCGCCTCGCCGAGGCGTTCAACCACATGGCCGCCGACCTGGAAGGGCTCGAGCGGCTCCGCCGTGACCTGCTCGCCAACGTCTCCCACGAGCTCAAGACCCCCATCGCCGCGATCCGCGCGCATCTTGAGAACCTGCTCGAGGGCGTGGAGCAGCCGGACCGCGAGACCTTGCAGGTGATGCTGACCCAATCCGAGCGGCTCTCGGCCCTGGTCGATCAGGTTCTGGACCTGTCGCGGCTGGACTCGGGAGCGGCCGCGATGACCTTCGAGCCGGTCGCGCTCGCGTCGGTCGCCGGCCAGGTCGCCGCCGAGGTTGCGATCGCCCGGCGCGACCGGTCCGTTGCCGTTCGCAACCTCATCGACCCCGGTCTGCCCGCCGCGCAGGCAGACCGAGCCCGGGTCCATCAGGTGCTGTTCAACCTGCTCGACAACGCCGTGCGCCTGACGCCGGCGGGCGGCGAGGTGTCCCTCATCGCCGACCGGGAAAGCAAGCACGTCAAGGTGATGGTCGAGGACCGGGGGCCGGGCATTGCGAGGGAAAATATTCCGCTCGTCTTCGAGCGGTTCTACCGGGCCGATGCCTCCCGCTCGCGCAGCGACGGGGGCGCCGGGCTCGGGCTTGCGATCGCCCGCTCCATCGTCGAGGCGCACGGCGGCCGGATCGGCGCCGAACCCCGCAGCGGCGGAGGCATGCGTTTTTGGTTTACCCTGCCCGCCGCGGGCCCGGAGGCCGAGACCCCCGCGCTTGCCCACGCCATGCAACGCAACGAGGAGGAGATGTGAGGTCCGCGACCAGCACGATCCGGCTCAGTGCCGGGCAACGGTACGGTGCCGTCGATTGCACCGACGACCTGCGGCGCGCCATCAAGGACGCCGGCATCACCAACGGCTGTGCCGTCGCCTACTGCCAGCACACCACCGCCGCGCTGGTCATCAACGAGTGGGAGGACGGCGTCCACCACGACCTCGCTCGCCGCTTGGACGTGCTCGTGCCGCCGGACGAGTACTACGCGCACGACGACATGGACCGCCGCACGCAGAACATCGAGGACGAGCACGAGCGGCCCAACGGCCGCGCGCACTTGGCGCAGATGCTGGTCGGCGCGACCTCGCACGCGATTCCGGTCGCCGATGGCGAGCCGATGCTCGGCCGCTGGCAGCGGCTGATCTTCGTCGAGCTAGACGACCCGCGCGACCGCGACGTCCTGTTCCACGTCTTCGGCGAGTAGCCGCCGGTGCCGCCCGTTCTCGAAACGGCGCGGCTCGTGTTCCGGCGGTTCGAGCCCGGCGACCTCGACGCGCTCGCGGCGCTCTACGCCGACCCGGAGATCCGGCGCTTCTTCCCGGAAGGCATCCTCACGCGCGCCGAGACCCATGAGGAGCTGACGTTCTTCCTGAACGGGCATCCGAAGAACCAGGATCTCGGGCTGTGGGCGGCGATCGAGCGCGAGACCGGCGCATTCGTCGGACGATGCGGCCTGCTGCCCTGGACGATTGACGGCGTCGAAGAGGTCGAGGTGGCGTTCCTGATCGCGAAGGACCGATGGGGCGAAGGCTTGGCGACCGAGGCGGCACGCGGGCTCGTGACCTACGCGCATGAACGGCTGGGGCTCGCCCGGCTCATCTGTCTGATCATGTACGGCAACGAGGCGTCGGTGCGTGTGGCCGAGAAGGCCGGCTTCCGATTCGAGCGGGAGCACACCGACGAATACGGTCCCTGCATGATCTACGCGCGTTAATTTGGTCATATAAGTTCGCTATTCGGAGCCAAATGACCAACAAACGTCGCAGGGACTAGCCGATCGGCCGCGTGCGTTGGCCCTCGGCGGTGTCCTCCACGTCGAAGCCAAGGTTTCGGATCTGCTCGCGCAGCCGGTCCGACTCGGCGAAGTCCTTCGCTTCGCGCGCTTTCTGACGCTGCGCGAGCAGCTCGGCGATATCGGTCGGCACCGCGGCCGCCTCGCCGGCCTCGCGCTGGAGATTCAAGCCCAGGAACGCGTCCCAGCGCGCGAGCAGCCGGGCCTTCGCGCCCGGCGCGAGATCCGGCGTCGAGACGACCTCGGCGGCCAGCGCGACGGCCGAGGTCGTGTCCAGGTCGTCGGCGATCGTCTCGCTGAAGCGTGTGTCGTATTTGGACTCCAGGTCGGACCTGGGTGCCGCGGCGCCGCGCGACCAGTCGCCGACCAGGCGCCGCCAGCGGGCCAGCGTCGTCTCGGCCGCACCGAGCGCGTCCCGCGTGAAGTTCATCTGCGCGCGGTAACGGGACTGCAGCAGCAGCAGCCGCACCGCGAGCGGCTCGGCATGTCCCATGGCCGCCAGGTCGCGCAGGTCGTAGAAGTTGCCTGCGCTCTTGGCCATCTTGCGTCCCTCGCTGAGAAGGTGCGCGCCATGCACCCAGTGCCGCACGACCTGATGTCCGGCCGCGCCATCGGACTGAGCGATCTCGTCCTCGTGGTGCGGGAACACGTTGTCCTCGCCGCCGGTGTGAATGTCGAAGCGATCGCCCAGGTGCTCGATCGACATCGCGGAGCACTCGATGTGCCATCCGGGAAAGCCGTCTCCCCACGGGGACGGAAACTTGATGACTCGGTTCGGGCCGGCGTGCATCCACAGCACGAAGTCGGAGTGGTGCCGCTTGTTCGGGTCGCCGATCTCCTTGCGATGGCCGGTCTGGAGCTCGTCGAGCGTGTTGCCTGAGAGGCGTCCGTAGGCGGGAAACGACGCGGTGTCGTAGTACACGTGCCCATCCACGGCATACGCGTGCCCGCGTTCGATCAGCTTGGCGATGATCTCGATCATCTGCGGGACGTGATCGGATGCCTTCGGATAGAGGATCGCGCGCCGGATGCCGATCGCGTCCACGTCCTCGAGGAACGCCGCGGTGTAGAACGACGCGATCTCCTGGGGGGACTTGTTCTCGACACCGGCGGCGACGAGCATCTTGTCCTCGCCCCGGTCGAAGAGCTCATCGGTCATGTGGCCGACGTCGGTGATGTTCTGGATCTGACGAGCCTCGATGCCGTGGAAGCGGTATGCGCGGCAGATCAGGTCGGCCATCAGGAACGTGCGAAGGTTGCCGATGTGCGCGAAGCGATACACCGTGGGCCCGCACGAATACATCGTAAGCGTGTTCTCGCGTTCGGGCCGCATCTCGACGACCGCCCGCTCCATCGTGTCGTAGAGGCGCATCCGTCCATCATACGGTCGCCTCGCACGAGGGATCCGGTGAATTCTCCCGATATGCTGGCCTGGCGATGACGGCGATCTTGATCGGCATCGGTATCGGTCTTTTGGCCGGGGTGCTCTCCGGCCTGTTCGGCGTCGGTGGCGGCATCGTCATGGTGCCGGCGCTGGTGCTGCTCGGGCTCACGCAGCGCGAGGCGTCCGGCACCTCGCTCGCGGCGCTGGTCGCGCCCGTGGCGATCTTCGGCGTTATCGAGTACGCCCGCCGCCACGAGATCCGCGTCCCTTACGCGATCGGGCTGGGCATCGGCCTTGCGATCGGCGCCTTCTTCGGCGCGCGTTTGGCCGGCAAGATCTCGAACGTGATGTTGATGCGTGGCTTCGGAGCGCTGATGCTCGCCGTGTCGATCCGCTTCCTGTTCTTCGCGCGTTAGCCCCCCCGGCGCCGGCGCGCCTTCGTCATTCGCTCTCGAGATGACGCAGCACCGTCCCGGCGAGCACGTCGTGGCGGCCGTCGAAGAAGTGGCCCGCTCCATCGATCACCACCGACGCTCCGCCGTATCGCTGCGCGAGGCGCTCGACGTCCGCGGGGAGGGAAACCGGATCCTGCGTGCCGCAGACGAACAGGGTCCGAAGAGATCCTGCGGCCTCGGGGGCGGGAAGCGCGGGAAGCTCGATGCGCGAGCCGGCCGACACCGGCGGCGCGATACCCGCGTAGGCGGCGACGTCGCCGTCGCGAACCGCGGCCACGAGGCCGACGACCGAGCCGAAGGACCATCCCGCGACCGCGACGGTCGCGCCGGGCGCCTCGGCGCGCACGAACGCCAGCGCGGCCGCGACGTCTTCGATCTCGCCGCGACCCCCGTCGAAGCTGCCTTCGCTGCGGCCCACGCCGCGGAAGTTGAATCGCAGCGACGCCCACTGCGCCTTGTACAGCGCGCGTTGAAGCGCCGGCAGGATCGCGTTGGACATCGAGCCGCCCATGGGGGGATAGGCATGGCACAGAACCGCGACGCCGCGGGGGCCGTCGGGGATCGCAAGCCGCCCCTCCAGCTCGGGGCCGGCCCCGGACGAGAAACCAACCGCACGTGCCTCCATCTGGCGCATTCCCTACAGCGCGGCCGCCGGCGCCGCAAGGAGGCTGGCTAGCGCAAGAACCAGGTCACGAGCGCGCTCATCTCGGCGAGGCGCCCGTTGAAGGCGTGGTCCGCGCCCGGCACCAGCTCCATCTCGCCGCCGAGCATCTTCGCGAGCTCGGCCGCGTCCCGCTCGTCGCAGGCGGGATCGGCCGACCCGCACACCAGCAGCGTGCGGGTCGTCCAGTCGGCGAGCCTCTGCGGCTCGGGAAGCGACGGGATCCCGGGGCCGGAGACCGACACGGGCGGTGACAGGCCTACGAACACATCGACCGACAGGCTGCCGGTGCAGGCCCACAGCGCTATGGTCGCGCCCGAGGACCAGCCCACCACGGCCGTGACGTCGGTCGCGACGGCATCCTCGGCCCACGCGATCGCGCCCCGGACGTCGTCGAGCTCGCTGCGCGCGGAGGCCGGCGCGCCCTGGCTGCGGCCGATGCCGCGATAGTTGAAGCGCAGCGAGGCCCAGCCGGCCGTGTCCAGGGCGCGGGTGAGCGAGGGCATCAAGACGTTGGGCATAAGGCCGTCGGCCGGGGTTGGGGGGTGGCAGAGGACGGCAACGCCTCGCGGAGCCGTCTGGGGAAGATGAAGCCGGCCTTCCAGCCGAACGCCGTCGTGGCTCGGGAACGCGACGCTACGTACGGGCACGACCCCTCCCTGGACATATGCTGGCGGGCGACCCAAAAGTCGGCCGGGGGCGACGGCCGGGCTCTCGATGTCACAGGGAACAACGCAGAAGCGACCCGTTTCTTACACGGGCCCTGCCCCGGTGTCGTCTGCCCCGGTGTCGTCTGCCCCGGTGTCGTCTGCCCCGGTGTCGTCTGCCCCGGTCGCGCCGCGGCTCCCGGGCCGGCCGGGGGCGTCGGGGATGGTCTTGGCGGCGACCACCAGGGCCCGCTCGACCCGGATCAAATCCCCCCGTTTGGTTCGAATCACGAACGAACGGTCGTCGCATTCCTCCAGGACCCCCACGGCATCGGTCATGAAGCCGTCCGCGGTCCGTGACCGGACGGTGACGCGGCGTCCGACGTCCCCGCAGCCCAAGCGATTCGTGTGCTCGTAGCGCATCGTTTTGACGCTCCCCAGGTAGAATGCTATTCAGACGCTAAACCGAAACGACGAACCGGAGGGAGTACCCGCTGTGACCTACACGATCGCGGAGCCTTGCATCGACGTGAAGGACAAGGCCTGTATCGAAGAGTGCCCCGTCGACTGCATCTACGAGGGTCCGCGGATGCTCTACATCCAGCCGGACGAGTGCGTCGACTGCGGCGCCTGCGAGCCCGCCTGCCCCGTGGAGGCGATCTTCTACGAAGACGACGTGCCCGACATGTGGAAGCAGTTCACCCCGGTGAACAAGGAGTGGTTCGACCAGACCGGTCTCGGGTCTCCCGGCGGCGCCGCCAAGGCGGGTCCCCAGGGCGTCGACCACCCCGTCGTCGCGAACTGGCAAGCAGGCTGATTCCCGAGGTCCTTCGAAGCGAGAAGTCAGCGGCCGGTGGGCGACCACCGGCCGCTTCTTATTTTGCGAGCCGCGCTACTTGCCGACCTTCTGAAGGAATTCCGTCATCGCCGGGATGACCACGCCGGGATTCTCCAGCGGCGACATGTGACCGGCGTCCGGGACCGCGACGAAGGTGCAGTCCGGGATCGTGCCCGCGGCAGTGCGGGCCGCGTCGATCGGCATGATCTGGTCGCCCTCGCCGTGGATCCACAGGCACGGCACGTCGATGACCGACAGGTCCGAGTCCGGCCGGTCGCGCATCGCGAGCAGGTCCGCGGCCGCGACCTCGGGCGGTGTGGACTCGAACATCGCGCGCGTGGCCGCCACGAGCTCCTCGGACGGGTTCGGGCCGAACATCTTCGGAAGCACCCCGTCCACCAGCGGCTGGATGCCTTGCTCGCGCACCGCGGCGGCGGTTTTCTCGCGGCCGGCTTTGGCTTCGTCGGAGTCGGCTTCGGGCTTGGTGTCGGCGAAGATCATCGAACGGACCTTGTCCTTGTGCCGCCGCCAGAACGCCATCGCGACGTAGCCGCCCATCGACAGCCCGCAGATGTCGGCCTTGTCCACGCCGATGTCGTCCAGCGTCGCGGCGACGTCGTCGGCGAACAGATCCATCGAGAAGCCGTCGGCGGAGTCCACCTGCGTGTAGCCGTGGCCGCGCAGGTTCACGGCGATGACTGTGCGCACCTTCGCGAGCCCCTTGAGCTGCTCGATCCACATCGAGGAGTTGAGCGGGAAGCCGTGGATCAGGACCAAGGCGGGGCCGCCGCCACGCTCTTCGTAGGTAAGGACCATCGGATCGGACATCGGTTCCTCCTAAAGGTTGCCGTCTTCTGGTGGAAGCACGCCGGGCGCGGCCCGGTCTCCGCCGGCCGTCCAGCGTTTGCGCTGCTTGGCCGCCAGCTTGCCCATCAGCGCGATCGCGCCGGGGTCTTCTTCGCCGGGCCGGGTCTCGATCCAGCCCGCGTCGGTGAGCGCGCGCATCCATTCGGCGCCGCGCTCGGTCCGGACGATCGTGAGCGTCCACCCGTCCGACTGGCCCAGGCCGCCGGTCGAGATGTCGGCGTGCTCGGCCGCGAAGTCGGGACACAGCTTGCAGCCTTCGCGCGTGAACGGATGGCATTCCTTCAGCGGCACGTCGATCTGCTCGCCGGTGGATTTGCGCCAGATCTGGAACTTGCCTTTGACGTTGACCTTGGCGACGTCCTCCAGAGGGATGCCGAGCTCGTTCTGCACCTTGCCGACCATCAGCCCGTCGTAGTCGAACGACTTCGAGCACAGCAGCCCGATGGTGAGCGCGATCCGCCGCTTGTACTTGGCGACGTTGCGCGCGGTGAGCGTGCCGTTGATCGAGGCCTGGCAGCTCATGCCGACCAGCGCCAGATTCTTCAGCTTCAACGCCTCGGCTTCTTTCATCGCGAGCGGGTTCGCCGAGTAGGTGTAACGCGAGCCCGCCGTCGCGAGCACGCCTTCGCGATCGGTGACCAGCCCGGGCACGACGTCGAAGGCACGCTCATCGCTGAACTTCGAAACCAATGCGCCGTCGATCAGGTCGTTCTCGAGCCCGTAGATCAGAAGCGCCGATACCAGGCCGCCGTCCTGGCCGGCCTTGAAGATGTCGGGGTTGCTCGCGCGGACGAGCAGGATCTCCTTGTAGATGCCGAACACCTCGTCGGGACGGCGCGCCCGGCCGAACAGCGCCTCGTCGCATTCGACTTCCCAGACGCGAAAGCGCGGACAGGCTTTCGTGCAGATGTCGCATCCGCGCTGGCCGTGGACGCAGTCGTCGATGGGCGTCGAATCCTCGATGTTGAACGGCTTGTAGGCCTTCGAGTGGTCGTAGCCGAGCACGTCACGCGGACAGGCCATCACGCATGCGGCGCATCCGGTGCAGTAGTTGGGCGTGACGACCTCGTGGAAAAGCTCTTTCCACTGGCCGTACGGCCGCTCGACGGTGGTGGTCTCCGGCACGGTCTCGGTCATGGAGGCTCATTCTAGGGGGAGCGCGTCGCGGGACGCACTCCGGCCACGGAGCAGCGCCGATCCCTCGCTCGGGGGAGGGCTACATCGAGGGCGGCGCGAGCTTGGCGGCGCGCTGGCTGCGCTCGAAATCGTCGTCGGTGAGCGTGAGGAAGTCCACGGGCTTTCCGCCGACCAGGTGCTGGTCGATGATCTGCTCCACGTCCTGGACGGTGACGCCGCCGTACCAGACGTCGTCGGGAGCGATGTAGAGCGTGGGCCCCGCCAGGCACGGCTCGAGGCATCCGGTCGCCACGACCTTGAAGTGCGTGAGGGCCTTCTCGCCCTGCTGGTCACGAAGCTCCTGGAAAACGTCGAGGCAGCCGCGCTGGACGCACGATCCTTTCGGATGCCCTTCAGGCCGCTCGTTGGTGCACACGTAGACGTATTTCTCGGGCTTGCCCATTGGCCGCTCCTTCCTTGAACGGTCATCGTATCGAAGCGCCGTTACAATCGCCGGTCATGGACCTCGGCCTGCGCGGACGCGCCGCACTGATCACCGCCTCGAGCAAGGGCATCGGCCGTGCCGCGGCGTTCGCGCTCGCGAGCGAAGGCTGCGACGTGGCCATCTGCGCGCGCGGCGAGGACACGCTTCGCGAAACCGAATCCGAGCTGTCGAAGCTCGGCGTGCGCGTGCGCGCGACCGTCGCGGACGTCTCCAAACCGGAGGACTGCCGGCGCGTCGTGGAAGGAGCGGCCGACGAGTTCGGCCGCCTCGACATTCTCGTGCCGATCGCCGGCGGCCCGCCGCCCGGTCCCTTCGACGCCTTCGACGACGACGCCTACAAGCGCGCGCTCGAGCTGGACCTGATGAGCGTGGTGCGGCTGTGCACCGCTGCGGTTCCGCACATGCGCGCGCAGCGCTGGGGCCGCATCGTGACGGTGCAGTCGGTGGCGATCAAGCAGCCGCTGCAAGGTCTGGTGCTGTCGAACACGGCGCGCGCCGGCGTCGCCGGGTTCATGAAGACGCTCGCCAACGAGCTCGCCGCCGAAGGCATCACCGCCAACACCGTTTGTCCGGGTCCCACGCTGACCGATCGCATCCGCACCTTGGCCGAGGACGGCGCGCGCCAAGGCGGCGTTTCCTTCGACGAGGTCATCAAAAGTTTCGAGGCCGACATCCCGATGCGCCGGCTCGGCAAGCCGGAGGAGATCGCCGCGACGGTCGCGTTCCTGAGCGGCGAGCCCGCCGCGTTCCTCACCGGCGTCACCGTCCAGGTGGACGGCGGCATGACCCGCGCGCTGCTCTAGCCCGACAGGTACGCGTCGAACAGCTCCGCATAGATTCGCGCGCCGTCGATCAGATCGGTTATGGCAACGTGCTCGCCGGTGGTGTGCGCCTGATCCAGCGAGCCCGGCCCGAAGATGATGGTCGGGATCCCGGCCGTGCCGGCGAGGACGTGCGCGTCGGTCGCACCGGTCATCGCGCCGATCGCACCCGGCCGGCCCCGCACCGCCTCGTGCGCCTCGACCGCGCGTCGCACGATCTCCTCGCCGGGATCGACCTCGACCGGGTCGGCGCGGTGCACGATCTCGAGCGTCACCGACAGGCCCGCGTCCTTCAACGCCGCCTGCATCTGATCGATGATGCCCTGGTCGGTCTCGCCGGGCAGGGTGCGCCGGTCCATCGCCAGGCGGCACGCGTCGGCGACGATGTTGATCTTGGAGCCGCCCTCGACGGTGCCGAAGTTCAGCGAGGGCTCGCCCAGCAGCGGATGAGATCGCCCCGTGCGGAGGGCGCGCAGGACCGGGATCGCGCGCGCCATCTCCTCGATGGCGTTCACGCCGAGGTCGGGCCGCGAGCCGTGCGCCGCCACCCCGGCGGTGCGGGCGATGATCCAGAGCATGCCGCGTTCGGCCACGGCCACGTTCAAGTCGGTCGGCTCGCCCACGATCGCCGCGTCCGCGCCGGCGAGGCCGCGCTGGTGGAGTGCCATGGTCCCGTGCGGGCCGAGCACCTCCTCGTCGGCCACGAGCTGCAGGACGAGCTTGCCGCGCCGGGGCCCGCCTTCGGCCTTGAGCGCGCAGGCGGCCGCGATCGCCGCCGCGCACGGTCCTTTCATGTCGGCCGCACCGCGTCCGTGGAGCACGCCGGCCTCCACCACCGCCTCGAAGGGCGGATGCGTCCAGGCGGCCGCGCTGCCGGCCGGCACCACGTCGATGTGGCCGTTCCACGCGAGCGTGCGGCCCGGCACGCCCGAATCCAGGGTTGCGATCACGTTGACGCGGTTGGGGGCGGTTTCGATCACCTCGACGTCCAGGCCCGCGTCGGTGGCGTGGGCCGCGGCGACCGCGGCGGCTTCGCGTTCGTCGCCCGGCGGGTTCTCGCTCGGCGCGCGAATCAGG
>Ga0247717_1000399_pt1 | contig 13185 bp, 10 predicted proteins | sample 24E_NmetaG_FD_189047 | JGI IMG/M metagenome (GOLD analysis project Ga0247717, IMG submission 189047) | Soil microbial communities from hillslope of Landscape Evolution Observatory, University of Arizona, Oracle, AZ, United States - 2-4-E_N | ecosystem: Engineered > Artificial ecosystem >... | reverse complement strand
GACCGGAAACGTTTGCCACGTTCGCAGCGGCAAGTCCGTGGCCGCTCCTGCCGCCGCAGGCGGCCTCCGCGGCTGCGGCCACCGGTCGAATGGAGTGAGCGAAGCGAACGAATGAGGTCGAGGACCTGGCCGGTAAGATCGGAGGATGGTCCTCGCCGTCGACGCCGGTTGGCTGAAGGACCGCATCCGCGACATCCCGGACTTCCCCCAGCCCGGCGTCGTCTTCAAGGACATCACGCCGCTGCTGGCCGACGTGGCGGCCTTCCGCTGCGCGGTCGACGCCATCGCCGAGCACTGGGCCGGCACCCCGGTCGACAAGGTGCTCGCCGTCGAGGCCCGGGGCTTCATCGTCGGGGCCCCCGTCGCCTACCGGTTCTCGGCCGGCTTCGTCCCCTGCCGCAAGGCGGGCAAGCTGCCGTGGCAGGTCGAGCGCGAGGAGTACGTCCTGGAGTACGGCACCGACCTGCTGGAGATCCACCAGGACGGCGTGGCGCCCGGTGAGCGGGTGCTGGTGATCGACGACGTCCTCGCCACCGGCGGGACGGCGTCGGCGGCGGTTCGGCTGGTCGAGCGCCTGGGGGGCGTGGTCGTCGGCCTGGGCTTCGTTCTCGAGCTCGCCTTCCTCGGCGGGCGGTCCAAGCTGGCGGGACAGGACGTGCTGTCCCTGCTGACGTACGAGTAGCCGTGGTCGTCGACCGGATGCGCACGCTGTCGTGGCGTCGCCAGTTCGCCGACGCGCCCGACGAGCTGGCGCCCCTCGTGGCCGCCTACCGCCGCCGCCATCCCAAGGCCGATCTCGGGGTCATCGAGCGGGCGTACGCGGCCGCGTCGCGGGCCCACGTCGACCAGGTCCGCAAGTCGGGGGAGGCCTACATCTCCCACCCGGTGGCCGTGGCCACCATCGTGGCCGACCTCGGGCTGGACGACGTCACCGTGGCCGCCGCCCTCCTCCACGACGCGGTGGAGGACACCGGGGTCACCCTCGAGGACGTCGGCCGGGAGTTCGGGCCCGAGGTGGCGGCCATCGTCGACGGCGTCACCAAGCTGGACCGCGTCCGCTTCGACTCCCGGGAGGCCCAGCAGGCCGCCTCCATGCGCAAGATGCTGGTGGCGATGGCCAAGGACTGGCGGGTCCTGATCATCAAGCTGGCCGACCGGCTCCACAACATGCGGACCCTCGCCGCCATGCCGGAGTTCAAGCAGAAGCGCACCGCCCAGGAGACGCTGGACATCTACGCGCCGCTGGCCCACCGCCTGGGGATCCAGGACATCAAGTGGCAGCTGGAGGACCTCGCCTTCGCCACCCTCCACCCCAAGCCGTACGCCGAGATCGAGCAGATGGTCGCCCAGCGGGCGCCCGAGCGGGAGATCTACCTCACCCAGGTCCTGGAGGAGGTGAAGGGGCGGCTGGACCAGAACGGCATCGAGGCCGACGTCACCGGCCGGCCCAAGCCCCTGTGGTCGATCTACGAGAAGATGGTCGTGCGGGGCAAGGAGTTCGACGACATCTTCGACCTGGTGGGGATCCGGGTGCTGGTCGACTCGGTGAAGGACTGCTACGCCGCCCTGGGCACGATCCACGCCACGTGGAAGCCGGTGCAGGGCCGGTTCAAGGACTACATCGCCATGCCCAAGTTCAACCTGTACCAGTCGCTGCACACGACGGTGGTGGCGCCCCAGGGCAAGCCCCTCGAGGTCCAGATCCGGACCTGGGAGATGCACCAGCGGGCCGAGTACGGCATCGCCGCCCACTGGGGCTACAAGGAGAAGGCGTCGCCGGCCGACATCGCCTGGCTCAACCGCATCGTCGACTGGCAGCGGGAGACCGACGACCCGGCCGAGTTCCTGAAGAACCTGAAGCTCGACCTCGAGCAGGACGAGGTCTTCGTCTTCACCCCCAAGGGCAAGGTGGTCACCCTGCCGGTGGGCGCCACCCCCGTCGACTTCGCCTACGCCATCCACACCGAGGTGGGGCACCGCTGCATCGGTGCGCGGGTCAACGGCCGCCTGTCACCCCTCGACTCGCAGCTGCACTCGGGCGACACGGTGGAGATCTTCACGTCCAAGGTGCCTTCGGCGGGCCCGTCCCGGGACTGGCTGAAGATCGTCGCCACCCCCCGGGCCCGCAACAAGATCCGCCAGTGGTTCTCCCGGGAGCGGCGCGAGGACGCCATCGAGAACGGGAGGGACGAGCTCGTCAAGGCGATGCGCAAGGAGGGCCTCCCGGTCCAGAAGGTGGCGTCGTCCCAGGCGCTGGTGAGCATCGCGGCGTCGATGAACTACCTCGACCTCGACTCGCTCCACGCGGCCATCGGGGACGGGCACGTCTCGGCCCGGTCGGTGGCGCAGCGCCTGGCCCGGGAGCTGCGGGGCGGCGACCACGAGGAGCAGCTGCCCGCCACCGTCCGCCAGCCCCGCCGCCAGCGCCGCGACACGTCGGCCGGCGTCCACGTGGAGGGCCTCGACGACGTGATGGTGCGCCTTTCGCGCTGCTGCACGCCGGTGCCGGGCGACGAGATCCTGGGGTTCGTCACCCGGGGGCGGGGCGTGTCGGTGCACCGCTCGGACTGCGCCAACGCGGTCTCGCTCGCCACCGGCCAGATCGACCGGGTCATCGACGTGGAATGGGACCGGGAGAGCAAGGGCACGTTCGTGGCGTCCATCGAGATCAAGGCGCTGGACCGCTCCCGCCTCCTGGCCGACGTCACCCGCTCGCTCTCCGAGCACTACGTCAACATCCTCGCCAGCTCCTCTCAGACGGGCGCCGACCGGGTCAGCACCATGCGCTTCGACTTCGAGCTGGCCGACCCCGCCCACCTCGACTCGCTCCTGACGTCGGTCAAGCGGATCGACAGCATCTACGACGCCTACCGGGTCCTCCCGGGCAAGGGGAACTGACCGGGCGCCGTCACGTTCTCGCACCAGGAATCGACCGCAAGCGGTCGATTCCTGGTGCAGGAACGGCGGAGTGGCGGCGCCGGGCGTCCCGGACGAGCGACACGGCGACGTCGGGCCGCCGCCAGATCGCGTCCTCAGTCACCCGGATCACCTGGTGCCACCCGGCGGCGAGGAGCGCGTCGTCCCGCCGTCGATCGTGGACGCGGTCGAGTGGGCTGGTGTGGTGGACGTCGCTGTCCACCTCGACCACGATCCGCCTGGCGCGGTCGACGAAGTCCACCCGGCCGATCCAGTCGTGGCCGCCCAGGTCGACCTGACGGCTCAGCGGCGGCTCGCCGGCGTCGGCGAGGATGCGCGCGAAGCGGGCTTCGAGGCCACTCGCCGTCGCCACGTAGCCGTCCGGTCGCTCGCTCAGAAGGGCGCGCATCGCCGCCACCCCGGGCCGTCCCGAGGCGCCCAGCTCGGCGAGCACGGTGCGGAGGGCGAGGAGGGTGGCGGGGCTCTTCGCCACGACGGTGTCGACGACGCGCTCCAACCGACCCGGTCGCAGGCCGCCGGCGACGTCGAAGAGGGTGCGGGACAGGGTCGTCACGGGGATCCCGTGGCGCTCGGTTACGTGCGACGGCGGCAGGAGTGACGGGCGGTGCACGATGGCGGCGTGGGATGCGGCGCCGGAGACGCCCCGGCGCAGGCTGACCTCCATGGCGTCGAACCCGAACCCCGGGAGCCGCCACAGAGCGGCAGCCGCACGGTGCGACACGGCGGCGCCCGGCCCGGCGTCGAGGACGGCGATCATCAGTTCCTGGCGGATACCCCGTGGAGCGCCGACGAGGCGGAGCACACGGGGCGTGGCGAACTCCCAGTCGGGGCCGTTGAGCCGGTTGCGCATCGCCGACGGCGTGGCGCCGAGGGCCCGTGCCTGGCGCCGGGCCACGACAGAGTACTGCGTCGCCGCCAGCGCCCTCAGTGCATCGTCGAGTTCCATGCCCGTACGCAATCAGCCGCCTGTGACACTGCCTTCTTGCACCAGGAATCGACCGCCGGCGGTCGATTCCTGGTGCAAGAAGTCCGGGGGGCGCGAGACGCGAGCCACTAACCTCGGGCGGTGCCCTCGTTCCAGGCCCCGCCGGGCACCTTCGACGTGCTGCCTCCGGCGTCGGCCCGCTACGAGCGGCTGATCGGCATCTTCGACCGGCTGGCGGGCGCTGCCGGCTACGGGCTGGTGGTGAGCCCCATGTACGAGGACGTGGCCGTGTTCCGCCGCGTCGGCGAGAGCACGGACATCGTCCGCAAGGAGATGTACGAGTTCACCGACCGGGGCGGGCGCCACCTGGCGCTCCGGCCCGAGGGGACGGCGTCGGTCGTGCGGGCGTTCGTGCAGCACGCGCCGCCCACGCCGTTCAAGGCGTTCTACGTCGCCCCCCACTTCCGCCAGGAGCGCCAGCAGGCGGGCCGCTACCGGCAGCACCACCAGCTCGGCGCCGAGGCGCTCGGCTCCGACGACCCCGACCTCGACGTCGAGGTCGTCGCCCTGGCATGGCGGGTCTTCGAGACGGTGGGCCTGTCGCGGGTGCGCCTGCGTCTCACGTCGCTGGGCGATGCCGCCTGCCGCCCTGGTTACCGCGACGAGCTGCTCGCCCACCTCGAGGCCCGCCGGTCCGAGCTGTGCGACGAGCACGCCGGGCGCCTCGAGGAGAACCCCATGCGGGTCCTCGACTGCAAGCGCGAGGAGTGCCGTGCCGTGTCGGCCGGCGCGCCCCGCATGATCGACCGGTTGTGCGCCGCCTGCCGAGGGCACTTCGCCCGCGTCGAGCAGGGCCTCGGTGCGCTCGGCGTTCCTCACGACGTCGACCCCACGCTCGTACGGGGCCTCGACTACTACACCCGCACCACCTTCGAGTTCGAGGCGGGCGCCCTCGAGGCGTCGCAGAACGGGGCGGGCGGCGGCGGCCGCTACGACGGCCTGGTGGAGGCGCTCGGCGGGCCGCCCACCCCGGGGATCGGCTTCGGCCTGGGCGTCGAGCGCATCCTCCTGGCCGCCGATGCCGAGGGCGTGTTCCCCATGCCCGACACCCTGCTGGACGCCTTCGTGATCGACACCACCGGCGGCGAGGCGGCCCGTGACATCACCGAGGAGCTGCGCCGGGCCGGGCTGCGGGCCGACCGGGCGTTCGACGCCCGGTCCTTCCGCGCCCAGATGAAGGTGGCGCTGCGGTCGGGCGCCACCCTGGCGGTGGTGTGCGAGCACCAGGGCCTCACCATCCGGACGTTGCGGGAGAAGGGCGAGGCCGAGGACGTGGACCGGGACGAGGTGGTCGAGCGCGTGAAGAAGCGGTTGGGCTGAGCATGCTGCGATCGGACTACTGCGGGACGCTGACCGAGGCGGACGAGGGCCGCCAGGTGAGCGTCTGCGGGTGGGTGGCGCGCCGGCGCGCGCACGGCGAGCACCTCGCCTTCGTCGACCTGCGGGACCACACGGGCCTCATCCAGTGCGTGGTGGACGGCACCACCGACGTGCGCTCCGAGTACGTCGTGCGCATCACCGGGTCGGTGCGCCGGCGCCCGGCCGGCACCGCCAACCCCAACCTGGCGACCGGCGAGGTCGAGCTGGGCGACTGCGAGGTGGACGTCCTCTCGGTGGCCGAGCCGCCGCCGTTCCCGGTCAGCGACCGCATCGACGCCGACGAGACGGTGCGCCTGCGCCACCGCTACATCGACCTGCGCCGCGAGCGGATGCAGCGCAACCTGCGCCTGCGCGCCCGCGTCAACAGCGCCCTGCGGCGCGCCATGGAGGGCCAGGGGTTCGTCGAGGTCGAGACGCCGATGCTCATCGCGTCGACCCCCGAGGGCGCACGCGACTTCGTCGTCCCGTCCCGCCTGCACCCCGGCACCTTCTACGCCCTGCCCCAGAGCCCGCAGCTGTTCAAGCAGCTGTGCATGGTCGGCGGCGTCGACCGCTACTACCAGATCGCCCGCTGCCTGCGCGACGAGGACCTCCGGGCCGACCGCCAGTTCGAGTTCCAGCAGCTGGACGTCGAGGCCTCGTTCGTCGACCAGGAGGACGTGCTCGGCTTCATCACCGTGGCGGTGGCGGCGGCCGCCGAGGAGGCCAGGAGCGAGCGGCCCCTGCCCTTCGGGCGCATGACGTGGGCGGAGGCGACCGAGCGCTACGGCACCGACAAGCCCGACGTGCGCTTCGGGATGGAGCTGGTCGACCTCGGCAAGGTGTTCGCCGCCACCGGGTTCAACGCCTTCAAGGCGCCGGCCGTCAAGGGGATCCGCGTCCCCGGCGGGGCCGACGCCGGCCGCTCCCGCCTCGACGCCCTCACCGAGAAGGCGAAGTCGTTCGGCGCCAAGGGCCTGGTGTGGATGCGCGTGGGGGAGGACCTCAGCATCGACTCGCCGGTGGCCCGCTTCCTGTCCGACGACGAGGTGGCCAACCTGGGCAAGGAGCTGGGCGCCGAGGCGGGCGACCTCCTCCTGCTGGTGGCCGACGAGCGCCCCACGGTCAACCACGTCCTCGGGCTGCTGCGGCTGGAGCTGGGCCGGCCGGCGGTCAACGCCGGCGGCCTGCACTTCCTCTGGGTGACGGAGTTCCCGCTCTTCGAGGGGGTGGGCGACGACGGCTCGCCGATCCCGGCCCACCACCCGTTCACCATGCCGCACCCGGAGGACCTGGACAGGCTGGAGAGCGACCCGCTGTCGGTGCGCTCGCAGGCCTACGACCTCGTCCTCAACGGGTGGGAGCTGGGGTCCGGCAGCGTGCGGATCCACCGCCGGGACGTCCAGGAGCGGGTGCTCGGGCTGCTGGGCATCGGCCCCGAGGAGGCCCAGGCCCGCTTCGGGTTCCTGCTGGACGCCTTCCGCTACGGCGCCCCGCCCCACGCCGGCTTCGCCTTCGGCATCGACCGCCTGGTCGCCCTGCTGGCCGGGGAGGAGAACATCCGCGAGGTCATCGCCTTCCCCAAGACCCAGTCGGGCGCCGACCCCCTCACCGGCGCGCCCACCGCCCTGGCCGACGCCCAGCTCTCCGAGCTCGGCATCCGGCTGCTGCCGCCCAGGGCCTGACGCCACCTCGCCGGCGCTTCTGGCACCAGGAACCGACACGGGAGTGTCGGTTCCTGGTGCCGGAACGAGGCGGCGGTGGTGGGCCGTCCTCGTCCCGTAGCCTCACGCCGGTGCCCGCCAAGCCCGACGACCTGTTCGCCTCGGCGCTGGAGGACCGGCTGGCCCGCCAGGCGCCGCTGGCGGCGCGCCTGCGGCCGCGGAGCCTCGACGAGGTGGTCGGCCAGACGCACCTCCTGGCCCCCGGCAGGCCGCTGCGGGCCCTGATCGACGCCGACCGCATCTCGTCGTTGATCCTGTGGGGGCCGCCGGGGACGGGCAAGACCACCCTTGCCCGCCTCATCGCCGGCGCCACCAGCAAGGAGTTCGTGGCGAAGTCGGCCGTCACCGCCGGCGTGAAGGACGTGCGGGAGGTGATCGAGGACGCCCGCCGCCGCCTGGCCGAGCACGGCCGGGGGACGATCCTGTTCCTCGACGAGGTCCACCGCTTCAACAAGGCGCAGCAGGACGCCCTGCTGCCGGCCGTCGAGGACGGGACCGTCACCCTCGTCGGGGCCACCACCGAGAACCCGTTCTTCGAGGTCAACGCGCCGCTGCTCAGCCGCTCCACCCTGTTCCGCCTCGAGCCGCTCTCCCACGACGACCTGCGCACCGTGGCCCGCCGGGCGCTCGAGCACGAGGGCGCGACGGCCACCGACGAGGCGGTCGGCTTCCTGGTGGACGTGGTCGAGGGCGACGCCCGCGCCGCGCTCACCACCCTGGAGGTGGCGCTGGCCCTGGCCGACGGGAGCCACATCGCCCTCGAGCACGTGGAGGCGGCCCGCAGCACGCGGATGCTCCGCTACGAGGAGGACGACCACTACGACGTCGTCTCGGCGTTCATCAAGAGCATCCGCGGGTCGGACCCCGACGCCGGCCTCTACTGGCTGGCCCGCATGCTGGCGGCGGGAGAGGACGCCCGGTTCATCGCCCGCCGCCTGGTGATCCTGGCCAGCGAGGACGTCGGCATGGCCGACCCCCGGGCGCTGCTGGTCGCCGACGCGGCCGCCCGGGCCGTCGAGTTCGTGGGGCTGCCCGAGGCCCAGCTCAACCTGGCCCACGCCGTCGTCTACCTCGCCACCGCGCCCAAGTCGAACCGCGTGACGGTCGCCCTCGGTGCCGCCATGGAGGACGTCCGCCGCCGGCCGGCCGGCGCCGTCCCGCCCCACCTCCGCGACGCCCACTACCGCGGCGCCCGCTCCATCGGCCACGGGGTCGGCTACGACTATCCTCACGACGACCCGAGGGGCTGGGCTCCCCAGGAGCACCGGCCTCCCGAGACTGCCGGCCGGGTGTACTACGAGCCGTCGGCCCACGGCGAGGAACCAGCGATCGAGGAGCGCATGCGAGCGATGCGGACCGAGGGAGGCACCGGCTCGTGAGCGCGGGCGAGGTCGCCGCCGTCGTCGCGGCCGTGGCGGCGGTGTTCCTGTCGGTCGGCGTGGTGTTCGCGCTGTCGTCGGTCACCCGCACCCTCCGGTCGGTGCGCGGCGCGGTGGAGGAGCTGCGGCGCGAGACGGTGCCGCTGCTGGGCGAGATGCGCGTCGCCGTGGACCGGGCCAACGCCGAGCTCGAGCGGGTGGACGGGGTGCTGGACCGGGCCGAGAGCATCGGGACGACGGTGGACTCGGCGTCCCGCCTGGCCTACCTGGCCTTCGGCAACCCGGTCATCAAGGCCATGGCGCTGGCCGCGGGGACGAGCCGGGCGGCACGGCGGCTGCGCCGCCGGGACTGAGCGCACCGGTGTTCAAGCGCCTGTTCTGGCTCACCGTGGGCGTGGGGTTCGGCTTCGGCATGAGCTTGTGGGTCTCGCGGATGGTGAGGGGCAAGATGGCCCGCCTGGCGCCGGACAACGTGTCGGCCGAGCTGGCCGGTGCCCTGCGCCAGTTCGGCTCCGACCTGCGGGCGGCCGTGGCCGAGGGGCGCGAGGCGATGCGCGAGCGGGAGGCGGAACTGCGGTCCGAGATCGTGCCGGGCACGGGCCGGTGAGCCTCCTCCGGTACCCATTCCGGCCCCGCCCCGCCCCCTAGGCTGAAGGCGAATGGATGCCGAGTCGCTCCGCCGGGTGTTCAGCACGTTCTTCGTCGAGCGCGGCCACACCCGGGTCGGCTCCTCGGGGCTGATCCCGCACCACCCCCGCGCCCCGCTGTTCACCAACGCGGGGATGAACCAGTTCCTCCCGTACTTCCTGGGCGAGGAACCGGCGCCCTACCCGCGGGCCACCTCGGCCCAGAAGTGCGTGCGCATCATGGGCAAGCACGACGACATCGAGAACATCGGTATCAGCCGGCGCCACGTCACCTTCTTCGAGATGCTGGGCAACTTCAGCTTCGGCGACTACTTCAAGTCCGACGCCATCCCGTACGCCTGGAAGCTGGTCACCGAGGGCTTCGGCCTCGACCCCGAGCGCCTGTGGGTGACGGTCCACGTCGACGACGACGAGGCGGCCGACATCTGGCACGACGCCGTCGGGTTGCCGGTCGAGCGCATCCAGCGCATGGGCGCCGACAACTTCTGGGAGATGGGCGACACCGGGCCGTGCGGGCCGTGCTCGGAGATCTTCTACGACAAGGGCGAGGCGTACGGCGCGGCGGGCGGCCCCGCCCAGGGCGGCGACGAGCGCTTCGTGGAGTTCTGGAACCTGGTGTTCATGCAGTACGACCGCCGGGCCGACGGCACCCTCGACGACCTCCCCCGGAAGAACATCGACACCGGCCTCGGCTTCGAGCGGACGCTGGCCGTGCTCCAGCAGGTCGACTCGGTGTTCGACACCGACGTGCTGGCCCCGCTGGTGCAGGCGGCCGCCCGGGTCACGGGGCGCACCTACGGCGGCGACGAGCGGGCCGACGTCTCGCTGCGGATCCTGGCCGACCACGCCCGCACCATGAGCTTCCTCGTGAGCGACGGCGTCCACCCGTCCAACGAAGGCCGCGGGTACGTGCTGCGCCGCATCATCCGGCGAGCCGTGCGCCAGGCCTTCCAGCTGGACGTGGAGCGGCTGGTCACTCCGGCCATGGTCGAGGCCACCGTCGAGGTGATGGGCGACGCCTACCCCGACCTGGCCCGCAACGCCGGGACGGTGGCCGAGGTCGTCGAGCGGGAGGAGGCGCGCTTCCGCGAGACGTTGCGCAACGGCATGTCCGCCCTCGACGCCGCCCTGGAGGGCGCCGACGAGGTGCCGGGCAGCGTCGCCTTCCGCCTCCACGACACCTACGGGTTCCCCATCGAGCTGACCCGGGAGATCGCCGCCGAGCGCGGCGCGTCGGTGGACGAGGCGGGGTTCCGCGCCGCCATGGACGACCAGCGCCGGCGGGCCCGCGCCGACCGTGAGAAGGCGGGCGCGGGGGGCGGCGCCCGGGACTACCGGGAGGTGCTGGACGAGTTCGGCACCTCCGAGTTCCGCGGCTACGGCGAGTACCAGACGTCGGCCAAGGTGCTGGCCGTCCTCCCCGCCGGCGACGGCACCGTCGAGATCTTCCTCGACCGCACCCCCTTCTACGCCGAGAGCGGTGGCCAGGTGGGCGACACCGGCACGATCATCACCGAGACGGGCCGGGCCGAGGTCCTCGACACCACGGCCCCGCTGCCCGGCCTCCATCGCCACCTGGCCCGCATCGTCGACGGCGTGGTGCAGCCCGGCGCCGATGCGGTCGCCACCGTCGACGCCGTGCGCCGGGACGCCATCCGCCGCAACCACACCGGCACCCACCTCCTCCACTGGGGCCTGCGCGAGGCGCTGGGCCTCCACGTGCAGCAGCAGGGCTCGCTGGTGGGCCCCGACCACCTGCGCTTCGACTTCTCCAACTTCGGCCCGGTGGAGCCGGCCAAACTCCAGCAGGTCGAGGACATGGTCAACGAGCAGGTCCTGGCCGACGAGCCGGTCCGCGCCTACGAGACCACCAAGAGCTACGCCGAGCAGCTGGGCGCCATCGCCTTTTTCGGCGACAAGTACGGGGAGTACGTCCGCGTTGTCGAGGCCGGGTCGCGCTCGCGCGAGCTGTGCGGCGGCACCCACGTGGGCGCCCTCGGGATGATCGGGCCCGTCCGCATCACCGGCGAGAGCTCCATCGGGTCGAACCTGCGCCGCATCACCGGGCTCACGGGAAAGGGGGCGCTGGAGCGCACGCGCGAGGAGGAGCTCCTCCTCGCCCGCACCGCCGCCCTCCTGCGGGCCGAGCCGCGCGAGCTGCCCGAGGCGGTCGGCCGGGTCCTCGACCACCTCAAGACGCTGGAGGCCGAGCTCAAGGCCCTGCGCTCGCAGCTGTCGGCGGGCGAGGCCGACCGGCTGGCCGGCGAGGCCGTCGCCGGCATGGTCGTGGCCCGCCGGGACGGACTGGCGCCCGACCAGCTGCGCGAGCTGGCCCTGGCCGTGCGCCGGGTGCCCGGCGTGCGTGCCGTCGCCCTGGCCGGCTCGCCCGACGGCGCCCGGGTCGCCCTGGTGGCGGCGGTGTCGCCGGGCTCCGGTCTCGACGCGCCCGCCCTGGTGGGCGAGGCGGCCCGGGTGGTGGGCGGCGGCGGTGGGGGCAAGGGGGACGTGGCCATGGCCGGCGGCCGCGACCCGTCCCGGATCGACGACGCCCTGGACGCCCTCCGGGCGCGCCTGGGCGCGGCGTGAGGGTGGTCGGCGTCGACCTCGGCACCCGCCGCATCGGCGTCGCCGTCAGCGACGCCACCGGCACCCTCGCGTCGCCCCACGTCGTCCTCGACCGCAGCGGCGACCCGGCCGCCGACCACCGCCGGCTGGCGGAGATCGTCGTCGAGACGGGCGCCGAGCGGGTGGTGGTGGGGCTCCCGCTGTCGCTCAGCGGCGCGGCGGGGCCCGCCGCCCGGGCGGCGGCCGAGGAGGCCGACGCCCTGGCCGTCGTGGTCGGCGTGCCGGTGGAGACGTTCGACGAGCGCCTCACCACGGTGTCCGCCGAGCGGGCGCTGCGGGCGGGCGGTACCCGGGCCCCGTCACGGCGCGAGGTGATCGACAAGGCGGCAGCGGCCGTGATGCTCCAGGCCTGGCTCGACGGGGGGCGGCGGTGAGGCGACACCGGCCGGCACGGAGGTTGGAGCGGTGAGCGAGGTGTTCGAGCCCATGCGGGAGCCCGGCGGCGGCTGGGCCAGGCGGATCGTGATCGGCGTGGTGGTCCTGGTCGTCCTGGGGCTGGTCGCAGGCGGTGGCGCGCTGCTCTACGTCCGCAGCCAGGTGGACCCGTCCGGGCCCGCCGGCCCCGAGGTGGCGGTGGAGGTGCCGATGGGGTCGTCCACCCAGCGCATCGCGACCATCCTCGAGGAGAAGGGCGTCGTCGACAACGCCCGCAACTTCCGGCTCTACGTGCGGGTGAAGAACGCCGGCCCGTTCCAGGCCGGCTCGTACACCCTCCGGGAGAACTCGGCGTTCGACGACGTGATCGCCGCCCTGGAGGAGGGGCCCGAGCTGTCGTTCCAGAGGCTGACCGTCCCCGAGGGCCTCACCGTGAAGCAGGTGGCCGACCTGGTCGGGAAGATGCCGGGGCGCTCGGCCGAGAGGTTCCTCGAGGCGGCGAACAGCGGGACCGTGCGATCGAGGTACCAGCCGGCGGGCAGCGACAACCTCGAGGGGTTCCTGTTCCCGGAGACGTACAACTTCGAGGAGAAGGACGACGAGAAGGCCATCGTGCAGCGCATGGTGTCCACCTTCGACCAGGTGGCCGGGGAGGTCGGCCTCGACGCCGTCACCCAGGGCGGGATCGTCGACCCCTACCAGGCGGTGATCGTGGCGTCCCTGGTGGAGCGGGAGGTGCGCCTGCCCGAGGAGCGCTCCAAGGTGTCGCGCGTGATCTACAACCGGCTGGAGAAGAAGATGCTCCTCCAGGTGGACGCGACGGTCATCTACGCCCTGGGCCGGACGGGCGAGCGGGGCCTGCGGGTGCTGTTCAAGGACCTGGAGGTCGACTCGCCGTACAACACCTACAAGAACCCGGGGCTGCCGCCCACGCCGATCGCGTCACCGGGCCGGGCCGCCCTGGAGGCGGCGGTGTCCCCCGAGGACGGCCCGTGGCTGTACTACGTGGTGATCGACGCCCAGGGCCGACAGGCCTTCGCCACCACGCTGGCCGAGCACAACCGGAACATCGCGGCGGCCGCCGCCGCGATGTTCCGGTTGTGCTCGGCCAGCGTGGTGGCGAAGGCCTGTCGGCCCTGGGCGTCGATCACCAC
>Ga0247717_1000396_pt1 | contig 13227 bp, 11 predicted proteins | sample 24E_NmetaG_FD_189047 | JGI IMG/M metagenome (GOLD analysis project Ga0247717, IMG submission 189047) | Soil microbial communities from hillslope of Landscape Evolution Observatory, University of Arizona, Oracle, AZ, United States - 2-4-E_N | ecosystem: Engineered > Artificial ecosystem >... | reverse complement strand
GGCCCGCAGCCTGCGCGACGCCTTCGAGCTGGTCGCCCCGCCCGGGTCGCAGCCCCTGGCCCACTTCCCGCCCGTCTTCCCCGCCGTCCTGGCCGCGGCGGCGGCCGTCCTGGGCGTCGACCCCCTGGACGCGGCGGGCGTGCTCAACCCCGTCCTGGCCGGTGCCACCGCCCTGGTCGTCGGTGTCGTGGTACGCCGGCGGACCGGCTCGGTGGCGAGCGGAGCGGTCGCCGCCACCGTGGTGGCCTTGGGCCGGGAGTCGCTGGTCTACGGGGCCTCGGCGCTGAGCGAGCCGCTGTTCACGCTCCTGGCGGTGGGTGGGCTGGTAGCGCTGGCGGCGTCGATCACCGGGCGCAGCGGGCCGCTGCTGGCGGCCGCCACCGCCACCGTCGCGCTGGCGTGCCTCACCCGCTACGCCGGCGTCGCCCTCGTCGTGGCCGGCGCCGCCGCCATCCTCCGCTTCGAGGGGGCCGCCGGCCGGCGCCGGGCCCTGGCGTTCGCCGCCGGTGGCGCCGCGCCGCTCGCCCTCTGGTTGGCCGCCGTCGGGCGCCCCAACCGCCGCGTCTCGCTCCACCTCTTCGACGCCGGCTACTGGACCAACGGCGTGGACGCCGTCTCCAAGTGGGTGGCGCCGGCGTTCCTCCCGTGGCCGGTGCGGGTCGTCGTGGCGGCCGCCGCCGCCGTGGGGCTGTGGCGGGCGGCGCGGCCGCGCCTGCGCCTGGTGGCGGCCCGCCGTCCGCCGGCCGACGCCCTGCCGTTCGTCGCCGGCGCCTTCGCCGCCGCCTACCTCGTCCTGCTGGTGGGCGACCGCCTCCTGCTCGACGACAGCGGCCGCCTGGACGGCCGCTTCCTGCTCCCCCTCCGGCCCCTCGCCGTGCTCGTCCTCGCCCCGGTGGTCCACCGGGCCGTCACCGGGCGGGCCCGCAGGACGGTGGTGGTCGTCGCCGGCGCCGGGCTGCTCGCCCTCCACACCGTCCAGGCCCTGGCCTGGACGGTGACCGGCATGGGCGACGACAGCCTCGGGCGCCGGAACCTCACCGCACGGGCGTGGACCCAATCGGAGGTCTTGGCGACCGTCGCCGCCCTGCCGCCGTCGGTCCCCGTGTACACCGACGGCCCCGACGCCGTGTTCCTCCTCACCGGGCGGCGGACGGAGTCGCTGCCCCGTCACCACGACCTGCTCACCGGTGAGGCGCGCCCGGGCTACGAGCGGGAGCTGGCCACGATGGCCGACCGCCTCCGCCGGGACGGTGGGGTCGTCGTGTGGTTCTCTCCCTTCGCCTTCCGGTCCGGCTTCCTCCCCACGCCCGCCGACGTGGAGCGCGAGGTGCCGCTCACGCCCGTGCAGCGCGACGAGGTCGGCGTCCTCTACCGCCCCAGCTCGTAGGGGCCGACCAACGTCCGCGGCCGCAGGCGGCCCCGTCCGGCTGCGGACACCGGGAGAGGACAGGGCGGAGGCGGCGAGCTCCGCTCGCCGCCGGAGCACGATCCAACTCGACCGAATGGAGTGAGCGCAGCGAACGAATGAGGTCGAAGCGGCATGGAGTGAGCGCAGCGAACGAATGAGGTCGAAGCGGCTACGGCCGGAACCGGCGGGCGAAGCCGGCGGCGGCGTTGAGCAGCACGAGGGCGGCGGCGTCGACGGTGACCGACGCCACGTCGGCGGTGGGGTCGACCTCCACGACGTCCAGCGCCCGCACCACCCGGTGGGAGCCGGCGGCGAAGGCGGCGGCGAAGACCTGCGACGGGGTGGCGCCTCCGGGGCGGGCGCCCGGGCAGCCGGGCGCGAAGGCCCGGTCGAGCACGTCGACGTCGACGTCCACGTACACCGAGTGGCACCGGCGGGCCAGGTCGTCGAGCAGGGTGGGGACGCTGCCCAGGCTGTCGGGGCCGAGGACGGTGACACCCTCCTCGTCGCACCACCGGCGGGCCGCCCGGGAGTTGGAGAAGCCGTTGATCCCCACCTGCACGACGTTGACGGCGGGCAGGCCGGCGTCCACCAGCGCCCGCACCGGCGACCCGTTGCCCACCACCCCGGGCTGGTAGGGGCGGACGTCGTGATGGGCGTCGAGCGTGAGCAGGCCCCATCCCGACAGGTCGCCGGCCCCGGCCAGGGCGTGGAAGGTGACCGCGTTGTGCCCGCCCAGGAGGACGGTGAGCGGGGCGCCGAGCGGCGGTGGCGCCGTCGAGTCGCCCACGTCGCGCACGGGCACCTGCTCGAGCTCGACGAGCTCCGAGCTGTGCCAGGTCGAGAACCGGTCCAGCCTGGCCCGGACGGCGCCGGGGGCCAGGTCGTAGCGCGACGGGGTGACGGCGTGCTCGGCGATCGGCACGCCGGCCACCACCAGGGCGCCGGGGTCGTCGCTCCCCCCGGCCAGCCAGGCCGCCGCCGTGGGCCAGTCGCTCATCCCCGCACCACCCGGCCGCCCTTCACCACCACCGCCACCGGGTCGCGGCCGGGCCGGTAGGCCAGGTCGACCCACGAACCGGAGTCGAGCACGACGAGGTCGCCGGCGGCGCCCGGCCGCAGGTGGCCGAGGTCGTCGCGGCGCAGCGCGTAGGCGCCGCCGGCGGTGGCGGCGTGGACCGCCTGGTCCACGGTGAGGCCGTAGGCGCTGCACGCCAGGGCGACGACGAACGGCATCGACGTGGTGTAGCTCGTCCCCGGGTTGCAGTCGGTGGCCAGGGCGATGGTCACCCCCGCCTCCCGCAGCATGGCGGCGTTGGCGTAGGGCGAGCGCAGGGAGAACGACGTCGCCGGCAGGAGCACCGCCACCACGCCGGCCGCCGCCAGGGCGCGGGCGTCGTCCTCGTCGGCGTGGACGAGGTGGTCGGCGGACGCGCACCCGACGTCGGCGGCCAGGCGGGCACCGCCGGTGCGGGCCAGCTCCTCGGCATGGAGTCGAGGCACCAGCCCGTGGCGGCGTCCCGCCTCGAGCACGCGGCGGGCCTGGGCGACGGTGAGCGCGCCCTGGTCGCAGAACGCGTCGCAGCCCACCGCCAGGCCGGCGCAGGCGGGCAGCATCTCGTCCACCACCAGGTCGACGTAGGAGTCGTCGGGGGCCAGGTGGGCGCCCAGGAAGGTGGGGACGAGCTCGGCCGCCGTCCGCTCCCCCGCCGCCGCCACCGCCTCCAGCAGGCGCCGCTCGGCCGCCGTCTCCAGGCCGTACCCGGACTTCACCTCGATGGTCGTGGTCCCGCCGGCCACGCAGGCGTCGGCCCGGGCGACGGTGGCGTCCACCAGCTCGTCGAAGGCGGCGGCCCGGGTGGCGGCCACGGTCGCCCAGATGCCGCCCGCCTCGTAGCGCCGCCCCTCCAGCCGGGCGGCGAACTCGTCTGCCCGGTCGCCGGCGAACACCAGGTGGGTGTGGGCGTCCACGAACCCGGGGACCACCGCCCGACCGCCGGCGTCCAGCTCCGGCACGTCGGGCATGGCGGCGAGGTCGCGCTCGGGAACCACCGCCCGCACCGTCCCGCCGGCGACGTGGACGGCGAACAGGCCCTCGATGCCGTCCGGGAGGGCGGCGCCGAACACCCGGGCCGCCCGCCGCACCAGCAGGTCGCCGTCACCCACCGCCGCCCCCCTCCGGCCCGGTTCTGTGGACGTGGCGCACCGCATGGCGGTGCTCCGCGTCCAGAGAAGCCATCGGCACCGCGAGGCCCTTCTCGGCCGCCACCCGGCGGGCGACGTCGTAGCCGGCGTCGGCGTGGCGGAGGACCCCGGTGGCCGGGTCGTTCCAGAGCATCAGCTCGGCGCGGCGGGCGGCGTCGTCGGTGCCGTCGACCACCAGCTGGGCGCCGGCGTGGACCGACTTGCCCATGCCCACCCCGCCGCCGTGGTGCACGGCCACCCACGTCGCCCCCGACGAGGCCGCCACCAGGGCGTTGAGGACGGGCCAGTCGGCCACCGCGTCCGACCCGTCGAGCATGTCCTCGGTCTCCCGGTAGGGCGACGCCACCGACCCCGAGTCCAGGTGGTCGCGCCCGATGACCAGCGGAGCCGACACGTCGCCCCGGCGCACCAGGTCGTTGAAGCGCAGGGCCGCCTCGTGGCGCTCCCCCAGGCCGAGCCAGCAGATGCGGGCCGGCAGGCCCTGGAAGCGCACCCGCTCGGGCGCCAGGGCCAGCCACCGCTGGAGGAGCGGGTCGTCGGGGAACGCTTCGGCCACCGCCCGGTCGGTCGCCGCGATGTCGGCCGGGTCGCCGGACAGGGCCACCCACCGGAACGGCCCCTTGCCCTCGCAGAACAGCGGCCGCACGTAGGCGGGGACGAACCCGGGGTAGGCGAAGGCGTCGGCGAACCCGCCGGCCCGCGCCTCGCCCCGCAGGTTGTTGCCGTAGTCGAAGACCTCGGCACCGGCCCGCAGGAAGCCCACCATGGCCTCGCAGTGGCGGGCCATGGCCGCCCGGGCCCGCCGCACGTGCTCCTCGGGCCGCTCACTCCGCAGCATTGCGGCCGCCTCGGGGGTGAGGTCGTCGGGGACGTAGCCGTACCGGGGGTCGTGGGCCGACGTCTGGTCGGTGACGACGTCCACGGGGACGCCCCGCTCGAGGAGCGTGGGAAAGGCCTCGGCGGCGTTGGCCACCACGCCCACCGACAGCGCCCGCCCGTCGGCGACGGCCGCCGCGCACCGGGCCACGGCGTCGTCCAGCGAGTCGGCCCGCTCGTCCAGGTAGCGGTCGTGCAGACGCCGCTCGATGCGGGATGCGTCCACCTCGACGCACAGGGCGACCCCGCCGTTCATGGTGACGGCCAGCGGCTGGGCGCCGCCCATGCCGCCGAGACCGGCGGTCAGCACGAGCCGGCCGGCCAGCGTGCCGCCGAAGCGCCGGTCGGCCACGGCGGCGAAGGTCTGGAACGTCCCCTGGAGGATCCCCTGGGTGCCGATGTAGATCCACGAGCCGGCGGTCATCTGGCCATAGGCCATAAGGCCGAGGCCCTCCAGCCGCCAGAACTCGTCCCACGTCGCCCACTCGGGGACGAGGAGCGAGTTGGCCAGCAGCACCCGCGGCGCCATCTCGTGGGTGCGCAGGACGCCCACCGGCTTGCCCGACTGGACGAGCAGGGTCTGGTCGCCGGCCAGTCGCTCCAGCTCGCCGACGATGGCGTCGAAGGCGTCCCAGCTGCGGGCCGCCCTGCCCCGTCCGCCGTAGACCACGAGGTCGTCGGGCCGCTCCGCCACCTCGGGGTCCAGGTTGTTCATCAGGCACCGCAACACCCCCTCCTGCGCCCACCCCCGGCAGCGCAGCCCGGTCCCCCGGGGGGAACGGACCGGGCGCGGCCCCCTCACCGCAGCGCCACCGGCGTCGCCCGCAGGACGGCGCCCGTGCGCACCAGGTCCTCCACCGCGGCCAGGTCCGGGGCCAGGAACCGGTCCACCTCCATGCGGGGCACCGACTCCCGCAGGCGGGCGAGCACGGGGGCGGTCCCCGGCCCCGGCGGGATGCCCCGGAGCTCGACGGCCTCGGCCGCGCACACCAGCTCGATGGCCACCACCCGCATGGCGTCGGCCACCGCCGAGCGCAGCTGCCGGCAGGCGTTCCAGCCCATGGAGACGTGGTCCTCCTGGCCGGCGCTGGTGGAGATGGTGTCGCACGACGACGGGGCGGCCGTCGCCCGCAGGCGGTTCACGGCGGCCGCCGCCGTGTAGTGGGCCAGCATGAAGCCCGAGTTGACCCCGGCGTCGACGGCCAGGAAGGGCGGGAGCCCGTCGGAGCGGGCCGGGTCCATGAGGCGGTCGGTGCGGCGCTCGGAGATGGCGGCCAGGTCGGCCAGGGCGATGGCGGCGAAGTCGGCGGCGTACGCCAGGGGCTGGCCGTGGAAGTTGCCGGTGGACACCACGTCGCCCGTCCCGGGGAACACCACCGGGTTGTCGGTGACCGAGGCCAGCTCGACGTCGGCGACCGCGCGCACCCAGCCGATCACGTCCCGGCACGCCCCGTGGACCTGGGGCGCGCAGCGCAGCGAGTAGGCGTCCTGCACCGCGTGGGGCAGGTCGCGGTGCGACGCCAGGACGGGCGACCCCTCCAGGAGCGCCCGCAGGTTGGCGGCAGCCGCCGCCTGGCCGGCGTGGGGGCGGAGCTCCTGGATCCGGGCCGCGTAGGCGGCGTCGGTGGCCCGCAGCGCCTCCACGCTGAGGGCGCAGGCGATGTCGGCGGTGGGCAGCAGGACCCCGAGGTCGGCGATCGCCAGGCACAGGTGGGCCAGCATCCCCTCCGTCCCGTTGAGCAGGGCCAGGCCCTCCTTGGCGGTGAGGGCGAGGGGCTCCAACCCCGCCGCCTCCAGGGCCGCTCCGGCGTCGGCCCGCCCGCCGGCAGAGTCGAGCACCCATCCCCGGCCGCACAGGACGAGGGCGGCGTGGGCCAGGGGCGCCAGGTCGCCCGAGGCGCCCAGGGAGCCCAGCTCGGGGACGGCCGGGGTGATCCCGGCGTTGAGCAGCGCCACCACCGCCCGCACCAGGTCGGGCCGGACGCCCGAGTGGCCGGCCGCCAGGGCCCGGGCCTTGAGCAGCTGCATGGCCCGCACCACCTCGGGCTCCACGTCGGCCCCCATGCCGGCGGCGTGGCTCTGCACCAGGGCGTACTGGACCTGGTCGACCTGCCCGGGCGGGATGCGGGTGCCTGCCAGGGCGCCGAAGCCGGTCGTCACGCCGTACACGACCCGCCGCTCGGCGATCGCCCGCTCGACGGCGAGGCGGGACGGCGCCATGCCGTCGTCGAGGTCGTCGGCCACCTCCACCGCCTCGCCGTGGCGGGCCACGGCGACGACCTCGGCGATGGACAGGGGACGGCGGCCGAGGACGACCATCCCGGCATCTTGTCGCGAAGTGCCGCGAGGGCGCCGGTAGCCTGGAGGAGTCGGCGGAGCGCCGGGACGCTTCCAGCGTGAGAGCCGGCCTCCGGAGGAGCGCCGATGAGCGACATCACCGAGACGCCGTCACCTGACCTCCACACCGTGGTCATCCGCTTCGCGGGCGACTCCGGGGACGGGATGCAGCTGACCGGCGACCGCTTCACCATCGCCAGCGCCGTGTTCGGCAACGACCTGGTGAGCGTGCCCGACTACCCGGCCGAGATCCGGGCGCCGGCGGGCACGGTGGCCGGCGTGTCGGCGTTCCAGATCCACATCTCCGACCACGACATCACCACACCCGGCGACGCCCCCAACGTGCTGGTGGCCATGAACCCGGCCGCCCTCAAGGCCAACGTCGGCGACCTGGCCCCGGGCAGCACGGTCATCGTCAACTCCGACTCCTTCGACGAGCGCAGCCTGGCCAAGGCGGAGTACGGCTCCGACCCGCTCACCGACGGGTCGCTCTCGGGCTTCACCGTCTACGAGGTCCCCATGACCTCGCTGACCCTGGAGGCGGCGAAACCCAGCGGCGCCAAGTCGCGGGACGCCGAGCGCTCCAAGAACTTCTTCGCCCTCGGGCTGATCTCGTGGATGTACACCCGCCCCGTCGAGCTCACCCTCAACTGGATCGAGCAGCGCTTCCGGTCCAAGCCGGAGGTGATGGCGGCCAACACCCTGGCCTTCAAGGCGGGCTACAACTTCGGCGAGACGGCCGAGCTGTTCGGGGCTCCCTACCAGGTCAAGCCCACCGTCTTCGCCCCCGGCCTCTACACCAACGTCAGCGGCAACACGGCGCTGGCGTGGGGGCTCATCGCCGCGTCGCAACTGGCCCGGTTGCCCCTGTTCCTCGCCTCGTACCCCATCACCCCGGCGTCCGACATCCTCCACGAGCTGTCCCGGCACAAGCACTTCGGCGTCCGCACGGTCCAGGCCGAGGACGAGATCGCGGCGGCCGGCATGGCCCTCGGCGCCGCCTTCGGCGGGCACCTCGGCGTCACCACCACCAGCGGCCCCGGCATGGACCTCAAGGCGGAGACGCTCGGCCTGGCCGTCAGCCTGGAGCTGCCCCTCCTGGTGGTGGACGTCCAGCGGGCCGGCCCGTCCACCGGGCTGCCGACCAAGACCGAGCAGTCCGACCTGCTGATGGCGATGTTCGGCCGCCACGGCGAGGCGCCGCTGCCCATCGTGGCGGCCAAGGCACCCGCCCACTGCTTCGATGCCGCCCTCGAGGCGGCCCGCATCGCCCTCAAGTACCGCACGCCGGTGATCCTGCTCACCGACGGCTCGCTGGCCAACGGGGCGGAGCCGTGGCTCCTCCCGGCCGTCGAGGACCTGCCCGACATCGGCGTGGACTTCGCCACCGAGCCCAACTGGACCGCACCCGACGGGTCGCCCCAGTTCCTCCCCTACCTCCGGGACCCCGAGACGCTGGCCCGCCCGTGGGCCGTGCCCGGCACCCCGGGCCTCGAGCACCGCATCGGCGGCCTGGAGAAGGCCGACGGGACCGGCGCGGTCAACTACGAGGCGGTGAACCACGAGCACATGGTCCGCACCCGGGCGGCCAAGGTGGCCGGCATCGCCCGCGACATCCCGCCCCTGGAGGTCGACGACCCCACGGGCGACGCCCCCGTGCTGGTGCTCGGCTGGGGGTCCAGCTACGGCTCCATCGGCGCCGCCGTGGAGCGGGTGCGCCGGCGGGGCCGGCCCGTCGCCCACGCCCACCTGGTCCACCTGAACCCGTTCCCGGCCAACCTGGGCGAGGTCCTGGGCCGCTACCCGAAGGTGCTCATCCCCGAGATGAACCTCGGGCACCTCGCCCTGCTGGTGCGCGCCGAGTTCCTCTGCGACGCCCGCTCCATCACCAAGGTCCAGGGCCAGCGCTTCCTGTTCGCCGAGGTGGAGTCGGCCATCCTCGCCCTGATGGAGGACAGATGACGGCGCCGGCCGGGGCTGGGGCCCCCGGCTTCGGCGAGGAGGCGGGGTTGGGGCCCCGCCGGGAGGACGGAGCATCGACGGCGCCGGCCGGGGCTGGGGCCCCCGGCTTCGGCGAGGAGGCGGGGTTGGGGCCCCGCCGGGAGGAGGACAGATGACGGTCGTGAACGGTGACGGAGCGCCCGTCACCACCAAGAAGGACTGGGCCAGCGACCAGGAGGTGCGCTGGTGCCCCGGGTGCGGCGACTACTCGATCCTCACCGCCGTCCAGATGCTGATGCCGGAGCTCGGGGTGCGCCGGGAGAACACGGTGTTCGTGTCGGGGATCGGGTGCTCCAGCCGCTTCCCGTACTACATGAGCACCTACGGCATGCACGGCATCCACGGCCGGGCCCTGCCCCTCGCCACCGGGTTGGCGGTCAGCCGGCCCGACCTCGACGTGTGGGTCGTCACCGGTGACGGCGACGGGCTGTCCATCGGCGGCAACCACCTCATCCACGCCCTGCGGCGGAACGTCAACCTCACCATCCTGTTGTTCAACAACCAGATCTACGGGCTCACCAAGGGCCAGTACTCGCCCACCAGCGAGCTCGGGAAGGTCACCAAGTCGACGCCGTTCGGGTCGATCGACCACCCGTTCAACCCGATCAGCATCGCCCTGGCCGCCGAGGCGACGTTCGTCGCCCGCACCCACGACCTGGACCGCAAGCACATGATGGAGACCTTCCGGCGGGCCCACGACCACCGGGGCGCGGCGTTCGTCGAGATCTACCAGAACTGCAACGTGTTCAACGACGGGGCGTTCCAGCAGATCACCGCCCGCGAGTCGCGGCCCACCATGCTGATCCCACTCGTGCACGGGCAGCCGGTCCGCTTCGGCGCCGGGAGCGAGCTGGGGGTCACGGTGGACAACCAGGGGCGGGCCCGGATCGTGACGGTGGCCGACGTCGGCGAGGAGGCGATCCTCGTCCACGACGAGCGCCGCCCCGAGCCCGGGCTGGCCTTCCTGTTGTCCCGGCTGGCCCGCGGGCCGTTCGAGCCGACCCCCATCGGGGTGTTCCGGGCCGTGGAGCGCCCGGACTACGGCACCCTGGTGCAGCAGCAGCTGGTCAAGGCGCAGGAGGGCCAGGGCCCGGGGGACCTGGCGGCCCTCCTCGCTTCCGGCACGACCTGGCAGGTCTGAGCGGAGCGGTCCCCGCTCGGCCTCGCAGGACAGGCCCGACGGCCCCGTCCTGCGAGGCGAACGGGATCGAGGTCAGCCGGCGGCGACGGGATCGTCGGCGGTGACGCCGAAGATCGTGGTGAGCCCGGCGATCTCGAGGATGCGCAGGGTGCTCGGCCGGCAGTTCGCCAGCGTGAGGTCGCCGCCCTTCTGGCGGACGGACCGGAGCGCCCGTACCATGACGCCGATTCCGGTGCTGTCGATGAACGACAGCTTCTCGAGGTCGAGCCGCACGAACAGGTTCCCCTGGCCGTCGATCAGCTCGACGAGTGCCTCCCGCAGGACGGGCGCCGAAGCGAGGTCGACCTCGCCCACGATGCGGACCACGAGCCTTCCGTCCTGCCGGAGGTATTCCAGCCGGAGCGGCTGGAAGATGTCAGTCGTCACGAACAGGAACTCCTTCCTCGCTACGGAGCCCTGCGTGTTGAAGGCGTTGAGGCGAATCCTACCGCACGGTCAGAGCGGCGGAAACGCCCGGCCGAGGAGCCCCGGCGTGTGCCCCTACCGCACGGTCACACCACCGGGAACGCCCGGCGGAGGAGCCGGGGCGTGTGCCGCCGGCCGAGCCGCGGGAACGCCCGGCGAAGGAGGCCGGGGCGGCTGGTGTGCGACCAGCCGCCCCGGCGTTCGCCGACCGGGCGGCGCGTGGCCACCTCCCGGTCGGCAGACGTGGGAGGGGCTATTCGCGAACAGCCTTCGTGGGCTTCTCGCGGTGCTGAGCCGGGATGTCGTCGGTGGCCCCGGCACCCGTGTCGGCGTCGCCACCGACGACGGCGTCGTCGGGCTCACCGCCGTCGTCACGGGGACCGGTGGAGGGCGGCCCCGTCCGGACGGCACCCCGGGGGGCGGCGTCGGGCGACGACGGCGGGGCGTGGTCGGCGGCCGGCGTCGGCGGCCGGCGATCGGTGCCCGCGCCGCCGGGGTCGTCGGGCCGGCCGGCGTCTCCGGCCGGGTCCGCCCGGTCGGACCCGCCGTTGCGCTTGGCGTCCTCGCCGACGACCTTGCCGTCGACACCGCCGTCCCTGGCGTCCGTGCTCATCCGCTCCCCGAAGTTCGCACGCTCGGTGGCGTCATCGGCACCGTCGTCCGAGTCGGGGAGGTCGAAGGGGGTGACCGCCTCGATGCCGGTGGCGACCACGTTCTGGACGGGCCCGGGAAGGGCGCCGGCCGCACCGACCGCGGTGACGCTCGCCATCGCCACGCCTGCGCCGAGGCCGGCCTTGGCGGCGGCGCTCAGACCGGCGACGAACCCGGCCAGCCTCGATCTCCCCTTCCCCGGTGCGGCGGCGCCCGGCATGGCGCCCGGGACATCGAGGGCCGTCGCCGGCAGGTCGCCCTCCTCCGCCGAGAAACCGTTGGCCAGCAACGCCGCCAGTTGCGGCGTGGGCTCGGGTAGGGGCCCGACCGCCAGCTCGCGCAGCTCGTCGGCGATCGCAGCCAGCGAGGCAGGGAGCTCGTCCCCGGCCCCATTGCCGGAGAAGAAGGCCTCGATGGCTGCGTCGCCGATGTCCCGCCGGTGCATCTCAACGGGGATATCGACGCGCCGCCTCACAGGGGTACGCCCTGGCGATCGAGATTTCTGCGAACGGCGCATAGGGCGCGCCGCTGCAGGGCCTTGACCGCTCCCTCGGACCTGCGCACGGTGTGCGCCACCTCCTCGACGGTCAAGCCGGCGACGAGGCGCAGGAGGAGGACGTCGCGCTGGTCGGGCACCAGCTGGTCGCACAGGTCGCGCACCCGCTCGGTGCCGACGCGCCGCAGCGCCTCCTGCTCGGCGCTGCGACCCGGGGACCGGTCCACGTCGCCCGGCGAGAGCTCCGACGGCGGAGGCCGGCGGCGGGCACGCCGGCGATCGTCCACCAGCCGGCGATGGGCGATGGTGAAGACCCAGGACCGGAAGCCCGGCTCGTCGCCCGAGAACGTCCCGATGGCCCGGAACACGCCCAGGAAGACCTCACTGGTGAGGTCCTCCGGCTCCGAGGCGCCCTGGGCCCGCAGGTAACCGGCCACCGCCGGCGCCAGCGAACGCCACAACCGCTCCGCCGCCCAGCCCTCGCCCGTCCGGGCGGCGGCCAGCACAGGCTCGAACGCGTCCCCGAGGTGGTTCGCGGCTGGCCGGACCGAGCGGCTCACCCCGGCGTCATCGGCATCCGCCGCCGTCGACTGAACGACGGCAACCTCGTCGCCGCCCGTAGGATCGCGGCCTTGCGCCCGCCGGCCGAGATCGACGTGGACGAGGCGCTGGTCCGGTCGCTGCTCGCCGACCAGCACCCGGACCTGGCCGGTCTCCCGCTGGCGGAGGTCGGGGCCGGCTGGGACAACCTGCTGTGGCGCCTTGGCGACGAGCTGCTGGTCCGTCTCCCGCGACGCGCCGCGGCCGCCGCCCTCGCCGCCAACGAGCAGCGGTGGCTCCCCGCCCTTGCTCCCGCGCTCCCGCTCACCGTTCCCGTTCCCGTGCGGACCGGCCGCCCGGGCGATGGGTACCCGTGGCCATGGGCCGTCGTCCGCTGGCTGGACGGGACTTCCGCCGACCGCACCGAGGTCACCGCCGCGGCCGACGCCGCCCGCCGGCTCGGCCGGTTCCTCCGGACGCTCCACACCCCGGCGCCCGGTGACGCCCCCTACAACCCCTTCCGGAGCGTGCCGCTGGCCGACCGGGCCGACACGTTCGAGCACCGGCTGGAGCTGGCGGCGCCCGAGGTCGACGCGCGCGCCGTCCGCCGGGTGTGGGACGACGCCTGTGCGGCGCCGCCGGCGCCCGGCCCGCCCGTGTGGGTCCACGGCGACCTGCACCCCGGCAACGTGCTGGTGGCCGGCGGCACCCTGGCCGGCGTCCTCGACTGGGGCGACCTGTGCGCGGGCGACGCCGCCACCGACCTGGCCGCCGCCTGGCTGCTTCTCCCCTCGTGGGCCCGCGGCACGTTCGTCGCCGCCTACGCCGACGACGACCCGGCGGCAGCGGCGCGGGCGCGGGGCTGGGCGGTCCTGTTCGCCCTGATGCAGCTCGCCGACACGGGGCCGCCCACCGCCCGGGACGGCGCCCTCGCCGCCCTCGACCGGGTGACGGCGAAGGGGGACTAGCGGGAGGGGGCGCCCGTCGACTGATGTGGAACGGCTTGTCAAGTAGGTCGCGACGGGTTCGTCGAGATGACTTCGGGGCGTGCGGAAGTAGGGGGAGGGCGGTCAAGGCCGGCCGAAGGCCGCCCGGAGGGGAAGCCTT
>Ga0247717_1000394_pt1 | contig 13237 bp, 9 predicted proteins | sample 24E_NmetaG_FD_189047 | JGI IMG/M metagenome (GOLD analysis project Ga0247717, IMG submission 189047) | Soil microbial communities from hillslope of Landscape Evolution Observatory, University of Arizona, Oracle, AZ, United States - 2-4-E_N | ecosystem: Engineered > Artificial ecosystem > Mesocosm... | reverse complement strand
CGGCGTCACCCTTCGACTTGCGGTTGGCGGGGATCGACCCGAACCCCACGTGGAAGTTGATCGACAGGCCGGCGTCCTGGGCGGCCGCCCAGATCGGGTCCCAGTGGCGGTCGCGCAGGCGGGGGAAGCCGCCCTTCTTCGGCTCGCCGGCGAACAGGATCCCCTTGTGGCCGTTGGCCGCCGCCCGCTCGATCTCGGCCACCGACGCGTCGACGTCCCAGAACGGCAGCGCCATCACCGGCACGAAGCGGCCCGGCGCCGCGTTCGACCAGTCCGACAGGAAGTCGTTGTAGGCCTGGACGCACGCGAGGTGGAACCCGCTGTCGCCCACCGACAGCAGCGTGTTGATGGAGAACCCGAGGATGTTCGGGTACAGCACCTGGGCCGCCACGCCGTGCTCGTCGAGCGCCTTGGCCCGCTCGACCGGGTCGTAGTGCGAGGGGTGGACGTCCTCCTGCCGGCGCGGATGCGACGGCAGGTGCTCGTGCCAGCCGGCGGCGGCCAGGCCCCAGGCGGTCGACGCCGGGATGTCGCCGATGAGCCAGAAGTCCTCGCCCCGGCTGGGCACGTGGACGACCCGGGGCTGGATGTCGGCGTAGCGCTTCGGCATCCGGGCCGACCACAGGTCGGGCGGCTCGATGACGTGGGCGTCCACGTCGACGATCGGGATCCGATCGGCGATCATGACAGCACTCATGGGCCCGACGTTAGGGTCATCGCATGAAGCACCGCACGCTCGGACGCACCGGCGTCAAGGTCAGCCCGCTGTGCCTCGGGGCCATGATGTTCGGGGGCTGGGGGAACCGCGACCACGACGAGTCGGTCCGCATCATCCACCGCGCCCTCGACGCCGGCATCAACTTCATCGACACCGCCGACGTGTACTCGGCGGGGGAGAGCGAGGAGATCGTCGGCAAGGCCCTCGCCGGGGGCCGCCGCGACGACGTCGTCCTCGCCACCAAGTTCCACGGCGCCATGGGCGAGGACCCCAACCACCAGGGCAACAGCCGGCGGTGGATCATCCGCGAGTGCGAGGCCAGCCTGCGCCGGCTCGGCACCGACTGGATCGACCTCTACCAGGTGCACCGCCCGTCGCCCGACACCGACATCGACGAGACGCTCGCCGCCCTCAGCGACCTGATCCACCAGGGCAAGGTCCGCTACATCGGCTCCTCGACCTTTCCCGCCCACGAGGTGGTCGAGGCGCAGTGGGTGGCCGAGAAGCGGGGCCGCGAGCGGTTCGTGTGCGAGCAACCGCCGTACTCCATCCTCGTGCGCGGCATCGAGCGCGACCTGCTGCCGGTCACCCAGCGCTACGGGATGGGGACCATCGTGTGGAGCCCGCTGGCCGGCGGCTGGCTGTCGGGCCGCTACCGCAAGGGCGTCGAGATCACCGAGTCGCTCCGGGCCCGACGCATCCCGCAGCGCTTCGACCTCTCGCTGCCCGAGAACCAGCGAAAGCTCGAGGTGGCCGACGCGCTCGCGGCGCTCGCCGAGAAGCACGACCTCACGCTCGTGAACATGGCGATCGCGTTCGCCATCGAGCACCCCGGCGTGACGTCGGCCATCATCGGGCCCCGCACGATGGAGCAGCTCGAGACCCAGCTCGACGCCGCCGACATCCGGCTCTCGGGCGAGCTGCTCGACGCCATCGACGAGATCGTCCCGCCCGGCACGAACCTGAACGACGCCGACGCCGGCTACGCGCCGCCGTCGATCACCGCGGCGTGGCGTCGTCGCCGCAGCGCCCGGGGCTGAGCTCAGCGGCGGCCCCGCGCCGCCTTGCCGCTCTTGGCCACCGCCGCCAGCGCCCCGAAGATGCGGGCGTGGGCGTCGGCGTCGAGGGGCTCGTCGCTGTACGCCGCGTGCATCTGCACGCCGACGTAGAGCGACTGGGCCACGAAGCCGAGCAGCTCGGCGTCGGCCTCGTCGGCGTCGAGCAGCTCGACGAGGTGCGAGCCGAAGTCCGCGAAGAAGTCGCTGTTGTAGCCGTCGACCCACTTGCGAGCGCGATCGTCGCGGAGGGCGAACGCGTTCATCTCGAGGAACAGGGCGATGTACCGGCGACTGGGCTTGACCGAGGCCACGTGCCGGCCGAAGGCCTCGGCCCGCTCCACAGCCGAGGCGCCCTCGATCTCGCGGATCGCGTACGGGCCGGCGGCCTGGTCGCTCTCGGTGCGGCGCACGCCCTCGTCCTCGAGCACGGCGAGGAAGAGATCTTCCTTGCTGGCGAAGTTGGAGTACACCGCGCCCTTCGTGAGCCCCGCCTCCTCGGCGATCTCCGCGAGCGACGTGGCGACGAAGCCGTTCTTGAGGAACAGGCGGTTGGCGGCGCGGAGCAGCTCGGCCTTGGTCCGGGCCTTGCTCTCCTCGCGGGTCAGACGGCGCTTGCGGGGCACGGACACAGAGTATGGAGGAGGCCGCCGGGATCGGTGTACCCGACAGGATCGCGATACCAGAGGTATCGAACCGTGCGATTCGGGCGTCGGCGCCCTCAGCCGGCGAGACGGGCGCGGAGGAAGTCGTGCTGGCGGCGGGTGGCGACCTCGGCCATGCGCAGGGGCATGAGGTCGAAGGCGTGGAACCCGCCCTCGTACACGTCGAGCCGGGCGTCCGGCCACCGCTCGGCGAGCAGCCGGGAGTCGTCGAGCATCGGGTCGTCGGTCCCGACGGTGAGCAGCGCCGGCGGCAGGCCGGTGAGGTCGGCGTGCAGCGGGGAGATGCCCGGGTCGCGACGGGCGGCGTCGTCGAGGCCGGGGAGGAGCTGGTCGGCGTGCCAGGCGACGATCGGCGTCGACAGCACCACCACCCGGTCGCCCCACGCCCGCTGGCTGGGCGTCATCGACAGGTCGAAGCAGCCGTAGGCGAGGTTGGCACCGGCGAAGGCGCCGGCGAGGCCGGCGTCGCGGAGGCGCACCAGCGTGACCGCCGACAGGTGGGCGCCGGCCGACTCGCCGCCGATCAGCAGCCGCTCGGTGCCGAGCTCGTCGGCGCCGGCGGCGACGAGCCAGCGGGCGACGCGCTCGCAGTCGTCCGCGCCGGCCGGGAACGGGTGCTCGGGCGCCAGCCGGTACTCGACGGTCACGACGGTGACGCCCACGTCGCGGGCCAGCCGCCAGAGCCGCTCGTCCTGCTGGTCGGCGCCGCCCATCGTCCAGCCGCCGCCGTGCAGGTGCAGGTAGACCGCGGCGGGATCGGGGACCGCCATCACCCGCACCGGCACGCCGTCGACGGTGCGCGCCTGGGTGTCGGGCGAGCGGGGGGAGGCGCCGGCGGCCATGAGCGCCCGCTGCACGTCGACGGGCAGGGTGTGGGGCGAGGGCTGCGTGGCGGCGAACGCCTCCGCTCGGGCCGCCAGCTCGCGCGCCTCGGCGACGACCTCGGGGTCGAGGTCGACGAGCGCCCCGGCCGGCAGCCGACCATCAGATACCATCGGTATCACAATACTGTCGCTTCGGGGGGATGGGTTCATGGAACGACTCGACGGGCGGGTGGCGGTCGTGACCGGCGCCGCCAACGGCATCGGGCGGGCGCTCGCCCGCCTGCTGGCGGCCGAGCGGATGCAGGTGGTGCTCGCCGACGTGCAGGCCGAGCCGTTGCAGCTGGCGGCGAAGGAGCTCGAGGCGGGCGGCGCCGAGGTGCTGCCGGTCCCCACCGACGTCACCGACCCGGCGGCGGTGCGGGCCCTGGCCGACGCTGCCGTCGAGCGCTTCGGCGCGGTGCACGTGCTGTGCAACAACGCCGGCATCGCCGGGCGCTTCGGCCGGACCTGGGGGGCGACGCTCGAGGAGTGGCGCTGGGTCTACGACGTGAACGTCTTCGGCATCGTGCACTGCCTGCACGCGTTCATGCCGATCCTCCTGCAACAGGAGGAGGGCCACGTGGTCAACACCGGTTCGGCGGCGTGCTTCGACGCGCTCCCCGGCATGGGCGTCTACGCCTCGAGCAAGCACGCCGTGCTGGGCCTGAGCGAGGCGCTGGCGCGCGAGCTGGCGGCGTCGGGCGCGAGGGTCGGCGTGTCGGTGATGATGCCGGGCGGCGTGGTGAGGAGCGAGATCATGGCGCCGGAGAAGACCTGGGTCGGGAGGGCCGGCGACCTGCCGCCGGCCGACGACGATCCCGTGCCGGCGGCGATCCGGGCCGGCTTCACGGCCGCGGTGGCGGGCGGCGTCGACCCCGAGATCTGCGCCCGGGCCGGCGTCGAGGGCATCAAGGCGAACCGGTACCTCGTGTGCGACGACGAGGACCTGCTGCGGGCGTGGAGCGCCCACCACGTCGCCCAGGGCCAGGGCGAGCCACCCCGCTGGCCCCCCACCTGACCGCGCACGCCGCACTCGTCTCGAACCTTGTCGCGCTCGCCCGCCCGTGGCGGGCGAGCGCGACAACCTTCGTGATTTGAGGGGGTGATTCAGTCGGCGCCGGCGAGGAACATCAGCTCGAACGGGTTGGGCACCTCGTAGTCGCGGCGTTCGAGGTCGGCGACCGCGGCGGCGACGTCGACGCGGGGGACGGGCTGGGGGTCGCGGCACATCGTGAACGCGACCGCGCTGTAGTCGTCGACGCGCTCGACGATCCCGTGGCCGAGGAAGGGAGGGCCGCCCTCCCGGGGCTCGCTCAGGCCGTTGCCGGCGACGAGCCCGTCGCGCACGTAGCGCGCCATCCGCTCCTCGTCGCCGGACAGGAACACGTCGTAGCCGATCTGCTGGATCGTCACCTTGATCGACGAGGCGAACATGATCGGGTCGAGCACGTGCCACCGGTAGAAGCTCACGTAGTCCGGCACCCTCGCACCGGCACTAGGGGACCCCCCTGCGACCCCGGGCACGCGCGCGTCCAGCGGCACCCCGGCGTAGTGGGAGACGTGAGCGTCCATCCCCCAGGCGGTGCCGACGTAGTCCTCGAGGCCGGTGCCGCAGATCGTCGGCAGCTCGGAGTCGCCGTCGCGGTACACCTTCACCTCGCCCTCGCCGTACCAGACGCCGCCGTCGATCGTCCGGATGCCGACGACGCACCCGAGGAACCGGCCGGGACCCCGGAGCCCGTCCTCGATGACGAAGTCGCGCTTGAGCGTCGTCGGGTTCTCGCGGCGGAACGTGGCGTGGAGCCGGCCGGCGTCGTCGCCCACCGGCTCCAGCGTGAAGTCGACCTGGTAGTAGAGGTGGATGCGGCGCTCGGAGCCGTTGCGGAACGTCATCCGCAGCCGGCGGCCGAACGGCATGGGCACGAACGAGTTGAACCCGCGCCCCTCCTGGATGGCGGTCAGCGCGCTGCTCATCGGGCGCGGACGGCCCATCCCCACACCGAAGAAGTCGACGGCGGGCACCGAGACGCTGGGCTCGTCGGCGCCGTCGTAGAACACCTCGATCACCATCGCCCGCATCACCTCGGGCGGGGCCGGCGGGAACGTCATCCACACGTGGCGCACGACGCCGGGACCCTCGATGTCGGCGAGGGTCACCTCCTCACCGGGATCCAGCTGACGGAACGGCGCACCCTTGCGGCCGCCGGCCGCCGTCCCGCCGGCGCCCCGGGCGCCGGTGGGGTTCTCGAACGTGCACGCCCGGCTGTCGAGCACGGGCGTGACGCGGGTCAGGTCGGTGACGTCGATCATCGGTCTCCTCGTGGGTGGTCTGGGATCAGCGGGCCGACAGCTGGCGGCGACGGCGGCGGGGCGCGGGCCGGGCGACGGCCCCGGAGCGGTTGATGGCGGTCTCGTCGACGCCGAGGTAGCTGGCGATCACCCGGGGGTCGGCGATGACGTCGGCCGGCCGGCCCTCGGCGATGACGGCGCCGCTCTCGAGCGCGTACAGCCGGTCGGAGACCGAGGTGATCAGCGGCATGTCGTGCTCGATGAGGAGCACGGCGCAGTCGAGCCGCTCCCGCAGCCACCGGAGCAGCGGGCCGAACGCCTCGGTCTCGCGCTGGGCGAGACCGCTCGTGGGCTCGTCGAGCAGCACGAGGCGAGGCTCCTGCACCACCACGGTGGCGATGTCGACGACGCGCCGGGTGCCGGTCGACAGCTCCCGGATCCGCTTGTGCCGGTAGGGGACGAGCCCCAGGGTCTCGATCACCTCGTCGACCAGCTCGCGCTTGGCGACCTCGATCGGGCGCACGCCGAGGTTCAGCAGCGACCCGAACAGCGGCGTCGGCCGCCGGCGCTCGACCGCCACCAGGAGCGACTCGATGACGGTGAGGCCCGGATAGAGGCGGGCGTCCTGGAAGCTGCGGACGATGCCGACGTAGGGCCGCAGCTCGGGGGCGAGAGCCGTGATGTCGGTGCCGAACGCGTGCAGCCGGCCCGACCCCTCCACGTAGCCCGACACGCAGTCCATGAACGTGGTCTTGCCGGCGCCGTTGCCGCCGATGAGCCCGACCGTCTCGCCGGGCGCCACGGTGAGCGACACCCCCTGCAGCGCCTGCACGCCGCCGAAGGACACCCGCACGTCCTCGGCCACCAGCGGGAACCCGTCCGGCGCGGTCGTCGGCGCCGTCACCGGCGCGGTCACTGCGTCACCGCCCGCCACAGCTCGCGGAGCGGTGGCAGCTCGCGGGGCGGCGCCGGCAGGCCCTGCTCCCGGCGGGCGAGGCGGGCGGCGATCGCGTCGCGGGCGGAGGACGCCACGCTGGCGAGGCCGCCGGGGAGGTACAGGAGCACGATGAGCACGCCCACCGAGCTGGTGAACAGCGTGACGAGGTCGCTGGTGCCGAACAGCGCGGGGATGCCGAACATGAACACCGCGCCCAGCACCGCGCCGGTGATCGAGCCGAGGCCGCCGACGGCCACCATCAGCAGCACGGTGAGGCTCACCGCCGGCGGGAAGTCGGTGGCGTTGAACGACTGCCGGCCGTAGGCGAAGACGGTGCCGGCGGTGCCGGCGAGGAAGCCGGAGATGGCGAAGCTGGCGAGCCGGGTCCACGTCGCCGAGATGCCGGCCGACCGGGCGGCGGCGTCGTTGTCGCGCACCGCGATCATCATCCGGCCCGTCGCCGTGGCCCGCACGTTGCGGGCGACGACCACGGCGAGCGCGAGCAGGCCGAGGGCGAGGAAGTACACGGCCCGCTCGGTGCGCAGCAGCGACGGCCGGGTGAGGAACACGCCCGAGACGTTGCGCACGAACCACGTCTGCTGGAACACCCAGCCGGTGGCGACCACGCCGAAGGCGAGGGTGGACACCGCCAGGAACAGCCCCTGGATGCGCAGGGCGGGGATGCCGATGATCACCGCGGCGGCGGCGGCGGCGAGCCCGGCGAGGACGACGACGACCGGCACCGGCGCGCTCTCGAACCGGGCGACGGTGAAGGCGCCCACGCCCACCAGCGCGAAGTGCCCGAGCGACACCTGGCCGGCCCAGCCGGTGAGGATCGTGAGCGAGACCCCGACGATGGCGAAGGCCATGGTGATGGCCAGCAGGAACGTCGTCCGGCTCGTGTTGAGCCCGAACACCGGCAGGTAGGGGAGGGCGACGACGGTCACGGCGAGACCGGTGATGCCGACCCCGCGGGCGCGGCGCACCGCCGCCGACGCCGCCAGCTCGGGCGCGAGCGGCTCGGTCTCGGCGCCGAAGCCGACGGCCGTCGCGTTCTCCCGCACCGAGCGGCCCAGCTGGCGACCGCGCACCACCAGCGCGCCGACCACGAACAGGAACACGACGAGGTCGGTGAGCCCGCCGTCGCTGGTCTGGGCGAACACCGCAGCCTCGGCCACGCCGATCACCATCGCCGCGCCGAAGGCGACCGGCAGCGACGTCATCCGGGCCACCAGGGCGGCGCCGAGGGCCCGCACGAGGATGCTCGGCCCCATCGTCTGGATGAGGAACGACGCCCGCAGCGGCGCGAAGAGCAGCCCGGTGGCGGCGGCGAGCACGCCGGCCAGCACCCACACGATGGTCGACGTGCGCTTCACCGAGATCCCCGCCAGGCGGGCGGCGTCGGGGTTCTCGGCGGCGGCGCGGATCGCCTGGCCCCACGCGGTCAGCCGCAGGAAGGCGGCGAGGGCGGCGGTGAGGAGGGGGACGAACACGGCGATGGAGAGGTGGGCGCCGGTGAGGGTCACGCCGGCGACTCGCCACGACACGTCGAACGCGCGGGGGAACCCCTCCCGCACGAGGCGAGTGGCGTCGGGCTGCACCGAGTCGAGCAGCGAGAAGAAGTAGAGGAGCTGCGCGAGCGCGATCGTCGCCACCACGAGCACGATGCGGGGCGCCGCCGACAGGCGGCGGATGACCGACACCTCGATGAGCCCGCCCGCGGCGCCCGCGCCCACGAGGACGAGCACGAGCGCGACCCAGTAGGGCACGCCCAGATCGACGACGAGCTTGGCGAAGAGCACCGAGGCCAGGGCGCCGAGGCTGCCGTGGGCGAAGTTGACGAAGCGGTTCGACCGGTAGATGAGGATGAGGCCGATGGCGAGGATGGCGTAGGTCAACCCCGTGATCGCGCCGAGGATCAGCGACCCGGAGGTCATGACGCGGTGGCGCCCTGGAGGAACACCGAGCGCAGGAGATCCGAGCGGTCGCGGAGGTCCTCGGCCGGGCCCGAGTACCGGACCTGGCCCTTCTCCATGAACACGGCCGTGGTGGCCAGCGCCAGCGCCACGTTCACCGACTGCTCGACCACGACGATCGTCGTGCCCCGCTCGTGGAGCTCGCGCACGATGGCCAGCAGGTCGGCGGTGACCGACGGGGCCAGGCCGAGCGACAGCTCGTCGATGCAGAGGAGGGTTGGCTGGGTGAGGAACGCCTTGGCGAGCGCGAGCATCTGCTGCTCGCCGCCGGACAGGGTGGCAGCGAGCTGGCGCCGGCGCTCGCCGAGCCGCGGGAAGCGCTCGTACACCTCGGCGAGGTCGGTCTCGACCCGGCGCTTGTCGTCTCGGTAGGTGAAGGCGCCGACGCGCAGGTTCTCCTCGACGGTCATGCCCGGGAACACGGCCTTGCCGCCCGGCATCTGGGCGATGCCGAGCCCGAGGATCTGCTCGGCCTCGAGGTAGGTGATGTCCTCGCCGCGGAAGCGCACCTGTCCCCGGCGCGGGTGCTCGAGACCGGTGAGCACGCGGAGCACGGTCGACTTCCCGGCGCCGTTGGTGCCGAGCAGGGCCACGATCTCGCCCTCGGGGATGTCGAGGTCGACGCCGAACAGCACCTGGGTCGGCCCGTACGAGAAGTCGATCCCCCGCAGCTCGACGAGGTTGCCGCCCTCGCGGCGCCGGGCCCGCGCCGTGGATGCCTGGCGGAGGTCGTCGATCACCATCTGGATGTCGCCGGCGACGTGCTTCGCCCCCCGCACCAGCAGCACGCCGGCGAGCAGGCCGGGCGCCACCAGCAGCGACAGGGCGGTGCGCGGGCCCCACGCGTCGGACGCCGAGCCCATGATGATCGGGCCGAAGAACCCGCCGAACACGTAGAGGAAGAGGCCGAACATCGAGAACGACAGCGCCCGGAAGGCCGGCGGCGAGGTGACCGAGACGAGCTGCAGGAACGCCGGCGTGGCGACGCCGAGCACGGCGCCGGCGACCACCCAGCCGATGGTCACGAGCACCACCCCTGGCAGGTAGAGCGACACGACGAGCAGGACCGCCCACAGCGGGATGGCGAGGCCGACGAGATGGAGCGGCCAGCCCGGGTCGCGGCGGAAGAGCCGGTCCGACACCATGCCGCCGAGCGGCAGGCCGATCAGCGGGCCGACGGCGCCGACGGCGAAGAACGCGCCGCGGCCGAACTGCCCGAGCCCGAGGACCTCCTCGAGGTAGAGGCTGATGATCACCGGTGCGCCGACGACGGCGAAGCCGAGCACGCCGATGCCCATGTACATGAAGCGGAGCGACTGGATGTCGAGGAGGCGGGCGACCGCCGAGCCGATCGGCACCTTCGGGAGCTCGACCTCGGCAACGGTCGTGTCGGTGCCCGACGCCGCCTCCTCGTGCTGGCCGCGACGGGGCTCGCGGAGCGCCAGCGCGGCGAGGGCGGGGATCACCGTGAGCGGCACGGCGGCGACGAACGCCCAGCGCCACCCGAAGAGCGCACCGATGCCACCGGCGAGCAGCGGACCGATCACCGCGCCGATCGGATTGGCGGCGCGGTGCACGGCCAGCACCCGGCCCCGGGACTCGACGGGGTACCAGTCGGCCAGCAGGCTGGTGTGCACCGGTTCGATGGCGCCCTTGCCGAGGCCCGACAGCAGCCGGGCGATCACGAGCATCACCACGTTGCGGGCCGCACCGGTGAGGCCGGTGAACGCCGCCCACAGCAGCGCCGACGCGGTGACCAGGGGGATGCGGCGGCGCCGGTCGGCGAGCACGGCCAGGGGCACCGAGGCGGCGACGGTCAGGAGGCCGCCCAGGCCGGCGACGGCGCCGAGGGCGGCGTCGGACAGGTCGAAGGACCGCTGGATCTCCGGGCCGAGGGTCACGATCGCCACGCGGTCGAGCTCGTCGACCACGTTCAGGATGGTGAGGAGCGCCAGGGGCAGGGCGCCGTGCCGGCGCAGCGTCTCCCGCAGGGGGACCGACTCCCCGATGGCGAGGTCGGTCGTGATCACGCCGTGCTCGTCGACGGTCGTCTCGATCGGCTCGGCGGCGATGATGCCGGCGGCGAGCGAGCGCGGCTCGTCGGTCATGTCGTCACCTCGTGTCGCCTGCGGCGACGGGCCGGTCGGCCCCGCTCGCTTCGCTCGCTCATGTCGTCTCTGGCGTCGGATCGGTCACCGCCGGCTCAGTGCGGGCTCTTGATGCGGTCGCTCACGCGGCGGTAGGTGCGCTCGTCGTACCCGTCGCCGGCGGCGGCGTGCCACTGCACGATCTCGATGTGGTCGGGGCCCGACGTCTTGCCCTCCGCGTAGGTGTAGGGCACCGGCGAGACGTTCTCGTGGAACTCGCCGGTCTGCATCATCGCCGCGCCCCACGCGGCGCGGGTGAGGTCGGGGCCGACGCGGTTGGCGGCCTGGGCCCACAGCGACACGAGGGCGCCGAGGTGGTAGTTCGTGTACTGCTGGGCCAGCGCGTCCTCCTCCTCCGCCTCGCCGCCGTTGTCGTAGCCCTCGGGGTTGGCGGCGAGGTAGAGCGCGTCGGCCTTCTGCGCGAACGGGTGCTGCGCGTAGTACGCCTGCAGCTCCTCGAGACGGAGTCCGTTGGGGGCGCCGTTGAGCAGGCCGGAGCCGACGCAGAGGGTCCCGTCCCAGGAGCGCTCGGGGTAGGTGCCGGTCAGGAAGTCCTGGCAGCCGACGGTCGCGTCGTCCTCGCTGTAGACCGGGAAGTAGCCCTGCGACTCCGCCTGCTGCATGAACTGGGTCTTGTAGATGATGTTGACCGGCATCATCACGTGGTTCACGCCGCTCGTCTGGAAGTCGAGGACGACCTGGGCCATCTGGGCGGCGGCCTGCTCGGTGTCGTAGGGCAGCTTGCCGACGCGCACCGAGTACCCGAGCTCGCGGAGCTTGGGGATCATCGCTCCCTCGACCGACGGGCCGCCGTAGGGCTCGTTGGCGTACACGACGCCCACGTGGGTGTCCGACGGCGTGATCTCCCCCGTGTCGTGGAGCCACTGCACGTGGTTGAGCTGCACCCGCTCCTGGCTCATCAGCACGTCCCACAGGTACGGCGCGCCCTCGCGTGCCCAGTACTCGGGTGCGGCGAGCGCGGTGACCAGCGGGGTCTGGTTGTCCTTGGTGATGCACGGGGCGCCGCCCACCAATCCGCCGGGCGCCAGCACGGCTGCGACCTTGAGGTCCTGGGTGAGCCGCTTGCACGAGGCGAGCTGGCCGTCGAGGGTGAGGTCGGTCACCTCGTGGATGATCCGCACCTGACGGCACGCCACGCCGCCGCCGTCGTTGAGCGCCTGCTCCCACGCCGCGAGGATCTTCGGGTAGTCGATGTCGCCGGTGCTGAGCCCGAAGCCGAGCGCGTCGAGGGCGGCGAGCTCCACCTGGAGGAGGGCGACGGTGACGGTCGTGTCGGTCACGCCGTTGTCGACGGCGCCGAGCGTGGCGCCCGCGCACCGGTCGCCGCCGGCGTCGGCGGACGCGGTCGCGCCCGGACTGGTCGCGCTCGGGCTCCGTCCGCCACCGGCGGCGCTGGCGGCGGCGGCCGTCCCGGTCGCGCGGGCGGCACCCGCCGGGGTCGTGGCCCCGGCGCCACCGGCGGCCGGCGAGGTGGCGCCGGTGACGGGCACCTGGATCACCTCGCCGTCGTCGCCGACGACGGTGGTGAAGCCGCCGTCTCCGGCGATGGCCGTCGTCAGGCCGCTGGAGCCGCCGATGCGGAGGTTGAGCGTCATCCCCCCGCTGGCCACCACGCCGCCGACGATCACGATCACCGCCGCCAGGCCGATGAGGCGCCGGATGACGCCGGGATCCTTCGACGCAGTCTCGAGCATCTGTGCAAGGCGCACTCGCAACGGCAGCATGCCGACCCCCAGTCCTCGACCCCTCACTTCGACGGTGCCGGGCGCCGGTCCTGCACCTTGCGAGCCCGAGGGCATCTTGATACCGTCGGTATCCATGTCGCACTATCCGGAGGCAACGGACGAGCAGATCGCGTCGTTCCGGGAGCACGGGTTCCTGGTGGTCGAGGACGCCATCCCCGCCGAGGACCTCGACGAGCTCGAGGGCCATCTCGACCAGCTCATCCTCCAGAAGGAGAAGCTCGCCTTCGACTGGGCGTGGGACGACAAGGAGGAGCGCGAGCAGCGCTCGTTCAAGATCGTGCAGTCGTGGCCCGAGGCCGTGTGGCCGGAGGTGAAGGACGCCGCGTTCCGGAAGTGGGCCGCCGAGTTCGGCTCGGCGCTGCTCGGCCAGCGCGTGGAGTTCTGGTACAACCAGTTCCTCGGCAAGCCGCCGCACAACGACGCCCCGACCTACTGGCACCAGGACGAGGGCTACTGGGGCCGCAACCTCACCGACAAGGGGATCACGAACTGGATCCCGCTGCAGGACGTCGACACGACCAACGGCTGCATGCACTTCATCGACGGCGGCCACAAGGACGGCGTGCTCGAGCACAAGATCGTCGACGGCGTGAAGAGCGACCTCCTCCAGTGCTTCCCGGACGAGTCGCGCACCGTGGCGTGCCCGATCCGGCGGGGGAGCGTCACGTTCCACCACTCGGCGACCCCGCACATGACGACGGCCAACGACTCCGACCACTGGCGCAAGGCGCTCACCCAGCACATGCAGACGCCCGACGCCGGCGGCGAGGGCGACCACTATCCCTGGAAGATCTACGTCAACCAGCTCACGGGTGAGACGA
>Ga0247717_1000393_pt1 | contig 13272 bp, 10 predicted proteins | sample 24E_NmetaG_FD_189047 | JGI IMG/M metagenome (GOLD analysis project Ga0247717, IMG submission 189047) | Soil microbial communities from hillslope of Landscape Evolution Observatory, University of Arizona, Oracle, AZ, United States - 2-4-E_N | ecosystem: Engineered > Artificial ecosystem >... | reverse complement strand
GATGTCGACCCGGCCCCCCGAGCCCGCCGGGCACGTGGCGGATCAAGGTGCGGGGCACGAAGGTCACAGGCGAGGGCCGGGTCGACATCTGGTCGATCGACGAGGGGATCGGCCAGTTCAACGGCGCCACCGTCGTCGACAACATGAAGGTGGGCTCCCCCGGATGCTGCGCCTCGGCGGTCACCGTGGCGTCGTTCACCACCAAGAACGCCTGGGAGGACTTCTTCGGGAACCCCCACCAGTCGGGGCTCGAGCTGAACACCATCTCGGACTTCAGCAGCGAGGGGCCGCTGCGAAACGGCGCCGAGAAGCCCGACGTGGCCGCGCCCGGGGCCATGATCGGCGCCGCCCTCTCGGGGGACTCGGGCGTGGGCCCGGGCGTCATCCTCGACCAGCTCAACCGCATCAACGCGGGGACGAGCATGGCCTGCCCCTTCGTCGCCGGCGTGGTGGCCCTCCTGCTCGAGCGGGATCCCACGCTCGACCCGTCCCAGGTCAAGAAGATGCTCCAGGCCAGGAGCGCCATTCCCAAGAAGCCCAAGGGCACCTTCGACGAGAAGTGGGGCTTCGGGCTGATCTCGACCAAAGGCCTGTAGCGTCGGTTCGTGGACTGGGCCAAGGTCGACGCCGCGCTCGCGTCAGCCCTGGCCGGGGCCGAGGAGGAGGACGAGTTCACCGTGTTCGTCCACCTCGACCTCGCGCGGGCCGGGGCGGCCACCCTCCAACGCCTGGGCCTCCAGGGGGCGGTGAGCACGGCGACCCTCCGGCGCGCGGAGGTCGCGACCCTGAGCGACGAGCCGTGCGTCCGCCAGCTCCGGCTGGCCCAGCGGCTGCGCCTGCTCGACGACGACTGGTAGCGCCTGGCGTCAGGCCCCGGCGTCGCGGGCCAGGGCGTAGCCGCCGGCGGCGACCCCTGCGGCCAGGAGGACACCCACCCAGGCGCCCACGCCGAGGAACCGGTTGTGGGCCAGCAGCTTGGCGACGACAAGCCCGAACACCAACGCACCGGCGATCAGGTCGGCCGGCCCAGGCCGGGGCACGCCGGGATGCAGCCGGGCCGCGGCGACGTGGGCCACCATGGCCGCGGCCACGACGAAGGCGGCGATGCCCAGCAGGGCGTAGGGGTCCTGCACGCCGGTGCGGTCCAGCTGGAAGGACGGGATCTCCACCCCGAAGCGCTCGAGGCCGTTGTCGAGGCGGTAGCGGTGCCAGGGGAGCAGGAGCAGGTCGGCCGCCAGCAGGGCGCCGGCCGCCGACACGAGCTGTTCCCCCCGGGACCAGCGGCCCCCCCGGAAGGGTGGCGGAGGCCGGCGGGCGCTCAGGCTAGGGGATCCCTGAGGTGGCCTCACAGAGGATGGCGACGTCGCCGGCCCCTGCGCCGCCGTGGCACTGGTCGGTATCGGCCCCGCCGTTGAGGGTGTCGTCGCCGTCGTCACCCATGAGGACGTCGGTGCCGGCATCGCCGAAGAGCCGGTCGTTGCCGGCGCCGCCGGAGATCTGGTCGCTGCCGGCGCCGCCGCAGATGACGTCGTCGCCGCCCAAGCCGACGATCTGGTCGTCGCCGCCCAGGCCCATGATCACGTCGGGCCCGGCCGTGCCGACGAGGCGGTCGGGGCCGGGCGTGCCGACCAGCGTCGGCGTGCGGCCGTCACAGAGCAGCCCCGAGGGCACGGTGGTCGAGGTCGTCGACGTGGACGTCGTCGGCGGCAGCGTGGAGGACGTGGTGGTCGGCGGCAGCGTCGTGGTGGTCGACGTGGACGTCGTCGTCGGCGGCAGCGTCGTGGTGGTCGACGTGGACGTCGTCGTCGGCGGCAGCGTGGTGGAGGTCGACGTCGTCGTCGGCGGCAGTGTGGTGGAGGTCGACGTGGTGGTGGACGTCGACGTGGACGTCGACGTGGTGCTGGAGGTCGAGGTGGTGGTGCCCGCCGTGGTCGAGGTGGTGGTGCCGTTGACGCTGGTCAGGATGTCGATGCACCAGCCGCCGTTGATGTCGACCGCCGCCTGGCCGTAGTCGTCCACCACGAACAGGTTCCACGTGCCGTTCGGGTTGGTGCCGTTGAACGTGTTGAGGTCGGCCGTTCCCGAGGGTGCCGGGGCCGGCGACGGCCACTGGTCGTCGGGGTTGATCTGGGGGTCCACGTCACTGTCGTTCACGGGCCGGAAGGTGCCCGTGAACAGGGCGGTGTCGGCGGGGAGGGGGTTCGCCGCCTGCTGGTCGAAGGTCAGATTGACGTTGGTCACGGGGCCGGAGGAGATGTTGTTGTCCCCGCCGGCGTCGGACATCAGGACCGTGTTCGAGCCGTCGGGCGCCACGAGCAGCACGTCGAGGTCCTCGGCCCAGTGCTCGCCGCCGCCGTCCGGCCGGGTGTTGATGTCGAGCAGCCGCACGTTCACGTCGGTGACGGTGCCGGTGAGGCCCGAGACGGTGATGGAGGAGGGATAGGGGTTGCTGACGTTGGGCGCGGGCGCCCCGCCGTTCCCGATGATCGGCGTGGTGTTGCAGAACTCGACCGCGAGGGACGTTCTCGTGCCCAGGGTGAGCACGCCCAGCACGACGGCGACGACCACCGACAGCACGCGCGCCGCCCGCCTGCGCCGCTTTGCATCGACTCGCCCACCAGCCTCGCTCATCGGTTCCGTCCCTCCGTCCGCCCAGTGCCTCCGGGAGCCTTCCACACCGGCCGACCCGGGACAATAGATGCCAATTGCCAGTATCTCCTTACCCCACGCCGGCAAACCGGAGGAGGTCCGGCATGGTGAACGTGCCCGGCTCCTCGGCCGGCAGTTCGGGCCGCCACGCCGGCTGCCGCCGGAGGTACGACGACGGGTCGCCCTTGAGCAGGCCGACCAGCACCTCGGCCACGATCCGCCCACCGGTGGGGCCGAGCCGGCGGCCCTCCTCCAACACTTCGGCCTCCCGCAGCACGTAGAACCACAGGGGGGTCTCGCCGGTGAGGCCCAGCTCGGCGTTGCCGACCGCGGTGTCCATGGCCGCCGCGACCGCCTGCCCGGATGGCAGCTGCAGCGACCGGCCCCGCATCATGTTCAGCAGGCCAAGCGAGCGCCGGGCCTGGTCGACGGCCGGCGGCAGCTTGCGCATGGGCCCGGCCAGGCGAGTGTCGATCCGCCGGCTGGGCTGGGGCGTCGAGCGCTCGAGCGGGAACAGGTGCTTCCACTGCACCGTCCAGCCCTTGGGCAGGGTGCGGAACCCGCCCAGGTGCTGGAGGGCGTGGGCGACCCGGATGTCGGTGAGGATGGGCAGGACCTCGAGCGTGTCGTTGATGCGGTATTCGGCCCGCACCATGCTGTGGCCGAAGCGGTACGCCGCGGCGGAGAACTCCACCGGCACGAAGGGCTGGCTGCGCCACGTGAAGAACGCCAGCTCGGCCCGCTCACGGCCGCTGCGCTTCGACGTCACCAGCACCTCACCGAGGCGGTCGGGGCCGACCAGGCGGGCGAGGAAGTCGTGGACGACCACCCACTGGTAGTGCCAGGTCACCGTGCGCCGGGCCTCCTCGAAGAGCCGGCCGGGCTCGACCGAGAAGCGCAGGCGGTCGACGACCGCGTTGTGGAACCGGATGAACGCCAGGTGGAGCTGGCTGACGATGAAGTGGACGTCGTTGCGAGGGTCGCCGATCAGGGCCCGGCCCTGCTGGTTGCGGGGCAGGTCGACGGGCTCGTGTTCGCCGCCGGTGTTGCGGCCCACCAGCAGGGAGGCCGGATCCTCCTGGTCGTAGAGGTAGGGGCTGTCGGCCTGGCCCCGGCCGTAGAGGCAGTCCAGGTCGAAGCGCGGCGTGCGGAAGGTGCGCAGGGCGTCGGGGTCGTTGACCCGGTCGAGGCCGGACACGGGGTCGAAGGTGATGTCGTGGTCGACGAACTGGCCGAGGTAGGTGTAGCCCGACGGGATGTCGTCGTTGTCGCCGTCGGGCCCGGGCGCATCGGCCATCGAGTCGGCCAGCGCCTGCAGGGCGGCGTCGGTCGGGGCGAACGGGGGGAGGGCGCGGAACATGCGCCCGTAGCGTCCGTCGAAGGAGGTCGAGCGCGGGAGGTTGTCCAGCCCCCGAGGGCGGCTGCCACCGTGATGGTCCAGCGACGTGTGGTGCAGCGAATCGTCCGTCGTGGCCCGCAGACTATTGCCGCCGCCGGCCGCTCGCTAGCCTGCCGCCACGGTGGCGACACATGACGACAACTTGGTCCAGGTCCTCGACCTGGCCGTGCGGTTCGACGACGAGGTCGACGCCGTCCGCGGGGTGACCTTCTCGCTCGAGCGCGGCGAGTCCCTGGCCATCGTCGGCGAGAGCGGATCGGGGAAGTCGACGATCGCCCACTGCCTGGCCGGCCTGGTCCAGCCGCCCGAGGCCCGGGGTGTGGTCCGGATCGAGGGGGTCGACCTGCTCGGCGCCTCGGAGGCGACGCTGCGATCGGTGCGCTGGGCGAAGGTGGCGCTGGCCCTCCAGGGATCGCCGTTCAACCCGGTGGCCACCGTCGGCGACCAGGTGGCCGAACCGCTGCGTGACCGCCTCCAGATGGGCGCCCGGGAGGCGCGGGCCCGGTCCGAGGCGCTGGCCCGGGAGGTGCTGCTCGAGCCGGCCCTGCTGGACCGCTACCCCCACCAGCTGTCGGGTGGGCAGCGCCGGCGGGCCGCCCTGGCCATGGCCATGGCCCTCGATCCGCCGCTGGTCATCCTCGACGAGCCCACGGCCGGCCTCGACCCGGCCACCCGCCACCAGCTCGTCCAGCGCATCACCCGGCTGGCCGCCGAGAAGGGCTTCGCCCTCATCGTCATCTCCCACGACCTTCCCGACGCCGCGGCCATGGCGGCCCGGACGATGGTGCTCTACGCCGGCGAGGTCATGGAGCAAGGGGCGACCGAGCGGGTGATCTTCGAGCCGGCCCACCCCTACAGCTGGGCCCTGGTCAACACGTACCCGGTGATGGACACCACCAAGGACCTGCGGCCGATCCGGGGCCGCCCACCCGACCCTCGGGCCGTGCCGCCGGGCTGCCCGTTCAACCCCCGCTGCACCCAGGTGGAGGAGATCTGCACCGACAGCCACCCGCCGATGGTCGAGGCGAGCGACCGCCAGGTCCTGTGCCACTTCGGCGGGCTCAAGACCCTGCTGTCGGCCCGCGACGTGCATAAGCGCTTCGGGCACGGCCGCCACGCCGTCCCCGCGCTGGCCGGGGTGTCGCTCAGCCTGCGGGAGGGCGAGTCGCTGGGCATCGTCGGGCCCTCGGGGAGCGGGAAGTCGACCCTGGCCCGCATCCTGGCCGGACACCTGGCCATGGACGCGGGCGAAGTCGCCCTGGAGGGCCAGCCCCTGCCCAGCTCGTGGCGGGGCGACGATCGCATGCGCCGCCGGCGCATCCAGTTGATCCTGCAGGATCCGGCCGACGCCCTGTCGCCCCGCATGACGGTGGAGGAGCTGGTCGGCGAGCCGATGGCGATCGCCGGCTGCAAGCCGGACGAGCAGCGGGAGACGGTGGGCGAGGCGCTGGACAGCGTCGGCCTCCCGTCGACCGGAACCTTCCTCGGGGCCCGGACCCACCAGCTGTCGGGTGGCCAGCTCCAGCGCATCGCCCTGGCCCGGGCCCTCGTGGCCCAGCCGAAGATCCTCGTCGCCGACGAGCCGACGGCCATGCTCGACGCCTCGGAGCAGGCCCGCATGCTGGTGGCGCTGCGGGAGCGGCAGATCGAGATGGGGCTGGGGCTGGTCTACGTCTCCCACGACATCGCCTCGGTGCGGAAGGTGACCGACCGCATGGTGGTGCTCGACGCCGGCCGGGTGGTGGAGGAGGGACCGTCGGCCGTGGTCTCCTCGGCGCCCCAGAGCGCCACCGCCCGCTTGCTCGTCGAAGCCTCGCCCGCCTTCCGGCCGAAAACCTCGTGGTAGCACTACATGTCGCGTCGCCTTAGTGACGCGGCCCTCCCACACGCCGTAGGCTGGCATGCCGCGGGGTGTATTTCCACGCAAGGCGGCGGCAGCATGAGCCGGCTCGTGTCTCGACCCACCGCATTCCTTGGATCACAAAGGGTGACATTCGGTCGGTTGGTTGCATCTCGCGTGACGGCATCGGCGACGGTTCTGGGGTGATCGCGTGGGGTCGACCGCCACGCCTGCGTGAAGGAGGCCGGCAGCCACTGGCGAAGGTCGCTCGGCTGTAGAGGTTGGGAGGACACGGAATGGCGTTGTCACGGTCTGGGGCGTGCGGCCTGCTGGTGGTGCTCGCCCTCCTGGGAACGGCGACGGTCACGACGGGCGTCGGCGTGCGCCCGGCCACGGCCGACGTGACCGCGGTCAAGGGCAGCGCGTGCGGCTACTTCGCCAGCGTGAGCCTCTTCGGGGGCCCGGCCAACCTGCGGGGGTGCGGCCAGCCGGCCTCCGCCCCGGCCACCAACGCGAGCCCGTCGGTGACCCTGCCCTCCGGTGGCTCGTCCGCGCCGATTACCGCCAGCGACCCGGACGGGGCGACTGCGGAGTACGGCCCGGCCAAGATCTTCAGCGGGCAGTACCCGACCGGCTCCGACATCGCACCGCCGTCGGGCCCGATCAACGTGAGCACGCAAGGAACGCTCGGTGCCGGCGGGTCGGTGACCAGCTCCGCCGAGGTGACCATGCCGCGCGGTGTCGGCCCCGGCCCCGTCATCGCCGACGAGGCCCGCAGCACGTGCACCGCGTCGCAGACGGGCGTCACCGCCTCGTCCACCCTCACCAACGGGAAGCTGGAGACGAAGTACGACGCCAACACCCAGCTTCCCACCACCATCGAAGACGTCCCGGCCAACCCGCCGGTGAACTACACACGAACCGGCACCATCGACCACGTGGGCGACAGCTTCCGGGTCGTCTACAACGAGCAGGTCACCGCGGCCGACGGCTCGATCACCGTGAACGCCGTGCACCTGTACCTCCTGGGGCCGACCGCCGTCGGCGACCTCGTCATCGGCCAGTCGGTCTGCGGCGTGACCGCCACCGCCTCGACCACCACCACCCAGGCCGGGGCCACTACCACCACCCAGGCCGGGGCCACTACCACCACCCAGGCCGGGGCCACCACGACGACGAGCGCACAGGCCACGACCACCACCCAGGCCCAGGCCACGACCACCACCCTGGCCGACCAGGCCACGACGACGACGGCCGCACCGGCGGCCACGACGACCACGGTGGCGGGGGAGGTCAGCGGCGGCGCCTGCGGCTACTTCACGGTCGTCGGCCTCTTCGGCGGGCCGCAGAACCGGCGGGGGTGCGGTCAGCCGGGCAGCGCCCCGGCCACCAACGCCAGCCCGTCGGTCTCCCTGCCGGCGGCCGGCTCGGCCGATCCCATCACCGCCACCGACGACGACGGCGCCGTGGCCGAGTACGGCCCGGCCAAGATCTTCGCCGGCCAGTACCCCGAGGGGGCCGACCAGGCCCCGCCGTCGGGGCCGATCACCGTCAGCACCCAGGGGACGCCGGGCGGCACGGTGACCAGCTCGGCGTCGGTGGGATCGCCCCGCGGCGTCGGCCCAGGCCCGGTGGTCGCCGACGGCGTGCGCAGCACCTGCTCGGCCGGCGCCTCAGGGCCCACCGGATCGACCACGATCACCAACGGCAGGCTGGAGACCAAGTACGACGCCGGTTCGCAGGAACCGATCGAGACCCAGGACGTCCCCGCCAACCCGCCCGTGAACTACACCCGCACCGGCACGATCGACCACGTGGGCGACAGCTTCCGCGTGGTCTACAACGAACAGATCACCGAGGGCGACGGCTCGATCACCGTGAACGCGGTGCACATGTACCTGCTCGGTCCCACGGCGGTGGGCGAGCTGGTGATCGCCCAGTCGCGGTGCGGGCGGGGCGGTGGCGGTGGCGGCTCGGGGGGCGGCGGAGGCGCGACCGCCTCGGCCGCGGGCACCGGCTCGGTGGCATCCACCGGCACCCACGCCCTGCGGCTGATCGCCCTGGCCCTGCTGCTGGTGGCGGCGGGGGCCCACGCCCGGTACTGGGCGCCCCGGCTGGCCTGGTCGGAGACGGCGGCCGACGGGCGCCGTCGCCGGACGTTCCCCCGGCCCGCCGGACCGCGGCGTTCGCCGCGCCGCCCCTGGGACTAGCCGGGCAGGCCCTCCTTCTTGCCGGCGATGTAGGCGTGCTTGTTGTAGACGTCGGACAGCCCGGTCGCGAAGCCGCCCGGGGTGTAGTACCACTGGTCGAAGACGGCCTTGCGGAAGGCGTAGAAGAAGGTCGTGTAGTAGAGCATGGCGGCCGGGATCTCTTCGGACACGATCTGCTGGATCCGGCTCACCAGCCGCCGGCGCTCGTCGACGTCGTAGGTGCGCAGCTGGTCGTCGATCAGGCGGTCGACCACCGGGTTGGAGTACCCGGTGGCCTTGTGGGTCTGGCTGGGCGGGTTCGAGTGGAAGACGGCCCGGAGCAGCTCTGGGTCGCCGCCGGGCCCCGTTCCCGCCGGCCCCGGGTACGACTGGACGACCAGGTCGTAGTTGGCGGCCAGCTTGGCCCCGTACACCTGGACCAGGTCGGCCCGTTCGAGCTCCACGTGGATCTGCACGCCGACGGCGCCGAGGTTGGCCACGATCAGCTCGGCCAGGGCGATGGGGACGAGCTCGGGGATGGTGAGGACGAACCGCAGCGGGCTGCCGTCGGGGCTCGTCCGGGTCCCGCCTCCGGCCGGCCGGCGGTACCCCGCCTCGTCGAGCATCCGCTCGGCCCGGGCCCGGTCGAAGGGGTACTGCTTCACGCCGTCGGCGGCGTAGAAGGGGTTGGTGGGCGGGAGCCAGCCCGCGCTCCCGACAATGCCGTTCCCGGTGAGCAGGCGCTGCACCATGTCGCGGCGGTCGAGGGCGTACAGGCACGCCTGCCGGAAGCGCAGATCGGCCAGGGCGCCGCCCTTGGTGAGGTTGAAGAACAGCGGGAACCCGAACCCGGCCGGGTTGTCGATCACGCCGAAGGCGGGATCGTTCCGGAACGGGACGAGGAGCTCGCTGCGGGCCCCCTCCTCAGGCGCGCTGGCGCCGTCGAGCGCGCCGACCCGCAGGGCGGCCAGCTCGTCGTCCTCGGGGACGCCCACCATCTCGATGCGCTGCACGAAGGGCCGGCCGAGGTAGTAGTCGTCCTTGGCCACGTAGGCCTCGGTGTCGGCGTTCACGTTCTTGGAGGCGAGGGTGTAGGCGCCGCAGCCCACGAACGCCCGCTCGTCGAACACCGACTGGGGATCGGGGATGGTCGAGAAGATGTGCTCCGGGGTGATCGGCATGGTGCCGAGCGTGTGCTGGAGGAAGGTGGCGTCGGGCGCCGGCAGCCGGAACTCCACCGACCGGGGGCCGGTGACGCGGACCTCGACGCCGCCGCGGGGCACGCCGGTGAGCAGCGGGGTGAACACGCGCGACGCGTAGTACTGGTAGGTGAAGGCGACGTCGGCCGCGGTGACCGGCCTGCCGTCGGTCCACCTCGCCTCGCGCAGGTCCACCGACCAGACCAGCCCGTCGTCGGACCGGCGGTAGGAGGACGCCAGCCAGGGCAGCTGGGTGCCGGTGGCGTCGGGCCAGGTGAGGGTGTCGAACAGCAGGCTCATGCGCCAGTACCCCGGCCCGGCCACGTAGGTGAACGGCGACGGGTAGCCGAGGTCGCCCCACGACTTCACCCGCACCGTGCCCGCCCTGGGCCGGCGGGCCGGGTTGCAGCCCCCGAGGAGGACCGCACCGGCCATGCCGGCCATGCCCTTGAGGAAGGTCCGGCGCTCGAAGGCGGGGCCGGCGCTCACCTGGCGCGGTCCTCGCGGGGGTTGAACCGCGGCTCCAGGGCCACCCCCACCAGCGACAGGCCGAAGATGGCGAAGCTCAGGGCCAGCCCGAACGGCAGCAGCCACCACAGCCACAGCGACTCCAGCTGGAGCTGCGAGCTGTCCAGGGCCCGCTCCATCTCTGCCCCCCAGCTCACCGCGGCCGGGTCGGCCAGCCCCAGGAAGCTGAGGCCGGCCTCGATGGCCACGGCGAGCCCGGCCACGAACACCAGGTTGGCGGCCATCACCGGGCCCAGGGCGGGCAGGAGGTGCCGGCGGACGACGTACACCGGGCTCCCACCCAGCCCGCGGGCGATGCCGACGAAGCCGCGGTTGCGAAGGCTGAGGGCTTCGCTGCGCACGATGCGGGCCGTCTGCGGCCACAGGAACAGCCCGATCATCAGGATCGAGGTGGACAGGCTCGGCCCGGCCAGGGCCCCCACGAAGATCAGGAGGGGGAGGACGGGCAGGGCCAGCATGACATCGACCACCCGCATGACGGCAAAGTCGATGGCTCCGCCGAGCAGTCCTGCGGCGAGCCCGAAGGCGACACCCATGACCAGGACCAGCGTGCTGGCGGTCACGGCCACGGTCACCGTCGTGCGGGTGCCCCACACCAACCGGGAGAGGATGTCGTGGCCGGAGTCGTTGGTGCCCAGGAGGTGGGCCGCCGAGGGCCGCTCGAACGGGTCGCCCACCAGGTCGCCGGGGTCGTACGGTGCGATCCACGGGGCCAGGGCGCCCACGGCCACGACGACCAGCAGCATGGCCAGGCCGGCGGCCAGCAACGGCGAGCGCCGGGCCGCGCCGGCCAGCGCCCTCATGCCGCGATCCTGGGGTCGAGCCGGCGGTAGGCCAGGTCGACCAGCAGGTTCACGGTGACCACCGTGAGGGTCAGGACCAGGAAGGCGCCCTGCATGGCCGGGTAGTCGCGGATCGCCACCGCCTGGAACAGGTAGTTGCCCACGCCGGGGTAGGCGAAGATGCGCTCGATGAAGATCACGCTGGTGATGGCCAGGCTGAACTGGAGGCCGACGACCGACACCACCGGCAGGAGGGCATTTCGACCGGCGTACCGGTACTTGAGGCGCCGCTCGCGCAGCCCCTTGGCCCGGCCGAGCAGCAGGTAGTCCGAGCCCAGCTCACCCACCATGGACGAGCGCATGACCAGGTACTGGTAGGTGGCGGCGTCGAGCCCCAGCATGCAGGCGGGAAGGGCGAGGTGGCGGCCCACGTCGAGCGCCTTGGCCAGGCCCGTGTAGTCGTTGAATGGGTCGGAGCCCCCGCCGTAGGGGAAGAGCCCGAGCTTGGTCGTCAGCAGCACGAACGCGGTGGCGCCGACCACGAAGATGGGCACGTTCTGGTAGGCGAGGAAGAAGGCCAGCAGGCCGCGGTCCACCCGCCTCCCCCGCTTCCAGCCGGAGTGGACGCCGAGGGGGATCCCGATCACCACGGAGATCACCGTCCCCGTCACGATCAGCAGGAACGACCACGCCAGCTTCCCGCCCAGGTCGGTGCGGACCGGGCGGTTGTTGTAGGTGGAGACGCCGAGGTCGCCGCGGACCAGCCCGGACAGGTAGCCGGCGTACTGGCTGAGCAGCGGTTTGTCGAGGCCGTAGTAGCTGGCCAGGGCGGCCCGGGTCTCGTCGTCCTGGAGGTACGTCGGTGACCCGAAGGCCATGAGCGCGTCGATCGGGTCGCCCGGCATCAGCCGGGGGATGGCGAAGTTGAAGGTGAGCAGGACGAACACCGTGGCCAGGTAGCCGGCCACCGGCCTCCACCACGGGCGGGCGCTCGGGGGCGCCGGGTGGTGGGCGGCCCCACCACCTTCGCCGTGGTCGGCCAGGACGGCGACGGCGACGGGATCGGTGACGTCGCTCATCGAGCGTCAGGGATCATGGGAACCGTCGCCCCGGGCGACGCTCCGCCGCCGGACGGCGAACGCCGTGCCTGCCGCCACGACGACGGCCCCGGCGATCGCGATCGGGACCGGGGAGCCGCCGGAGCCGGCACCGTCGTCCGGCGCCGGCACCGGCGGCGCAGCAGCGGTCGGGGGACCGCCCGCCGTGGTCGTCGACGGTTGCGTGGGCGGCGGGGCCTGGGCCGGCTGGGCCACCGACGGCGGTGTGTTCGGGAAGGCGTCGCCCCGGACAGAGCAGCGGACCTGGCCGACGATCGACTCGCCCACGGCGATAGGGCCGAGGAGGTACATGTGCACGGCGTTGACCGTGATCGCCCCGCCGCCCGGCTCGACGACCTGTTCGTTGTAGACGATCCGGTACCGGTCGCCGACGTTGGTGAGCACCCCTTCGCGGGTGTAGTTGACCGGCGGGTTGTCGGGGATCCGCTCCTCGTCGAGCGGCTCGCCCCCGGGGGTGGTGGCCTTCGACATCACCGCGTTGACCAGGCGGGTGGATCCGCTCACGCCCCCCTCGGTCGCGGTACAGGTGGCGTGCAATTCGTCACCTTGGGTTGGCGGCAGCGGGCCCCACCCCCCCGGCGACCGGGGATCCCGGGGGGTGCGGAGCACGATGTCGACCGAGCTGGTGACGGATCCGCGGGGCCCGGTCGTCCCCCTGGTGCTCACCGTGATGGGCCCCGAGGGCGGGGCCACGTCGACATCGGGCGGCCAGACGCCCCCGAAGATCTTGGCCGGGCCGTATACCGCCGAGCCGGCCTCTTCATAGCTGGTAAGCGGTGTTTCGGAACCGCCCGGTGGCAGCCGCACGTCGGGGAGCGGGCCCACGGCCGACTGCGGGCCGCCGAAGAGCCCGACCTTGGTGTAGTGGCCGAAGGCGCCGCCGCCGACCACCGTCACGTCGGCCGCCGCGGGCGATGCGGCCATGGCGGCCACCACCACGGAGGCCCCGAGCACCAGCACGGCGGCCGCGCCCGCCCCCCTGCTCATCCGGTGCCTTGCCGTCCCGGGGACCACGCGCCGCCTGCCCTCCTTCGCACCGGCATGGGTCGCCGGTTGCCGAAGAGTACATCTTCTGTGTTCTCCGTGCATCCTGCACGGAGAAGCCGGGGTACGCCGGCCCGCCCGCTACACGCAGCCGTACTGGATGAGCAGCTGCTGGATGAAGGGGGCGACGAACGGGTTCGTCGCCTGCTGCAGCAGGACGGCACAGATCTCGGTGTTGGTCGGCGGGGGGAGGCTCGTGGTCGTCGTGGGGACGACCGTGGACGAGGTCGTCGTCGACGTGGGGCTGGTGCCGTTGCAGCGCGCGATGGCCTGGTCGAACTGGGCGTTCCCGGTGGCGCGGGCCGCCTCGAGCTGGGCGATGGCCGCAGCCAGCTGCTCACCGGACAGCGCCTGGGCGAGTGACGCCTCCATGGCCGTGATCTGGGCGTTGAAGGCGGCCCGCTGGGCCACGAGCTGGCTGCACAGCGAGGTGACCGGCGGCAGCGTGGTCGTCGTCGTCGGCGGCAGCGTCGTGGTGGTCGTCGTCGGCGGCAGCGTCGTCGTCGTGGTGGTCGGCGGCAGCG
>Ga0247717_1000391_pt1 | contig 13301 bp, 14 predicted proteins | sample 24E_NmetaG_FD_189047 | JGI IMG/M metagenome (GOLD analysis project Ga0247717, IMG submission 189047) | Soil microbial communities from hillslope of Landscape Evolution Observatory, University of Arizona, Oracle, AZ, United States - 2-4-E_N | ecosystem: Engineered > Artificial ecosystem >... | reverse complement strand
GGGTGGGACGGGTCGAGGACATGCCGGCCGAGCGCGTGCGCGCCCTGTTCGAGCTCAACGTCCTCGCCCTCATCGACCTCACCCAGCGCGTGCTGCCCCAGATGCTCGAGCGGGGCGGGGGCAACGTCGTCAACGTGGCGTCCCTCGCGTCGTACGTGTCCGTGCCGCCCCTCACCGTCTACTCGGCCACCAAGTTCGCCGTGCAGGGCTTCAGCGACGGGCTGCGGCGCGAGGTGTCCCGGCGAGGGGTGGCGGTGACGACCGTCAACCCCGGCCCCGTCGCCACCCTGTTCGGCGAACGGGCCCGCGTGGCCCGGCGCACCGACGAGATGGGGCACCGCCTCATGCCGGGCGTCCCGGCGTCGTCCGTGGCGCGGGCCGTGGAGCGCGCCATCCGGATGGGGTCGATCCCCGGCTACCCGGCGATCGCCGTTCCCCGCCTGGCGGCGGTGGTGCGGTTCGGCTCGCTGCCCGGGGCGCGCTGGGTGACCGACGCCGGCGCGGTCGTCACCCGCCGCATCCGCGTCGCCGCCGACGACGACGGCGGCAGCGACGGGGTTCAGCGCTAGGCGCGTTCGCGGAGGTTTGCTCGGGTGCCCGCGTCGAGATCGTCCCGCGCCCAGTCGGCCAGGGCAACCGCCTCGAGCTTCGAATGGACGCCGAGCTTGGCCAGGAGACGCTGGATGTGTGTGCGGGCGGTCGCGTACGACATGCCGAGCTCCCGGGCGAGGGCAGCTGTCTCCTGGCCCTCGACCAGGTGGTCGAAGATCTCCCGCTCCCTGGCCGTCAGCGCCCTGCTCCACGGCTCGTTCGGCGGCGACGCAGACTGGCGGGGTGCTGCGTTGGCAGCCGGCTCGTGGAAGACCTCCTCGCCGGCGGCCACGCGCGCGATGGCATCGAGGATGTCGTCGAGGCGGCGGTCCTTGGCGACGAAACCGTCGGCACCGGCGTCCTTGGCCCTGGACGACGCCGACGGGTCGCTCGACCCGGTCACCACGACCACGCGCGTCGCGGGCGAGGCGGCGCGGAGATCGCCGAGCCCGTTCGCCTCCTCGACGGCGCCGAAGTGGAGATCCACGACGTACAGCTCGGGGCGGTGACGGGCAACGGCGGCCGAGCCGGACGCCGGCTCGTCCGTGCACTCCACGACGTCGTACCCCTCTCCGGCGAGGACACTGGCCATGGCCTCGCCGAAGATCCTGTGCTGGTCGCAGATCACCACCCGGAGCACGGGCCCCCCGAACCGGTCGGCACATCGGCGTCGGTCGCCCAGCCCTGTCCCTCGCCCGCCGCGCATGCGGGCCCACCCGCCGTCCCGAGCCGCCGTTCCGACCCCCCGCCGTTTCGTGGGAAGCTCACGACATCACCCGCCGCGATCATGAGATGGTCAATTGTGCCGCGCCGCCGCACCATTCCGCAACGCGGCATTCCCCTGACCCCTGCTCGGCGAACACGCCGTCGCCCGCGGCGTTCCCGGGCGTCCGTTACCCATATGGCCCGTGGGGGATTTCGGGGTGTTGAGGGTTGTCGTGGCCGACAGCCGGGCCGCCTTTGTCGACGCGCTGACGGTGCGACTGCGGAGCGAGCACGACGTCGAGGTCGTCGGCGTGGCCACTTCGACGGCGGAGCTGGACTCGTCGCTGGCCGCCTCGCCGGCCGACGTGCTGGTGACCGACCTCAGGATCGACGGACCGGACCTCGGGTCTCTCGCCCGGCTGCGGCGGGCCCACCCCCGCCTGCGCATCGTGGTGCTGAGCGCGGTCGAGGACCCCGCCGTCGTCGTCGCTGCGCTCCGGATCGGTGCCTCGGCGGTCCTCGCCAAGGAGGCGACGATCGCCGAGCTGATGGCGGCCGTACGGGGGAGCCTTCGGAACGAGACCTTCGTGTCGCCGCGACTGCTGACGGGCGCCGTCGCCCACCTGCTGGGCCCGATGCCCGAGCCCACCGACGTCGAGCGCCGGCTCGGGGCCCTGACCGCCCGCGAGCGGGACATCCTCCAGGCGATGGTCGCCGGGCAGGCGCCGGCAGCGATCGCCCGCCAGCTCGTCCTCTCGACCAGCACCGTCCGTACCCACGCCCGCCGGGTGCGGGAGAAGCTGGGCGTCCACTCCACCCTCGAGGCGGTGAGCGTCGCTAAACGCGCCGGCGTCCGGCCCCGGCGACCGGCGTGACCGGTCGCCCCTTCCCTCCGGCGCCGCCCGTGGTGGGCACCCTCCGGTCCGCCGTGCCGGCCCCGTGCGCGTCGCGGTGACGGGCGGCGCCGGGTTCATCGGCGCCAACCTCTGCCGGGCCCTCGCCCGCACCGACGGGGTGGACGGCATCGTCGCCATCGACGACCTGTCCACCGGCGACGCGTCCAACCTCACCGGCATCCCGCGGGTCGAGCTGGTCACCGCCACCATCCTCGACCGGGACGCCCTCGACGCCGCGTTCGCGGACGCCGGCGCCGTGGTGCACCTGGCGGCGCGCCCTTCGGTGCCCCGGTCCATCGACGACCCGTTGGCGACCCACGTCGCCAACGCCACGGGGACCCTCGAGGTGCTCGAGGGCGTCCGCCGGGCGCGCGGGCCGGCGCTGGTCGTGGCCTCGTCGTCGTCGGTCTACGGCTCCAACCCCGAGCTGCCCAAGCACGAGGGCCTGGTGCCGATGCCCATGAGCCCCTATGCGGCGAGCAAGCTGGCGGCGGAGGCGTACGCCCTGGCCCACGCCGCCTGCTTCGCCCTCGACGTGCTGGTGTTCCGGTTCTTCAACGTCTTCGGCCCCCTCCAGCCGGCCCACCACGCCTACGCCGCCGTCATCCCCGCTTTCGTGTCGGCGGCCGTCGACGGCCGCCCGCTCCCCCTCCACGGCGACGGCTCCCAGACCCGCGACTTCACCTTCGTCGACTCGGTCGTGGCCGTGCTGGTCGACGCCGTGCTGCGGCGCGTGTCGAGCCCCGGGCCGGTCAACCTCGCCTTCGGCTCACGGGTCTCCCTGCTCGAGACCATCGCCGAGCTTGAGGTCATCCTCGGGCGCCGGCTCCCCGTCGAGCGGCTGCCGCGACGCCCCGGTGACGTGCCGGCATCGCAGGCGGACCAGACCCGCCTGCGCGAGCTGTTCCCGGACGTGCGGCCGGTGGTGTTGTCCGACGGGCTGCGGAAGACCGTCGAATGGTTCCGCAACGAGATGACCACTGCCGCCGGACAGCAAGGGTGGGAACGCCAGTGAAGCCTTCCGAGGAAATGGTCTGGAACTCGAGACCATGTCCTGGTAAAATACCGATTGTCTCATTTAGCTGACGCGTGGGGGCGCAAGACGAGCGCGTTCGCGGGATCATCCGACCCCGGGTACGCAACCTGCCCAAACGAAGCTCCGCGTTTGCGCGGCGCAAGACGGGTGGACCATCACGAAGCGGTGGCCCCAGGCCTTACGACGGAACCGCAACACACACCACACCGGTCAAGGGAGGAGCCTCCATGCAGGTCGAGGACACGACGGCGAGCAACATCGGCATCTCGCGGCGGTCGCTGCTCAAGCGCAGCGCCGTCGTCGGCGGGACCGTGTGGGCGGTCCCGGTCATCCAGAGCCTGTCCGCCCCGGCGTTCGCCCAGGCCGTCACCTACGGGGGCGGCCGCACCGACATCTCGTTCATCGCCCTCGTCTACGACTGCGGAGCCGGCCCCCGGGGCATCAAGTTCGAGGTCCCCGAGGGGTGCTCGGACGCCAACACCACGTCGGGCTGCGACCTGCTCGCCGGCTGCAGTTCGGGCACCGGTGCCACACCCGACTGCGGCGACTTCTTCGGGAGCACGCCGGCCGGGTCGTGCGCCGACGTCGCCAGCGCGGTGGTCGACAACAACGGCAACGTGACGATCGTCCTCGACCCGGGATGCAGGATCCTCCGGGTGGCCGCCAAGTGCGGTTCGGGAGCAGGGGCGTGCCAGCAGACGCCGGGCAGCCCCCACATCTCCGTCAGCGGGAACTCGATGACGGTCGTCGTCAGCGACAACTTCTGCCCCACCCCGGTCGGCAGCTGACGCCCTGATCTGGCGGCGGCCCGACGGGCCGCCAGCCCGCGCGGACGCCGGCTGACCGTCCGCAAACGCGGTGGGCGCGGGTCAGGGCCGGCGGGCTCCCTGCGGCCCCGGGCCGTCGGCGTCGGCCGGTCGCAGGAAGCCGCCCGCCACCACCGCGGCCAGGGTGGCCAGCGCCCCGGCGCCCACGATCGCGGCGGCGGCGACTCGGCCCTGGCGCGCCGCCGCCACGCCGAGGAGCCCCATCCCCGCCTGGGCGGCGGCGAACACCAGGGTCGTGCGAATCGTGGGCCACCCGCGGCGGACCAGCTGGTCGTAGACGTGGTCGCGGTCTCCCGTGAACAGCGGCCGGCGTGCCGCCCACCGCCGAAGGACGGCGGCCGCCAGCTCTCCCGCCGGGACCGCGACCATGGCGATGGCGGCCACTGGGACGCCCGGCCGGGTGCCTTCCGACCAGGCGAGGACGAACAGGACCGCCAGCGCGGCGCCGAGCAGGTACGACCCGGCGTCGCCGAGGTAGATGCGGGCGGGCGGGCGGTTGTGGACCAGGAACCCGGCCAGCGCACCGCCCAGGGCGAGGGCGAGACGCCGGCCGTCGCCGTCCACCAGAGCCGCGAAACCTGCCGCTGACGCCAGCCCGACTCCCGACGCCATGCCGTCGAGGCCGTCCAGCAGGTTTACGGCGTTGATCAGGACGACCACGACCAGCACCGCCGCGAGCCCGAGCATGCCGCCGCTGCCGGCGACGGTCAGAGCCACGAGCGCTCCCACGCCGAATTCGCAGGCCAGGCGGACGCCGGGCGAGAGGCCCCGCCCGTCGTCCACCAGGCCCAGCGCGAGGGCGAGGGCGAGGGGCACCATGACCGCCGGCCGGCTCGGACCTGCGACGGCGGCGACGGCGGCGAACACGGCCAGGCCCCCGAAGTAGGGGACAGGCTCCAGCTGGACCTTGAACGGCCCCGGGCGATCGAGGACGCCGAGCCGGCGCGCCAGCTCTCCGGCCAGCGGCGTGACGGTGACGGCGATCGCGAAGGCCGCCACCGGGACCAGGATCACCGGCGCTCCAGTACCTGGGACGCCGTTCCCCGGTGGAGCACCAGAGTTCCCGCCCGCCGGAAGCCGCACCTGCGGTAGAGGGCGATCGCGGGCTCGTTCCCGCTCACCGTGACGACGCGGACGGCGGTGTGCCCGCGCCGGGCCAGCTCGTCCGTGGCCGCCGCGACGAGCGCCCCACCGAGCCCGCGACCCCGCGCACGGGGCGCCACAGCCACGGCGAGCACCTCGGCGCAGGCGCCCGCGTGCGACCCGGCCGGGTAGCGGAGCGTCTCGACAACCCGCCTCGCCGCGCCGAGGAGGCGGGGCCCGGCGGCGACCGCCACGCGCAGCGCATCCCGTGCGAGGAACGACCGGTAGAGGGCGCCCGTGCTCTCGGCCGCTGCGACGAACCCCACGATCTCGCCGTGGTCGTCGGCGACGAGCAGGACCGTGCCGGGGTGGCGGGCGATGCGGCGGTAGAGGCAGGCCAGGAAGCGTGGGCCGAGCGACGACAAGAAGCCGTCGGCGATCTCGGAGGCGTGCAGACGGGCGACGGAGGGCACGTCGGGTTCGGTCGCGGTCCGGATCACGCCGCCACCGCCCGGCGCCGCCGGCCGCCCCCCAGCAGGCGGTCGTAGACGGCGAGGGTGAGGTCGATCACACGCTGCTGGTCGAAGTCGCGGATCGCCTTTTCCCGAGCCGCCGTGCCCAGTCGCCGGCGGAGGGCAGCGTCGCCGGTGAGCCCGGCGAGGGCGGCGGCGAGGGACGGGACCTCGCGTGGCGGCACGAGCAGCCCGGTCCGCCCGTGCTCCACCACCTGGCGGCAGCCGCGCACGTCGGTGGCCACCACGGGCAGGCCCATGGCCGACGCCTCCATGGCGGAGCGGGGGAACCCCTCGCGGTACGACGGGAGCACGAACACGTCGCTCGCCGCGTAGAGCGCCTCCACGTCGTGGCGCAGGCCGAGGAACCGGACGCCGGCCGCCGCCTCCGCCCGGCGCTGTTCCTCGGGCGGGACGGCATCCCCCTTGTCGGGGTCCGCCGGGCCGACGACGACGACCCGGGCTTCCGGCGCGGCCGACCGCAGCAGGCGGGCCGCCGCGAACAGCTCCCGGAAGCCCTTCTCCCCCACCAGTCGGCCGACGGCCAGGCACACCACGTCCCGGGGACCCACGCCGAGCTCGGCGCGCCGGGCGGCCACCACCTCGTCGGGGACACGGGCGCGGTCGAAGCGGGCCAGGTCGATGCCGTTCCCCAGGAGTACGAGCTTCTCCCGGGGCACGCCCAGCCGGGCCAGTGTTCCGAGGTCCTCCCCGTTCTGCACCAGCTCGGCGTGGGAGAACGCGGCGGCCGCCCGCTCGAGGCCGTACACGACGGCCCGTCGCGCCAGGCGGTCGTCGGCGGTGGCGTAGAGCCCGTGCACCGTGTTGACGACGGCGGGCACCCCGGCGACCCTGGCGGCCACTCGCCCGAGGATCCCGGGCTTGGGGTTGTGGGTGTGCACCAGGTCGGGCCGGAGCCGGCGGAACACCGAGACCAGCTCGCCGAAGGCGGCGGCGTCGCGGGCGGGCGCCATCGCGCGCGTGGAGTGGCGCAGCGGGACGTGGCGGATGCCGGCGGCCTCCAGCCCGGCCACGAACATCCCCGGCGCCGAGACCCCCACGATCTCGTACCCGGCGGCGGCGAAGGCGCTCAGCTGGGGGCCGAGCAGCAGCGCCAGGCTGATGTCGGTCGTGGTGACGTGTACGACGCGCCGGTGCGCCCTCACGTCGACATCCCCGCGTAGCGCCGGCGGTTCGCCAGGGCCCGCAGCCGGTCCTCCAACGCCATCCCACCGGCGACCTTGCGGGGGAACCACCGCATCCCGTCGCCCGCCTGGATCGGCGAGCGAGCCAACCGGTACGGGTCCGTCGCCCCGTACCGGTTGGCACGCGTCCCCGCCAGCGCCGCCGACCGGAACCGCCGGCGCACCTCGGCGGCGGCCGCCGGCCCGGCGGCGACGGCCTTGGGGTACGCGAAGTGGCGCGGGGTGACGCCCAGGCGGTCCTCGATGAGGTCGATCGACCGGTCCAGCTCGGCGGCCACCTCGGCCGGTGGGAGGCGGTCCAGCAGCCGGTGGCGGTGGGTGTGGGACCCGACGGTGACCAGGCCGGTGGCCACGGCGTCGGCCAGGGCCGACCAGGACAGCGGGATGCCGCCCCGGGGGAACGGCCTGCCCTCGTCGACGAACTGGGTGGCCACGAAGAGGATGGCGGGGACCCCGTGCCGCACCAGGACCGGCAGCGCCTCGTCGACGAAGTCGGCCGTCCCGTCGTCGAAGGTCACCGTCACCCCGGTGCCGGTGCCGGAGTGCGGAGCGGCGGTCAGGGCGTTGACGGCCGCGTCGTAGGACATCACCCGGCAACCCGACGCCAGGGCGGCCATCTGGCGGTCGAACACCGCCGTGGGCAGGTCGAGCTCCAGGCCCGACCCGCCGCCGACGCGGTGGTAGAGCAGCGCCACGACACCCCCGGCCGGGCGGGCGACGGTGTCCGCCGCCGCCGCGGTGGCCTTCACCAGCTGGCCCAGGGCCCGGCGGGCCCTCACCTTCACGTCGCCCACCTGGGCGGGAGCGCTCATGCCGCCGCCAGCCAGGACTGGAACATCAGCACCGTCCACAGGTCGTAGTCGCGGTTGCGCGTCCCCCCGAGGTGCTCCGCCCACGCACGGCGAACCGGTGCCGGGTCGAGGTGGCCGGCGTCGCGCAGGGCGCGCTCGGCCAGGTGGTCCTCGGCCCACTCCCGCAGCGGCCCCCGCAGCCAGGCGCCGATCGGGGGGTCGAAACCCTGCTTCGGGCGGTCCACCATCGGGGCGGGGACGTACCGGTGGAGGACCCGGCGAAGGACGCGCTTGCCTCCGGTCCGGTCGAGCTTCATGTGCCCCGGCAGCCGCCACGCCAGCTCGACGACCCGGTGGTCGAGGAGCGGCACCCGAACCTCGAGGGCGACGCTCATGGAGGCCCGGTCGACCTTGGTCAACATGTCGTCGGGCAGTGACACGGCCGTGTCGAGGAACATCATCCGCCGGGTGAGGTCGGGGAAGCGGGGCCAGCGCTCGGGGACGTCCAGGAGCGTGGTCGGGACGGGTCCGGCACCGACCAGGTCCTGGGGGCGCTCCCACTGGGTGATCAGGGCCCGGTAGGCGTCGTCTGCGTCGGCGGCGCCCAGGAGCCGTGCCAGCTTGTGCGCCTTGTCTCCGGCGTTGGCCACGCGCAGCCGGGGCGGCAGGCACCGGCCCCAGCGGGCGACCCGGGCGTCCCAGGCCGAGGGGGCGCCGGCCAGGATGGCGCGGGCCAACACCCGGCGGGCCGGGAACGGCACGGCCGCGGCCCGCCGCCACGCCCGCTCCCCGTAGACGTGGCGGTTGTAGCCGGCGAACACCTCGTCGCCGCCGTCGCCCGACAGGCACACCGTCACGTGCCGCCGGGCCACCACGCACATCAGCGTCGTGGGGAGCTGCGACGGGTCCGAGAACGGCTCGTCGTAGCGCTCGGGGAGCGAGGGGATGAGGTCGAGCGCCTCGTCGGGGCCGAGCTCGATCTCGGTGTGATCGGTCCCCAGGTGGCGGGCCACCGCCCGAGCGTGGGCCGATTCGTCGAAGCCGGCGTCGGGCGAGGAGATGGTGAAGGTGCGCACCGGCCGGGCGCTCTGGGCCTGCATGAGCGCGACGACCGTGGACGAGTCGACACCGCCCGAGAGGAACGCGCCGAGGGGGACGTCGGCGTGCATGCGCAGGCCGACGGCGTCGCGCAGCACGGCGTCGAGGCGCTCGACCGCCTCGTCCTCGGACCACGCCACCGTGTCGCCGGCGCAGCGGGCCACGACAGCGGCCAGGTCCCAGAACGGCTCGGGTTCGCCCGCCGCCGGGCCCGCCCGGCCCGGCACCCGCAGCACCGTCCCGGCGGGCAGCTTGCGGGCCGAGCGCAGGATCGTGTGGGGGGACGGGACGTAGGTGTACCGCAGGTACAGCGCCAGGGCGCCCCGGTCGAGCCCGGCGTCGAAGTCGGGGTGGGCCCGCAGCGCCTTCAGCTCCGACGCGAACACGAAGTGCCGGCCCGCCCGCCCGTAGTACAGGGGCTTCTCCCCCAGTCGGTCGCGCACCAGCACCAGCTCCCCGGCGGTGGCGTCCCACAGCGCGAAGGCGAACATCCCGTTGAAGCGCTCCAGGGCCGTGGCGAGCCCCCACGCGGCGATGGCGGCCAGCGCCACCTCGGTGTCCGACCGGCCACGGAACGCGACCCCCTCACGGGCGAGGTCGGCCCGGAGCGCTCGGTGGTTGTAGATCTCGCCGTTGAACACCAGGGTGTAGTGGCCGCACGGCGACACCATCGGCTGCCGGCCTTCCACCGAGAGGTCGACGATCGACAGGCGGCGATGCCCGAGGGCGACGCCGGCGGCTCCGTCGACCCAGACGCCGTCGTCGTCGGGCCCCCGGTGGCGGAGCCGCTCGGCCATGGCGGCCGCCGTGCCCGCCAGCACGTCAGCGGACGTCGCCCGCCCGGGGTCCAGCACGCCTGCGATGCCGCACACCGGCGCGCGCCTAGGACGGGCGGGCGAAGCCGGCCAGGTGGCGGACCTGCGCCGGGACGCCGGACGGGACCGACACGGCGGCCGTCCGTTCCAGCACGCGGTCGAGCAGTGACAGGGTGGTCTCCACGCCGGGGGCGTCCACGACCGTGGGGTACGCCCAGAGGCGGCCCCGCCGGGCTGGCATCTCGCCGATCGGCTCACCGGCCACGAACGCCCATGCCACCAGCGGGTACCGGCCGGGCGGCACCGGCGGGTCATCGTCGGCCGACCGGTCGAGCTCCTCCAGCCGGCGCAGCCCGGACGGTCGCAGGTCGAGACGCACGTCGGGCACGACCAGCTCGCCCCGTTCGGGGTCGACGGTGGCGTGGGGGACGTCGGCCAGGCGCAGCCCGGCCCGCCGCAGGTGGGGCTGGGCGGCCGCCAGGTCCGTCCCCATCTTTCCCGGGGCGAGCACGGCGCGGTCGCCGGCCACCAGCGGTACGGCGCGTACGGCGAGAAGGCCGGCGCCGGGGGGGTGGGCGACGGAGTCGAGGTGCCGCAGGAGCGCCCGCACGATCCGTCCCGGGTTGCGCGACCGTGCCACCGTCCGGGTGCCGCGGTGGAGCGTGTGGACCGGGCGGGGCATGCGGGCATCGGCCGGCTGGTCGCGCACCGACACCGAGAAGTTGGGCGGGGCGCCGTCCACTTCGGCCACGAAGGCGCCGAGGAGGTCGCGCAGCAGATCGTCCATGGCAGTCGTCGCCGACCGGACGCCGATGTGGACGTCGCCCAGCCGGAAGCCGGTCGTGGCCGCCCACCCGAGGCGGTCGAGCTCGTCGCCTCAGGGTGCGGGCGGGTCCGAGAGGAACGAGGGCGCCGGTCCGCTGAGCGGCTCCGCCGGCGGCTCGGCGCCGGGGCCGACGCCCGACAGCAGCCCGCTGCGGGCCAGATGGCCCACCATGCCGAGCACGTCGCCCTCGACCGTCGCCCGGTCGACGCCGTACGCTTCGGACAGGTCGGCGGCCAGCTCGGAGAGCGGCCCGGAACCGTCGAGGCAGCGCCACACGAGGGCTGCCTGCGGGTTGAGGTGGTGAAGGGTCCCGTTGGCGTCTTCGTAGAGGACGACCTCGGGCCCGAAGGGGAAGGCGTGCACCGACGGCCGGCGCTCGGCGACAAGGTCGAGGCCCACGCCGTTGTCGGCGGTCGTGTCGCTCACCGGGCGTCCCCCGCGAGGATGGCCGGGCGCTCGACGCCGAGGAGGTCGAAGACGAGGCGGCAGGCCTCGTCCAGGTCGCCCACGTCGAGGCGGTAGGCGGGGCAGCGGTCGGCGATCTCGGCGAGGGTGCGGGCGCCCGTCGCGCCCGACTCGCGGAGATTGAGGGCGTTGCCGGCGAGCGTCATCATCGCCTCGGCCGGCGACATGGGGTACAGCGCCGTTTCCACGCCCTGCTCGTAGCGGGGGAAGACGACGACGCCGGGGCGGCACTCCGCGGCGACCGACTCGGGGCCGAACGCCGAGGGGGGCACCTGCCATTGGATGTCGAGCAGTTCGTCCGGCGCCGCCGGTCGCGCCTCGGCGAACAGCGGCCACGACCCCGGGTCGAGAGAGAACGGTTTGGGGTACGGCCGGATCACCATACCGGCGGGGTCGACGGCGACGAGCTCGTCGGTCACGTACCGCAGGCCGGCGCGGGTGAGCCCGGCGGCGAGCGTGGTCTTCCCCGACTCCATGCTCGCCGGGAAGATGGCCGCCGCGCCGCCGAGCTCGACGGCGGACGCGTGGAGGAAGACGAGCTCGGGGCTCGCCGACACCACTTCGCGGTTGAGGCTCCGGACGAGGTCGCGCACCACCTCCGACGCCGACGTCGAGCTCATGAGGTGGTGGTCGTCGAGGTGAAGCTCGAACTCCCGGCGCGTCCCCTCGACCCGGTCGAGGACGGTGTACACCCGGGCCGGGTCGACCGGCGCCCTGAAGGCATGGAGCACCTCGAGCAGGTGCGCCCGCACGTCGTGGTGCGCGGCGGCCACCGTGAACGTGACACCCACGGCGCGGAACGACGGCACCTCGGCCGCGCCGGTTGCCTTGACCGTCATGTCCGCACGCCCCACTGGCGGAGCGTCGAGAACCCTCGGCGCACCCGGGTCACGTAGCCGCGATCGCGCGGCGCCAGGTAGTGGCGGTCGGGGAACAGCAGAGCGCGCAGGTAGGCGGCGCGATCGAACAGGCGGGGGATGGCCCACAGGGCGGTTGCCGCCTGCGCGGAGTACGTCGCGCTCTCGTCGGTGTAGACGCGTATGGCCCGGCGCTCCGCCGGGTCCGGCCGGTAGCGGGCGGCCCACACCGACAGGGCCACGACGTCGGCGATCCTCAGCGTCTCCCACGCCAGCAGGACGGCCCGGGCGACCACCGGCTCGGCCCGCCACCGGCGGCACTGCTCCAGCACCCGCTCCTGCGACAGCGGGGTGTGCAGGAGGATCTGGGCGACGTCGCGCACCGCCACGAGCCGGGGCGGGATGTCGCCGAGGGCGGCGTGGAAGCAGGCGTGCAGGAAGCGTTCCTCGGGACCGAGAGCCAGCAGCGTCTCGCCGCCGACCACGAACGGGCTGGCCGTTTCGAACAGGTCGGGGAGCTCGACGGTGAGCCCGAAGGGCCCGGAGACGAACGTGCGGTGGAGGTCGAGGTCTCGCCCGGACGGCGTGATGAAGCTGGTCCCCTTGGAGAAGCGGCGGTCGAAGTCGGGGCGGGGACTGTGGAACTGGCGGTGGTCGCCGCGGCCGACGAAGAGCTCGACCGCCCGGTCGAAGTGCTCCGAGGGCACGAGGAGGTCGAGGTCACCGAAGGACCGCAGGGCGGGGTCGGGATAGTCGAGGTGGGCCACGGCGGACCCCTTCAGCACCCGGCAAGGGATGCCCGCCGAGGCGAGGAGCTCGAAGGAGCCGAGCAGGTCCCGCTCGAGCAGGACCGCCTTGCACATCGACGCCACGTGCGCCTCCGCCGCCTCCTCTCGCTGCTCCGGGAGCACCGGGAAGGCGCCGTCGGCGATGGCGGCGACGAGCAGCCCGGGCATGCGCTCGCGCCGCACGCGCTCGATGAGCGGCGCCCAGTCGCCGGGGGCGAGGGGGACGTCGGGAAGGTTGGCGAGCGTGCCCTGCAGCCCGTAGGCGGCGACGGCAACGGCCACGGCGTCCGCCACCGCCGTCACCGGTCGTCTCCCGAGCGGGTCACCACGGCGCAGTCGGCCAGTGCCTCGAGGAACGGCGTGAGGTCGCTCCCCACCCGGTCGGCGCTCACGCCGTACTCAGTGGAGATGGTCTCCGCCAGCGCGGGCAGATCGCTCGGCGTGGCGAGGAGCTCCCACACCGCAGCGCCCGGCCCCGTGACGAGGATCGGCTCGTCGGCCGCCGGCGGCAGCAGCACGGCGCCGCCCGACACTCGCCGCCACGCCACCCCCCGGCCGCGCGCCCAGACGGTCGTCACCGGCCCTTCCGGAACAGTCGCAGGGCGGTCATCGTCATGATGGCCAGGTCGCGCACGACGCTCGGGCGCGGCGCGGCGCGCTGGGCGCCGTTGGCCCGACCGCGCGACGGAACCGGCGGCTCGTCCGAAGGCGGGGGGGGTTCCGGTGTGGCGGCGGACGGCGTGCCCGCCGCCGCGGCGGAAGCAGCCGGAGAGCCGACGGGCGGCGCAGCGGGCGGGCGGGGCGCG
>Ga0247717_1000389_pt1 | contig 13335 bp, 14 predicted proteins | sample 24E_NmetaG_FD_189047 | JGI IMG/M metagenome (GOLD analysis project Ga0247717, IMG submission 189047) | Soil microbial communities from hillslope of Landscape Evolution Observatory, University of Arizona, Oracle, AZ, United States - 2-4-E_N | ecosystem: Engineered > Artificial ecosystem >... | reverse complement strand
TCCTGGATGGAGCCGGACTTGACGACCGTGAGCAGCCGCTGGGTGTGACCGGCCGGCATCGCGGGCCCGGCCGGTCACACCCAGCGGCTGCTCACGGTCGTCAAGTCCGGCTCCATCCAGGACGTCAAGGCCGCGCCCGTCGACAAGGTCCACACCTGGCCCCACCTGCTGGTGGTGGAGTTCGTCGCCTCGCTGCTGATCACCGCGTTCATCCTCGTGTTCTCGGTGTTCGTGAACGCGCCGCTCTTGAGCCTCGCCAACTTCAACCTGACGCCGAACCCGTCGAAGGCACCCTGGTACTTCCTCGGACTGCAAGAGCTGCTGGCGATGTTCCACCCGATGGTCGCCGGCGTGACCATCCCCGGCATGGGCATCTTCCTGCTCATGCTCGCCCCCTACATGGACCGCAATCCCTCGACCAAGCCGGAGGATCGCAAGTTCGCGATCAGCATCATGACGGTGCACCTCATGTTCTGGTCGGTGCTCGTGATCATCGGGTCGTTCTTCCGCGGCCCGGGCTTCAACTTCGTCTTCCCCTGGGAAGCCGGACTCTTCTTCGACCTCTAGGAGCGGACGATGGAATCGTCGACGATCCTTGCAATCGCCATCGCCGTGCTGGTCGCGCTCGCGGTGCTCGTGCTGGCCACGAACACCCGCCGTCGCGACGTGCACGCCGTGTCGCGCGAGACGAGGAAGAAGGACCGCAGCGACAGTCCGTTCCTCGGTGGAGAGGGTGAGGTGCCGACCGGTCGCGACGTCGAGCGGGCGGCCGTGCTGGAGCGGCGAGGGGGCAGCACCGCCCTCGTGACGGTCGACGCGGCCCCGCCGGCGCCGTGGACGCCACCGGATCCCGAGGTGGTGGGCGTCACCCGTCGCCAGTTCTTCAACCGCAGCATCGTCACGATGATGGGCCTGAGCCTCTCGGGCTTCGGGGCCGCCGTCCTCGCCTTCCTCTGGCCGCAGCTCGGCAGCGGGTTCGGGTCGAAGATCACCGCGGGGAACCTCGACGACATCATCAGCACCGTGCGCGACACCCGCCAGCCCTTCTACGTCGCGGTCGGCCGCTTCTACGTGGTGCCGTACCCGACCTCCGCCGTGCCGAAGGCCGAGGCCGCCGGCTACTCGCCGTCGCTGATCTCGGGCATGGAGCAGGGCGTGGTGGCGCTGTACCAGAAGTGCCCGCACCTCGGTTGCCGGGTCCCGTGGTGCGACACCTCCCAGTGGTTCGAGTGCGGCTGCCACGGCTCGCAGTACAACCGCGCCGGTGAGAAGAAGGCGGGGCCGGCGCCGCGCGGCATGGATCACTTCCCGGTCGAGGTGAACGGCGGCAGCGTCGTCGTCGACACCGGCATCCAGATCCAGGGTGCGCCCATCGGGACCAACACAACGGGTCAGGAGGCAGAGGGCCCCCACTGCGTGGGCGGTTCGTCGGAGCATTGATGTTCGCAGCGACCACCCAGCAGACGATCGCACTGGTCGTCCTCATCGCCGCCGCCATCGGGTGGGTGGTGTTCCTCGTGGCGAACAGCCGCAAGGCGAAGCCCGAGGTCGGCTCGGAGATCGAGCTCGCACCGAACCGCAAGCCCTACCTCGACGACGAGGAGCTCGAGGGACCCCACCTCGAGCGCGTGCTCCTGTGGGGCGTGCTCTCCCTGATGGTCATCGGCGTCGGCCTCCCGCTCTACTGGGTGACCGAGCCCAACCGGCAGCGGGGGGCGGTCGAGTACTTCGACGAGCGCCTGGCCGGGGTCACCTACCACCACGGCCAACCGGTCGGCGGCGGCGCGCTGTTCGCCGCCACCGACGAGGGCGGGTTCAACTGCGCCGGCTGCCACGGCGGCATGGCCGCCATCGGCGGAGAGGTGCCCTACACGCTCACCGACCCGGTCGACGGCAGTCTCCGGCAGGTGCAGTGGAAGGCGCCACGGCTCGACACGGCGACGCTCAAGTTCAGCGACGACCAGCTGCGCGACATCCTCGTGTACGGCCGGCCGTTCTCGCCGATGCCGGCGTGGGGCATCGAGGGCGGCGGACCCATGAACGACCAGCAGATCGACAACCTCGTCCGCTACCTGCACAAGCTCGCCCGCGACGCGGGGCTGACCGGCGCCGACGGCATCGCCAAAGCCCAGGCGATCAGCGCCGAGGAGGTCGACGCCGAGATCGAACGGCTCCGCAGCGCCGGCGGCGACCAGCCGGCGACGATGGGGGCGGCGCTGTTCAACCTGCACTGCGCCCGCTGTCACACCAAGGGTTGGTCGTACAACGAGCCCGAGGCGCCCGGCGGCGGTGGGTTCGGACCGTCGCTCTTCAACGTCGAGAGCCAGTTCACCAACCCCGATGACCACTACGACTTCGTGGCCAACGGCCGCCAACGGGGTGAGCGCTACGGCGAGAACGGGCAGGCCTCGGGCCGGATGCCCTACTTCATCAACATCCTCACCGAGGAGCAGATCCGAGCCATCGTCGACTACGAGCGCTCGCTGAGGCAGGGGTCATGATCGTGCTGTCGTCGGTGCTGTCCACGGTCCTGTCGACCGTGTTCGCCCTCGAGCTCAACTGGGACCCGCAGATCCGGGCCATCGTCGTGCTCGCGGTCGCGATGGTCGTGCTGCCGGGATCCATCTACCTGATCCTCGGCACGAACCTCGGCACCCGCCTCGGGTTCCTCGTCGCCATCGCCGGGTTCTTCGGCTGGATGGTGATCATGGGCACCATCTGGGCCGTCTACGGCATCGGCTACGTCGGCGACAGCCCGAGCTGGGAGCTCCGGGAGGTGGTCACGAGCCAGGCCGCCGAGGATCTCAGCGCCGCCCAGCTCGAGGAGGCCCACGACCTGTCGGCCTGGACCGAGCTGGCCGCCGACGATCCGGCCCGGGGCGAGGCGCAGGCGGCGGCCGGCGCCGGCATCGCCGGGAGCGACGCCGCGATCCCGATGTTCGGCAGCGAGTCCGAGTACGTCGTGCTCGACGCCTTCCGCAAGGGGGGCCGAGGCGACTCGTTCTTCGACAGCAACGTGCCGTGGTCACATCCGCCGCACTACGCCATCATCCAGGTGCAGCGGGCCGTCGTCGTCGAGGTGCCCTTCGGGGAGGCGCCGCCGCCGGCGGAGCCGGACACGACCCAACCGGTGGTGTCGGTCGTGCTCGAGCGCGATCTGGGCGACAAGCGCCTCCCACCGGTCCTCGTGACCCTGGGTTCGCTGATCATCTTCGGCGTGGCCTGCAACGCCCTGCACCGGCGCGACAAGGCCGTCATGGCCGCCCGCGCCGCTGCCGCATCCTGACGACCGCCCAGCTGGGAAGGAGGGGACCGTGGACGACTATCTCCCGCTGCTGGTGATGTTCGTCCTCGCCGTCGCGTTCGTGATCATCTCGATCACCGCGTCGAAGCTCCTCGCCCCCTCCCGCACCACGGAGGCCAAGGAGGCGCCCTACGAGTGCGGCATCGTGCCCAGCCGCGAGCCGCCCGAGCGCTTCCCGGTGACCTTCTACCTCGTGGCGATGATCTTCATCGTCTTCGACATCGAGATCATCTTCCTGTTCCCGTGGGCGACGGTCTTCCGTGACCTCGGGGCCTACGGGCTCGGTGTCATGGCCGCCTTCGTGGTGCCGTTCTTCCTGTCCTTCGTGTGGGAGATCAGCCAGGGCGGGCTCGACTGGGGGCCGATCAAGCGCGGCCGCCGCCTCGACGTGGCCATCTCGGCGGAGCGCACGGGCATGACGACCGTTCGCCGGGTGGGACTCGACGGGCGCGAGGAGGCCGCTGCCTGATGTCGCCGCCCACCGGCAAGGGCCTCGAGGGGCTGAACCACAACTTCCTCACCGGCACCGTCGAGGATGTCGTGAAGTGGGCCCGTCGCAACAGCGTGTGGCCCGCGACCTTCGGGCTGGCGTGCTGCGCCATCGAGATGATGGCCACCGGCGCCGCCCACTACGACCTGTCCCGCTTCGGCATGGAGGTGTTCCGGGCGTCGCCCCGTCAGGCCGATCTGATGATCGTCGCCGGTCGCGTGAGCCAGAAGATGGCGCCCGTGCTCCGCCAGGTCTACGACCAGATGATGGAGCCGAAGTGGGTCATCTCGATGGGCGTGTGCGCGTCGAGCGGCGGGATGTTCAACAACTACGCCATCGTCCAGGGCGTCGATCAGATCGTCCCCGTCGACGTCTACGCCCCCGGCTGCCCGCCCAACCCGCAGACGCTCATCCACGCCATCCTCACCCTCCACGAGCTCATCCGCACCGGCGAGATCACCAAGCGCCGGGCGGGGACCGGCGCCGGCGCCGGCTTCGAGCTCGGCCACAGCCACGCACCCGAGCCGTCACACGTCACGATCAGCGCCGGGTCCAGGTAGTGGGCGCCGAGATCCGCCACGTCGCACGCGAGGAATGGGCGGCGACGGTCCGCGCCCTGCGCGACGAGGGCTACCTGATGCTCACCGACCTCACGGCGGTCGACTACCTCAGCCACGGCAACCGCGTGCTCCCCGACGACGTCGTGCCCGAGCGCTTCGAGGTGGTCGCCGGCGTGCTCGACCTGAACGAGCGGCGCCGGCTGCGGCTGCGGGCGCAGGTCCCGGCCGCCGAGCCCCGGATCGAGTCGCTCTTCGCCGTCCATCCCGGCGCCGAGGCGCTCGAGCGTGAGGTGTTCGACATGTTCGGGATCACCTTCGACGGTCATCCCGACCTCACGCGCATCCTCATGCCCGAGGACTGGGAGGGCTACCCGCTCCGCAAGGACTACGCCATCGGGCGCATCCCGGTGCAGTTCAAGGCGGCGCCCCGATGACGGTGAACACCTCCGAGGGCGCGCAGGAGATGGCGCCGCGGTCGCTCGAGAGCGCCGTGCAGGTCCTCATCGAGTCGGGCGCCGTGCTGCGCCTCTCGGAGACGGAGGCGGCGGCGCTGGCCGGAGCCGGTCCCGAGGACCCGAGCGAGGACGAGACGATGATCATCAACATGGGGCCGCAGCACCCCAGCACCCACGGTGTGCTGCGCCTCATGCTCGAGCTGCAGGGCGAGTGCGTGCTGCGGACCAAGCCGATCGTCGGCTACCTGCACACGGGCATGGAGAAGACGGGCGAGGACCTCACCTATCTCCAGGGCCCGACGAACACGACGCGGATGGACTACGCCAGCCCGTTCTTCAACGAGCTGGTGTTCTCGCTCGCCGTCGAGGAGCTGCTCGAGGTGGAGCTGCCGCCGCGGGCCACGTGGATCCGGATGCTCATGTGCGAGCTGAACCGGATGGCGTCGCACTTCCTGTTCCTCGCCACCAACGGGATGGACCTCGGCGCGGTGTCGATGATGGTCTACGGGTGGCGCGAGCGCGACCTGTTCCTCACCTTCTTCGAAAAGGTGACCGGCCTCCGCATGAACCACAACTACATCCGCCCGGGCGGCGTCGCCGTCGATCTGCCCGACGGGTGGAAGGACGACGTGGCGTCGATCCTCGCGATCATCCCCGACCGGCTGACCGAGTACGACACCCTGATGACCGGCCAGCCCATCTGGCGGGAGCGGACCCAGGGCGTCGGCGTGATCACGCCGGAGGAGGCGATCGCGCTGGGCGCCACCGGGCCGATCCTGCGCTCGACCGGCGTGCCGTGGGACCTCCGCAAGACGATGCCGTATCTCGCGTACGACCAGGTCGAGTTCGATGTGGTCGTCGGCACCTACGGCGACGTGTTCGACCGGTACGCCATCCGGCTGAACGAGATCCGCGAGTCGGCCCGCATCGTCGAGCAGATCCTCGACCTCATGCCCAGCGGCGACTTCCGGGTGCAGGACAAGAAGGTCACTCCGCCGCCGCGCGCCCGAATCGACGAGTCGATGGAGGCGCTGATCCATCACTTCAAGATCTTCACCGAGGGGTTCCGGGTGCCGGCCGGCGAGACCTACGTGGCCCTCGAGTCGCCCCGCGGCGAGCTCGGCTGCTACCTCGTGTCCGATGGCTCGTCCAAGCCCTACCGCATGCACATCCGGGGACCGTCGTTCGTGAACCTGCAGACGATGCCGCACATGCTGCGGGGCGGGTTGGTGGCCGACGCCGTCGCCATCATCAGCTCGGTCGACCCGATCATGGGCGAGGTGGATCGCTGATGGGCCGGCTGTCCCCCCAGAACGTGGAGCTGGCGCGGCAGATCATCGGTCGCTACCCGCGGCCCCGGTCGGCCCTCATCCCCCTGCTGCACGTCGCCCAGGAGCAGGACGGCTGGGTCACCGACGAGGCGATGGACCACATCGCCGAGCTGCTGGGGCTCACCGCCGCCGAGGTGCTCGGCACGTGCTCGTTCTACGAGATGTTCCGGCGGGAGCCGGTCGGGAAGTACCTCGTGAACATCTGCAACGGGATCTCGTGCATGCTCCTCGGCAGCGAGGCGCTCATCGAGCACGCCGAGGAGACGCTCGGCGTCAAGGCCGGGGCCACCACCGACGACGGCCTGATCACGCTCCAGGCCGTCGAGTGCATCGCCGCTTGCGACGGCGCCCCGTGCCTCGCCGTGAACTACCGCTACGTGAACGACGTGTCCCACGTGGGGTTCGACGAGCTGGTGGCCGAGCTCCGGGCCGGCTCGCGCGAGTCGGAGTTCCCGCCGCACGGCACGACCACGCGCGTCCGGCAGCACGTCGAGCCCGCGGCCTGGTCCGGCAAGGGCGCCGACGGCCTGCCAAAGGTGTGGATCCTGTGATGGCGAAGGCCATGAGACCGCCGATCGTGATGGCCCGGTTCGGCGTCGACGACGGGCACACCCTCGAGGGGTACCTGCGCACCGGCGGCTACGAGGGCCTCCGCAAGGCCATCGGCATGGGGCCCGAGGCGGTGCACGCGGAGGTCGAGGCGTCCGGCCTCACCGGCCGGTCGGGCGGCGCCGGGTTCCCGGCCGCCCGCAAGTGGAGCCTCCTGGCGCCGGGCAAGCCCAGCTACGTCGTCGTCAACGGCGACGAGAGCGAGCCCGGCTTCGCCAAGGATCGCCCGCTGATGGAGCGCGACCCGCACCAGCTCATCGAGGGTTCGCTCATCTGCGCCTTCGCCACCGGCTCCGCCCAGGTCTTCCTGTACGTGCGGGGCGAGATGGCGCTGGCCCAGGAGCGGCTGGCCCAGGCGCTCACCGACGCGTATGCCGCCGGCTACGCCGGCACGAACATCATGGGCACCGGCGTCGACATCGACGTCGTGCTCCACTGGGGCGCGGGCGCGTACATCGTCGGCGAGGAGACCGCGCTGATCGAGTCGCTGGAAGGCCACCGCGGCATGCCCCGCCTGAAGCCGCCGTTCTTCCCGGCCGTCAAGGGCGTCTACATGCAGCCGACGATCGTGAACAACGTGGAGACGTTGTCGAACCTGCCGTGGATCGTGCTCAACGGCGGCGCCGAGTTCGCCGCCATGGGCGTGAACCGGTCGTTGGGCATGCGCATGTTCACGCTGTCCGGCCACGTGAACCGTCCGGGCAACTTCGAGGTCGAGCTGGCGTCGATGACCTTCCGCGACCTGTTCACCGCACCCGAGTACGGCGCCGGGATCCGCGACGGGAACCAGCTCAAGGCGTTCCTCGTCGGCGCGTCCTTCCCGTGGCTCTTCGAGGAGCACCTCGACATCAAGCTCGACATCGACGAGGTGCAGCAGGCCGGGTCGATGCTCGGCTCGGGCATCGTCGTGATGGACGACACCACCTGCGCGGTGCGCGCCGCGTGGAACCTCGTGCGGTTCTTCGCCCACGAGTCGTGCGGCAAGTGCACGCCGTGCCGCGAGGGCCTGTCCTGGCTCGAGAAGATCATGCACCGCATCGAGACCGGGACCGGGCGCGAGGACGACCTCGACCTGTTGCTGGATGTCGGCGACAACATCACGCCCGGTCTCGCCTGGCCGCCCAAGCAGACGACGATCTGCCCGCTCGGGCCCTCGGGCGTCGCCCCCATCATCTCGTCGGTCCAGCGGTTCCGCGACGAGTACCTCCTCCACGTCAAGGAAGGAGGGTGCCCTCGTGGCCGACACTGAGCAGGACGAGGCAGCGCCGACCGCCGTGAGCGTGACGATCAACGGTCAGGTCGTCGAGGCCCGGCCCGACGAGCTGCTGATCGCCGCCGCCGAGCGGCACGGGACCTACATCCCCCGGTTCTGCTACCACCCGAGGATGCGGCCGGTGGGCATGTGCCGCATGTGCATCGTCGAGGTCGACACCGGGCGGGGCCCGTCCCTCCAGCCGGCGTGCATGCTCCCGGTCGCCGAGGGGATGGTCGTCGACACCGAGTCCGACGTGACCAAGAAGGCCCAGGACGGCGTCCTCGAGTTCCTGCTGATCAACCACCCGCTCGATTGCCCGGTGTGCGACAAGGGTGGCGAGTGCCCGCTGCAGGACCAGACGCTGGCGTTCGGACCAGGGGAGTCGCGCTTCATCGAGGAGAAGCGTCACTTCGAGAAGCCGATCCCGCTGAGCCCGCTCGTGTACATGGACCGCGAACGGTGCATCCTCTGCGACCGGTGCACGCGGTTCTCCAGAGAGGTCGCCGGCGACCCGCTGATCTCGTTCATCGACCGGGGGAACGAGACCCAGGTCAACACCTTTCCCGACGACCCGTTCGCGTCGTACTTCAGCGGCAACACCGTGCAGATCTGCCCGGTCGGCGCCCTCACCGCGGTGCCCTACCGGTTCAAGGCTCGGCCGTGGGACCTCGACCAGGTCGAGTCCACGTGCACGACGTGCGCGGTCGGCTGTCGCGTGGCGGTGCAGTCGTCGTCCAACCGGCTGGTCCGGTCGCTCGGGGTCGACGTCGACCCCGTCAACCACGGCTGGCTGTGCGACAAGGGCCGGTTCGACTTCGAGGCCAACACCGGCGAGGACCGCCTGGTGGCACCGCTGATCGACGGCGCGGAGGCGAGTTGGGACGCGGCGCTGACCACCGCCGCCGACGCGCTCCAGAACGCCACGGTGGCCGTGCTCGGTGGCGCTCGCCTCACCAACGAGGACGCGTACGCGTGGTCGAAGCTGGCGCGCACGGTGATCGGCACCGACGACGTCGACTGCCAGCTCGGTGACGGGCTGCCGGCCGAGTGCGTGCTGGGCCTCCCCCGTGCGACCATCGACGAGGCGTGCGCCGCCGACGTCGTCGTGCTCCTCACCGGCGACATCAAGGAGGAGCTGCCCGTCCTCTACCTCCGCCTCCGCGAGGCGGTGGTCGACCGGGGTCTGCACATCGTGGAGCTGAGCGCCGCCGACACGGGGATGACCCGGTATGCCACCACCACCGTGCGGTACCGCCCGGGGGAGGCGGCCGCGGCGGTGCCCGAGGTCGCCGGTCTGCTCACCGGTTCCGTCGTGTGCGTGCTCGGTCGGCCGTCGCTGGCCGAGCCGGCCGAGAGCATCACGGCGGCGGCCGCTGCCCTGCTCGAGGTCGCGCCCGATGCCCGGTTCCTGTCGGGGCTCCGGCGCGGCAACGTGCACGGCGCCCTCGACATGGGACTGGCCCCCGGCCTGCTGCCCGGACGGGTGTCGCTGGAGGCCGGCCGCGTCTGGTTCGCCGCATGGGGCGAGCTGCCCGAGACGACCGGGCGCGACGCCCGCGGGATCCTCGAGGCGGCCGCCGCCGGCGAGCTGCAGACGCTCGTGCTGCTGGGTGCCGACCCGCTCGCCGACTTCCCCGACCGCGAGCTGGCCCGGCGGGCCCTCGACGGCGCCGGCACCGTCGTGGCCGTCGACACCCACCGCACCGCATCGGTGGCACGGGCGGGCGTGGTGCTGCCGGCCGCGGCCTACGCGGAGAAGGCCGGCACCACCACCAACCTCGAGGGTCGGATCAGCCGGCTCAACCAGAAGGTCACGGCGCCCGGCACGGCCCGGCCCGACTGGATGATCGCCGTCGAGCTGGCGTACCGGATGGGCGGCGACCTCGGCCTCGAGTCGCTCGAGGAGATCTGGGCCGAGATCGAGCGGCTGGCCCCGAGCCACGCGGGCATCACCCGCGCCCGCCTGCACTCGCGCGAGGGGCTCGACGGGATCGTCGTCGGCCGCGAGCCGACGGCGCCCTCGCACCCCGCCACCATGGCGCAGACCGAGGCCCCCGAGATCGTGGCAGCGGCGGAGCAGGGCGAGACCGAGTTCACCACGGTGGTGGAGGACACGAGCGAGTCCGCCGAAGGTGAGGCGACGGCGCCCGCCTCGGTGGCCGAGGCCGCCGAGGAGGTGCCGATGGACGAGGCCCGCCCGGAGCCGCACGCCGAGGCCGCCGCCACCGAGGCCGTGGTCGGCACCGAGCCCGAAGCCGACCTCGACGCGTCTGCCGGCGGCACGGCCACGGCGCCCGAGCCGCTGCGGTGGACGGCGGGGAGCGCGCTCCCGGCTCCCACGGCGGCTGACAGCTACTCGTTGCGACTGGTCGTGACCCGATCGCTCTACGACGCCGGCACCCTGGTGCAACGCTCGCCGTCGCTGGCCCCGCTGGCGTCGCCCCGCCCGCTCCAGGTGAACCCGACCGATCTGGATCGCCTCGGCGTCGCCTCCGGTGACGAGGTCCGGGTGATCGGCAGCCGCGCCACCCTCACCATGCCGGCGGTCGCCGACCCCGGCGTGCCGCGCGGCGTGGCTCGCCTCGTCTGGAACCAGCCCGATGACCCGGCGGCCGACCTGCTCGACGTGTCGGCGCCCGTCACCGACGTCCGGGTGGAGACGGTCTGATGAGGGCGCTGTTCGCGGCCGACCCGCTCTTCAGCGGGGGCTTCGACCTCGGCGTCGTCCTCTTCGTGATCGTGAAGGCGCTGATCGGCTTCACGTTCGTGATCGTGGGCGTCATCCTCATGATCTGGTTCGAGCGCAAGGTCATCTCCGACATGCAGAACCGGATCGGGCCCAACCGCGCCGGGCCGTGGGGTCTGCTGCAGACGCTGGCCGACGGCATCAAGCTGATCTTCAAGGAGGACCTCAGCCCGGACCGCGCCGACAAGCTCGTCTACAAGCTGGCGCCCTACCTGTCGGTGGCCCCCGCCTTCCTCACCTTCTGCATCGTCCCCATCGGCGGGGTGTTCACCGGTGGCGGCGACGGCACGGTGACGCTGTTCGGCAAGACCACCTACCTGCAGGTGGCCGATCCCCCGATCGGCGTGCTGTTCCTGCTCGCCATGTCCTCGGTCGCCGTCTACGGCGTGATGCTCGCCGGCTGGTCGTCGGGCTCGAAGTACCCGCTGCTCGGAGCGGTGCGGGCGTCGGCGCAGATGGTCAGCTACGAGGCGGCCCTCGGCCTCTCGGTGGTGACCGTGATCCTCCTCAGCGGGTCGCTCTCGACGCATGACATCGTGGCCCAGCAGGCGAGTGGCATCCTCGACTGGAACTTCGTCGCCACCGCGTTCATCCCGTTCGCCATCTTCTGCGTGGCTGCGACCGCCGAGCTCAACCGGCCGCCGTTCGACCTCGTGGAGGCCGAGCAGGAGCTCGTGGGCGGCTTCCACACCGAGTACTCCTCGATCCGGTTCGGGATGTTCTACCTGGCCGAGTTCATGAACACGATCACCATGTCGGCCATCATCGTCACGCTGTTCCTCGGTGGCCCGGCCGGACCCATCGGACCCGGCCCCGAGCAGCTCTGGCCGTTCTTCTGGTTCACCGTGAAGCTCCTGGCCTTCCTCTTCGCCTTCGTGTGGGTGCGGGCCACGCTGCCCCGGTTCCGGTACGACCAGCTCATGGACCTCGGCTGGAAGCGGCTGATCCCGCTGTCGCTCGGCTGGCTCCTGCTCGTGGCCTCGCTGCGGGTGGCCGACGACCAGGGCTGGGATCGGTTCCTCGTGGTCGGCATCGCCTTCGCCCTCGGGCTGGCGGCCGCCTTCCTGATGATGGGCGCCATCCGCGTCGCCGACATCAACCGCGAGAGGGTGGACGCCTGATGGGCTTGCTGGACTACTTCAAGGGGTTTGCCGTCCCGTTCAAGGTGATGTTCGAGCGGCGGGTGACCACCGAGTACCCGAAGGTGAAGCGGGCCAAGGCCGTGCGTCACCACGGTCGTCACGTCCTCAGCCGCTACGAGGACGGCATGGAGAAGTGCATCGGCTGCGAGCTCTGCGCCGGGGTCTGTCCCGCCCGTTGCATCTACGTCCGGGGCGCCGACAACGATCCCGACGACCCGATGTCACCGGGCGAGCGGTACGGGTTCGTCTACGAGATCAACTACCTCCGCTGCATCCACTGCGACCTGTGCGTGGAGGCGTGCCCGACCGAAGCGATCACCGAGTCGAAGCTCTTCGAGTTCTCCTTCACGAACCGCCAGGATGCGATCTACACGAAGACCGAGCTCGTGGTGGGCGACGACGGTCGCCCGCAGCAGCTGCCGTGGGAGGACTGGCGGGACGGCGACGACGTGCACACCTCGGCGTGGATGCGGGCCACCTCGGCGTCGGGCAGCGCTGCCTACACGGGACGGGTCTCGTGGTCGGGAGAGCTCGGCTACGGCGTGCGGAGCGCGGAGCCCGTCCAGCGCGACGCCGACGACGACGAGCCGGCGGTCGACGACATCAGCATCGAGCCCCACGACGCCGGCCTGGGCGGCACCGACCACGATCACGACCACAGCGGGGGCTCCCACTGATGGAGCACGTCGTCTTCGCCGCGTCGGCGATCATCGTCCTCACCGGTGCGCTCGGCGTCATCCTCGCCAAGAACCCCGTGCACTCGGCGCTCATGCTCGTCATGACGCTGTTCGGCATCGCCGTGCTCTTCGTGCAGCAGGAGGCCCACTTCCTGGCCGCCGTGCAGGTCATCGTCTACGCCGGCGCCATCGTCGTGCTCTTCCTGTTCGTGATCATGCTCCTCGGGGTCGACAAGGTCGAGTCGTGGGAGACGGGTCCCCTCTCCGGCCAGCGCTACGTGACCGGGGCCATCGCCGTCATCGCCATCGCCATGGCCGGCCTGCTCACGGCGCGCGCCGTCGACGTGAGCCGGGGCGCCCAGTCGGGGATCGCCCCCCTCGACGGACCCGACGCCAACATCGTCGCCGTCGGCAAGGCGCTGTTCACCGACTACGTGTTCGCCTTCGAGCTCACGGGTGTGCTGCTGGTCGTGGCCGTGATCGGCGCTGTCGTGCTCGCCCGGCGCCCGAAGCGCGTCGAGGTCGACACCGAGGTCGAGGGCTGATGGTCGACGACAACCTCTACCTGCTGCTCAGTGCCGTCCTGTTCACGATCGGCGCGGCGGGGCTGCTCATCCGGCGCAACCCCTTGGTGATGTTCATGTGCGTCGAGCTGATGCTCAACGCCGTGAACCTCACGTTCGTGACCTTCTCGCGGTCGCTCAACGACATCGGCGGGCAGGTCATCGTGTTCTTCGTGCTCGTGGTCGCCGCCGCGCCGATCGTG
>Ga0247717_1000388_pt1 | contig 13406 bp, 13 predicted proteins | sample 24E_NmetaG_FD_189047 | JGI IMG/M metagenome (GOLD analysis project Ga0247717, IMG submission 189047) | Soil microbial communities from hillslope of Landscape Evolution Observatory, University of Arizona, Oracle, AZ, United States - 2-4-E_N | ecosystem: Engineered > Artificial ecosystem >... | reverse complement strand
GCCCAGCTCGTCGCCGTCGGTGGCAGCGGCGCCCAGGCTGGCGATCACCACCGAGAACTCGCCCCGGGCGATCAGCGCCGTCCCCGCCCGCAGGGCGCCCCGGGGCCCGACGCCGAGGCGCCGGGCGGCCACCCACCCCGTCCCCGTCTTGCCGGCGGCGGTCACCAGGGCGAGGGCGGCGGCCGGGGCGAGGGCGCCGGGCAGGTCGGCGGGGTCGATCTGGAACGAGAAGAAGAGGAAGAAGGTGGCGGCGAACAGGTCCCGGAGAGGCGCCACCAGGGCGCCCGCCCGCTCCTGGACGGTGCCCGACAGGGCGAGGCCGACGAGGAAGGCGCCGACGGCCGCCGACACCTGCACCTGCTGGGCCAGGCCGCCCACCAGCAGGGTCAGCCCGAACACGGCCAGCAGGAGGGCTTCGTCCGATCCCCCGGCCAGCACCCGGCTCAGGTGGTGCCCCCATCGCAGGGCGACGCCGAGCACGAGGGCCACCGCCGCGATGGCGACGGCGACGGTGGCGAGCGTGGTCGACGGCCCCCGTCCCGCCACCAGGGCGGCGACCACCGGGAGGTAGGCGGCCATCGCCAGGTCCTCCAGGACGAGCAGGTTGAGCACGGCCGGCGTCTCCCGGTTGCCCAGCCGGTCGAGGTCGTGCAGCACCTTGGCGACCACGCCCGACGAGCTCACCCAGGTGACGCCGCCCAGGAGAGCGGCCGTCGTCGGGCCCCAGCCGAGAAGGAGGCCGGCGCCGAAGCCCGGGGCGAAGTTCACGACGGCGTCGACGACGCCGGGGACGGCGCCGCCCCGCAGGCCGGCCCGCAGCTCGTCGGCGCTGTACTCGAGGCCGAGGGTGAGCAGGAGCAGGAGCACGCCGATCTCGGCCGTGAGCTCGATGAAGTCGGCGCTGACGTCGAGGGGCGCGATCCCGCCCTCGCCGACGGCCAGGCCGGCCAGCAGGTAGAGGGGGATGGCGGTGACCCCGAGGCGCCCGGCCAGGCGGGCCAGGGCGGCCAGGGCCAGCGCCACGGCGCCGATCTCGACGAACACGAGCGCGGCGTCGCCGCCGGCCGCCGCCACGAGCACGCTCAGCGCCCGAGGATGTCGCGGAGCTGGCCCAGCCCCTCGGGCGTGCCGACGGCCACCGCCACGTCGCCCGCCTCGAAGCGGTACCCGGGGCCGGGGCTCGCCACGGTGGTGTCACCCCGGACCACGGCGACGATCGACGCCCCCGTACGGGTGCGGAACGCCCCGTCGGCGATGGTCGTGCCCGCCGCCGGCGAGCCCTCGGCCACTGCCACCCAGTCGATGGCCAGCCCCTCGATGGCCTGGACCGACGTGACGGCCTCGGCCAGATGGGGGGCGCCCAGGAGCTCGGCGAGGGTCCGCGTGTCGTCGGCGCTGAGGTGGAGGGTGTTGGCACACCGGTCGGGGTCGTCCCGGTCGTACACCAGCAGCTCACGGCGCCCGCCCCGGTGGGTCAGCACACCGATCCGGACGCCGGCCGCCGTGGTGTACTCGTGGCGCACGCCCACCCCGGGCAGGCGGACCTCGGTCACCTCCGGCATGGCGCTCCTTCCCGACGGCGCGGCCGGGCCGTCCGCCCGGAGCGTAGGGGTGCCCGCCGCGTCCCGACCAGCGCCCGCAGGCCGGTACCGTGGAGTGCTCATGGCAGGGGGGGCGGTCCGCGGGGCGTTGGTGGTGGCAGTCGGGTTGGCGGCCGCATCGTGCGCGGGCGGGGGCGGCCCCACCGTCTCCGCCGAGCCCGCCGCCGCCGCGGGGCCGGCGCTGGCGACGATCACGAGCGTCGCACCGACCACCGCGCCGCCGGCCTCCGCGGCCGCACCGACCACCGCGCTCCCGGCCGTGGCGCCGGCAACGGTGGCGCCCACCACCACGGCGAGCACGGCTGCGACGTCGACGACGGCTGCCCCGTCGACCACGTCCACCACCGAGGCGCCCCGGCCCGGCCCCCGGGTGGTGACCGAGACCGGGTTCTCCCCCTACGGATCGGTCGGCGGGCTGACCCTGGTGCACCCGGCCAACCGGGTCGAGCGGGTCGGGTTCCACGAGTCCAACCACGACGGCGCCCGCCAGCAGGAGCCGTTGGCGACGGCGGTGGCGCCCGCCACCATGGAGACGCGCGAGCGGGGGACGTCGCCGCGGGGCTCGGCCGACATCGTCGTCGACCCCGCCGGCGAGATCCGCTCGCCGGTGACGGGGACGGTGAAGCGGGGCGGGACCTACACGCTCTACTGCGACCATCGCGACGACTTCGTCGTCATCGCGCCGGACGCCAACCCGGCGTGGGAGGTCAAGATCCTCCACATCGACGGGCTGGCCGTGCGCCGGGGCGAGCGGGTCGTGGCGGGCGAGACGGTGATCGCCGGCCGGGCCACCCAGCTGCCGTTCGAGTCCCAGGTCGACGAGCTCCGCACCGCCGACCCGGCGTGGCCCCACGTCCACGTCGAGGTGGTCGACCCCTCCATCCCCGACCGCCCCTCCAAGGGCGGCGGCTGCTAGCGGCGACGAGGGGACCTCCCGCCCTTCCGGCGGCAAGAAGGGGCGTATAGCGCCCCTTCTTGCCGCCAGAAGGGTGCTGCGCCCGGCCGGAGCACATCGCCCCGCCCTTCACCCCGGCCTAGGTTGTCCGCCATGGCCCTCGACGTCCTGGCCGCCCCGCCCGGGGAGCTGCTGGCGGCGGCGTGCAAGGTGCGGGACGCCACCACGGGGCGGCGGGTCACGTTCTCGCCCAAGGTCTTCATCCCGCTCACCCGGCTGTGCCGGGACCGCTGCGGGTACTGCACCTTCGCCACCGCACCGGCCCGGGTGGAGGCGCCCTACCTCGACCCCGAGCACGTCCTCGCCATCGCGTCGGCGGGCGCCGCCGTGGGGTGCAGTGAGGCGCTGTTCACCCTGGGCGAGCGGCCCGAGCTGCGCCATCCGGCGGCGGCCGAGTGGCTGGCCGCTCGCGGCCATCCGTCCACGGTCGACTACCTGGCCGCCATGTGCGCCCTCGTCCGGGACGAAACCGGGCTGCTCCCCCACGCCAACGCCGGCGCCCTGTACCCCGACGAGCTGGCCAAGCTGCGGGAGGTGTCGGCCTCGCAGGGGATGATGCTGGAGTCGCTGGGCCCGCCCCTCGCCTGCCACGCCGGCGCTCCCGACAAGACCGCCGAGCGGCGCCTCGCCACCCTGGAGGCCGCCGGCGAGCTGGCCATCCCCTTCACGACCGGGATCCTGTGTGGGATCGGCGAGCGGCGCCAGGACCGGATCGCCGCCCTCGAGGCGATCGCCGCGTCGCACGGGCGCCACGGCCACGTCCAGGAGGTCATCGTCCAGAACTTCGTGCCCAAGCGGGGGACGGCGATGCACCGCTCCCCCGCCTGCGACCCGGACGACCACGCCTGGTCGGTGGCGGTGGCCCGGCTGCTCCTGCCCCCCGAGATCTCCGTCCAGGCGCCGCCCAACCTGGCCGACGACTTCGGGGCGCTGCTCGACGCCGGCATCGACGACTGGGGCGGGGTGTCGCCGGTCACGCCCGACCACGTGAACCCCGAGAGGCCGTGGCCCGCCCTCGACCGGCTCCGCCAGGTGACCGAAGCCAGGGGCTTCGTGCTCGCCCCCCGGCTCACCGTCCACCCCGGGTTCGCCCGCCACCCCGCCAGGTGGCTGGCCCCCACCATGCGTACCGCCGTCCTCCACCGCAGCGACGCCGAGGGCCTGGCGCGCGACGACGCCTGGGCGGCCGGTTCGGACGCGCCCGTCCCCGACCTCCTCCCGCCCGGCGCCCGGCCGGCGGCCGGCGGGCGGGTCGGCGAGGTGCTGGCCGGCGTCCTCCTGGGCCAGGAACCGGGCGTGGAGGAGATCACCGCCCTGTTCGGGGCGCGGGGCCCCGAGGTGGCCGCCGTGGCCGAGGTGGCCGACGACCTGCGCCGCCGGGCCGTGGGCGACACCGTCACGTGGGTCGCCAACCGCAACATCAACTACACCAACGTCTGCACGTTCAAGTGCCGCTTCTGCGCCTTCTCCAAGGGCCCCCTGTCGCTGAACCTGCGCGGCAACCCGTACCTGCTGGGCCTCGACGAGATCACCCGCCGGGTGGCCGAGGCCGAGCAGCGGGGCGCCACCGAGGTCTGCCTCCAGGGCGGCATCCATCCCAGCTTCGACGGCGACTACTACGTGTCGGTGATCGAGGCGGTGCGGGAGGCGTCACCCTCCATCCACATCCACGGCTTCACCGCCCTGGAGGTCACCGAGGGGGCGCGACGGCTGGGCGAGCCGCTGGCCGCCTACCTCCGCCGCCTGATGGACGCCGGCCTGCGCACCCTCCCGGGAACGGCCGCCGAGGTCCTCGACGACGAGGTGCGCGCCGTGCTGTGCCCCGACAAGGTCGACACGCAGGAGTGGCTGGACGCCCACCGCACCGCGCACGGCGTGGGGCTGCGGTCCAACGTCACCTTGATGTTCGGGTCGGTGGAGCACCCGGTGTCGTGGGCCCGCCACCTCGTCCGCACGCGCGACCTCCAGAAGGAGACGGGCGGGTTCACCGAGTTCGTCCCGCTGCCGTACGTGCACATGGCCGCCCCCCTGCACCTGGAGGGCCGCAGCCGGCCGGGACCGACCTTCCGGGAGGCCCTCCTGGTGCACGCCGTGGGGCGCATCGCCTACCACCCGGTCATCCCCAACATCCAGGTCTCGTGGGTGAAGATGGGGGTGGAGGGGTCGCGCCAGGCCCTGCGGGCCGGGGTCAACGACCTGGGCGGCACCCTGATGGACGAGAACATCTCCCGGGCGGCGGGCGCCAGCCACGGCCAGGCGATGGACGAGGCCGGGTTCCGGGCGATCGTCGAGCCCCTGGGCCGGCCGCTCGAGCAGCGGACCACCCTCTACGGGCGGGTCGCCGCCCGGGCCTGAGCGGCGCTCCGGGCCCGGCCGTCAGGGCCGGGGCCGCATCTGCCGAGTAGAACCCTTGCCGCCATGAGCGATCGCCTCCCCCGCTACCGCACCCGGGACCCCGAGCTCGACCAGCGCATCACCGCGCTGCTCGACGAGGTCGGCGCGGCCGCCAACCGCGACCAGCTGTTCGAGATCCTGGCGACCGGCCTGGGGCTGGCCACCGACGACGTCGACCGCCTGGACGTCAAGATCGCCAACGCCGCCCTGAAGGAGCTGCGGGGGGCGTTCCGGGTCTTCGCCCCCTACCGGCACATCCGCAAGATCACCATGTTCGGCTCGGCCCGGACCCTGCCCGACGACCCCGCCTACGCCCAGGCGCGCCGGACGGCGTGGCTCATCGCCGACGCCGGCTGGATGGTCGTGACCGGCGCCGGCCCGGGGATCATGGCCGCCGGCCTGGAGGGCGCGGGGCGGGACCGGTCGTTCGGGATCAACATCCGCCTCCCGTTCGAGCAGGGGGCGAACGAGTTCATCGCCGGCGATCCCAAGCTCGTCACCATGAAGTACTTCTTCACCCGCAAGGTGATGCTCCTGAAGGAATCGGACGCGTTCGTGGTCCTGCCCGGCGGCTACGGCACCCTCGACGAGGCGCTCGAGCTGCTCACCCTGTCGCAGACGGGCAAGGCCGACCCGGCACCCATCGTGCTGCTGGACACCCCCGGCGGCAGCTACTGGGCCGCCTTCGAGCGCTTCATGGACGAGGAGGTGCTCGCCCGGGGCCTCGTCTCGCCCGAGGACCGTGTCCTCTACCGCATCACCGACGACGCCGGCGAGGCAGCCGAGGAGATCCTCGGCTTCTACCGCAACTACCACTCACGCCGCCTGGTCGGGCACCGCCTGGTCATCCGCCTGCACGCCGCCCCCACGGCGACCGAGCTGGCCGAGCTGAGCGAGGAGTTCGCCGACATCTGCGTGGACGGGGGCATCGAGGCCACCCCGCCGCTCGGCCCCGAGGTGGCCGACGACGACCACATCGACCTCCCGCGCGTCACCCTGCGCTTCGACCGGATCAGCCTCGGTCGCCTGCGGTCCCTGATCGACCGCCTAAACCGTCTCTCAAGCGCCCCGCCCGCTCCGTCGATCAACCGGGCGTGACCTCGCCTGTCGAACCGGGCTCGCCGCCGGCCGGCGGCGCGTCCACGGCGGTGCGCTACCGCCTGTCGGCCGGGTCCGGCCGCTTCCGGTGGACGTGCGAGGGCCGCGAGGTTGCCACCGCCTGGTGGCGGGACCACTGCTGGGACCTCCAGGACAGCGCCCGGGGCGCCGTGGTCCTCAGCCTGGTCGGCGGGTCCTACCTCGGCCACACCCGGGTCGCCCTGGTGGACCACCCCGGGCGGCGGACGTTCACCTTCGCCCCGGCAGACCCGGTCTCGCGGGCGCACATCGGCACGCTGGCCGACAGCGACGGCAGGCCCGTCGCCCTCGTGCGGGCCGACGGCCCGACCGGCCTGCACGTCATCGACCCCGCGGGCGGGATGCTGGCGCTCACCAGCCGCCGCCGGGGCCCGGCCTCGGGCTGCGACGTGCTCGTCCTCCCCGCCGGCGCCACCGTGGGGACCACGCTCCTCCTCGGCCTGACGCTCGCCCTCGAGCTGCTCCGGACCGGCGGCCTGCGCTCGGCCGCTTAGCGCCGGGGGGAGGGTGCCCGGCGGGGAGCCGCCCGATCCCCGGGTCAGCCCCGATCGCCCTCCGACAGGACGGCCACCGCCTTCTCCACCGCCCGGCGCGCCCGGGTGAGCCGGCGCTCCTCGGCCGCCGCCGTGGGCGAGGCGGTGCCTTCGTCGACGGCGGCCCGCAGGCGCTCGAGGGCCAGGTCGGCCAGCTCCTCGGCGATGCCCGACAGGCGGTCTCGCAGGTCCTCGACGGCGGCGTCCATGGCCGTCCAGTGTCGCACCGGGCGGTAGCCTCCGACCGATGCCGTCCGACGACCTGGCGCTGGCCGGCTACGTGGGGGGCGAGCGGGAGCGCATCCTGGCCACCCTGTTCGACTGGCTGCGCATCCCGTCCATCTCGGCCCACCCGGAGCGGGCCGGCGACGTGCGCCGCTCGGCCGAGTTCACCGCCGCCCTGCTGCGGGAGGCCGGACTACAGAACGTGGAGCTGCTGGAGACGGCCGGCGCCCCGTCCGTCTACGGGGACTGGCTGCACGCCGGACCGGGCGCCCCCACCTACCTGGTGTACGGCCATCACGACGTCCAGCCCGTCGAGCCGCTGGACGCCTGGCACTCGCCGCCGTTCGAGCCCGTGGTGGTGGACGGCGAGTGCCGCGCCCGGGGGTCGGTCGACGACAAGGGCCAGGTCCTCTACCAGGTCGAGGCGGTCCGGGGCCTGCTCCGCCGGGACGGCCGCCTGCCCGTCAACGTGAAGTTCCTGGTCGAGGGCGAGGAGGAGGTCGGCAGCCCCCACTTCGAGGCGCTGCTCACCGCCCAGTACGACCGCCTCGCCTGCGACGCCGTCGTCGTGTCCGACACCACCATGTGGGCCCCCGACGTGCCGTCGATGTGCATGGGGATGCGCGGGCTGGTGGCGTTCGACGTCACCGTGCGCACCGGCACCATCGACCTCCACTCGGGCGTGTTCGGCGGCTCGGTCCCCAACCCCGCCCACCTGCTGGCCCGCATCGTGGCCGCCCTGCACGACGACGACGGCCGGGTCGCCGTGCCCGGCTTCTACGACGACGTGCGCCCCCTGACCGGGGCGGAGGAGGCGTCGCTCGCCCTCCTGCCCTTCGACGCCGAGGACTGGAAGGCGAAGGCCGGCGTGCGGGCGCTGGACGGGGAGGCGGGTCGGTCGACGCTGGAGCGGGTGTGGACGAGGCCGACTTGCGACGTCGTCGGCATCACCTGCGGGTACGGCGGAGACGGGATCAAGACGATCGTCCCCGCCCGGGGCAACGTCAAGGTCACCTTCCGCCTGGTGGCCGACCAGGACCCCGCCGAGGTGGGCCGGGCCTTCACCGACTGGCTGCTGGCCCGGGTCCCCGACGGCGTGGAGGTCACCGTGGTCCCCCAGGGTGCGGTCGCCCCCGCCCTCACGCCGGCCGGCCACCCGGCCGTGGGCGCCCTGTCCCGGGCCATCGAGCGGGTGTGGGGCAAGCCTCCGCTGCTGACCCGGGAGGGCGGCAGCGGGCCCGAGGAGGCGCTGGGCCGGGTCCTCGACGTGCCCGTGCTCTACCTCGGGGTCGGCCTGCCCGACGACCGCTTCCACGCCCCCAACGAGCGCCTCGTCCTGGACCAGTTCTGGAAGGGGCTCCTGGCCGCCGGCGAGCTGTGGCGGGAGCTGGGCGCCCTCACCCCTGCCTGTGGCTGACGCGCCCGTACCCGCCGCCCCCGACGACGCCCACGAGTGGGTGAGCTTCGAGGACGCCGAGGAGGACCGCACCTGGGTCTTCGACGCCACCTTCCTCCTCAGCTCGTGGACGTGCATCTTCGGGCGCGGGTGCCAGGGCGTCCTGACCGGGCCCGCCGAGGAGCTCGTCCAGGGGTGCTGCAGCTACGGCGCCCACTTCACCGGCCCCGACGACGTCGCCCGGGTGCAGGCGGCGGCGGCCACGTTGACCGCCGACCAGTGGCAGTTCCGGGCCCAGGGCCGGCGGCGCGGGGTCGTCAAGGTGAACCCGGCGGGTGAGACGGTGACCCGGATGGTCGACGGCGCCTGCGTGTTCCTCAACCGCAGGAGCTTCGCCCGCGGCCCCGGCTGCGCCCTGCACGTGGCCGCCGTGGACCGGGGCGAGCGGCCCCTCGACCTCAAGCCCGACGTGTGCTGGCAGCTGCCGCTGCGCCGGGAGGACTCGGTGGCCGACGACGGCCACGTCACCTCCACCGTGCGGCAGTGGGACCGGCGCAACTGGGGCGCCGGCGGCCTGGAGTTCCACTGGTGGTGCACGGAGGCGCCCGAGGCGTTCACCGGCGCCCGCCCCGTCTACCGCGAGATGGCGGGCGAGCTGGCCGAGCTGGTGGGCCACGACGCGTACGCCCGCCTGGCCGCCTACCTCGAGGCCCGGCTGTCCGGGCCGGGGACGCCCCTCCCCCACCCCACGGTGCGCCGCCGGGTCAGTTGAGCCGCATGGGCCGCAGGTTGGCCCACAGGGCCGGCGCGGTGGTGTCCCAGTCGTAGATGCTGCCGCCGATCCCGCCCACGGCGGTGACGCCCCGCTTGTACTGCTCGATCTCCGCCGCCGACGTGGAATGGCCGATCCCGCCGATGGGGTGGACCGGGGCGTTGGGCTGGCCCAGGTTGTTGCGCAGCCGTTCGACGTTCTCCTTGGTGTACCGGTAGGCGTCCCGGTAGCCGGAGGCGTTGGTGCGGTTGGTCCAGTACCCCATCGTCATCCACACGTCGTAGAAGGGGGCGATCTCCCGGTAGGGGAAGGCGGGCCAGAAGTTCTGGTTGACGACCTCCAGCACGACCGGCGGGAGCACGATGCCCCCGATGAAGCGCCCCGGGAGGGCCTTGCGCAGGGCCGCGCTGAGCTCGACGAGCCGGTCGTTGCGGTCGTTGACGTCGGCCACGTTGCGCGCCTCGATGTCGACGGCGAGGCCGTCGAGGTTGCGCAGGGCGGCGATCGCCTTGAGGCGCCGCAGGTCGGCGCCGACGTCCACCAGGGTCGGCAAGTACCACGCCACCACCTGGAGGCCCTGCTTCTTGGCCCGGTCGATGTGGGCCTGGAGGAGCTCGGGCTCGAGCACGTCGGTCGGCGAGTCGTGCTTGGAGGCCTGGATGAACAGGGTCTGCACGCCGGCGTCCGCCATGCGGTCGGCGTCGCCCGGGGTGACGGCGGGGGGGCCGTTGCGGGAGAAGGTGGTGCTCCAGTCGTAGACGTCCACCCACGTGCCCAGCCCGAGGTAGGGGCCGATGCCCGCCGGCCGGGGCGTCGACGCCGGGGCCGGCGCCGCCGTCGGCGGCGGGAGGGTCGGGACGGTGACCTCGAGAGGCGGCACCGTCACGGGGACCCCGGGGACCGACACGCCGGGGACGCTGAGAGGGGCGGCGCTGGTGGCCGGCGTCGCCGCCGGGGCGGGCGAGGCGGGCAGGGTGAGCGGCGGAAGGGTCGCCCCCGCCGTGATGACGGGCGCGGGCATGGCGACCTCGGCCGCCCGGGCCACCGCGGTGACCAACGGCGACGGCGTGTCGTGGGTCGCCACGGCCATCACCGACGCGAGGAAGAGGGCCGCCACCGCCAGGCAGAGCCGACGTGCCCCGTTCCCCGGCCCCCCGGCCCCGGGCACCCGTTGGTCCCTCAGCGGTCGTCCGCCACGTCGACGGCGCTGTCGTCCTCGGTCGCCAGGCACCACGAGGCATGGTCGTCCTCGGGGTCGGCACCACACTCGGCGCACGGCTCGGGGACCAGCTCGGTGGTGCGCAGCTTGAAGGCGCGGGCCTCTTCGAACCGCCGGTGACGTCCCTTTTTCACGAGGCAGCTCCCCCGATCCGTGAAGCCTGTTGCCAGACCATGCTAGCAAGCGGCCGCGTCGGACCCGGACCAGCCCGGTAGGGTTCCGGTCATGGCCGAGGAGTTCGACGTCCAGGCGATGATCGAGCGCTTCCGGGACCGGGCCAAGGCCGTTCGCAGCCGCGGGATACCCCCCGTGGAGGGCCCCGAGCGCCGCCGGTTCATCGAGCAGTCCAAGATCGACTACCTCGACTACGCCATGCTGGGCGACGCCGAGGGCTCCCTGGAGGACGGCGTCCTCACCTTGCGCGTCGACCTGCGCCGCAAGGACTGACCCCTTCTTCTACGAAGAACGGCCGGCCCGGGGCTCGAGCACGAGCTTGCCGCGCTCGAACGCCAGGGTGGCCTCGCCGTCCACCAGCCGGCGGATCGGCTCCCCCACCAGGGAGTGCCGCCACCCGGTGGCCAGGCGGGCGCCCCCGTCGCCCCGGAGGAAGGCCTGCACGTCGGCCCGGGTGGCGAGCAGTGCGGGGTCCACCTCCAGGTCGGCGGCCAGCTGGACCACCCAGGCGGACACGAGGGCCACGGCGGGCCGGAGAGACCGGTCGAGGTCGTCGGCGGGCGGGCGCTCCACCGACGCCGGGTCGAGGGACCGGCCCCGGCGCACGGCGGCCAGGATCTCCTCGCCGGTCGGCCCCTTGGCGTGACGGCCGTCGAGCCCCCGCACCCCGGCCAGCTCGGCGAGGGTGGAGGGGGGCCGCTGGGCGATGGCGGCCAGCGCCAGGTCGGGCAGCACGAAGCGGGGCGGGAGGTCGAGGCTCATCGCCCTCCGCTCGCGCCACGCCGCCACCTCCTGGGCGACGCCCACCGACTTGCCGCGAAGGGACCGGGCGTCGCGCTGCTTCCACCACGCCCGCTCGGGCTCGGACGGGCCGCGGGCCTGGGTGCGGGCCAGCTCGCACTCCTCCTCGGCCCACACCAGCCGGCCCCGGGCGGCCAGGCGCCCTGCGATCTCACGGTGCATCTCGAGGAGGTGCTCCACGTCGGCCGCCGCGTACACCCGCTGGTCCTCGCCGAGGGGGCGGCGGGTCCAGTCGGCCAGGCGGTCGCCCTTGAGCAGGCGGACACCGAGGACGCGCTCGACCAGCGACTGGAGAGAGGGTGACGACATCCCGAGGAACCCGGCGGCCAGCTGGGTGTCGAACAGGCGGCGGGGGACGGTGCCACAGGCGGCCCGCAGGATCTCCAGGTCCTGGTCGGCGGCGTGGAGCACGGCCAGGCCGGGCCCGTCGAGGACCCGGGCGAGCGGCATCACGTCCACCGCCAACGGGTCGATCAGGGCGATGCCGCCCGCCCAGGCGATCTGGAGGAGGTCGAGGTGGGGGTAGTAGGTGCGTTCGCGGTGGAACTCGGTGTCCAGCGCGTAGGCCTCGGCCGAGGCCAGCTCCGAGACCACCTCCTCCAGGGCGTCGGCCCGGTCCACCCAGCGCGGGGGCTCCAGCGGTCAGTCCCCCACGAACGAGGCGTCGTCGACCGCCACCCGGCCGATGGCCGAGCGGGCACGGGCGGCGCTCAGGGGCACGAACTCGGCGGTCGCCTCCACGCACGGCCGGCCGGCGGGGTCCGCCACGGTGGCCGACAGGGCCAGGCTGCCGTCGCCGTTGCGCCCGGCCAGCCGTGCCTCCACCCGGTACGGGCGGCCGATCCTGACCGGTCGCCGGAACCGGGCGCTGGTGGACCGGGTGACGGCGAAGCGGCCGGCCAGGGCGATGGCGGCCCAGGCCATCGCCTCGTCGAGCACGGCCAGGGTGACGCCGCCGTGGACGTACCTGGGCGTTCCCGAGAAGCGGTCGTCGAGCGTGAGGTCGGCGATCACCGTCCCGGCCTCGTCGTCGGCGAAGAACGCCAGCCGCAGCCCGGACCGGTTCGCCGGGTCGCACACGAAGCAGCGCGACTCGAACCCCCACGTGCGGTTGTCGAGGCGGCGCAGCGTCACGTCGCCGAACCGTAGCGGGGGACGACCGCCGCCTCCGGCCCCGGGCGCAGCTCGAGGTACACGGCCTTGGCCGCCCCCACCAGGGGAACGGCGAGCAGGGCCCCCACGACCCCGCCGGCGGACACCCCGACCAGGGCCGCCGTCATGGTGGCGGGAGGCGAGAGCTTGACCGCCTGCCCGACCAGCAGGGGGCTGAGCACGTTGTTCTCGAGCTGCAGGTACACGACGAAGAAGGCGGCGCACGCCAGTCCCGTCCCCAGCCCCTGGGTGAACCCGAGGAGCACGAAGGGGATGCCGCCGGCGGCGCCGCCGATCTGCGGCACCAGGTTCCACACCGTCACCCAGGCGGCGGCCAGGGGGGTGAGGGGCACGCCCAGCAGCAGGCCGGCGACGAGCACGGACACGCCGGCGACCCCGGCCACGAGCAGCGACCCGGCCACGTACTTCCCGACGACGGCGTACGCCAGCGACGCCGCCCGCTCCGCCCGGGGGCGGACGTCGGCCGGGAGGAGCCGGCGGGCACCCCGGAGGAGGCGATCGCCGTCGACGAGGAGGGTCACGGCGAACAGGGCGGTCACCATGCCGGCGAGCAGCATGTCGGCCGCCGACCGGGCCGCGTCCTCCAGGGGGGACGTGTCCCCGGCCAGGCGATCCGGGAGGTCCCGGATGGCCTGCTCGACGCGTTCGGGTACGCCGGCCTCGGCCAGGTCGTCGCCCACCACCGGCAGCTCGGCCAGCTCGGCGACCACCGAGGGCAGCTCGTCGCCCAGGTCACGCGCCTGGCGCACGGCGGGCGGCACGAGCAACAGGCCGAGGAGGACGACCACCGACGCGGCGACGGCCAGCACCGCCGCCACCGCCGGCGCCCGGCCGATGCGGAGCCGCCGGCGGACGTTCTCGACGAGCGGGTTCAGGCCGAGCGACAGGATGGCGGCCACCCCCAGGGCGGCCATGGTGCGCGGCGCCGAGCCGATCAGCGCGGTGGCGGCCACCAGGACCACGAAGCCGCCGAGGACGACCGCCACCGACCGCCAGTCCAGCTCCACCACCCGCACCCCTCCCACC
>Ga0247717_1000387_pt1 | contig 13427 bp, 14 predicted proteins | sample 24E_NmetaG_FD_189047 | JGI IMG/M metagenome (GOLD analysis project Ga0247717, IMG submission 189047) | Soil microbial communities from hillslope of Landscape Evolution Observatory, University of Arizona, Oracle, AZ, United States - 2-4-E_N | ecosystem: Engineered > Artificial ecosystem >... | reverse complement strand
GACCGCCATGACCGGCCGGTGCCTCACCGTTGACGATGGCCGTGATCCGGTCCCGGATGTCGTCGCTGGCGGCGGCGACCATGGCGTCGATCACGTCCTCGACGTCGACGCCCTGGCCGGTGGCGACCTCGGCGATGGTCGAGCCGTCCCGCAGCTCGGCCCGCAGGTCGGCAACGGACATGCCGAGCGCCTCGGCGGCCGCCTCGAGGTGGCCGCCGTGCCCCCGGGCGGGTCGCTCCGCCGCTTCGGTGCTGGACGTGGTCTCCTGGGCCCCCGACGTACCGGGAGCCCCCAGCAGCGCGCCGCCGACGCCCCCGCCCGCGAGGGCGAGGGAGAACGCCGCCGCGCCGATGAGCTTCCTTGTGCCGATGAGCTTTCTCGTGGTGGTCATGCCGTCACCATCGACTCCGAACCTGAGCGGCGGCTGAGAGCGAGCTAGGAGCTCAACGGCAGGGTGACCCGCACGGTGGTGCCGGCTCCCGGTGCGGTGTCGATCTCGACCCGTCCGCCGTGGGCCCGGACGGTGGCATCGACGATCGCCAGACCGAGACCGCTGCCTCCGCGGTCACGAGATCGACCCGGATCGGCGCGGTAGAAGCGTTCGAAGACGCGCTCGGCGATCTCGGGCGCCATGCCGGGACCCCGATCGACGACCTCGATCTCGGCGCAGTCGTCCCGGCGCACCGCCCGCACCGACACCGGGGTGCCCGGTTCGGTGTGAACCATCGCATTGGTGACGAGGTTGCCCAGCACCTGGCGGAGCCGGGCCTCGTCGCCGCGGACCACCACGACGTCGTCGGCTTCGAGCTGCACCGGCCGGTCGGGGTCGACGGCGCGGGCGTCGCGCACGGCGTCGCGGGCGAGGGCGGCGAGATCGACATCCTCCTCGGCGTGGGGCCGGCCCTGGTCGAGCCGGGCGAGGTGCAGGAGGTCGTCGACGAGCTCGCCCATGCGGACGGCTTCGTGCTCGGTCCGTCGCATCGCCTCGTCGAGCTCGCCGGGGTCGTCGAGTCCACCGTTGCGATACAGCTCGGCGTAGCCCCGGATCGTCGTGATGGGCGTTCTCAGCTCGTGGGAGGCGTCGGCGACGAACCGCTTGAGGCGGTCTTGTGAGGACTCGATCCGCCCGAGCATGGTGTTGAGGGCAACGCCGAGGTCGCCGGCCTCGGTGCCCGGGGCCACCTCGGGGACCCGCCGGCTCAGGTCACCGCCGGCGATGGCCGTCGCCGTCTCCGTCATCTGCTTGATGGGTCGCACGCCGAGCCTGGTCACCCAGAACGTGACCAGACCGAGCACGGCGAGCACGGCCAGCGTGGCTGCCACCGCCGCCGCCACCAGACGATCGACGGCGGCGTCGACGTCGTCGAGCGGGAGGGCATACACGAGCAGGAAGGCCCGATCGTCGCGAGCCAGGACCCGGTAGCCGTCGACCGTGAAGGGGGCGCCCGACTCGACGCCGGCCCGCGCCCGGTCGATCGTGATCCCGGGGGGTGGCCGCGACTCCTCGCCCCGCAGGGTGGGCTCGGCCAGCACGACCAGCTCACCGGTCACCCGGTCGAAGCCCCCGACATACACCGAGCTGAGGCGTTCGCGCGGGCCGCCGCGGGGGCCGGGCGGCACCCGCACCTCAGCCCGCTCCAGCTGGCTGTCGATCTGGTCGACGAGATGGCGCTCGGTCGTCCGAGTGATGAACAGCGCGGCAGCCGACAGCACCACGGCGATCGCGGCCATGCCCGTCAGCAGGCGGGCCCGCAGGGTCATCTACTGCTCGCGCAGCACGTAGCCGACGCCCCGGATGGTGTGGATCAGCTTGGGCTCGGTCGTGTCGACCTTCCTCCGGAGGTAGCCGATGTAGGTCTCGACCACCCCGCCCTCGCCCCCGAAGTCGTACTGCCACACGTGGTCGAGGATCTGGGCCTTCGACAGCACCCGGCCGGCGTTGGCGAGGAGGAAGCGGAGCAGGTTGTACTCGGTGGGTGACAGGGCGGCCTCGACACCGGCCCGGGTGACGCGGTGGGCGTCGTCGTCGAGCACGAGATCGGCGCACGACAGGACCGACCCGCCGCGATCGAGGCCCGCCCGGCGCAGCACGGCACCGATCCTCGCCACGAGCTCGTCGAGGCTGAACGGCTTCACCAGGTAGTCGTCGCCGCCGAGGGTGAGGCCTCGCACCTTGTCTTCGGTGCCATCACGGGCGGTGAGGAACAGCACGGGGATCGTGCTGCCTTCGCGGCGCAGGCGGTTGCACACCTCGAAGCCGTCGAGGTCGGGGAGCATGACGTCGAGCACGATCAGGTCGGGCCGGATCTCCGCGGCGAGCGCCAGGGCCTCCCGGCCGGTGGCCGCAGGGTGGACCTCGAAGCCCTCGTGACGCAGGGCGGCTCGGAGCATCGAGCGCAGGTTCTCCTCGTCATCGACGAGGAGGAGGGTCTCACCAGCCACGTTCACAGGTTCGCACCGTTTCCTGAGAGCTGGCTGAGAACTGCCCGGGAGGTGGGCGCTCTCCTAGGGTCCCGACCGTGCACGCCGATCCTCTCCCCGAGCTTGGCTTCTACGGTCTGCCCGGGCACACCGACACGCCGGCCGACCTCCTCACCGAGTGCCGCGACGCCGAGCGCATCGGCCTCGGCGCCTGCTTCATCTCCGAGCGCTTCAACGTCAAGGAGGCGAGCGCGCTCACCGGCGCCGCCTGCGCCGTCACCGGCACCATCGGCGTCGCCACCAGCGTCACGAACCACAACACGCGACATCCGCTGGTCACGGCGGCATGGGCCACCACGCTCCACCGCCTGTCGGGCGGGCGCTTCTCGCTGGGGCTCGGGCGGGGGTTCGACCCGCTGTTCTCGGCGATCGGGCTCAAGCCGATCACGATGGCCCAGATCGAAGACCACGTCGGCCTGCTCCGGCGACTCTGGAAGGGCGAGACGATCCTCGGCCACGACGGGCCGGCCGGGACCTATCCCTTCCTCCGGCTCGACGAGCGCTTCGACGAGGACATCCCGGTCATGCTGGCCGCCCTCGGCCCCAAGACCATGACCTGGGGCGGCCGCGTGTTCGACGGCGTGATGCTGCACACGTTCTTCTCCGACCAGGCGCTGCGCGAGTGCGTCGACCGGATCCGCGGCGGCGCCGAGGCCGCCGGCCGCGACCCGTCGTCGGTGCGGGTGTGGGCGGTGCTCGCGGTGCTCGACGAGGACGTGTTCCGGTCCGAGCGCGGCTCGGGCCTGGCCGAGCCGGCGCGCCTCAAGATGCTCGTCGGACGCATGGGCACCTACCTCCAGGCGTACGGCGACGCGCTCGTCGCCGTGAACGGGTGGGATCCGAAGGTCCTCGCCGACTTCCGCGCTGCTCCTCAGGTGCAGGAGGTGCGAGGCTCGATCGACGCCGTCGCCACCATGGCGCAGCTGGAGGCGATCGCCGAGCTCATCCCCGAGGAGTGGTTGGCGGCCTCGGCGGTCGGCTCGTCCGCGCACATCGCGTCCCGCATCGAGGACCAGCTCGCCGCCGGCGCCGATGGTGTCATCCTGCACGCCTCCACGCCGTCCCAGCTGGCGGCCGCCGTCGACGCCTACCGAACGATCCGACCCGCCGACCGCTACGCCGGTCGCTCGACCAACCCAGGACGATGATGACCACGCCTCCCCTCGTCGCCGATCCCGACCTCGTCACCGCCGAGTGGCTCACCGATGTGCTCCGGCACGGCGGCGCCATCGACGGCGGTTCGGCGGTGGTCGCCTTCGACGCCACCGCCATCGGCACCGGTCAGGTCGGCGCCAACATGCGCTACCAGCTCACCTATGAAGGCGAGCCGGGCCCGGCGACCATCGTCTGCAAGTTCTCGTCGCGCGATCCGCAGAGTGCGGCGACCGGCGTGTCGACCCTCACCTACGAGACCGAGGTCGCGTTCTACCGAGACCTCGCCCACACCGTCGACATCAGCCGGCCCCACTGCTACCTGGCCGCGATCGAGCACGGCACCGCCAACGTCGTCCTGGTGATGGAGGACCTCGCTCCGGCCGAGCAGGGCGACCAGATCGCGGGGTGCACGGTGGAGATCGCGACCCGCGCCGTCGACGAGGCCGCCAAGCTGCACGGCCCCCGCTGGGGCGACCCATCGTTGAAGGACCTGGCGTGGCTCGACCGCACGGCGACGTCGGGCGGCATGGTCGGCATGCTCGGCGTGATCTGGGACGCGTTCGTCGACCGGTACCGGGCGACCCTCGACGACGTCACCCTCGAAGCGGGCGCCGAGGTGATCGCGCTCGCACCGGTCCTCGCCACGTACGAGCCGGTGGCGCTCACCCCGGTGCACTACGACTACCGGCTCGACAACATGCTCTTCGCGCCGGAGGGCTCGGACGGCCGGCCGATCACGGTGGTCGACTGGCAGACCGTGCAGCTCGGGCTGGGGCCGAGCGACGTCGCCTACTTCCTCGGCAACGCCTTCGACCCCGACGTGCGCCGCAGCTGCGAGGAGCGGCTCGTCGCCCGGTACCACGAGGCGCTGACCGGCTACGGCGTCACGGGCTACTCGGTCGAGCAGTGCTGGGACGACTACCGGCGGTCGAGCTACGCCAGCCTGCTCATGGCCGTCTTCGCCTCGATGATGGTCGGCCGCACCGACCGCGGCGACGCGATGTTCATGGCGATGGCGAACCGCTCGGCCCAGATGGCCACCGACCTCGGCGCCGCCGCCCTCATCCGCGGCTGAGCCGCACAAGATCTCGGAGCACTCAGACCGGCTGTACCGGCTGTGATGCGCCGAGATTTCGTCTCGTCACTCGACGATCACGGCGAGGGAGTGCCAGCCGGTGGCGCCGTCGGGGAACGGTGCCGCCCGATCGCCGGTCTGCGTCGCGCCGGTGCCGTCGGTCGCCCGCACCGTGAGCTGGTGGCGGCCGGGAGAAGCGTCCTCCCACCGGAACTGCCACTGCCGCCACGTGGTGTCGGCCACCGCGGTGGCCAGCTCGCACGGCTGCCACGCGCCGTCGTCGATCTGCAGCTCGACGCGCTCGATGCCGTGCGGCGGCGCCCACGCCACTCCGGCCACCGGCACGGTGCCGGCCGCGACGCGCTGAAGCCCCCGCGGCGTGTCGATGCGCGAGGCCGTCTTGATCGGCGCCTCGGCGGCCCACCCCCGCCGGATCCAGTACGGGTCGAAGTCGGCGAAGCTCGTGAGCTCGATCTCCTGCAACCACTTGGTGGCCGACACGTAGCCGTACAACCCGGCCACGACGAGCCGCGCCGGGAAGCCGTGCCGGATCGGGAGCGGCTCGCCGTTCATCCCCACCGCCACCAGCGCCGGCCGCCCATCGCGGAGCGCCGCCAGCGGGAGCCCGACGGTGAAGCCGTCCACCGCCCGTCCGACGACCTGGTCGACGGCGGGATCGATGCCGGCCTCCTCGAGCAGCGGGAGCAGCGGCGTCCCCAACCACCGGGCGGTGCCGACCAGCCGGCCGCCGACCTCGTTCGACACGCACGCGAGCGTGATGTCCTCCTCCACCATCGGGCGGCGGAGCAGGTCGTCGTAGGACAGCATGAGCTGGCGATCCACTCGCCCGGCGACCCGCAGCGTCCAACCGTCGGTGGGAACCTGGGGGACGATCAGGTTCACGTCGATGCGGTAGAAGTCGCCGTTGGGCGTCACGAACGGCGACAGCCCGTCGATCCCGAGGTCGGCGCCGGCCGGGATCGCCGGCGCCGGCCGAGCCGGCCGCGGCAGGACGACGGCGAGGCGCGACGCGGCGGCACTGACGCGAGCCTGCAAGAACCGTCCGATCGACGCCCCGATCACGGCCACGCCGATCGCCGCTCCGGCGACCTGCAGGAACCGCCGGCGATCCTCCGAGGGTGCCTCGGCCAACCAGGGCCGAACCAACAGCACCAGCGCCCCCGCTCCCGCCGCCGCTCCCGCGATCGGCGCCACCACCTCGGCGACACCAGCCCCAGCGACTCGCGCCGCCGCGTACACGCCGACGGCGCCGAAGAGACCGATCCCGGCGACGCCGATCCACGCCCGGCGAACGGCGGCCATGCCCAAGCCGGCCGCCGCCAGCGAGATCACGGCGTAGATCCCGACGAGAAGGGCGACCTTGTCGGCGGTGCCGAACGTGTCGATGGCGAAGTCCTTCACGGCGCGGGGCACGTGCTCGATCACGAGGTCGCCGACGGCGATGACCGGCGCCCGCCGGGTGCGGCCGACGCCGGCGACGAGCTCGCCGACGGCGAGCGCGACCCCACCGGCGACCAGCCCGGCGATCGCACCACGTGAGGTCGAGGCTCGCTCCATCAGGGGTTCCTACGAGGCCGGCGCCGGTCGCGGATTGCCGTCATCCGCGACGGCGGGCAGCACCGAACGCTGCCTGTCCCCACCCCCCAGACGGAAGGTTCTTCCCTCGATGTCCAAGTCCCTGAAAGCACTCGTTGCCCTGGTGGCGATCGCGACCCTCGCCGCCGCGTGCGGTGGCGACGACGATGACACCGCCACCGCCCCGGCCGCCAGCCCCGCCGAGACCACGATGGCCGGCGCGAGCGGCCCCGAGGGGCCGGCCTGCTCCGCGGTTCCCGCCGACGGCGAGGGCAGCTTCGACGGCATGGCCGACGACCCGGTGGCCACCGCCGCCTCGAACAACCCTGCGCTCACCACGCTGGTGGCGGCAGTGAGCCAGGCCGGCCTCGTCGACACGTTGAACTCGGGCGGCCCCTGGACGGTGTTCGCGCCGACCGACGCAGCGTTCGCCGCCATCCCCGCCGACACGATGGACGCGGTGATGGCCGACGACGAGATGCTCACCGGCATCCTCACCTACCACGTGGTCGCCGAGCGCATCGAGCCCGACGAGCTCGGCGGAACGTACGAGACGGTGAACGGTGCCGAGCTCACGGTGTCCGGCGCCGCTCCCGGCTTCGCGGTCGGCGATGCCTCGGTGGTGTGCAGTGGCATCCAGACCGACAACGCCACCGTGTACCTGATCGACGCCGTGCTGCTGCCTCCGAGCGACAGCTGAACCACACGTCACCGCGAGGAACGAGGGGAGGGCGCCGGCCCTCCCCTCGGCGCGCCCGCCCCTAGGGTTCGCATCCATGGGCGACCTGATCGAGCGCGTCGAGGCGGTCGGCCGCGACGCATCGTCCCGGGCCGGCGAGATCGAGCGTCTGCGCCGGCTGCCCGACGACCTCGCGGGCGCGCTGAGGGATACGGGCATGTTCCGCGCCTGGGTTCCGGCTCGCTACGGCGGCGACGAGTCCGACGCGATGACGGTGCTCGACGCCATCGAGGCGCTGTCCTTCCACGACGGCGCCACCGGGTGGTGCGGGATGATCGCGGCGACCACGTCGCTCACGGCCGCCTTCCTCCCGCCCGAGCACGCCCAGCGGATCTTCGGCGACCCGGACGCGGTGACGGGCGGCTTCGCACTGCCGGCGGGCCGGGCCACCCCGGTCGACGGGGGCCTCCTCGTGAACGGCCGCTGGCAGTGGGGATCGGGCACCCACCACTGCACCTGGATCGGTGGCGGCTGCCTGGTGGAGGGGGCGGGCGCGCCGTTCGTGTTCTTCGAGCGCGACCAGGTCGAGCTGCTCGACACCTGGCACGTGGCGGGCCTGAAGGGGACGGGCAGCACCGACTACGAGGTGCACGACGCGTTCGTGCCCGAGGGCCGGTGGGTGCACGTGCTGAACGGGGAGCCGGTGGTCGACGGGGCGCTCTACCGGATGCCGTTCATGGGCCTGCTGGCGTTGGGCGTGTGCTCGGTCGCGCTCGGCCTCGCGCGACGCGCCCAGCACGAGCTCGTGGCGCTGGCCGGCGAGAAGACGCCGTCGGGAAGCGCCAAGTCGCTGGCCGAGCGCCAGGCGGTCCAGGCTTCCGTCGCCAAGGCCGAGGCCGCCTGGCGGTCGGCCCGCTCGCTGGTGCGGGAGGTCGTCGAGGAGGCGAGCGCCCACGAGCCCAGTGGTGAGCCGGGGCTCACCGGCGAGCTGCGGCGACGGGTGCGGTTGGCCGCCACCAACGCGACCTGGCGGTCGGCGGCGGCGGTCGACCGGATGTACCACGCCGGGGGCGGCTCCTCGATCCACGAGACCCACGCCCTCCAGCGGGTGTTCCGCGACGTCCACGTCGCGACCCAGCACGCGATGGTCGCCGAGCGGACCTACGAGCCGCTCGGCCGCATGGCCCTCGGCCTGCCCACCGACGTCCGCCAGCTCTGAAGACCTCCGCGTTCTGGGACCGATCGGGTACGCGACGCCGGCCCGATCGGGCCCAGAACGGAGAAGGGGTGCGAGCAAAGCACCGCGGACGCGAGCCGCGCGGCTGTCATGATGGCCACGGCGAGAACGCGGAGACGCAGGAAGGGTCGTCATGCCTGGCAAGGTGCCCCAGAAGCCCAACCAGAAGAAGCAAGGCAAGTCGCTCAAGGAGAAGCGAGCGGCGAAGCAGGCGAAGAAGGCCGGTCGCTGACCGAGTAGCACCCGAGCACCGGCGAGCGCATGGCACGATCGTCGGATCGTGCCGCGCCTCGCCGTCGCCTATCTGGCCGTCCTCGCCGCGCTGCGGTTCACGCTGGCCTCCCCCGAGGGCTGCACCGAACCGACCGCTGATGCGCTGGCCGACGCGGCCCAGCGCGCCGCGGTGTGGCTGGCCGAGGGGCAGAAGTCCGACGGCAGCTACCTCTACGTGGCCGACCGATCGGGACGCGACCTCGGTGGCTACAACGAGGTCCGGCACGCCGGCGTGATGCTGTCGCTCTACCAGGCCGGCGAGCTCGCGGCCGCCGACGCCGGGCTCGACTGGGCGATCGACCACCTCGAGCCCGTCGACGACGGCCAGGCGCTCGCGCTGCACGGCCGGGCGTCGGTGGGCGGCGCCGCCCTTCTCGTCGCCGCCCTCGCCGAGCGCCGGGCGCAGACCGGCGACCCCGTCCATGACGACCGGATGCGGGACCTCGGCCGGTTCCTCGTGTCGATGCAGCGAGCCGATGGCGGGTTCGTCGTGAGCCTCAACCCCGCAACCGGTGTCCGCGACCTGGAGGGAACCTCGCGCTACTACCCGGGCGAGGCGCTGTGGGCGCTGGCGCGGCTCGAAGCGATCTTCCCCGACGAGCCGTGGGACGAGGCCGTTCGGGCGGCCGCGACCTTCATCGCCACCCGTCGCGACGCCGTCGAGAACGTGATCGCCCCGCCGCTCAACGACCACTGGGCGGCGTACGGGTTCGCCGAGATGGCGGCCTGGGGCGACCTCGACGATGACGTCGCCCGCTACGCCCGCCTGCTGTACGGACGCTTCGCGCTCCTCATCCGCACCGAGTCGAAGCGGGATGCCGCGCCGGTCGCGATCCTCCACGGACCGGAGCGGCGCGCCGCGGCCCTCGGGACGTGGGTCGAGGGACAGGCCGCCCTCGGCCGGCTCGCCGCGCTCGACGGCCGGCTGGCCGACCTCGAAGACCGGATCGTGACGAGCGCGCGGTGCGGCACCGGTGTGCTCGTCGCCCGCCAGGAAGCCGACGGCGCGTGGTACGCGCAGGGGGAGACCCGCATGGACGACCAGCAGCACGCCATCTCCGGCCTCCTCGCGGTGGCCGCGCTGTGACCGGGGCGCTGCGGTGACGGCCGCGATCGTCACCGTCGTCCTCGCCCTCGACCCGATCGGCATCGCCCGGGTGTGGCCGCGACGGCTGGAGGCGGGGGCCGTGGTCGCGGTGGTGCTCGGCGCTGCCGCACTGCTGGCCACCACTGCACTCGATGTGCTCGACCTGTCGCCGGAGGGCTACTGGATCGCCGCGGGTCTGGTCCTGCTCGTCCCCGGTGTCGGCCGGCTCGTGCAGGCCACCACCCGTGACGTCGCCGGCCCGGCGGCGGTCGTCGTGACCGTGGCGGCGGCGACGCGCGACGGCACCGGCGCCACATTGGTGGCCGTGGCCGTCGCCGCCGCGCTCACCGTCGTCGCCGTGGCGACCGTGCGCGAGAGCACGAGGGCAGCGATCGCCGAGCGGTTCGTGGGCGCCGGCATGGTCGTCGTCGCCCTCGACCTCGTGCGCGACGGCGTCATGGCCGTCTGATCCCGCGCTCCACCTCTTCAGGCGCTGACGAGATCCTTCAGCAGGGCGTAGGTGCGGTCGCGCGAGGAGCGGCGGTCGTCGCCGACCGGGAAGATCGCGGCCCAGACGTCGGTCGCGCCGGCATCGAACAGCGCGCCGATCTCGGCGGCGACCGCCCCCTCGTCGCCGACGATGGCCGCGTCCTCGGGGCCGGCGGCGCCGCCGATGTCGAGGAGCCGCCGGTAGTTCGGCAGCACCCCGTAGCCGGCGAAGAGCGACGCGGCGACGGCCCGAGCCTCCTCCACGTCGTCGTGCACGGCCACGGGCAGCCCGGCGACGATGCGCTTGCCCGGTGCCGCCTTGTCGAGCAGCGGGCGGACATGGCTCGCCACCGCCCGGGCGTTGCCCATCCAGAGCACCGTCCCGTCGGTCAGCTCGCCCGCGACCCGCAGCAGGCGCGGGGCGAGGGCGCTCACGAGCACCGGCACCGGCACCGGCTCGCCGGCCGGGAGTCGGACCGGGAACTCGCCATCGCCCGCGACCGCCTCACCCCGCAGCACCGCGGTGAGGACCCGGACGTAGTCCTCGGTGTGGGCGCCGGGCCGGTCGTAGGGGATGCCGAGCATGTCCTCGATCGGCGGCTTGTGCGACGGCCCGACCCCGAGGGTGAACCCGGGTCGGCCCATCCCCGCCACGACGGACTGCGCCCGGCGGGCCTGCAGCACCGGGTGGCACGTGTAGGTCTGGAGGACGGCGGTGCCCAGCTCGATCGAGGTCGTGGCGCGGCCCGCGAGCGCGATGGGGACGAGTGGGTCACCCCCGATCGCGCTCGCGTACCAGATGCTGCTGAAGCCGTCCGCCTCGGCTGAGACGGCGGCATCGATCATCCGGTCGACGGTCGAGCCGCCGCCGGTCAGTCCGATTCGCATGGCCGGCAGTGTTGCCGACCGCGGTGACTACTTGCCGACGGCGTCCTTGAAGCTCTTACCGATCTTGACCTTCGGGACCGTCGCCGCCGGGATCTGCATCTCCTCGCCCGTGGCGGGGTTGCGCCCGGTGCGGGCCGCCCGCTCGGCCTTCTCGAAGGAGAGGAAACCGGGGATCTGCACCTTGGTGCCACCGGCCACGGCCGAGGTCACCACTGCTTCGAACGCGCTCAGCACATCGCCGACGGTCGACTGGCTCTGGCCGGTCTTCTCGGCGATCGCGGAGACGAGCTCTGCCTTGTTCATCTGGGCCTCCGGAACTGGGGGACAACCAACGGTACGGGGCGCAGCCCCGGAAAACGGGGATGCCCGGCGCGAGACTGGCCCATGACCACGCCCCGTGTCGTCCTGGTCACCGGCGCCGGTCGGGGGATCGGGCGGGCCCACGCCCTCGCCATGGCCGCCGACGGGCACCGGGTCGTCGTGAACGATCGGGGGACGGGGGCTGACGGGCGGGGCGACTCGAGGTCGCCGGCCGACGAGGTCGTCGCCGAGATCCTCGCCGTGGGGGGCGAAGGCGTCGCCTCCCACGGCGATGTCTGCGACGAGGGCGACGCGGCGGCAATGGTGGGCCTCGCCCTGGACACCTGGGGGCGGCTCGACGCCGTGGTGAACAACGCCGGGATCCTCCGCAGCGGGCTGCTGCTGCGCACCGGACCCGAGGAGTGGCGAGCGGTGCTCGAGGTGCACGTCATCGGCACCATGCTGGTGACCCGTGCCGCCGCGGCTTTCTGGCGCGACGAGGCGAAGGCCGGCCGCACCGTCGACGCCAGCGTGGTCAACACGAGCTCGACCGCCGGGCTGTTCGGCTTCGTCGGCGAACCGGCCTACAGCGCGGCGAAGGCGGGCGTGATCGGCTTCACGCTCACGGCGGCCGCCGAGCTCGGCCGCTACGGCGTGCGGGTCAACGCCGTTGCACCGGCGGCGGCGACGCGTCTCACCGCATGGGCTGGCGACAACCCGTCGATGGCTCCCGAGCTCGTCTCCCCCGTCGTCGTCTGGCTCGCCGGCCCCCGCTCGGTCGGCGTGACCGGCCGCGTGCTCGAGGCGGGCGGCGGCACCATCAGCGCGATCAGCGGCTGGCAGCGGGCAGAGACGATCGTGCAGGAGAACGACTCCGTGGTCGTCATCGGCGAGCGCGTCCGCGACGCGCTGGCCCGGTTGCCACCACCGGTCCCGCCGTGGACGCCGAGCTAGCGGCCGCCGGAACATCGGTGCCGCGGGCATCGTTGGACGACGGGATGCTGGGCGCCGTGCTCTCTGTGCTCGACCTCTCGCCGGTGGGCGAGGGTTCCTCGCCGCGGGCGGCGCTCCAGGGCTCGATCGAGCTGGCGGCCCACGCCGAGCGGCTCGGCTACCGGCGCTACTGGGTGGCCGAGCACCACAACATGCCGGGCATCGCCTCGTCGTCGCCCGCCGTCCTGCTGGCGCATGCCGCCACGGCCACCAGCACCATCCGCGTGGGCTCCGGTGGCGTGATGCTGCCGAACCACGCCCCGCTCGTGATCGCCGAGCAGTTCGGGATGCTGGAGGCGCTGCATCCGGGGCGGATCGACCTCGGTCTCGGCCGCGCGCCCGGCACCGACCAGGTGACCGCCCTCGCGCTCCGCCGGTCGCGCGAGCGGATCATGGCTGACGACTTCGACTCCCAGCTGGCCGAGCTGCTCGGCTACTTCAACGGCACGATCCCCGAGGATCACCCCTTCGCCCGCATCACCGCCACGCCCGGGCTCGGCTACCAGCCCGCCATCTGGCTGCTGGGTTCGAGCGACTACAGCGCCCGCCTGGCCGGCGCCCTCGGGCTGCCGTTCTCCTTCGCCCACCACTTCTCCGCCGGCAACACCGACGCCGCGGTGGCGGCCTACCGCGACGCGTTCCGCCCCTCGGAGGTGCTCGCCGACCCCTACCTCATGCTCGGCGTCGCGGTGATCTGCGCCGAGTCCGATGCCCGGGCCCAGTGGCTGGCCGGCCCGGGACGGCTCGCGATGGTGCGCCTGCGGACGGGCCGACCCGGCCGCTACCCCACGCCCGAGGAGGCGGCCGAGCACACCTTCACCCCGGCCGAGCGGGAGATCGCCCGGGGCGTGGGGCGCTCGAGTGTCGTCGGCAGCCCGGCCACCGTGCGCGCCGGCCTCGCCGAGCTCGTGGAGCGGACCGGCGCCGACGAGCTCATGATCACGACGATGACCCACGGCCACGCCGACCGGCTGGAGTCGTACCGGCTGGTCGCCGAGGAGGTCGCCGCGCTCACCCCCGTGCGGTAGAACGGCCCGGTGCCGACCGTCGCCCTCGTGCTGGGCGCCGGGGGCGTGACCGGCGGCGCCTTCCACGCCGGCGTTCTCGCCGCCCTCGCCGAGACAACGGGCTGGGACCCGCGGTCGGCGGCGCTCGTGGTCGGCACGTCGGCGCC
>Ga0247717_1000384_pt1 | contig 13524 bp, 11 predicted proteins | sample 24E_NmetaG_FD_189047 | JGI IMG/M metagenome (GOLD analysis project Ga0247717, IMG submission 189047) | Soil microbial communities from hillslope of Landscape Evolution Observatory, University of Arizona, Oracle, AZ, United States - 2-4-E_N | ecosystem: Engineered > Artificial ecosystem >... | reverse complement strand
GGCGCCGGCCGCCCCCGCATCGGCCGACGCGGCGCCCGCCGCCAGCACGCCCGCCCCCGCCGAGAAGTACACGTCGAACACCGTCTCGAACGCCCGCCGGTGCCCCGGCGACTTCACCAGGGTGGCGGCCAGGGCGGACTTGAACGCCTCCCGGTCCTCGATGGGCACGTGGCACAGCGCCTGGACGGCGTCGAGGTCCTCGGTCAGGCTCACGGGCAGCCCGGCCGCCCGCAGCTCCCGCACGAACCCGCCGAGGATGTCCAGCACGGTCGCTCAGGCCTGGACCGGGAAGTGGCGCTGCGCCTTGGCCAGGTCGGACTGGTACTTGAGGAGCAGGTGGAGCGTCTCCCGCACCTGCTCGGCGCCCACCGTCGACACGTTCAGCAGCACGAGGGTCGCCGCCCAGTCCAGCGTCTCCGACACCGACGGCGCCTTCTTGAGGTCCAGCTTGCGGATGGACCGCACGATGCGGGCGACCTGGTCGGCCAGGTGCTCGTCGACCCCCGGGACCTTGGCGAGCACGATGGCCTTCTCCCGCTCCACGTCCGGGTAGTCGACGTGGAGGTAGAGGCAGCGCCGCTTGAGGGCCTCGGACAGCTCCCGGGTGTTGTTGGACGTGAGGAACACCAGCGGCACCTGGGTGGCGGTGACCGTGCCCAGCTCCGGGATCGACACCTGGTAGTCGGACAGCACCTCCAGCAGCAGCGCCTCCGTCTCCACCTCGAGGCGGTCGACCTCGTCGACGAGGAGCACCACCGGGTCCTCGGCCCGGATCGCCTCCAGCAGCGGGCGCGGGAGCAGGAACGCCTCGCTGAAGATGTCCTCCTCCAGCGCCTCCCAGCCCACGCCGCCCTCCTCGGCCACCCGCTGGGCCTGGATCCGCAGGAGCTGCTTGCGGTAGTTCCACTCGTAGAGCGCCTTGGCCTCGTCGAGGCCCTCGTAGCACTGGAGGCGGATGAGCCGGGCGCCCGTCGTCTCCGCCACCGACTTGGCCAGCTGGGTCTTGCCCGTTCCGGCCGGGCCCTCCACGAGGACGGGCTTGCCCAGGCGGTCGGCCAGGTGGACGACGCCGGCGATGCCGGTGTCGGCCAGGTACCCCACGCCCGCCAGCGACCGGCGGACGGCCTCGACCGACGCGAACCGCGGCTCGCCCCCCGCGATCGTCAACGGCGGACCTGGCCGTCGCCCTCCACCACGTACTTCACGGTGGTGAGCTCGCGCAGGCCCATCGGGCCCCGGGCGTGGAGCTTCTGGGTGCTGATGCCGATCTCGGCGCCGAACCCGAACTGCTCGCCGTCGGTGAAGCGGGTGGACGCGTTGACCACCACGGCGGCGGCGTCGACCTCGGCGGTGAACCGGCGGGCGGCGGCCAGGTCGCCGGTGACGATGGCCTCGGTGTGGCCCGACCCGAACCGCCGCACGTGCTCGATGGCGGCGTCGAGGTCGGCCACCACGGCGACCGACATCTTCAGGTCCAGGAACTCCCTGGCGAAGTCCTCGTCGGTCGCCTCGCCCATGGACGGGACGAGGGCCCGCGCCCCTTCGTCGCCCACCAGCTCCACCCCGTCGAGGGCGGCCGCCGCCCGGGGCAGGAACGCCTCGGCCACCGCCCGATGGACGACCAGCGACTCGGCCGCGTTGCACACCGACGGCCGCTGCGTCTTGGCGTTGACGACGATGGCGAGCGCCATGTCGAGGTCGGCGGCCGCGTCGACGTAGACGTGGCAGTTGCCGTCCCCGTCGACGACGTACGGCACCGTGGCGTGCTCCAGGACGGCGGCGATCAGGGACGGGCCGCCCCGGGGGACGAGGCAGTCGATGAGCCCCCGCAGCCGCATGAACTCCACGGCCGACTCCCGGCTGGTGTCCTCCACCAGAACGAGGGCGTCCCCGGGAAGGCCCGCCTTGGCGAACCCCTCGCGCAGGACGGCGGCGATGGCGGTGTTCGACCGGATGGCACCCGACGACCCCCGCAGGAACGCCGCGTTCCCCGACTTGAGGCACAGGGCGGCCGCGTCGCTGGTGACGTTGGGCCGGTTCTCGTAGATGATCCCGACCACCCCGAGGGGCACCCGCACCCGCTGGATGCGCAGGCCGTTGGGCCGCGTCCACCCGTCCACCACCTCGCCCACCGGGTCGGCGAGGCCGGCGACCTGGCGGAGCCCGCCCGCCATGGCCTCGACCCGGGCACTGTCGAGGCGCAGGCGGTCGACCACGGCGGCGGTGACGCCCGAGGCCTCGGCCCGGGCCACGTCCTCCTCGTTGGCCGCCAGCACGTCGTCCGCCCGCTCGACGAGGAGGTCGGCGGCGGCGTGCAGGGCGGCGTCCTTGGCGGCGGTGGACGCCCGGGCCAGGGCCCGCGACGCCGACTGGGCCCGCCGCCCCAGCTCGGCCAGCTCTGCGGTTGCGCTCACGGGCCAAAGGTTAGGCGCCGCCCCTCCGCTCCCCGACCCGTTTCCCGGAGGCAGACTGCGGGCGTGGCGGGCCCCCTCACCGACAGCGTCGAGCGGTTCGTCGGCGACCTCGCGCCCGTGCTGGCCGCCATCGCCGACGAGGCGCGCATGCGCAGCAGCCGGGCGCCGGTGGACGTCGCCGTCGAGGCGTCCAACCTCACCGCTGCCTTCATCGACGCCGACGGGCTGCACACCGACGAGGAGGTGTGGGCCTACGTCACCGCCTTCGGCCCCCACTTCGACACCCTGCTCCAGTACGCCAAGCCGGCCGAGGTGCGAAGGGCCGGGCTCCTGGTGGACCGCCGGGAATGGCTGGAGGAGCCGTCCACGCTGTTCGAGATCCTCGTCGCCCTCGACCACCGCACCGGCAGCCGCCACTCCTGGCGCTACTACGAGGACGCCATGGCCGTGGCCCACGCCGTGTGCGCCCTCGACGCCCACCCGTCCCGGCTGGAGCTGGAGGCGGTCGACCGGTTCCGCTCCATGCTCCTGCGCCGCATGGAGAGCTGGTCCGTCCCCCATCCCGGCGCCTCCCGCGCCGCCGGGGCGCCGGCGGGGCGGCAACCGGCAGGGCCGGCGGGCGCCGCCGGGCCACCGCCGGCCGGGCCGGCCGGGCCGGCCGGGCCGGCACGGCCCCTGGAGGAGCTCCTGGAGGAGCTGGACGGCCTGGTGGGCCTGGCGCCGGTGAAGGCCGAGGTCCGCCTGGTCACCAACCTCATCCAGGTCCAGAACCTGCGCCGGAAGAGGAACCTGCCCGTGGCCGACTCCAGCCGCCACCTGATCTTCACCGGCAACCCGGGCACCGGGAAGACGACGGTCGCCCGCCTCCTGGCCCAGATCTACCGCACCCTCGGCGTGGTCGAAAAGGGCCACCTGGTGGAGACCGACCGCTCGCAGCTGGTGGCCGGCTTCGTGGGCCAGACGGCCATCCAGGTCCGCAAGGTCGTGGAGGGTTCCCTGGGCGGCGTGCTGCTGGTGGACGAGGCGTACGCCCTGGCCCGGGGCGACGAGCGGGACTTCGGACAGGAGGCCATCGACACCCTGGTCAAGCTCGTCGAGGACCACCGGGACGACCTGGTCGTGATCGCCGCCGGCTACCCCGACGAGATGGGCGACTTCGTGGAGTCGAACCCCGGACTGCGGTCGCGGTTCCCCAAGACCATCGCCTTCCCCGACTACTCCACCGACGAGCTGGTCGCCATCTTCGTCTCCATGGCCGACAGGTCGGCGTACCGGTGCACCCCGGAGGCCGTCGAGCACCTCCGGCGGTGGTTCGAGGCCCAGCCCCGGGAGAAGGGCTTCGGCAACGCCCGCCTGGCCCGCAACCTGTTCGAGGCGTCCGTGGCCCGCCAGGCCAGCCGGGTCGTGGCCGTCACCGACCCCACCGACGAGCAGCTCATGTCCCTCACACCAGCGGACGTCGGGTCCCTGCCCGGCACTCCCTGACCGTTCTGTGGACGTTCCGCACCGGTATGCGGCGATTTGCGTCCACAGAACGGCGAGCGGCGCCCTCTACGCTCCAGGCGGTGGCCGCCCGGATCCTCGCCCTGCTGGCCGCCGTCGCCATGGTGGCGGGCGCGGTCGCGGTGCGGGGCGCCATGGACGACGACGAGGAGCGCACCACTACGGCGCTCCGCCTGGTGTGCTCCACCGAGCTGGCCGCCGTGTGCGACGCCCTGGCGGCCGACGGGCGCTCCGACGTGCGGGCGACGGTGGAGGCGGCGGCGGACACCGCGGCGCGGCTCACCGCCGTGGGCCAGGGCGAGGACGCCGGCCTCGACGGGTGGCTGGTGGCAGGCCCGTGGCCGGCCATCGTCGACGAGGCCCGTGAGCGGGAAGCCAAGGACACGCTGCTCGACGACGGCGCCGTGCTGGCCCGCTCCCCCCTGGTGCTCGCCGTGTGGCCCGATCGCGACACGGTCCTCAAGCGGCACTGTGAAGGAGGCACCGTCGGTTGGAAGTGCCTCGGTGAGAACGCCGGGGAGCAGTGGTCCTCGATCGCCGGGGGTGACGCGCGGTGGGGACCGGTGAAGCCGGGACTCCCACCGGTGTCGACGGCGACCGGCCTGGCGGTCCTCGGTGCCGCCACCACGGCGTGGTTCGGCGACCGGCCGGTCGCGTCGAGCGCCGACCTCGAGGAGGGCGCATACCAGGACTGGCTCGACCGCCTCCTCCGGGCCGTGCCCCGCAACACGGCGGCGACGGTGGAGACCGCCCTGCAACGTGGACCGGCCGCGTTCGACGCGGTGGGGACGATCGAGGCGGAGGCGGGGCCGCTGCTCGCCCGCACCGCGCGCCCCGTGAAGCCCAGGCTCCTCTACCCTGAACCCGTGGCGACGGCCGACGTGGTGCTGGGCACGACGGGCGGGCGGGCGGCCGAACTGCTCCGCGAACTGGTCTCGGGAGCCGCCGGACGGCGGGCGTTGGCCGCGGCCGGCTGGCGGGTCGACGGCGAGACGCTCGCTCCCGGGCTCGACCCCACTCGACGTCTCCCGGACGGCAGCGGGCTCCCCTCGGCGGGTGTCCTCGAGGCGCTGCGCCGCCGGGCCGGGACGATCCGGTGAGCCGCCGCCCGCCCGGCATGGGCGCCCACCGCCCCTGGACGATCGTGCCCATCGCGGTCATCGCCGTGATGGCCCTGGCCCAGACGTGCAGCAGCGACGACGAGGGCGGCGGCTCGGCCGGCGGCGACGTCCCGAGCGGGTGCACGGCCGTGGACGCCGCCGTGTCCCCCGAGAAGGTCGAGCTCCTCACCCGCCTGGCGTCCGACTTCAACAAGTCCGACGCGGCGAAGGAAGGCGGAAGGTGCACCTTCGTGCGGATCCAGCGCAAGTCGTCGGGCACCGCCGCCACCGTCCTGGCCGCCGGCTGGAGCGACGTGGAGGCGGACGGGCCGCAGCCGGTGATCTGGTCGCCCGCCGCCAGCTCGTGGGGCGCCGTGCTGAACCACCGCCTCGGCCAGGCGGGACAGCCCCCCATGGCGCCGGCCGACGCGCGGCCGTTCATGCTCACACCCCTGGTCATCGCCATGCCCAAGCCCATGGCCGACGCCCTCGGCTACCCGGACACGCCCGTCGGCTACGGCGACCTCATCGCCCTGTCCCAGGACCCGAACGGTTGGGCGTCCAAGGGCCACCCCGAGTGGGGGAGGTTCAAGTTCGGCAAGACCAACCCCAACTTCTCGACCAGCGCCCTGTCGGCGACCATCGCCCAGTACTACGCGGCGACCGGCAAGCAGGCCGACCTGACCCTGGAGGACCTCAACGACCCCGAGGTCGAGGCGTTCAGCCGGGCCGTGGAGTCGGCGGTGGTCCACTACGGCGACATCACGCTGACGTTCCTCAACAACTGGTTCCGCAACGACGCCAGGGGGACGTCGCTCACCTACGTGTCGGCGGTGGCGGTCGAGGAGAAGTCGGTCATCGACTACAACCGCGGCAACCCCGACGGCATCACCGACCCCGGAGAGCAGCCCCGGCCGCCCAAGGTCCCGCTGGTGGCCGTCTACCCCAAGGAGGGGACCCTCTTCTCCGACAACCCGCTGTACGTCCTCGACGCCCCGTGGGTGGACGCCGAGGAGCGGGAGGGCGCCCGGGCCTTCGAGCGCTTCGTCCAGCAGCCGGCCAACCAGCGCCGGGTGCTCGAGTTCGGGTTCCGCCCCGGCAACCCCGACGTCGCCGTCGGGGCGCCGATCGAGGCCGGGAACGGCGTGGACCCCGACCAGCCCCAGACCGAGCTGCGGGTGCCCGAGCCACCGGTCCTGGCCGCCGTCATCGACAAGTGGGCGGTCCACCGCAAGAGCGCCCGGGTGCTGATCGTCCTCGACGTCTCCGGTTCGATGGGCGACCCCGTCGACGGCGACCGGAACAAGCTCGACCTGGCCAAGAGCGCGGCCATCGACGCCATCGGGCAGTTCAAGGACGAGGACGAGGTCGGGCTGCGCATCTTCTCCACCGGCATCGGGCCCGCCGACCACCCCGACTACGTCGACCTGGTGCCCATCGGGCCCATCGGCGCCAACCGGGAGACCATCCGCACCCGGATCCGCAGCCTGACGCCGACCAACGGCACACCCCTCTACACGGTGGCCCGCGACTCCCACCGGGAGCTGCGCAACAGCTACGACCCGGCGCGGATCAACGCCGTCCTCCTGCTCACCGACGGCCGCAACGAGGACGACCGCAACCGCGACCTCGACGGGACCCTGGCCGCCCTCCGGGAGGGCAGCGAGGGGCAGGCCACCAGTCCCGTCCGGATGTTCCCGATCGCCTACGGCGAGGGCGCCGACCTCGGCGTGCTGGAGCGCATGGCGGAGGCCACCAACGCCAAGGCCTACGACGCCAGCGACCCCACCACCATCGCCAACGTGTTCACCGCGGTGGTCAGCAACTTCTGATGCTGGAGCACATCCCGGAGCGGGCCCGCACGCCGGCCGTCGCCCGGGCGATCACCTCGCCGGCCGCCGTGCTGCTGGCCGGGGCCGGCATGTCCGTGGGCATCCTGGCCGGTCTCCCCATGGCGGCGGCCGCCGCCATGGGGGCGGTGGCGTGGGGATTCCGGGTCGCCATGGCCGTCCCCCGCCGGGCGCGCGAGGAGCGCATCGACCCGTTCACCCTGGGCGAGCCGTGGCGGCAGATGGTGACCGACGCCCTCCAGGCGCGGTCGCGCTTCGCCGAGACGGTCGGGCGGGCCCGGTCCGGCCCCCTGCGGGACCGGCTGGAGGAGCTCGGGAAGCGGCTCGACGCCGCCGTACGGGAGTGCTGGCGCGTCGCCTGCCAGGGCGACGCCCTGGAGTCGGCCCTGGGCCACATCGACCGGGGGGACGCCGAGCGCGAGCTGGCCCAGTTGCAGCACGAGATCCGCCGGGCCGACCAGCTCGAGAAGCCGTCGCTGGAGCGGGCCCTCGCCGCCGTGCGCTCCCAGCTGGCGTCGGCCGAGCGCATCGAGCGCGTCTCCCGCGACGCCCGCACCCGGCTGCGGGTGCTGAACGCCCAGATGGACGAGGCGGTGGCGCGGGCCGTCGAGCTGTCGGTCACGGGGACCACGGCCGACCTGACCCCCCTGTCGGCCGACGTGGACTCGTTGGTCACCGAGCTGGAGTCCCTGCGCCTGGCCCTGGACGAGACGTCGGGCGCGGCGGCCCGCGCCGCCGGGGCGTAGCCTCGAACCATGCTCAAACTCCTCCGACGGATGAGCCGCTACCTCACGGCGCTGCTCACCGGGAAGTTCAACGAGATGGCCGATCCCAAGGTCCAGCTCGAGCAGGCCCTCATCGAGGCGCAGGAGCAGCACCGCCGCCTCACCGAGCAGGCGGCCAACGTCATCGCCAACCAGAAGCAGGCCGAGCTACGCCTGAACCGGGCCCTCCAGGAGCTCGAGAAGGTGAACGGGTCGGCCCGCAAGGCCGTGATGATGGCCGACGAGGCCGCCAAGCGGGGCGACGCGGCCAAGGCGGCCGAGTACACCCGGGCGGCCGAGTCGTTCGCCCAGCGCCTCATCTCGGTCGAGAAGGAGGTGGAGGACCTGAAGGCCCTCAGCCTGGCGGCGGCCCAGGCGTCCGACCAGGCCAAGGGGGCCGTCAGCCAGAACTCCATGGCCCTCCAGAAGAAGCTGGCCGAACGCCAGAAGCTCCTGTCCCAGCTGGACCAGGCCAAGATGCAGGAGCAGATGAACACGGCCATGGCCAGCCTGTCGCAGACCATCGGCCAGGACGTCCCCTCCCTCGAGGAGGTGCGCGACAAGATCGAGCAGCGCTACTCCAAGGCCCTCGGCCATGCCGAGCTCCAGGGGGAGTCCGTGGAGACGCGGATGCTCGAGGTCGAGCACGCCCAGATGGACTCGGAGGCCCAGGCCCGCCTGAGCGAGATCCGCTCCCAGCTGGGTCTGGCCGCACCGGGGGAGGCAGAGGGCACGCCGACACCCGAGGTGCAGCCCGGGAGCGGCAGCGCGTCGTAGTTGCGTCCTCGAAGGTCCTTTCTGGGCCGAGGAAAGGTCGGTGGCCGCCCTCGCCGCCGCACGCGGCCTCTCCGGCTGCGGGCCCGGGAAAGAACAGGGGCGGAGGCGGGCGAGCCCCGCTCGCCCGCCGAGCACGATAGAGCTCGACCGAATGGAGTGAGCGCAGCGACCGAATGAGGTCGAAGCCCTAACTGGGGAAGATCACCAGGTCGTCACGGTGGACGACCTCGTGGGGCAGGTCCCTGGGCAGGTCGGACGTCCGTCGGCCCGCCCATTCCAGCAGTCGCGACGAGGGGTGCCGGGACAGTCCCTTGGCGAACACCCGGCCGTCGATGCCCGTGATCTCGACGGCGTCGTCGGGGTCGAACGTGCCCTCGACCTTCACGACGCCGGCCGGCAGCAGGGACGTCTTGCGCTCCACCAGCGCCCGCTGTGCCCCCTCGTCCACCGTGACCGTCCCCCGGTGGCCGACGGCGAAGGCGATCCACAGCTTGCGGGCCGGCAGGCGGCGGTCGTGGGGGCGGACGACGGTGCCCACGCCGGGATCGCCTCCCACCGCGCCGGCCAGCACGCCGGGCCGGTCGGCCGCCGCGATCACGGCCCGGACGCCCGACCAGGAGGCCATCTTGGCCGCCGCCAGCTTGGACGCCATCCCTCCGCTCCCCCTCTCGGTACCGGGGGCGCCGGCCAGGCGCTCGAGCTCGTGGTCCACCTCCACGATCTCCTCGATGAGCGAGGCGTCGTGGACGAGCCGGGGGTCGGCGGTGAGCATGCCGGCCGTGTCGGTGAGGAGGACCAGGACCGCCGCGTCCACCATGTTGGCCACCAGGGCGGCCAGGCCGTCGTTGTCGCCGAAGCGGATCTCGTCGTCGGCCACCGCGTCGTTCTCGTTGACGACGGGCACCACGCCCAGCTCCAGGAGCCGGTTCAGGGTCGCCCGCGCGTGGAGGTAGTGCTTGCGGCGCATGAAGTCGAGCGGGGCCAGCAGGACCTGGCCGCCGATGAGGCCGTGGGAGCCGAGGGTGTCGTCGTAGACCCGCATCAGGCGGCTCTGGCCCACGGCGGAGATGGCCTGGAGGGTCACCAGGTCGGCGGGCCGGGCGCCGACCAGGCCGAGGGCGGGCTGCCCGGCGGCGATGGCCCCCGACGTCACCACCACCACCTTGTGGCCCATGCCGCGCAGGCCGGCGACCTCGGCGCACAGCTTGGCGATGGCGTGGCCGTCGATCTCGCCGTGCCGGTCGGTGAGGGACGACGACCCGATCTTGGCGACGACGATCACGGCTCGAGCACCTGGTCGGGCTCGTACTCGAAGGTGAACCCGCCGATGTGGACCGCCTCGCCGGAACGGGCGCCCGCCCGGGCCAGGGCCCGGTCCACGCCCATGCGCTTGAGGCGGTGCTGGACGTAGTCCAGCGCCTCGGCGTTGGTGATGTCGTTGACGGCCACCGCCCGCTCCGCCCTGCGGCCCCGCACCACCCAGGCGCCGTCCGGGCCCCGCTCCACGACCACGCCCTCGGGCTCGGGGCGGTGGATGACGAACCCGCTCGACGCCCCGGCGGCGGCGACCTCGGCGGCCCGCGCCTCGGTGACCAGCTCGGCCATGCGGCCGACCAGCTCGGGCAGGCCGGCGCCGGTGACGGCGGAGATGGGCGGGCCGTCCCAGCCCGACGTGGCCGAGTCGGCCTTGCTGCCGACCACCAGCCGGGGCCGGTCCAGCAGCTCGGGCTGGTGGCTGCCCAGCTCGTCCAGCAGGACCCGCACCTGCTCGGCGGGCGCCATGGCGGGGTCGGTGGGGTCGGCGGGCGCCAGGTCGATCAGCAGGACGAGGGCCCGGGCCCGCTCCACGTGGCGCAGGAACTGGTGGCCCAACCCCTTGCCCTCGCTGGCGCCCTCGATGAGGCCGGGGACGTCGGCCACCACCAGCTCCCGGTCGCCCACCCGCACGACGCCCAGGTTGGGGACCAGGGTGGTGAACGGGTAGTCGGCGATCTTGGGCTTGGCCGCCGAGATGCGCGAGATGAGCGTGCTCTTGCCGGCGTTGGGGAAGCCGACCAGCGCCACGTCGGCCACCAGCTTCAGCTCCAGGTCGTACCAGTGCTCCTCGCCCACCTCGCCCTGCTCGGCGAACGACGGCGCCCGGCGCCGGTTGGACAGGAACCGTGCGTTGCCCCGGCCACCGCGCCCGCCGGCGGCGGCCACCCAGCGGTCGCCCGGCCGCGACAGATCGGCGACGACGGTCCCGTCCAGGTCCTTCACCACCGTTCCGACGGGGACGCTGACGTCGGTGGACGACCCGGTGGCGCCGTGGCGGGCCTTGCCCTGCCCGTGGGCCCCGCTGGCCGCCCGCCGGTGCGGGTGGTCCCTGAAGGCGAGCAGGGAGGCGACGTTGGGGTCGGCGACCAGCCACACGTCGCCGCCGTCACCGCCGTCACCGCCGTCGGGACCGCCCTTGGCGACGTGCGCCTCCCGCCGGAACGACACCGCGCCGGCGCCGCCGCCGCCCGCCTTCACGTGGAGCTGGGCCTCGTCGACGAAGTTCATCTCGCCGTCGCAAGCGGAGCTTGCTCGGCGAACCGATGGTGCTCCGCCGGGGCGGCGGGGCCGCGCACACCCGCCGGCCGGCCGCGCTCCGAGTCTTGTCGATCTCGCCTTGGCGCCATGGGCGCCTTTCCTCAGGCCTCGGCGGCGGGGAGGACGTCGACGAGCTTGCGGCCCTTGCGGGAGCCGAACTTGACGTGGCCGTCCGAGGTGGCGAACAGGGTGTCGTCACCGCCACGGCCGACGTTGATGCCGGGATGGAATCGGGTGCCCCGCTGGCGCACGATGATCGCCCCCGCCCGCACCACGGTGCCGTCGAACACCTTCACGCCGAGCCGCTGGGCGTTGGAGTCGCGGCCGTTCCTGGTCGAGCCCCCACCCTTGGTCTTCGACATGTCAGCCCCCTGACCGCGTGATGCCGGTGATCTCGATGGTCGTGTACTTCTGGCGGTGCCCCCACCGCTTGTGGGACCGCGACTTGTTCTTGTAGGTGAGGCCCGTGATCTTGGGGCCCTTGGACAGGCCCACCACCCGGGCGGACACCCGGGCCCCGGCCAGCGCCGGCCCGGCGACCACGTTGCCGTCCTCGACGAGCAGGATCGGGTCGAAACCGACCTCGGAGCCCTCGTCGGCGCCCAACAGCTCGACGTCCAGCCGCTGGCCCTCGGCCACCCGCTCCTGCTTCCCACCGGTCTTGATCACTGCGTACATGAGTTGCGCAGCTTACCCCGCCGGAGGAAGAGCGGCGAGCCTCGCCTCCGGTGTCCGCCAGGCCGGGCGCCGGCCAGCCCGTGCCCCCCGGGGGCCCGGGGGCCGGCCACGGGCAGCGGCGCAGCCGCCTCCCTGGCTGGCGCCCAAGCGCCGGTCGCCTCCGGCGACCGGCGCCGACGAGCCGTGCAGGGCGACCGGAGGGCGGGCCCCGCCCGCCCGGAGGTCGCTCCCCCGAGCCTCGGTTCGGAACCTCCGGTTCCGAACCGACCTACAACAGGGTCTCGTCGAAGACGATGCCGCGGCCGGCGCACGTGGGGCAGGTGAGCGAGAACGCCTCCACCAGGCCCTCGGAGACCCGCTTGCGGGTCATCTCCACCAGGCCCAGCTCGGAGATCTCGAAGACCTGGGTCCGGGTCTTGTCACGGGCCAGGGCCTCGCGGAAGACCTTGATGACCTCGGCCCGGTTGGCGGTGATCTCCATGTCGATGAAGTCGATGACGATGATCCCGCCGATGTCCCGCAGGCGGAGCTGGCGGGCCACCTCCTCGGCCGCCTCCAGGTTGTTGCGGAACACCGTCTCCTCGAGGTTCGACGTGCCGACGTTCTTGCCCGTGTTGACGTCGATCACGGTGAGCGCCTCGGTCCGCTCGATGATGAGCGAACCGCCCGACGGCAGCCACACCTTGCGGTCGAGCGCCCGGTGGAGCTGCTCGTGGACGTGGTACCGCTCGAACATCGGCAGCGGGTCGGCGGCGGGGTCGAAGTACTCCACCCGGTCGGCCACCTCGGGGCTGATGCTCTCCACGTAGTCCCGCACCTCGGCGTACAGCTGGGGGTCGTCGATCACCACGCCGCGGTAGTCGTGGTTGAACTCCTCGCGGATGACCCGCACGGCCATGTCGGGCTCCCGGTACAGGAGGGCGGGCGCCGACGCCTTCTTGGCCCTGGCCTCGATGTCGCCCCACTGGCGCATGAGGCGGGCGACGTCCCGGGACAGCTCCTCGGCCGAGGTGCCCTCGGCCGCCGTGCGCACGATGAGCCCGTGGCCGGGGGGGCGGATCTCGTCGAGGATGCGCCGCAGCCGCTTCCGCTCGTCGTCGGCCAGGCGCTTGGAGATGCCGTAGGTGTCCGACGACGGCACGAGCACCACGAACCGGCCGGGCAGCGACACCTCCTGGGTGAGGCGGGCGCCCTTGGTCCCGATGGGGTTCTTGGTGACCTGGCACAGGATGCCCTGGCCCGGGCGCAGCAGGTGCTCGATGCGGGCCTGGGCCTGGCGGGTGCCGCCCTCCACGTCGTCGGCGTCGTAGCGGACGTCGCCCCGGTACAGCACGGCGTTCTTGGGCGTGCCGATGTCGACGAACGCCGCCTCCATCCCCGGGAGCACGTTCTGGACGCGGCCGAGGTAGATGTTGCCGTCGATCTGGTTGGCGTCGTCCTGCGACCGGCTGACGTAGTGCTCGATCAGGGACCGGCCCTCGAGGACGGCGATCTGGGTGATGCCGTCCTTGATGTGGACGCACATGAGGTACCGGCCGACCGGGCGACCCTTGCGCTCGCGGGCCCTGGGCCGCTCGGGTGCGCCGTCCTCCATGCCGCCGGCGACGGTGGCGGCCGCCTGCCGGCCGGCCTTGCCCGGCCGGGCGGGTGCGGTGGCGGCCGGCTTGGCCGGACCGCCGCTGCGCCCGCGGCCCCCGCGCCGCCGGTTGCGCCGGGCGCCGCCGTCGGGGCCACCCGCCTCGCCGTCCCCGGCCGACCTCGTGGCGCCCGCTTCCCCGACGTCCCCGGCCGACCTCGTGGCGCCCGTGCCCCCGACATCGGCGGGGGCACGGGCGCCACGAGGTCGCCGCCGAGTGCCGTCAGG
>Ga0247717_1000383_pt1 | contig 13555 bp, 8 predicted proteins | sample 24E_NmetaG_FD_189047 | JGI IMG/M metagenome (GOLD analysis project Ga0247717, IMG submission 189047) | Soil microbial communities from hillslope of Landscape Evolution Observatory, University of Arizona, Oracle, AZ, United States - 2-4-E_N | ecosystem: Engineered > Artificial ecosystem > Mesocosm... | reverse complement strand
CCCCAGCAGGGTGTCTCCGCCAGGCCCCATCAACGTACGAGCGAGGACCTCGTCGTTCGGGGGACGCCCATTCCCCATGTGGAAGGAACACCGCTGAGAGACCCGATAGTGGAAGAAACTCCGCTCAGAGCCCCGAGTTTCGAAAGAAACACCGCCGGGACCAGGTGAAGCGGATGCGTGTGCCGTCATGCGCGCAACGGGTTCGATCCCGTGAGACCGAGGAGCTCGGCGCTGGTGTAGAGACGGCTCGGGCGCCCTCGACCGCTCGCTTGCACCGTGCCGTGCTCGACGAGAACGCCGGCAGCGACGAGCTCTCCCAGGGCCGCGTTCGCGGACTTCAACGGGATTGCAAGGTCGCTCGACACAATCGGACCGGTGAGCACGAGGTGGCGAGGTAGAAGTTCGAGCACGCGCCATGCTGCTGCGTCGCTCCGCACGCGCCTCGACTCCGCTCGGGGTCCGGCGAGTCGCTCACGCCACTCACGCTGCAGACGCTCGACCGACGCGACCAGCTCCTGCTGCGCGCGGCCCGCGCCGGAGACCGCCTCGGCGAACCACCGGACCCACGCGTTGTGGTCGCCCATACGGAACAGCACGAGCCCCGAGCCGTAGCCGCCCACGTCGGCAGCGATGCGCGCGCTGACCGGCGGCGGCGTCACGAGCGACAAGCGCCGAACGAGGATCCACGCGACGAGCACGCGTCCGACGCGCCCGTTGCCGTCGGCGAAGGGGTGGATGATCTCGAACTGCGCGTGGGCGATCGCCGCTTGGCTCACGGGATCGATGTCGTCGCGGTTGACGAACCCGATGAGGTCGTCGACGAGCGCCGGCACCTCGTCGGGAGGGGACGTCACGAGGTGGGCATCCAACGGTGACGTGCCGCCGATCCAACCTTGCTCGGCACGGAGGACACCGACGTGCTGGGCCGGCGTCGGGCTGCCGGTCATGAGCGTCCGATGCCAGCCGCACAGGCCCTCGACTGTCAGCGGGCCGGCGTGCGCCCCGTCGCTGGCATCGGTGACAGCAGCGAGGTTCGCCGCCACCCATGCCGCCGCCGATGGCGTGCCGCTCTCGTCGGTCTCGGCGAGCACGATGTCGACGACCGGAGCGGTCACGCCCTCGATGAACGACGACGCCACCCCCTCTGCGCGCAGAAGGAGCCGAGCCAGCGCCGCGAAGTCCTCGGGCATCGACTCGGCACCGTGCTCGACAGCCGCCTGAGCCCGAGCCGCGTGGGCGACAGTCCGAGCGTCGAGCGAGAGGTCGCGATCAGCGAGCCGGGTCGGTACGAACGCGCGAGCTCGCCGGCCTCGCCACACGATCGGCACCTCGACGCCCGCTGGCTCCATGAGCACCTTCCGTACGTTTACTCAAGTAAGTGTACGTTATTCCCGCTAGACGATTCGCGCCGCTGCCAACCTGTCGGACAGGTCCCTGCAAGCTCGGACCCGCTCGATCGCCTCGACCTCGGCATCGTCGGGAGACGGCGATGTCCCCCAGTAGCGATCGTCCTCTGGCCGCAGGTCACCAGGGATGAAGACCGCGCCGTTGTTTCGCGGGAGGGAGTCACCGAGCTCCCAGTACTCGTAGGCATCGAGCGCCTCGATGAGAAGCGTTACGTCGTCGACTGAAAGCCGGATGCTCAGGTCCACCCGAGGAGGCTCTCGAGACCGTCGACGCGACGTCAAACGATCGTTCCTAGTGTCGTGCCATGGCGGGCCTCACGCCGGGCATCTACGAACAGCTCGTAACGAAGCAGCTGCAGCTCCGCCTTGCGGCGCTTGACGACGCTCTCGTGGATCGCGGTCAGCTTGACCCCGCCGATGCACACCAGATCCTCTCCGGCCATCTAGGGGATCTCGCACGGCGAGCGCTTCGCTCCGTCTCTGGAGATGACCCGGCCGGTGTCGCTCGGCAGGTTGCTCTCGCGAATCAGATCGCCGAGGCGATCATCGCGATCGCGCCTGAGGTCGCGAATGACACCGACCTGGTGGCAGAGACACAAGATCTCCTCCAAGCGATCGCAGCTGCACCCGAGGTTCCGGGACCGGTTCGCTTCCCGACACGGCCCGAGGTTCCGCTCTCAGTCAGCGCCCTCCTCGTCAACGGAAGAGACCAGCCACGCATCGGTGTCGAGGTTCAGAAGGAGCTCGCCTCCGCTGACCGGGTCGACCTGCTGTGTGCGTTCGTCAAGTGGTACGGCGTCCGCGTCCTCGATGAGCACATCGAGGCGTTCATCCGGCGCGGAGGACGGATGCGCGTAATCACGACTACCTACATCGGAGCGACCGACCGACGAGCGCTCGATCGCCTCGTCGAGCTTGGCGCCGAAGTGAAGGTATCGTACGAGACGCGGATGACGCGGCTTCACGCAAAGGCGTGGCTCTTTCACCGCGAGACCGGTTTCTCAACCGCGTACGTGGGTTCCTCGAACCTCTCGAAGAGCGCCCTCATCGACGGTCTGGAATGGAACGTTCGACTGTCAACGGTGGAGCAGGGCCATCTGCTCGACACATTCCGCGCGACCTTCGACCAGTACTGGGAGGACGCCGCGTTCGAAAGTTATGACCCAGCTGATCTCGCCCAGCGAGCACGCCTCGATGAAGCCCTCGCCGTCGAGCGTGGGGGGCCCACTGAGCTGCCGATCGAGATCGCGACCCTCGAGGTTCGACCGTGGGGCTACCAACGCGAGATCCTCGACGAGCTCGCCGTGGAACGCCAGGTCCACGGACACCATCGGAACCTCGTCGTCATGGCCACCGGCACGGGGAAGACGGTCGTCGCCGGGCTTGACTATCGGCGTCTCCGGGAGGCCAGCCAGGTCGATTCCCTGCTCTTCGTCGCACACCGAGAAGAGATCCTTGGCCAAAGCCTCTCGATGTACCGACACATCATGCGGAACGGCTCCTTCGGCGAGCGCTTCGTGGCAGGCGAGCGACCAACTGAGTGGCGCCACGTCTTTGCGTCGGTCCAGTCGCTGGCTCGGCTCGATCTCGCCCGCGATCTCGCCGCGGACCGGTTCGACATGGTCATCGTGGACGAGTTCCACCACGCCAGCGAAGAGACCAAGACCTACGCGAGCCTCTTGCATCACATCAACCCGAAGGTCCTAGTCGGCCTCACGGCAACACCTGAGCGCGCTGACGGGCTGGATGTTCGCGTGTGGTTCGGCGGACGGATAGCGGTCGAGTTGCGGCTCTGGGAAGCGCTGGAACGTGGGCTACTGGCACCGTTCCAATATTTCGGACTGCACGACGCGACTGACCTGCATTCGGTCCGTTGGAAGCGCGGAACGGGGTACGACACCGCCGAGCTGACGAACGTCTACACCGGTCACCACGCAAGGACTCGAATCATCCTCCAAGGCGTCCTCGACAAGGTTCCTGACGTCGCACGAATGCGATGCCTCGGATTCTGCGTGAGCATCGACCACGCCGAGTTCATGGCAGATCAGTTCAACAAGGCCGGCATCCCCTCTCGCGCCGTCACGTCGCGAACGCCAGCAGAGGACCGGAAGGCTGGGCTGTCAGCTCTCCGCAGCCGAGACGTGAACGCACTGTTCACGGTGGACCTATTCAACGAAGGTGTCGACGTTCCTGAGATCGACACGGTCCTGTTCCTTCGGCCCACCGAGAGTGCCACCGTCTTTCTCCAACAGCTCGGACGCGGCCTTCGGCTCGCCGACGACAAGGCGTGCCTCACTGTCCTCGATTTCATGGGGAACCAGGCGTCGGAATTTCGCTTCGACCTTCGTTACCGCGCCTTGACCGGCGTCAGCCGTCGCGGCCTCGCCCGAGAGATCGAGCATGGATTTCCCACCCTGCCTCCCGGTTGCCACATTGAGCTCGATCGCGTGGCCGCGGATGTCGTCATGCGCAATGTGCTGGCGTCATTGCGGATCGACTGGCGAGGGCTCGTCGCCGAGCTGAGGGCGATCGGCGATGTTCCGCTACGGACCTTCCTGGATGAGGTGGGCCTTGATCTTGAAGACGTTTACCGGCGCAGACGTGGCGGCTGGGCAGGGCTTCGTCGAACGGCCGAGCTCGATCCGACGCCTGCAGGCTCGGACGACGACCGGCTCGCTGGAGCAATCGGTCGGATGCTCCACATCGACGACCTTGAGCGTCTCGAATTCATCGCCAGCGTGCTCGAACGCGACGCCCCGCCCTACACGGGGGAGAGCGCCGGGCGAGCAGCGCGCCTCCTAGCAATGCTCCACTTCTCCCTTTGGGGTTGGAACGAGCCCCTGGCGCAGGTCGATGCCGGACTGGAGCGGCTGTGGCAGAACGAGGCTCGCCGTAGGGAGCTGCTTGACCTCACCGACGTATTGCGCGGTCGAATCCGGCGGATCACGAAACCCGTGGATCCGGGAGGCAACGTGCCGCTTCAGATCCATGCGCGCTACAGCCTGGCGGAGCTACTCGCCGCGTTCGGCGTTCCCAATCCGGCGGCATCTCGGGGATCGGGTGTGAAGTGGATCGAACACGAGCAAGCCGACGTGTTCTGGTTCAACCTGCGGAAGACCGAGAAGCACTTCTCGCCGACGACGATGTACGCCGACCGCGCCATCAGCCCGACCCTCTTCCAGTGGGAGTCGCAGAACGCGACCTCGGAGGCTTCACCGACCGGTCAGCGGTACATCCACCACCAAGAACGCGGCTCATCCGTTCACCTCTTCTTCCGCGATTCGAAGGAGGCCGACGGCGATCTCGGCGCACCTGCGTATCTGTACGCCGGCACCGCGAGCTACGTGAGACACACGGGCGAGCGCCCCATGCGGATCATTTGGAAGCTCGACTACGAGCTTCCAGCGGATGTCTTCCACAACGCCCGCGTCGCGACGGCCTGATCCCAACTCAGTCGAGCTCCATTTCAGCAACCGGCATCAGATCAATCGCTGGCTCGTCGATCCAGCGACGGTGCATCACGTCGGCGAGGACGTCGATGGGATCGGACGGCGAGCCTGGATCGGTGACCACCCAGACGTCGTTTCCGTCACGGCCCCGCGTCATTGGGACGTAGAGGCCCGCGGCATCGATCGGCCCGTCCACGAGAAGGTGAGTGGTCGACAGTGCGGCCTTGGGCGGCCATCGCTGTCGGCGCGTAGGCGAGGGTCAGAAAGTCGGCCACATAGCTCCGCGGGAGCGTGATCCGCCCGCGCTCTTCGTCGCTCAGGATGACCGAGCCGTCGGCGCCGACCTCGTCGACGGTCCAACGGTGGCGGTTCTTGATCGACACCCCGGCATCAGTCGTGAGGGAGCGGTCGTTCCGACGGGTCTGGACCTCGTCACCGATGAGCACGTCAGCACCGTCGGCGAGCGTGATGGGGCGGAGCGGTCGCACGACTTCGCCGGCGGCGAGGCGAACTCGCTGGGCTGCGCGGTTGAGCTTGGCCACGGATTCGTTGGTGGCGGCGAGCATGACGACGTCGTCGCCGCGTGCCCGAAGCCCGCGCCATCGTCCGATGACCTGGCGTCGAGCGTCGGCGGCGGTGAGCGCGCCATGGATGCGGCCGTGCTCGTCGTAGTCGTCGAGCGCAGTTACGTCACCGCGTCGGAGGCGGAGGCTGGCGTCGGCTTCCCACTCTTCGGAGAAGCGGTGGACGCGCTCGAGGTGTTCGATCGCGGCGCCCTCGGGTGCGTGGTCGAGCAGGTGCTGGAACATGCCGCCGCGTCCGACGGCGGAGAACTGCAGCGGGTCGCCGACGAGGACGATGCGCCAGTCGAGGTGGTCTGCGAGCGCGATCAGGTCGGTGAGCTTCGGCGTGGCGAGCATGCCTGCTTCGTCGACGAGGACCGTCGTGCCTGCAGGGAGGAGGTACTTGGGTTCGGGGAGTCGTCCCCGAATGGAGTACTCGGCAATGAGCTTGTCGATCGTGTCGGCGTCGACGCCCGTCTCCTGACCGAGGACCTCGGCTGCGGCGGCTGATGGCGCCACGCCGAACACCGGGCGATCGTGAGCCGTGAGATGGTCCACGGCGGCTCGGAGCATGGTCGTCTTGCCGGTGCCGGCAGGCCCGACGATGACGACCAGCGGATTAGTGCCGGCCGCCAGTGCAGCAGCGTGCGCCTGTACCCGATCGAGGCCATCCGCGTCGTCAACTCGGGCGGGCTTGCCGAGTCGTGGCCAGCGCTCGTCGGCCCAGTCAGTGATGGCGAGCTCCTCGTCGAGGATCGCCTGCGTGGTGAAGCGGCGGTCGAGCACAGACTCGGTCGTGGGTCGACCGTCGGACGTGCGGAGCGGTCCGAGGCCGGGCGGGGTGAGGTCGACGCACTGGTCGTCGAGGACCTGCTCGGTGAGGCGTTCCAGCCCTGCCACGAGCTCGCTCGGCGGCACGTGCACTGTGGTGGGAACTGCCCGCGCCAACTCCCTCAGGACGTCGTTCGGACGCCACGTCGACTGCTCGGCGCTGAGCGCAGCAAACGCCTGGTCGACCATCGCCACCTGCACTTCTGCCGTGAGGCGGCCGGGTGCGGGGAGTCCCCCAACGGCCTCGTCGACCACTCCCTTCGGGTCGAAGCCCACTCCCTCGATCCGCTCGGCCCACTCCCCGCGCAGGTCGATGTGCTCCCCGACGGGCTGCTTCGCCGGCCGGGAGTCGAGCACCGCCTCACGCTCGAGTCGCCAGCGCTCCTGGGGCATCGGGTCGCGGTCGAAGGTGTCGCGGAACCGGTCGAGCTTGCGGTCGAGGCGCGCCTCGACCTGGCGTGTCCGCTGCGAGAGCTCATCGAGCACCTCGCTGGGGACACCGTCGATCTCGGCGATGCCGATCTCCGGCACCTGCCAACGCACCCCCAGGCGAGCCGTCAGCTCGCTGCGCAACGTCGAGTGATACAGCGCCGACAGGGTCCGCTAGTCGCACTTGATCATTCGCGCGTCGAGGGCGAGCCACCGGCCGTCCGGGATGCGGACCTTGGCGACGACGACGGCGTGGCTGTGAAGCTGCGGGTCGAGCATCCGGCTCGTGTGCTGCCGGAACACGGCGACGGCGAGACCGTCGGCATCGACGAACTGCACCCCGCCGTCGATCGTGGCGCGCGTGGTCGCGTGGCGCTCCACGAACTCCAGCACCGCTCGCACCGCGGCGTCATGGGCGGCGAGGGACTCCCCCGCCACGTACTCGTCGCCGAGCGCCCACAGCGTCGAGACCGATTTCGGCGCCGAGAAGGTGATGTCGTAGCCGCGGACCGACTCGTCGTTGTAGGCGCGGCCGAGCTGCGCTCCCGAGGGGTCACGCCCCTCCATGAGCGAGAGGAAGTCCTCCGGGTCGAGGTCGCCGACGAGACCCAGCGCTTTCGCCTGCTTCCCGACCCACACGCCGGGCGGCTCACCGGCATCGAGGTAGTAGGTCGCGAGCGCATGGCGATCGGGATCGACGTAGTACGCGCCGGCCTCGGATCCAGTGAGCGACGTGACGCGAGCAGTCACCGGCAAAAGGCCTTTTGCACTCGTCTGTCCGCCCTCGCGCGCGCGTCCTCCACGCCTGTGATGCGCAATGCCGAAGCCGAAAACGCAACGGGCCGTCACGCTCGGAGTTGCGTTTTCGCACCCGCGAACACGCATCTCTGTAGGTGTGAGGCCCACGCAGACGGTCGAGCTCGACGGGCCGACGCTCGTATCCTTGCCAGCACCCGCAGCCGCGGTGCTCGCGTCGATCGTTCGCTCCTACCTCGGCTGCCGGTCGAGCTCGACCGCGTCCTGGCCGCCATCCGAGCCGGGATGGACGCCAACCTCGCGGCTGCGACGACGAAGCAGATCCAACTCGACCTCGCTAGCGCCGAGAGCACGGTCATCGCGTGGGAGCAGCAGCACCGCACCGTGCGCTCGCTGAGCGCCAACGATGTCGCCGCTGCGCTCGATCACGCCGGTGATCTGGCCAAGATGCTGAAGACCGCCGAACGCGATTCGAGGGCCCGGTTGTACCGGACCCTCGGTCTCGAGCTGCTTCTCGATCCGGTCGGAAACCGGGTCGAGGCTCGGGTGCAGCTATGTGGTGGCGGGGGCAGGATTTGAACCTGCGACCTTCGGGTTATGAGCCCGACGAGCTACCAGACTGCTCCACCCCGCGGCGGAACCCTCAGACTACCACCTACGCCGTGGGGGCCGTGGTGGTGGTCGTGGTCGGCGCGGGGGGCCCGGTGGCCTGGCCCTGGGCGGCCTTCACATGCTCCCCCACGATCCCGATCTGGCGCTGGTACTCGGCCAGGTCGCCGGCTCGGAGGGCGGCCTGCGCGGCGTCGTAGGCGGTGGCGGCCTCGGACAGCAGGCGCTGCACCTCGGGCGACTCGGGCACGGTCGGCGTCCCCGGCTGCGTGGGCCCGGGCTCGGTCGGGCCGGGCTGCGTGGGCCCTGGCGCCGGGCCGCCGGGGGCCTGCTCCAGGGTGCCGGGGGCGTCGCCGAACAGCGAGGTGAGCGCCTCCCGCAGCGTGTTGCCGATGACGGCCCGGTCGCCGAACACCACGATGGCCCGCTTGAACTCGGGCAGCGGGTTGCGGGCGGACTGGACGTAGAGCGGCCGGACGTAGAGCAGCGAGTTCTCGATCGGGATCACCTGGACGTTGCCCAGCTTCACCTCCGAGCCCTGCTGGTTCAGGAAGGTGATCTGCTGGGAGATCACGGGGTCGGCCGCGGCGCGCGCGTCGACCAGCGACGGCCCGTCGATCTGCTCGCCGCGGGGCATGACGAACACCTGGAGCTTCCCGTACTCGTCCGGGTCGCTCTTGGCCGTCATGAACGCCGACAGGTTCTGCTGGCGGTCGCCGCGGGAGCGGGGGACGAAGGGCTGGAGGATCAAGAAGCTCTCGTCGGTGTCGTTCGGCAGCCGCAGCAGCAGGTACGTGGGGTCCATCCGCTGCTCGCGATCGGTGGCCACCAGGCCGGTGACCGCCGTCGTCGACGTGGTGGCCGGGGCAGTGGTCTGCGTCGCCCGCGTCGGCGAGCCGGAGCCGGGGTCCTGCGAGATGTCCCACGCGTCGCCGGCGTTGTAGAACTCGTTCGGCGACTCGATGTGGTAGCGGCCGTACATGTTCGTCTGGACCCGGAACAGGTCCTCGGGGTACCGGAAGTGGGCACGGAGCTCCTCGGTGACCTCGCTGCCCGGCGTGAACAGGTCGGGGAAGGCCTTGGCGTACGCCTTGAGGATCGGGTCCTCGTCGTCGACGACGTAGAAGATCATCGACCCGTTGAAGGCGTCGGTCACCACCTTGACCGAGTTGCGCACGTAGTTGAAGTTCGAGCGAAGGCCGCTCTCGCCAGGGATCCGGTCGATGCTCGCCCGCTGTGCGTAGGGGTAGCGCCCGGTGGTCGTGTAGGCGTCCTGGATCCACAGGAGCCGGCCGTCGACGATGGCCGGGTAGGGGTCGGCGTCGTAGCGCAGGAACGGGGCGGCCGTGCGGACGCGGTTGCCGATGTCACGGATGAAGATGGCGCGCGACTCGGGCGTCACCAGGTCGGAGATCAGCATGTTGAAGTCGGCGAACCGGAGGGCGAACGCGGCCCGGCGCACGAACGAGCTGAGGGGCACGCCGCCCGTTCCCGCGTACGTGCTGAACGCCGTGGTCCCCTCGAGCTCCTGATAGTCGATCTCCCGCTGCTTGCTCTTGACGATGGCGTACCCGCCGGTCTCCTCGCCGTAGTAGATGCGCGGTTGCGTCAACCCCGGCGTGCCTTCGGGCGGGATGTCCTTGAGGGTGAAGGCGGGCTGGCCGTCGGCCGTGACGGCGTTGGCCGGCGCGACCAGCGCCCCGAACCCGTGCGTGTACGACAAGTGGCGGTTGACCCATGACTGGGACGGCAGGTCGGTGGGGTTCAACTCGCGGGCCGAGACGATGGTCTGGGTGAGCCGGCCGTCGACCATGTAGCGGTCGATGTCGACGTCGGAGAACCGGTAGTACGAGCGGATCTCCTGGAGCTTCTGGAACGTGGTGGCGACGAACTGCGGGTCCCAGAGGCGTACGTTGCGGATCGTCTCGGCGTTCTCCGCCAAGCCGGCCGACGTGAGCTGCTCGTCGTAGTCGAACGGGGTCTCCTCCACGTCGTCGATCCCGAAGGCCGTGCGCGTGGCGGCGATGTTGCGTGCGATGTAGGGACGCTCGCGGTCGATCTCGGCCGGCTCGACCCGGAACTTCTGGGTGAACGCCGGGTACACGGCGCCGACGATCACCGAGATGAGGGCCCACAGCCCCACACCGATGACGGGGAGCGCCCACCCCTTGCGCCGGATGTTCAGCAGGAACATGACGACGGCGAACAGCGAGATGATCACCAGCAGCTCGAGGGCCGGGAGCTGGGCCTTGACGTCGGTGTACGACGCGCCGTCGACCACTCCCCGGCTCGAGAAGCTGAGCTCGAAGCGCTGGAGGTAGTAGCCGACCGCCTTGATCAGGGCCAGGACGGCCAGCAGGACCGACACGTGCGCCTTCACCTGCGGCGTCACCCGCTGGACCGGGGCCTGCACGCGGATGCCGCCGTTGAGGTAGTGCGCGACGACGGTGACCACGGCGATGATCACGACGGCGACGAACGCCCACTCGACCAGGAACGACAGGAACGGCAGCCGGAACACGAAGAAGCCGATGTCCCGGCCGAACTGGGGGTCCTCGACCCCGAAGTCCACGCTGTTGCGGAAGAGCAGCCAGTTGTGCCACTGCGACGACGCGCCGGTACCCGCCAGCAGGGCGAACAGGGCGGCGACACCGAGGCGCACCTTGGCGGCGTGTGGGCCCACCACCTGCCGGTACCGCTGCACGAGCTCGTCCTCGGGACCGAGGGAGCGGAACCGGGGAGCCACCCGGTCGGCGATGACGAGGTTGGCGAGTAGGGCGGCGAAGAAGACCCCGGTGAAGATCGCCGCCAGGACGATCTTCGACCCGAGCACGCCGGCCCACACCCCGGTGAGGTCGAGCTCGCCGAACCACAGATAGGTCGTGTAGAAGCCGGCGATCCCCCGCAGCGACGTCAGCCCGAAGAACACGACGGCCCCGACGACCACCAGCCACGCCCGGCTGGACGGGCGGCGACGGCGCCGGGGTACTTCGGCCGAGGTGCGCATTGGGGCCGAGGCTATGGGGTCGAGCGCCGTTCGCGCTCGTCACCCAGCGCCGTTGACGGCAGCCGCCACCTCGGCGGGGGCGAGCACGCAGCGGCAGCCGGCGTGGGCCGGCGGGTGCGCCTGCCCGGTGGGGAAGGCCTCGCCCGGTGCGGTGGGACCGGCCAGGGCGTTGTCGTCGCAGTCGGGGCAGGGGCGGCCGTCGTCGTCGACGACCCACCGCGACGCCCGACCCGGCCCCAGGCCGGCCAGCGCCCCGCGCGAGAAGGCGGCCGTCACCGCGTCGCCCGCCAACCCCTCGAGGCGCTGGGCCTTGCACTCCCGGTACACCGCCCCTATGCGCTCCACCACGGCTGTCGCGTCGCCTCCCGCATCGCTGCGGATGGCGCACTCGAGGGCGCGCCGCAGGGGTTCGGTGACGGCCGACGCCAGGTCGCGTACGACGTCGTCCACCCGTGGCCGTGCGGCGCCGGCGCCCTCGGGGCCGTCGGAGCCGTCAAAGCCGGGCGACGTGAACTCGGCGCCGGCGGCCGCCGCCGAGCGCACGAGCTCGTCGGCGACCGTGACGTAGCGGGCCGCCTGCTCGGCGGGGGACGGCAGGAGCGCGTCGACGTCGGTGGTCGAACGCAGGTTTCGGAGCCGGTCCAGCAGCTCGTTCTGCTCGTCCTGTAGGGCCCGCTTGAGCTTGCGGGTGAGCCGCGCCTCCACGTCGGCGACGGCGGCGTCGCGACGCTGGAGCAGGACCTCGTCGCCGAGGGCGGGCGCCGGTTGCCCGGCCGGCTCCGGCTGGCCCGGCGCCGGCTCGTCGACCCGGAGGACCTCGCGAGCCCTGGCGACGGCGTCGGCTCGACCGGCGCGGATCCGGGCGAACAGTTCGTCGACGGCAGCCGGCGCCTCGGCGGCCACCTCGGCCGGTGCGTCCGCCGCCGGAGGCGCCGGAATCTCGGTGGCCGATGCCCCGATCGGCGCCGGCGGCGGCGCCGGCTCGGCGAGCGGCTGCGGGGTGGCCGGGGCCGCGGCGTCCCCCGCCGGGGCGGCGGGCGGCGGGTTCGGCCGGCCCGCCGGCACTCGACCGGACGGGGAGCCGCCCGGGCGGGTGGCGATGACCCGGACCTGCTCCTCGTCCGACGGCGGCTCGACCACGTCCCCCTGGGCGCCGCCCTCGGGCGCGGTCTCGGCCTCCGGCCGGCGCAGGAGCCGCAGCTGGGGTGGGCGGTGGAGGTCCTCGTCGCCCGCGGGCGGCGCGCCCTCGCCGGCGACCTCGGGGTCGGCGGACGGTGGCGCGTCGGGCGCGCCCGGTGCCGCCGGCCGGTTGTCGGCGGACGGTGGCGCGTCGGGCGCGCCCGCCGCCGTCGGCCGGTCGTCGGCGGACGGTGGCGCGTCGGGCGCGCCCGCCGCCGTCGGCCGGTCGTCGGCGGACGGTGGCGCGTCGGGCGCGCCCGCCGCCGGAAGGGAAGGAGCAGCGCGTGGGGCGCCCGCCGGCGCCGGCGCGGCGTCCTCGTCCACGTGCGCGTCCTCGCCGACGCCCACGTCGGCGTCGGCGGCTCGCTCGGCGGCCTCGGTGGCCGCCTGGCGCGCCTCGGTCTCCGCCCTCTGGAGCTCGTCGGCGACCTCGTCGACCGACCGGCGCACCAGGCGGTAGGCCTCCAGCAGGCGCTCGCGACCGGCGCGCAGCGTCTCCACCTGCATCTGCAGGAGCCGGCGGCGGCGCGTGAGGTCGCCCAGCACGCGGGCGCGCGCCGCCTGCGCCTCCTCGACCGCGGCGCGGGCCCGGACCTCGCCGTCGGCCGCCACCAGGTCGGCCTCCCGCCGTGCCCGCTCGACGACCGACGTCGCCTCGGCCGCGGCGACGCGCCGGATCTCGGCCGCCTCGCCCTCGGCCTCCTCGGTGCGCTCGGCCAGCACCGACTCGGCGCCGGCGCGGATCCGCTGCGCCTGGTCGTGGGCCTCGCGGAGGATGCGAGCGGCGTTCTCCTCGGCCCGCGACCGCAGCTCGTTGGCCGCCTCCTGGGCCGTGGCCAGGACGCGGCCCATCTCCTCGCCCAGCGCGCGCGTGAGCTCCTCGCCCTGGATCACCGGGTGGGCGGCCCGGTGCTCGGCGTCGGCCAGCCGGCGGTTCAGGTCCCGCTCACGGGCGATGGAATCCCGCAGGTCGTTCGCCACCCGCTGGAGGTACGCGCGCACCTCGCCCGTGTCGAAGCCCCGGAAGGCGGTGGGGAAGCCGCGGTGGGCGACCTCTTCGGGCGAGAGAGGGCCGTCCGACATGGCCCCGAGGTTACGACCGAATCACCGGCGGACCGCGGCAATGCGGCCGGCGTCACCCCCGTCGGCGGGGCGTCTGGCTACCGGCCGAGAAGCCCGTCGAGCAGCGACGTGACGGGCGTCAGCAGAGGCTCGAGCAGTCCGGTCTGGGGCTCATCGGGGTCCGGCGGGGCGAGGAGCGGCGGGACCGTCGGCACCGTGATGAGCGGCGGGTCGGTGGGCCTGGTCGCCGGAGGGGTGGCAGTG
>Ga0247717_1000382_pt1 | contig 13570 bp, 14 predicted proteins | sample 24E_NmetaG_FD_189047 | JGI IMG/M metagenome (GOLD analysis project Ga0247717, IMG submission 189047) | Soil microbial communities from hillslope of Landscape Evolution Observatory, University of Arizona, Oracle, AZ, United States - 2-4-E_N | ecosystem: Engineered > Artificial ecosystem >... | reverse complement strand
GAGCACGAGCGTGTTGAGCTTGGTGCCTTTCTTGTATTCCTCCTCGCCGCGCTTGCGCAAGAGTTCGACGATTCGTCGAATGACCACGTTCTTCATCTCATTGTTCCAAACCAGATTTTCGCTCGTCTCCTCTTCAGAGAGGTCGATCACGATGAATTGGCCGCGCTCATCGCCGAGTTTTTCCGCGAACTTGGAAAGCTGGAAAACATTCGTGCCGCGATTTTGTTTGGTGAAGAAGCGGCCTACGCCACCCCAGAGCGTGTAGACCTCGTTGGGGTCCAAGGCTTCGTGCTTGGCGCGTACAGCTGCGGCGATGTCCTTGGAAGTGTAGATATTCGCTGCGGTTTCAGGCCGGCCGAGGTGCGCCCACACTTTGTCGAACACTTCCCTCTTGTGAACGTCCCACGGTTTGAGCTTCCCCGCCGAGTCATCGAACCCGGCCAGCGTTTTCTTCGAAGGTTTCAGTGCAGCGAGAATCTCCGCCTTCGCGCGCTCGACGTTGTCTGGGTGGAGGATCCGGAGGTCTTTGAAGAACCGCGTTTTGGCTAGGAGGTCGAGAAAGAATTCGAAGCGGTCGTTGTCGGTGAGCCAGAGGTCCTTCACGTTCAGGACGGTTGCTTCACGACCGTGGTCCTCGACAAACTTGCGAACTTTCGAGCCTGGCGAGAAGTCCTTGTAGAATTCGCCTTGGGGGTCAATAACGACAATGCTCATCTGGGGATGGCTTGAGTATCCGAGCAGCAGGAACTTGGCGAGCACGGACTTGCCCGAACCGGTCTTTCCGAAGATTCCGATGTGATATCCTTCGTTCGTTCCGCCTTCGCCCGGACCGAAGTGCCGGAACCATGCGGGAAAGAAGGTCTTCGTTCCATAGATTCGGCCAATCTTGTAGATGATGTCCTGATATGGGGCGAGGAGTTCGTCGAGAAGTTCGTTGGAGACGGTTTTCACTTGCGTTCCGGTGGGGGGAATCGTTCCGAGCTCGCTCTGTTCGAATGCTTTCTCTTTTTGGGCGAAGACCGCGCCGACGGTCATTGCGGCCGTGTGCGTGTCTTGGCGCTCCGTGATAGGATCGACGCGACCCTTTTGGCGGATGAGACTGCGCATGGTCGAGTCCTCGACCCACGGGTTTCGGAGCGTGATTTCGGTGACTTGCCCAAGAGCGCAATTGAGCTCGCCGTCCTGCTTGTATGTGAAATAGGTCAGCGCGCCGACGAGGTGCTTGTCCACACTGTGACCCAAGATGTCGACCTTGACACCGCTGGTTCCGCTTGGCGAACCGAGTACCCCGATTCGATCCGCGTCTGCGTCAATTTCTTGAAACGTCCGTCGGGTTCTCGTCGTCGCCATCATGGGTTCATCGGCCTCCCTCTGAGCGGTAGCTGTGCATCGCGAGGTAGATTTCGCCAACGTCTCCGTCGTGCCGGGTTGCCATTTCGTTCGTGACGGCTTGGCGAAACGCGGGGAACGCGCCGGAGAGGTGTTTCACCATTCGATCAGCGAGGTACAAAGGAAACGGTTCGAAGATTCCAGGCGACGCGCACTGGAATTCCACGGCGCGGAGAACCGTGCCGAGCCGGTGGGAATTGCCAGCGACTGCTTGCGGAACCTCAATGCGGAACGCTGGAAGGTAGGCGCGGGGCTTGTAATACAACACGCTGGCCTTGTTTCCCAAGTGTTCCAAAACGTCGTCTCGGAGCCCTTCCACCGCGGGTGCCCGCGCGGCAAGTTCTTTCGGGATTGTAAGGTGCATGTCGTCCCAAGAGCCCATCGGGAAGGGCCCGAGGTATTCGCCCGGATTCAGGATGAAGGTCGAGAGCGTTCGATCGTCGTACTCGCCTGGAAGCCCGAGCTTCAATGTCAACTCGCGCAAAGTGCTGTACTTAGGGAGACCGGCATAGACCTTGTCGCGTTTAACGCCCGCCGTGATCTCGGCATAAGCTGTTAGTCCGGCCGCGAACTGCTCAGCGAATGCGTCCCGCAGCTCCGCGCTCGGAGATTTCCCGAAGTTGCTTGTTGCATTGTTGAGATAGATCGTTGGCGTTCGCAGTCCGTAGTCTAACATGACGACGTCATGGGGCGCGTTTTTCGCCAAGTCGAGTTCGTTCGCCATCATCAGGCCGCGGATCATCTGCTGGGTCGATTCGTGATGGCTCACGCTGAAAATCTTCGCTCGGTGTCGGGGTTCTGGCCAAAACCGCTTCTCGCTTGGAGGTGTGATTCCTTCGATTGCCAACGCTGCGAAGGCCGCAAGGTCCGTGGAGAGCAGCCGTTCGACGAGGTATGACCCGTCGATCCCGCAGCTTGTTGGCACATCGGACGCAGTGAGGTCTGCGGCCAATCGAATACTATCCTGTACCTTGTGCCGCAAGTCTCCAAATTGGCTTCGGAGGCGAGAGACGTTTCGCTCCAGAGTCTCCGCCATGGCTTGCGACTGTCTGAGGACGTCCTCTACGAGGGCTTGCGGAAGCTCCCCGAATGTGATTCCGAAATCTGTCACTCGCCCGCAAGTCGTTTGGTGCCTTATAAACCTCTTCTGCGCCGCGTCCGATGGCCGCGGACAATGCTAAGGGTTACCCCAGAGTCGTTCTCACTTAGGACTTCGTGGCAGAAAGACGGTAATGTAGGAGTTGAGACAGCTACAGCCGGGAGTTTGAAATGGAACCAAGCGAGGAATCCCGCGTAACCAAGCCTCGAACGTCACCCAAGATGCAGGCCTCGTTGGGCGGGCATTGCCCATTCATGGAGCAGCGCGTGGTCTTCAACGTCAATTTCAAGAACGAGGCCGATGCCAACCGAGTGTGCGAAGCAATGCGCGAAGACGGCATCTGGCATGATGTCAAAGTGACGATCGCGCTCGTTCCCAAGGATGCAAAGGGCGTCACGCAAAGGCAAGGAATTGGCCGTCGAGGTAGCCTCCGGGGGTAATAGCGAGCTTCGACACGCGCGATTGATTATTGCATGTCAAGGGTCGATGCGGCGGACATGCTGAGCGTTTCGCATGAAAACTAAGAGACTAAGAAGGCTTGATCCATTCCGCAAGTTCGTCAATGCTACAAGCAGCTCGCAATCCATCCGCTGCGAACTCGTCCAGCACATCCTTTGAAACATAGACCACATGTGGAGTGCAAACGACAGGAACTATTGTTCCGTATCGGGAGAAATCATAGTTATCCCCAACGGGGTTCTTACTCAGAAACTCTGCTTTTGACCGCCAATGCTCAATCGCTTCCGAAGCCCTTGTCTCCGCGTTTCGGACGACTTCATACGTTCCTGCATCATAATCGGCGGAGTAAATCTCGCTTTTGCACGAAATGATCAGTAGAGTGCCATTTCGCGCTCCCAAGGCATCGATGTCGGTAACTTCCTTTCCGCCAAATCGAAGCCTCCTACGCCTGAACTGGCGAACCTGATCTGATGGGCGCCACGAGGATGAATCAATGACGCGCTGAGTCTGGTTTTCGAAATGTGTGGCTCGAACGTTGGCATGTGCGCCGTGAACCAGGGGAAACTCGAGTGCATTCTCCAAGCGTTCCGTGGCCGCAACCAAATCAAGACACATAACGCCCGCATCGTCGCGAATTGCACGGCCGGACATTCTCTTCATTCCGTCGAGTAGTTGGTTTGGCGTCTCCGGCACACCGTCATGATCCGGAAGAATTGACAAGATGTCCGAACGTGCTCTTGCGAACTCGCCGGCAATGGCGGAATGGAAGTAATTCTCTGTATCGAAAAAGTAGCCGTAACGATAGAGGGAAATTAGGCCAAGTCTCAATTGCAGAAATCTGGGAATCATGAGTCGCAAAAAGAGGAACAGTGTCGCGGCTTCGGGAGAGACGACGGCTTTGGCCGGCAGATCGGGATCTCTAAAGAGTTCTTGCAGAGCATGAAGCGAGTATAGTCGGGCAACCGTTGCAGAAACAACTCGTGATGGATGTCCTTCAATGCGAAGGCGTGGAAGATCGACCTCGCTTTCCGAGCTACGATGGAAACATGCGATTCCGATAGAATCGGTGGCCAAATCGAAATCGGTAGTAACTATGGTGCCGAAGCGCCCGAAGGGTTTTTGTCGCTTCGCAGCCCGGAGGTCATAAGTCTCGATGGCGAACCTCTGATCCGCATCGGGCTTTGATTTGGGGAGTGCAGTACTGTCAAATTCAAGCCGCACTCCTTTTGCACAAAACCGGCTTGCGACCATCAAGTCGTAAAGGTAATCGATCGCTCCAAGGAATTCGGCGATGACCATGGCATCCTCAATCCCTGTTGGGAAGGACACCTCGCGCTCAAGACTGACGATCGTCCGCTTTCGGCTGCGAAGCGTTAGGAGTTCAGCCATCGCGGCCAACGCGGGCGCAGTTGTCGCCACGTCACCCTGAAAAAACTCGCGCGGGCAGCGACGCAGATACCAAAGCCACTGGGTAGGCGAGTAACATTGTACGCGTTCTTCGATATACGCCTCGGCAATCGCCGTGGCAGCGTCCAGATATCGAGAAAGACCGACAGGATCGTGATGTTCGAACCTCTTTCCGGGGGGCCTCTTCAAGTTCCTTCGTATGTGAGCGTCGAGCCTGCTTCGAGAGACGCGCCCTATTTTGCGGACGACAACTTGCTCGAAGGACCTGCGAAGGGCCTCGGCGCTTTCATCCACTACAAGCACCCGATTCATCAAGAGGACCCTCGCTTGTCCGTGTCATTCGCCCGCCAGGATTGAGTGTTGCGCATCCCTTTTCAAAGTCACGGGCTACTGACAGGTTCGTCGCTATAAACGAAAGGCCGAATTTATCAATTAAGGCCGGGGGTGCGGTATTGAACCCTAACGGGTTCATACCCCGACAGGAGCACTCATCGCCCCCCGGGGAAACCCGGGGGGTAGGATTTGCGGAGGGGTCGACCTTCCCGACCGTCCGGTTAGGCATGTTTGAGCCTCCGGCGTCGGGCTTGGAATCGTTCCCGCATGGCGGACCGTGCGCGCGCCTTCTCGATGTAGTGCCGTTCCACCGTTGCGACCGTGTCTCCCAGCCATTCGGCGGCGTGGTAGACGTTGAATCCCGTGTCGATCAACCGCGTCGTGGCGCACCAGCGCCGCATCGTGTACGGCGTGAAGGCGGGCCATACGCGCTTTCCGCATTCGGAAAGGCGGGGTCCAAGGTCGTTCGGGTGGAAGCGGTTTCCTTTGGCGTTGAGGAAGAGCGCTTCGCTGTCGGGTCGCGCCACTTTGGGGCGAACGTATTCCACGTAGTGTTTCAGGCTCTTTCCGTTGCTTGCCGTCGCGACGAAGGGTTCCAGAGGCCCGAGTTCCCGACGCTTTCCGTTCTTCTTGATCTCCGTGACCCAGACGTTGCGCTGGGCCAGTTCCAGATCGGCCAAGTTCAGCGCGCACAGTTCCGACGGGGGCCGAATCCCGGCCCAAAAGCCGAAGTGAAAGACGTGCTGAATCGTGGCGTTCATGTACGGATCGTCGGGATAGTACGTGGTTTCCCAGAAACGCGGGATCAACTCGTCCGGAGGAAGCGTCCAATGGGGCGGAATCTCCTCGAACGAGGTGTCCAAGCTTGGCCAGTTCAGGTCCAGGGCGGCAAGGAAGGACTTCAGCGCCTTGCGCTCTTGATTGAGCGCGGCAAACGGATTTTCCTCCTCTTGCATCCGGTATGCGACATGCTCCCGCCAGGACTCTTCGCTGGGCGGTCGCAGTTGGACCGGGGCGACGGGATGCTGCTCCATGAAGCGGAGGTAGCGCAAGCGGCACAACGCCGTGCTGTCCCGCCCGTTCAGTTTCTTGCGGCGGAGACCCTGCACGGCGATCATGTGCTTGAGTACGTCGTCGTAGTCCCATGAGGTCAGCTTCTCGTCGATTTGCAGGACCGTTTGCCCAAGGTTCAGAACGCCGGCCTTGTGCAACCGTTCCAGCATCGCGTACGTTTCTGGTGTCACACTCAGATTGACTTCGGGCGCCCTTGCGACGGGCGCTTGGATTCCGTTTCCTTGTGTCAGACGGCTTTTGTTCTTTGGCACCTCCAACGCCTCAAACGGCTTGGCGGTCGTGGGTTCCTGCTCGTTTTCGGAAAGACCCCCTTCTTGAGGGGTCTTGCCGAGGCTCAGGGGCCTTCCGAGGGCAAAAAGATGCTCCCACAAGCCGGGCGTTTCGGGGCCTTCAGCCGACGATTCCACGTTCCGCACCCGCGCCTTGGGCGTAGTTCCCGGGCGCGGAGCTCCGGTCATCCGCCGCGCCGGGGCGCGGCTTCGCAAGACCCGCTTGGGCATCGAAGCCCGAAGGGATCAATCCCGCCCGCGCGAACGCGGAATCGGGATTCGCAAGGACCTCGTTGACGATCCTTCCGACGGCCGCGCGAACGAATTCGTCGCGGCTTCGGTGCGGAACGGATTCCGTTACGACGAGGGCGTCCACCTTCCGGGCAAGCGTCAACGGAATGTGAACGGACACCTGTTTTTCCAGCACTCTTTTTACTCGCATCGCATCCCATCGCTAGGAGGCGCACGCGCGCCTCACGGTTCTTCTTGGACGCGAGAAAAGATAAACTTTCTTTGCGACGAGTCCGACAGTTGCGCAGACTTGCACCCGTCCAAGGTTGTCCGGGAGCGCCGCGCAGGCGTCGGGGCAAGGCGAGGCTCGACGATTCGTTGGCGGCGATTCCGCGAGCAAGGATCTGTGAAGCCGTTACGGAAAGGGAGGTTGCGGGCGATTCCGTCCGCGACGGAAACGGAAAAGGCGCATTCCCGTTACGACGTTGAAAAGAACTTGGACAGGCAGAGCGCGCGGGCTTCCGGATCGAGTACGGCGAAGGATTCGCGTCCTTGCCGCTCAACGTGAGCCAGCTTGTGGTGCTCCAATCGGTCCAAGTGCCAGCGGACCGTCGACTTGTGGATGCCAAGCCGCTCCGCGAGTTCGGTTTGCGAGATTCGCTCGCCACGGGAGAGAACCTTGACGACCTGCTTGGTCCGGTGGTTTCGGAACAGGCCGTAGATCAACTGCTCCATCGGCTTGAACGTCTCACCGTTCTTGTAAAGGCACTTCTTCCGGCCGAGCGTCAGAATGACGATGTAGCCTTCGCGACGCAGGTGCTGGAGGTGGTGATCCAAGCGTTGGCGTCCCACTTTTAGGAGCGCGGCCAGTTCTGCTTGCTGGATTCCAGGATGCGTCTCGATCGCTTCGTAGACCTTCTTCCGCAGTTCGCTTTGGAGGACCTTGTCGCGACCAAGCCGGCTGTAAAGAAGGTATAGGGGGATCGCCGCGACGGCAAGCGCAAGGAGAACCAGGACTGGTTCCGGTGGCATCGGGGACTGAAAGACGCTGGGAATCGCCACGACGGGACTCGACGCTGTCGCTACGCGAGTTGCGTCGAGCGCCTTCGATTCTTCTTGAATCCACGGTTGGCTTGCGCGGGAAAGTTCGGGGGATGAGTCCAGCAAAACCCATCCTGACGTTGCATCGGCGCCCGCGAGTTGCGAAATGAAACCGGTCGTGTGCGATCCTTCCGGCGACGAACTTGGCGTCTCGTTTGTGATTTCCACGGTTCCGTTGTGAACCGCGTATCCGACGAGGATGTTCGGCGTGCTGTCGTACAGCAGTTGATCCGGAAACGGAACGTATTCGTACGTGCATGGTTCCGTTCCTTTCGTTAGCTTCGATGGACAGAGATTTGCCGAAAAGTTGAGAAAGTGAATTGCCCCGTCGATATCCGTTCCGTAGACGCCGCTTGGAAACTTTACCTGGTCGTACTTGAGGAAGAGACCGTACGGGAGGTCGCAGTAGTCCCCCTCGCAGATTTCGTCTTGGTATACGGGCGTGTAAATGTTCAGTTCGACTACATACGTATACTCGGCAAACTCGATATCAAATGTGCGACGAACAGGTTCCGGCGCGTAGGAATCGTATGTTGCCTCGTCGGTTTGGTCGATCAGCTTGAAAACAGGTTGGTCAATCGTTAGATTCTGAAAGTCGACGCTCGCGCTCGTTCCGGGGACGGGGGGAGGGGCCCGAACTTGCACCCCGACGCGGCGAACCGTCTGAAAGATATCGACTTGGTCGTCTCCAAAGAAAAGAGGGGTTCCGTTGTCGTCATAGCGTGCGGGGTCGCCGTTCGTCTCGAAATCCGCGGAAGCGGGCCCCGCGTCAATTCGATCTGCTTCGACAGGCACGGCAATGGCAATCATGCATGCGACCAAAGCCGGACCTGCGAAGGCGATCTTCACGGTCTGATCTCCGGATAGTCCGGCGACGCGACCTCAATGGTTTCCCTGAGCAGGCAAATCGGCGGCGTCGGGCAAATCGGCAGCTTGCTACGCGCGTACTCCGCGCAGTCGAAGACTCGGCCTTCGAAACAGTCTTGTTCACTAGCGCCGAGCGAGGCGCCTGAAGCGACAGTCACAAGCAAAAGTGCGCCCAATATGCATCGTATGGCTACCATTCTCGCACCCGGAAGGCGACGTTCTGTTAGACCCATAAAGCGTTCCTTTGCGTTCCTTCTGAGGGATAAAAGTCTTCCTTGCCTCGCGTCCGACCGTGGGTTCGGAATCGGCTCCCTGAAGAAGGAATCGACAGGAACGCTTATCTGCCGCGACATGTAGCTTGGGCGGGCGACACTAGCCATGCGGAGAGCGGTCCATCTTAGCGTCCTCCTGCTAGTAGCAACCTTGGCGGGTTGCATCGAATCGTCGTCGCCCGATGGGCTATCGACCACGGAGAATCCGCGGACGGCGTCTGGAAAACCGCATGTTGTCGTTGCCGTTTTCGATTCGGGAATCAATCCGTACGCACCGGTGTTCCGCGCCGTTGGTTTTCCTGAGCCTCGGGAGATCATTCCCGATCTTCCGCCGTACGAGACGGTGGTCCTTTCCTTTGACCTGCCTTATGCCGAAGCGCTCGAAGCCGATAAGATCGCAGCGCTTCAGCGCGACCGCCTCTATTGGTTCAAGGACACGCGCATTCTTGGCTATGCTCACGACGACCTAGAAGACGTTCGGTATCCTGTAATCGACGAGAGCGGACACGGAACCGCTGTGGCCTCCCTCATTGCGAAGACCGACCCCAATGCGATCATCCTCGCCATTGAAACCTTCGGCGAGATTGAGAATGCGATTGCGTGGGTCGCGAATGAATCGTGGGTTGATGTGCTTTCGATAAGCGTGGGCGTAATTGGGAATTTGCCGGTCGAATATGCGGCCGGTGACGAAGGCCGAGCAGAATACTTGCGGGTCGCGACCACGAACGGAAAGCTAGTAATCGGCGCCGCTGGAAACGAGTTTGTCCCCCCGTTGGCTTCCTCCTATCAAGGACCGCCTTGGACGGTTGGAGTCGGCGGTGGATCGTCTACGTACCACAGCGATGACGCTGTCGCGTCCAAGGTGCCCGATGTCGTTGCGGATGACGTCGTAGAGGTCGCTCGTCACGACACGACGGCAGACGAATGGCGGTGGGACGCAGGCACAAGCTTTAGTGCCCCGATTGTGTCGGGCGTGCTTTCCAAGTCCATCTACGCAGTACGTTCGGCCTGGAATTACTCAGGCAACATTGTGGACGGCGCGCTCGCCGCGCATGATGGCAAGCGATTGACGAACGCGGACCTGCGCGCCGCGCTGAATGCTACTGCGATCTACTGGTCTCCGGGGGAATACTCGCCCGGCGTTGATCCGACCTGCCCCGTCTGCACGTACAACAATTCCACCATCCCTTACTTACCGGAAGTTCCGGGAACGCCTGTTGGACCGTGGATTCAAGCTGGCTGGGGATTCGTGAATGCCTCCACCGCCGACCGAATAGTGGCGATTCTTCTGGGCAAAGAACCCAACCCGGCCAGGCCAAGCGGGGCGGTCGAGTTCATGGAGACGATCTTTGCGGCGCGCGTAGCCTATTGGGACTTACCACGTCCGCCGCGACCGTAGGACCCGAGGCAAAGAAAGCAGGTATAGTCCGAACCCTTTTTCGTGAGCATGGCGGGGCGAACTCGCGACGCACACACCGGGTTTCACGCCGCCATTATCTCCCTTCCCGGCGGCTCCAGCCTCCTTGAGACGGAATGCCTCCCGACTTCGAAGTGGGGCCGCCGGGTCCGATTGGTGCAGCCGGGCCGAACATTCGAGGGGGTGGGCTTCTCGGGAACGTCGAATTTCTAGAGCTGCTGAGCTTGTCGAACGGCCCCTTGGCTCCGAGGGGCGTAAAAGCAGGAGCCGGAGAGAGAGGTGAAAGAATGAGGGGAATCATCGTAATGGGCTTGCTTGTGATCGCCGTCGTTTCGGTCTCGCCGAACGCAAGTGCTGTCTGCCTTCCGGAAAGCTGGAACTCTGGTGGGCTGACGGGCGCTGCCTTCTGCTCGGTTGCAAAGGCAGTCGAGGTTGCCGAGGGGCAATCCGGAGCCGTGACTGGACCGCTCGACGAACTGGTCATTGACCCCGTAAACGCCTTGGCGGCCGAAAAGATTGGATACGCGAACGGCGTTGCGGCATGCATCCTCCAAAGTCAAACCGGCGACGTTTTGGGCAAAGTTGCCTGCGCCGGTGCTTGAAGGGGCGCTGAAGGACATGGTCTCGGGATCGACTTGGCAGACGGGCATTCTCGTAACCGCATGCCTTCTAATCGGAGGATGCATCGGAGGAACCCAGGAGCCGGCTCCCGAGTCCATGTTCCAAACGTCAAACGGACCGCAGGAGAATCCTGCGGGACCGGCACCTCCCGTTCCCGATGTTCCAGCCGAGAACGAATCCTCCGCCGAGCGGACGCAGGAGGTTTTCGTCGCATACCACGAGCGATACGCGGGCGCTCTTCCCGATCCCTTGGGGGGACCTTTCGGCATGTTTGCAAAGGAATGGCCTTTTGCGGTGAAAGAAAACTCCATCAACGTTACGGCCGTCTACACCATGAAGTACCGGCCTTCCGGAGTGTATTTGGTCTCGCCCGACGGGGAGACCAAGGCGACCGGCTTCGATTCCTGTCCTGAACTCTATGAAGCCGACACGCTTTCCGCCAGTGAGTGCGTTATCGTTACCAACCGTACTCTGAAGCCGGGAACGTGGACGCTGAAAGTCGCACACCTTGTCGGAACAGTATATGGCGAGTTTACCATTGACTTGACCGTGTACGCCGTGCGAACAGTCCCTTAGGTCAAACAGGCCGAAGCATTACGTCTCGCCCTTGCGCACCAGCGGAGCCTTTTCTATGCATCCACCGCCCGACGTCCGAGACTTCTCCTGCCCCGAACGCGGCTGCGGTGCGGCCGTGAACGAGCCTTGTCGCGACGAGGCAGGCCAACTCGTTACGCATCACCGAGCGCGATGGAACCTTGTGGTTGCCGCGTGGGAAGACTACGCGGACGTGTGACCCTATCGCGCGGCCGAAATCTCGAACTCGAGCGCGACGCCCGTCGAAGCGCTCGCAACCCGAACGAAGCGATACCCCAAGCCCTGGACAGACGCAATGCTCGACAACGGGCTTAGCGTCGTCGTCTGCGTTTCCAATGTCCGCCATGTTGCGCCGTCCCGGCTTGCTTGCACGGACGCGCTGGCGCTGCCGCCCAGGCTGATGAAACGCTGCACCGTCGGCCGACCGGTTGGTCCAAGGTCCAGCGTGACCGTGAGGCCGGCGCTGTTTTGGGCCGCCGTGACCGCGCCGTGGGCGCTTCTCACGTCGTAAATCTCGCTCAAAGCCCGGTCCACCTGCGCAAGGAGGCTTTGGAGGCGAGCTTGGGAGAGCTGGTCGGGAAAGTCCAGCGGGAAGTTCGTGACGTGCCGCGCCTGATCTGTTAGGATGGCGTCGAGCACGGCGGAATGCGGAACGTCGAAGCGCGACACGAGATCCGCAAGGCTCGCGCGTGCCACCGGATCGTGAACGTTCAAGGTTCCGTCGGGGTCGGCTTTGCCTTGGACTTGCGTTGCAGCCGGTCCAAGAAAGTAGGCGCGCACGCCGTCGAAGTCGGAGACCGGCAGGGCCGAAAGGGCGCGACGGAGCAAGCGCCCCTGCGTGTCGACGAGCAAGGCCCGTGCGATAGCGTTCGGGTCCGTGCCTACGAGCAGGATTTCGTCGGTCAGGCGATTGAGCTTCCGCGTCTGCAGCGTTCCGTCGTTTGCGACAAGAAGAGCAACGGGAGCGCCCGAGGCAGTTTTTCCGAACGCGGAAACGGCGTCTTGCAGCGCGTCCAACCGGCGGAACGTGAACGCGGTGGTTTGCGTCGCGAGCGGATCGTAGTTGTCGCTCACAAGGTCCTCCCGAGCAAGGCGCCGTCGTAGGACTGCCGGTTTTGGCTCGTGTTCGTGACCAAGACTTCCAAGACGTCGGTGGCGGTGAGCTTGAGTTCGTCCTCCAAGTCGAAGCGAACGTTCCGCTGCGTGGCGTAGCTGCGCTTGACGTCGAGGATTTGTCCGTTGAGGATGAGCTTGAACAATCCGTCGCCGGTTCCTGTTGCCGTGACTTGGCGAACGCGAATGGTCCTGGCGGGAACGTAGAACAGCAAGCTTGCGAGTTGCCCTGCGGGAAGGTTGACGACGCTGTTGTAGAAGCCGACGTTTTCGCCGATGTCGCTGTCTTGGTTGCGGAGGGGTTCGTAGGCGTGGTGGCCGACTTCGAGGTTGAGCACGTCGTCCACGGTTTCGTCGGGTTGCGCGGTGGCCGCGATCGTGACGACTGCCGACACCGTGGCGGCAAGCGGCGTTGATTCGAAGCCGCGAACGCGGCTTACGGTGAGCGTAACGGTGAAGGATTGGACGGCGCCGTAGACGTGGGTGACCGTTTGCCCTCCACCGGCTTCTCCGTCGCCGAAATCCCATTGGAAGGCGTCGGGGTTGCCGCCCGAGGTGCTGGTGAATTGCACGGCAAACCCGTCCGGCGCAAAGGTGTGCGTGAACGAGGCGCGCAGGAGGCGCGCGGCAAGGGTCCAATTCGCCGAAGCGCTAAGGACGATCAGGCTCAACGCGGGAGGCTGCGTTGGGCCACCCGTCCCTCGCTGCACCGTGATCTTCGGCTGTACGAGCGGGGTTGTGATGTTCCAGATTACGCTTGTGCCAAACAGCAAGAACGAGCTTGCGTAGGCTTGTGGGTTGCCGAAGTTGGGGTCCAGCGTGGCGATCGTCGGAACGAGCGGGAGCAGGCCCCAGTTTGCAGTCGTGCCAAAGAAGACGAGGCTTTGCGCGTGGGATTGGTTCGGTCCGCCCTCGCCTTGGACGTGGCCGCCCGCGAGAGTTTGCGGGGAGAGTTGCCAGTTGGACGTTGCGTTCGCTATCGCCAGGGACACGCTGGAACGCTCCTACGCGCTGCCGTAGATGACGAAGGTTGGAAAGAGGCCGGACGAGCCGCTGGCGACGCCGCCGGTTTGGGCTTGGCTTACGGCGTTGTTTTGGTTTCCCGGCGTCGTGAGAACCGAGGTCATGGAGGCGCCCTGTCGGCCGCTCCATGCGACGCCGCTTCGTGCGGTGGAGGAGCTGAAGCTTGCGCTAAAGAGGCCGGTTCCGTTGAGGCTGAAGCTGACGCTTGCGGTGTTTCCGGTTCCCGGTGATCCCGAAAAGGGACACCGCCACGCCAAGAGGAAGAGCGATAGGCCGACCGGCTGCGTGAACTGCCAGGCGG
>Ga0247717_1000380_pt1 | contig 13643 bp, 13 predicted proteins | sample 24E_NmetaG_FD_189047 | JGI IMG/M metagenome (GOLD analysis project Ga0247717, IMG submission 189047) | Soil microbial communities from hillslope of Landscape Evolution Observatory, University of Arizona, Oracle, AZ, United States - 2-4-E_N | ecosystem: Engineered > Artificial ecosystem >... | reverse complement strand
GACCCCGCCAGCCCGGCGCCGGCCGTCGCCTTCGTCGGCTGCGAGGCGCATGAGGGCAAGGTCTATGCCGATGACCTGCGGGAGTGGGAGGCGGCCGATGTCGCCCGCGCCATCCGCGAGGCGTACGCCGAGGGGTGGACGGTGCAGGACGAGCGCACGGGGGAGTGGCGGCGCTGCACGTGGCGCGACATCGCCGTGCTGCTGCCGGCACGCACGTCGCTGCGCCACCTGGAGCGGGCGCTGGAGCGCCACGGCGTGCCGTACCGGGCCGAGACCAGCTCGCTCGTCTACGGCACCCGCGAGGTGCGCGACCTGCTGATGGTGGCCCGGGCGGTGGAGGACCCGACCGACGGCCTGGCCGTGGTCGCCGCCCTGCGCACCCCGGCGTTCGGCTGCGGGGATGACGACCTGTTCACGTGGAAGCAGGTGCACAACGGCACCTGGGATCATCAGCGCCCGTTCCCCGACGATGCCCCCGCCGATCATCCCGTCGCCCGCGGCCTGGCCTGGCTGGGCGACCTGCACCGGGAGCGGTTCTGGCTGGCGCCGAGCCAGGTGCTGGAGCGCATCGTGCGCGACCGCCGGCTCATGGAGGTCGCCTACCTGCAGCCGCGGCCCCGCGACCTGTGGCGGCGGCTGCGGTTCGTGGTCGACCAGTGCCGGGCGTGGGAGGAGGCGGGCGGCGGCACCCTGCGGGAGTACCTGCGGTGGGTGGCGATGCAGGCGGCCGAGGGCTCCCGGGTGGTGGAGACGGTGCTGCCCGAGACCGACGACGAGGCGGTGCGCATCCTCACCGTGCACGGGGCCAAGGGCCTCGAGTTCCCGATCACGGTGCTGTCGGGCATGACCACCAAGCTGCGCAACAACCCCGGCGGCGTGCAGGTGCTGTTCCCCCACGACACACCCGGCTGGGCCATCAAGCTCAAGGCCGACCTGCAGACCGAGGAGTACGCCCTCGCCCAGCCCCTCGACGAGCAGATGGACGGCCACGAGCGCCTCCGCCTGCTCTACGTCGCCGCCACCCGGGCACGCGACCACCTGATCGTCAGCGTCCACCGCAAGGCCGGCGACACCGGCACCACGGCTGCGAGCCTGTTCCACACCCACGGCTGGGACCCCGACCTCGTCACCGCGCTGGCGTGGATGCAGGAAGACGATGCCGCGGCAACGCTGCCCACCCCCGCGTTCGCCGGACCCGAGGTCGCGCTGGCCCCGTTCGACGAGTGGGAGCGCGAGCTGGCCGCCGCCCGCGCCGCCGCCAGCCGCCCCACGGCGATGTCAGCCACCCGGCTGGCCGAGCAGGCCGAGCAGCATCGCCAGGAAGAGCTGCGCCTCGCCGGACTGCAGAAGGAGCCGGTCGACGTCGACCTCCCGCCGTGGCAGAAGGGCCGCTACGGCTCCGCCATCGGCCGAGCCGTGCACGGCGTGCTCCAGACCGTCGACCTCGCCACCGGCGAGGGCCTCGAAGAAGCGGTCCGTGCCCAGGCCACCGCCGAGGGCGTCGAGGGCAAGGAAGACGTCATCGAGCGCCTGTGCCGCAACGCGCTCGACTCCGACGTGGTGAAGCGGGCCGCCACCCGCCCCCACTGGAAGGAGGTCTACGTTGGCGTTCCTCATGCAGAGCACGGCGTGCTCGAGGGCTACATCGACCTCCTCTACCAAGACGACGACGGCCTCGTGATCGTCGACTACAAGACCGACGCCTGGTCCTCCGAGGAAGAGCTCGACGCCAAGGTCGAGCGGTATGCGGTCCAGATGCGGGCGTATGCGAATGCGGTTGGCGAGGCGGTTGATGAGCACGTCACGCGGATACTTCTGCTCTTCATCTCAGGTACCGGCGACACGACACGCTCCGCCGAGGCAAGGATCTCAACGTGAGGAGTGCTGCGGCCCTTCGATCGCTGTCGCTCTTCGCAGCGTGAATCGAGGCCGTCAGCCAGATGCCAACGAAGATTCCCGCAGCCGCAGCGTAGGGCGTAGCCGGTCCTGCAACGATGGCTTACGCCGCACTCCTCCCAGCGATGTCTCCGCGGCACGCCTGGTTGGTCGCCCGGCGTCTGTAGGGATGGCTGTCACACCTTGTCTGCATGATGATGAAGTGACCGACCTGGAGGCTCACTCCCCTTTCTGCACGCCCCAGAGGCATCCTTGGGGCGTGTCCCATCACGAGGCTCTCGACGAGGCGTCAGCATCGGCGCGGATGTCGCAGGTGCTTAGGGAGTTAGCCGAAACGCAAACTCTCGTCGAGGAAGGCTGGGACGACCCTCGGTTCTGGAACTCGGAAGCCCCACGAACAGCTCGCTGCCAGTACCTCGCGGTCGGCAACGCGATCAACTTCCGGTTCTGGCGACTCGAAGACGGCGTCGTCGTCCCGTCGAGCGGCAGGATCGACGGCGAAGAGTTCCGCGGGGCGATGTACATGTGGAGGCGTCTGAGGGTCGCCCTTCTACGAGGCGAGTTCAGCCTCGACGCCTCGGACCTTGCACGAGTCGATGAATCGACATTTCGTCATGCGTTCCGTGACGAGGTGGGGCGCTATCCGCTAGACGTCGCGATTGATGAACGAGTCGGCAATCTGCGCGATCTCGGCCAGCGACTGGGACACGAGTGGGACGGCCACTTTGACCGCGTGCTCGACGCCTCCGAAGGCCGGCTCGACACCTTTACCACCCTGTCGCAGACCTTCCGCGCGTATGACGACCCTGTTCAGAAGCTGACGATGCTCAATGCCATCATGTTGCAGGGTTCAGGTTTGGTCAGCTTTGACCGGTCACCGTTGCCAGCTATCGACTACCACCTCGTTAAGCAAGCCGTGCGACAAGGTCTGGTACGGCCCGAGTCAGAGACGATGCGCAAGCTTTGTGCGCGCGAGTTCCTAACGAGAGAGGAGTCGTCGGCCCTCCGACTCGACGTACTCGACGCCCTCGTTCACGTCGCAGATCGCGCTGGAATTTCCACTGCGGTTCTGGACAATCTGTATTGGCTCAATCGCCGAGTGTGTGCCGACGCGCAGCCCGACTGCGGCGGCTGCGCGTTTGAGCCCGGTTGCGCGCAACTAGTGCAGGTGGGCCTGCCCTTGGAGAACACCCGCTACTACTAGGCCCGTCTCACTTGTCGAAGATGGCAAGGACGTTGATTCCTGGCTCCGCTCTCACTGTTCCGATCATTCGGACACCGTGCTTCCAGCCGCGCTTGATCAGGTTGTAGGCATAGATCCCGACGTCGTAGTCCCCGTGCCCGACGATGTTCAGATGAAGCGTCAAACCGTCTTGAACGGGCACTCGATAGTTGACCCACCTCGGTCGCGTGCCGGCCCTTTTCAGCACGCATTCGAAGACGTCGAGAGCCGCATTTGCACTCCAGCTCTCGACGAACCATTGCCAGTACGCGTTGCGCTTGTCTGCGTCCTCCTCGAGGTAAGAATCTGGGTACGGAGGGCACTCGGTGCCCGGTCCGTCATCCCTTTCCCTGAGTTTCGTCACGAGGTCCTCGTAGACGGCAGTGACGCCCTTTTCGGTTTCGACCGCCATCGGCACGAACATGGTCCCCGGCGGAAAATCAAGCACGGCGAGCATTCGCGGTCGGCTGGCGATCCTCTCCCGCTCAGGTGCCGACCACGTTTCGTCCGCGGGACCCACTTGCTCCCATATGCGGTGTGCATCACCGTCGGCTCCGGGCTCGTAGTACTTGTCGAGGTAGTGGATGACCAGGCTGGTGAGTTCACGCGGAGGATTGTGGATCGGCGCAAGTGTTCGAGCGGTCCCACTCTTGACACTCTCTGAGTCCGAGACCTCACCACCAAATGAAAGTTCAAGGCCCGGAAGAACCTGCGCCGCCTTCACCCCGTAAGTTGTCTTGGCTGCCGAGGTCAGAGTCCGCTCGTCGGCCTGCTGCACGCTCACGGTTCGTGGCCCGGGTCGCAGCACGGCGTCGTAGAAGGCAGAGACAAGGGAGTTGTCGATGAACATTGGCGCGTCGTGTAGCCAGTAGAACCACGTCGGAAGCTGGACGTTCGGTTCCGGTTCCTCGTCCGCGGCCGGTGGCGGCGCTGCCTCCGGAGCCCTTCGCTGGGAGAGTTGAACGACCAGAAACACCAGCACGAGTAGCAGCGTGAAGAGCACCGGTGCTGGGACCCGAATCATGCGCGGAGACCGTAGTAAGTCACTGTTGGCATTGCTCGGCGGTTCGCAGGCGAGCTCCTGGCCGGGCAGCTCGCCGCCGTCAAGGCCGGCGACGCCCTGCGCGCCCGTCGCCGTCATGGTCCCGAGCAACTTCACCGTGCCGCAAACGCCCCGGACTCCGACGTGGTCAAGCGGGCCGCCACCCGCCCCCACTGGAAGGAGGTTACGTTGGCGTGCCTCATGCAGAGCACGGTGTGCTCAAGTTCTACGTCGATCTCCTCTAGCAAGACGACGACGGCCTCGTGATCGTCGACTACAAGACCGACGCCTGGTCTTCCGAGGAAGAGCTCGGCGCCAAGGCCGAGCGCTATGCGGTGCAGATGCGGGCGTATTCGGACGCTGTTGGGGCCGTGATGGGCGAGCGAGTCGCACGGTCGGCTCTCGTGTTTGCCGCCTCGTCGGCTACCGAGCGAGACATCGCATGAATACCGGAGCCGTCATAGCGAGCCCGGATACAGGGGAGTGGTACCTCCTCGGGGAGGAGTTGGGCGCCGGAGGCTTTGGCGTGGCGTTCGGCTGTACTCCGCTTGATGACGACCGTCCGCTCTGCCTCAAGCTCACGATGGCTCAGGAAAGCTGGCGCCGAGAGACGAATCTTGCCGAACTGCCACGCGACCACGCCCGATGACCGAGACGTTCCGCCAGCGAGCCGACGCCGCCGCCATCGCATGGAAGGCGACCTCGCCGTCCCTTCCCGACGAGGCGCGTGTCCCTGCCGGCTACCGCGGCACGGGAAAGGCCTACGAGTTCTGTGTGCCGCCCGAGCATTCAGCCCTCAACCTCCTGCCGGAGGCACGCGATGTCGCGCTCGATCGGTTCACCAAGTACGCCATTCCCTGGCACCACGGACGCGAGCGGTTGCCGAGCAACCACCTCCTGTCATCGCAGGTCGCATGCGCGAACGCCCTGGCTCCTTTCGTGGCCGATCCAGAGGCGCTCCGCTGGCTGTTTTCACCCGTGCTTGACATCAAGAAGGTCATGCCCTTCGGAGACGCGGCGTCACCCGACGACCATGTGACGTTCGAGTGGGTCGGCCGAACTGACCATCTCAACGAACGCCGGGGGAAGGCCCTGTCCCGGGGGGCACAGATGACGAGTGCCGACGCGGCGATCAGATTCAAGACGTCTTCCGGGGCCATTGAGATCGCTCTGATCGAGTGGAAGTACACCGAGGCGTATTCAGGATCTCCCGTGAAGACTGCCTCGTCCTCGAATCTTCGGCGCCTTGCCACCTATCTGCCGTTCTGGGCTGACCCAACGGGGCCCCTCAACGATGCTTTGGGGATCGAGCACCGCTTGATCGAACCGCTCTACCAACTCGGGCGCCAGCAACTGCTCGCCTGGAGAATGGAGGTGGCCAAGGAGTTGGACGCGGACCGTGTCAGCGTCGTGGAGGCAGCGCCGGCTGCCAATACGGCTCTATGGACTGGCGTGCCCCACGAACTCGGCTCCGATCTACGGGAGATCTGGCCGATGAGCCTTCGTCGTCCCGACCGCTGGGTTCATCTGGATACCGCCCGCTGGCTCGAACCCGAGGCCCCGACTTCGTCAGAGTTCCGGAAGAGGTACGCAGCGCTCGTAGCGACGCAAGTCGATTGACCCGGGACGGCTCGAAGGCAACAAGGTGTTCGGAGCGGCCGCGCTGAGGCAAGGAAGCGGCATTGCCGGCGCGGCTCCTACTATCGATCGCGCCGATCCACGTGCCGTCGCTCCGCACTTGATGGCCTCAAGAGCGCCGGAGTTGACGTTGTCATCTCAGAGGTGGCCCGCCGGTATCCCGGAACCGCGGTGGCCGATGCTGGTGTTCAGCGGTACCTTATGAGGCACTTCCTCCGAATCCTGCCACTTGGGTGGCGCCGTCGCCGGCGTGTCGGGTACTTCGGCAGCGCTCTGGCCCCGCAGATGCATCGCCGGCTCGCGATCAGCCGGCCTGGGTTGGATCGAGCCGGAGGAAAAGGGTGCCGGGTACTCGCAAGACCTTCCCTGCTGTGCGTGAAAGCGGGGCCGGGGTGGAGTTGGAGACGAGCGGTGGCACTGTCTACTTGCTCCGGTATGTCGGCAGAGCCGCCACTCCCGACTGGGTGGCAGACCGTCCTGGGGAGTGGGGGCCGTTTCGGTACGAATTGCAGAGGGACGGGACTGACATCGCGTCCGTCGTAGTGGTAGGCGACCTCGTTGTGAGCCCGATACAGGCAGCAATCGAGCGAGCGGTCGCACTCGTGGTGGAACTGGCGGACGGGAAGTAGCCGTGGATCAACGCTCGGCCGCACGTACGGAGTTTTCGGCGCCGAAGGAGCTTCAAGGGTCGCAGTTGTCGTCGCTCAAGGTGTCCGCGTCGGCGTCTAGGGCCTGAGCTACGCTCACGGCGCGGATGCGTCAGCAGTTGTCAGGCGAGTTGGTTCGTCCGGTGACGCAGTTATGAGATCAGGCCTGCAAATGACTCCTATTCAGCACATTGTCCTTAGTTGTACGAATCGGAAGAAGACCGACACGTCTACCCACAGCAACCGACTGCGTGACGTCCCACCGGGGTCGCCCGCGATACGAGCGGCAGCGTGGGTCGAGACGATTTCGGCCGCCTCGACCTGGGGTCCCGCGAGAGACCTCTATGCCGGCGAGTACTGGCAGGCAGGGCTCGACTTGGCGAGATCCTCCGCCCGCCGGACGTGCACCGAGGTCTACGTGCTGTCTGCCGGACTCGGCCTCATTGACTCTGAAGATGCAATCCCCGGCTACGCCGCGACGTTCACCCGAGGGCACCCCGACTCGGTCGTCCTAGGCCAAAGTGAGAGCGTCTCTGCTGTTCGGCGGGAGTGGTGGGACGCCCTGGCGGACTGGACGGGCCCGGGCGATCGCGAGAAGCCGCGGCGGCTGAGGGAACTCGCCGCGACTCCGGGAGCGCACCTCCTTGTGTGTGCGGGGCCCGACTACGTCGACGCGGCGGCTGACGATCTGCGTGCAGCGCACAAGGCGCTCGGTGACGAGCAACTCGTGATTGTCGGGTCCGGCGACTGCCCAGAGGGCCTCGGCGACGTATGGGTGCGGTCCCCCGGTCAACTGCGGATGCGGTTGGGCGGATCCATGTCGTCGACGGGTGTTCGCCTCGCCCGGGCGATGATCGAGGCGCTTGGCCCGAAAGAGTGGATGAGCGCACGGCAAGCACGCGACTTCACCACCACCATGCTGAAGCACACGGCGCCGCTGCCGCGTTTCGATCGAGATCGCCTGTCGGATGACGATGTTCTGGCATGGATCCGAGGTGACGCATCGGCACATCCGGGGAGCATCAGCAAGACCGCTGCGCTGCGCCGGCTCCGCGACGAGGGCCGAGCTTGCGAACAGAGTCGGTTCGGCCGCCTCTACGACGCGGCACGTGGAGCCCGGCCATGAAGGTCCTCCGGCGACGCGCCTTGTGCATCGAGCAAACGAAGTCCGGGCCGTTGTACCTGTTCACGCTCCGCGCAGACGAGATCTTCGAGGTCGCCGAGGTGACGCGCATCAACCGGTCGCGCTCGAACGAGCTGATCGGCTACCAACGGGCTGAGGTCCGCCAGCACGTCGGGGACATCCTCGAGTACCTCAACGGTGACGACGTGCTGTTCCCCAACTCGATCATCCTCGCCCTCTGCGCAACAGTCCGATTCCGGCGCAGCAGGGGGCCGGAGAACGACGACGGGTTGGCGAAGGCGGGTCTCTTGGAGATCCCGCTGCCGGGTCCTGATGGCCCCCGGCCGGCGTGGATCGTCGACGGCCAACAGAGAGCACTGGCTCTGTCGAGGGCTGAGCGCCGAGACTTCCCGGTGCCCATCAGCGCCTTCGTCGCCGAGACGGTCGGCCAGCAGCGCGACCAGTTCCTGCGAATCAACAACACCAAGCCACTTCCCCGCGGACTGGTTGCGGAGTTGCTGCCCGAGGTGTCAATTCCGCTTCCGAGGCGGCTCGCCGCCAAGCAAGTGCCGTCGGAGATCTGCGGCTTACTCAACGATCAGCCGGACTCGCCCTTCCATGGCCTCATTCGCCGTGCGTCAACGCCGAGAGGTAGCGGCGCGGTCATCACCGACACGAGTGTCATCGACATGCTTCGCGAGAGCATCTCGTCCCCATCGGGTTGTCTCTTCCCGTACAGAAATCTCGCCACGGGAGAGACCGACTTCGAGGCGATCTGGCGGATCGTCGTGACGTACTGGTCAGGCGTGCGCGCAGCGTTCCCCGAGGCGTGGGGTCGGCCGCCTCAAGAGAGTCGCCTGATGCACGGAGTCGGCATCCGATCCATGGGCCGTCTCATGGACAAGGTCATGGGCGTCGTCCACCCAGCCGACGCCGATCTGCCTGGCCATGTCGATCGAGCTATGGCCCGCATCGCGCCCTCTTGCCACTGGACGAGCGGTTCCTGGGACGAGCTCTCGTTGCAGTGGAACGACGTCGAGAACACCAATCGCAACGAGCGACTCCTCACGAACCTCTTGGTGCGGCTCTACTTCGGCGGCGGGGAGGCGGCGTGAGATTCTTCTTCCCGGACAGTCAGGATCAGGTCGATCCCAGCTTCGACTTCAAGACCGAGCAACGTTCGATCTACCGGGTCCGGCAACGAGACGACCGCTACGCGCACGAGGTGATCCAACCGCCGCCGTACGACGGGCTGCTCGTCTCCAAACCGATCGTCGACGGACTGCCTGGAGCGAGCGGCAAGTACACGGCCGCGCAACGCAATCGGCTCTACCGAGAGGGAGCGCGACGGTTCTTCAGACTTTCGAACGGCTCGTCGACCCTCCGGGTTATGGGCGATTGCGGAGCCTTCACATACGTACGTGAGCACGAGCCCGTCTATTCCGTTGATGAGGTCATCGACTTCTACGACGGTTGCGAGTTCGACATCGGGATCTCGCCGGACCACGTCGTGTTCGGTTACGACGCCGCGCTCGATGAAGCAGCACACGGCGACGTGCCCGAAGACTGGCGGTTTCGTCAGCAACTGACCGTCTCGCTCGCGGACGAGTTCTTCGCAGCGCACAAGCAGCGCAGATGCACGTTCGCACCCGTTGCCGTCGCGCATGGGTGGAGTCCGCAGTCGTACGCAGCTGCGGTCAAGGAGTTGCAGGAGATTGGCTATCGGCGAATCGCCATGGGCGGCATGGTCCCACTGAAGACGTCGGACATCCTCGCCAGTCTCAAAGCTGTTCGGCCGGTCCTGGCCCGCCGTACCGAGCTTCATCTGTTGGGTGTGACACGCACCGCGCACGTCCAGGACTTTGCTCGGTACCGCGTTACGAGCTTCGACAGCACGTCGCCATTCATGCAGGCATTCAAGGATGACAAGGACAACTACTACGCCCTCGATCGCACCTACGTCGCCATCCGGGTACCACAGGTTGACGGCAACACGAAGCTCCGGTCGATGGTGACCGCAGGCGCGGTTGACCAGCGGCAGGCCCGACGACTCGAGCGGACGTGCCTCGAGCGGCTTCGCAAGTTCGACGCCGAGCGTTGCAGCGCCGCGTCGGTGATCGACGCGGTCTGCAGCTACAGCGCGCTCCTTGGTGACACGAAGGACCGAAGTGCGACCTACGCCGAGACCCTCGAGGCGAGGCCGTGGCGGTCGTGCCGGTGCACCGTCTGCGCCGCGATCGGCGTCGAGGTGATCATCTTCCGAGGCGCAGATCGGAATCGACGCCGCGGGTTCCACAACCTCTCGGTGTTCGCTCGGCGGCTCAGTCGAGACCTCAACGCAGTGCCTGCCACGAAGACTGGAGCTCGGCGTGCCTAGGAAGAAGCAATACGAACTCCGTCTTCCGGCGCTCGAGATTCGGCAGGGCCGCAAGCGGCGCCTATACACGTTCGCGGTCGACGGCAAGCAGTTGCCCTTGTTCACGACCATCAGCCGCGTCCGGCGGGAGGATCACCAGATTGAGGGCTACCAACGGCCGGAGGTTCTCGCTCACGTGAGCGCCATTCGGTCGTACATCGAGTCCGCCGAGCCGATGATCCCGAACGCCATCGTCGTCGCCTTCGACACGCGGGTGCGGTTCGAGCCCGCGGGTGCGATGGCGGACGTCTCCTACGTCACTCCTGGCGTCCTCGTCATTCCCGTCGACGAGGACCTCGACGACGAGGACAAGCCCGGGTGGATCGTGGACGGGCAACAGCGATCCGCAGCTGTGCGGGAAGCTGATGTCCGCAAGTTTCCGCTGTGCGTCACGGCGTTCATCACGGCGAGCCAGGGGGAGCAGCGCGCGCAGTTCATCCTGGTCAACTCGACCAAGCCCCTTCCAAAGGGCCTCATCTATGAGTTGCTGCCCACGACCGAAGGCCTGCTCCCTCCGGCGCTGATGAGGAAGCGCTTCCCGACGTTGCTCGTCGAGCGGCTGAACTACGACGAGGACTCGCCGTTCCGAGGGATGATTCACACCCCCACGACTCCTGACGGAGTCGTGAAGGACAACTCGATCCTTCGCATGCTCGAGAACAGCCTTACGGATGGCTGCCTCTACCACTACCGGGATGCGGACACCGGTGCCGGTGATATCGAGGAGATGCTTCTCATCCTCAAGCCCTTCTGGCGGGCAGTGCAGAAGGTCTTCGACGAAGCGTGGGACCAGCCGCCGCGACGATCCAGACTCATGCACGGCGTCGGCATCGCCAGCGTCGGCTACCTCATGGATGCCATCACCGACGAGTACATCGCGCGCGGCTCCTGGCCGGACGAGGCCGACTACGTCGCCGAACTCGAGTTGCTCAGCGAGGTGTGCGCATGGACGTCGGGCTTCTGGCACCTCGGCAGCGACTCCCTCCGACGATGGAACGAGCTTCAGAACACGCCGAAGGACATCCAACTCCTGACTGGACATCTGCTCAGGGAGTACCGGCGGCTGTCGCGTCTCAACGAACGCAGGCGGACCAAGTGATGCCGACCGGTGCCGATGGGTGCTCGCACCATCCACCAGTGCCGTGCACGTTGCCCCTACCCTCGCCCTCGTGGCCAAGCGTGCCGTCGGACGGGTTTCCACAGCAGTTCGCCTCCCAGAGGATCTCCACGCCGAGCTTCAACGTCAGGCGTCGGAACGCGAGGTGTCCGTGAACTTCCTCGTCACACGAGCGGTCGACCACTACCTCCGGGCGCTCGGTCCCGCAGACCCCTTGGCGGCAACCGACACCACGAAGGAGCGCTGACATGAACAAGCCCGCAGTCGTCCTGCTCAGCGGAGGGCTCGATTCAGCGACCGTCGCCGCGATCGCCTCCCGGGACGGGTTCGAGGTCTACGCCCTGAGCTTCAGTTATGGCCAGCGACACTCCGCAGAACTCGACGCCGCAAACCGCGTCGCTCACGGCCTGGCGATCAAGGAGCACAAGACGATCCCGATCGACCTTCGTGCATTTGGCGGCTCCGCGCTCACCGACGACATCAACGTACCGAAGGACCGCGACGCGAACGAGATGAGCGAGGGGATCCCGGTCACGTACGTCCCGGCGCGCAACACGATCTTCCTATCATTTGCGCTCGCATGGGCCGAAGTGCTCGGCTCGTCCGACGTCTTCATCGGTGTGAACGCGCTCGACTATTCCGGCTATCCGGACTGCCGACCAGAGTTCATCGCCGCCTACCAAGACATGGCACGTATCGCGACGAAAGCGGGCGTCGAGGGCGCAACGGAACTGTCGATCCACGCGCCGCTCATCAGCATGACGAAGGCCGAGATCGTTCAGCTCGGTACCTCGCTGGGCGTCGACTACTCCCTGACCGTGAGCTGCTACGACGCCGGATCCGATGGCGCCGCGTGCGGGCATTGCGACTCATGCGTCCTGCGACGTAAGGGTTTCGCCGAGGCCGGCGTTGCCGACCCGACGAAGTACCGAACGGAACCGGGCGCGGCGTGACGTACCTGGTCAAGGAGATCTTCTTCACGCTCCAGGGCGAGGGCTTCAACACCGGGACGCCGGCCGTCTTCTGCCGCTTCTCGGGTTGCAACCTATGGACCGGTCGCGAGGAGCATCGGTCGATCGCCGTCTGTCAGTTTTGCGACACCGACTTCGTTGGGACCGACGGTCCCGGCGGGGGCAAGTTCCGATCAGCGAGCGATTTGGCGGGCGCGGTCGCTGCAGCGTGGGCGGCGGAGTCTGATGGCGAGCGCTTGGTTGTCTGCACGGGTGGGGAGCCACTGCTCCAGCTCGACGGCGAGGCCGTCGAGGCCCTTCACGCCGAGGGCTTTCGTGTAGCGGTCGAGACCAACGGGACCGTCGCTCCGCCTGACGGCCTCGACTGGGTATGCATGAGCCCGAAGGCGGGCGCCGAACTTGTGCTGACGAGCGGTGACGAACTGAAGCTCATCTATCCGCAGACGGGCCTCGACCCCGAGGACGTGGTTCAACTTTCGTTCCACCACCGCTTCCTGCAGCCCATGGATGGCCCGGAGCGTGAGGAGAACACGGCGCGCGCAGTGCAGTACTGCCTCAAACATCCGCGGTGGCGCCTCAGCCTCCAGACCCACAAGTACCTCGGGATCGCATGATGGAGATCTTCAAGGAGTTCACGTTCGAGGCGGCGCACCGGCTGCCCCATGTGCCCTCAGGCCACAAGTGCTCTCGCCTGCACGGCCACTCGTATCAAGTCGGCGTCCATGTTGAGGGAGAGCTCGACGGGCGTGCCGGGTGGGTCATGGACTTCGCGGACATCAAGTGTGCGATGAAGCCGGTACTTGCTCGGCTCGACCACTACTACCTGAACGAGATTGACGGACTGGAGAACCCCACGAGCGAGATCCTCGCCAGATGGATCTGGACCCGGCTCGAGGGGACACTGCCCGGCCTCGCGCAGGTGACTGTTCGGGAGACATGCACTTCGGGATGCGTCTACCGGGGAGATCAGTGAAGGCGCAGGATCTCGCCGACATTCAGGGCGCGACACCGTCGATCGAACTCCGCATCGACTGGGTCGGCGTTTCTCAGCTGCGCCAGCCGCTCCTGGTTCTCGATCGGAGCCACTCGAAGCAGGAAACGGTCGCCGAGCTCATGCTCGCCGTCGACCTTGGGGCGTCACAACGCGGCGCGCACCTCAGTCGCTTTCTCGACATCCTCGCCGAGGCTGACAACGAGTTCACGACCCGAACGGCCGGCCGACTTCTCGCAGAGATGAAGCAGCGGCTATCCGCAACCGCTGCTCGGGCTGTAGCCGCCTTCCCATACTTCGTCGAGAAGCGCGCGCCGGTGACGGGAGCACGGGGTCTGCTCGACATCGCCTCAACGTTCACCTTCACGGACCGCGGCGTAGGCCTGGACTTCGTGCTTGAGGTAACCGTCCCGGTGACGACGCTCTGTCCGTGCAGCCGGGAGGTCAGCGACTACGGCGCGCACAACCAGCGCTGTGATGTCACCATCGGCATCCGAGCTACCGGAGACGGCGTCTCCGAGGAGTCCATCGTCTGGATCGAGGACCTGGTCGAACTCGCCGAAGCCAACGCTTCGGCGCC
>Ga0247717_1000375_pt1 | contig 13717 bp, 14 predicted proteins | sample 24E_NmetaG_FD_189047 | JGI IMG/M metagenome (GOLD analysis project Ga0247717, IMG submission 189047) | Soil microbial communities from hillslope of Landscape Evolution Observatory, University of Arizona, Oracle, AZ, United States - 2-4-E_N | ecosystem: Engineered > Artificial ecosystem >... | reverse complement strand
CTCACGATCGAGTCGGTCCGCGACCACCTCGACGCCATCCGCGCCGAGGACGGGTACACCACGCCCGCCAGCCTGGGCGAGGAGCTGGCCGAGCTCTTCGCCCGCCTGTCGAGCGGGACCGGCGCCCCCTAGTCCCGGGGCGGCGCGGCGCTAGTCCTGGGGCGGCGCGGCGCTGACGTCGCCCAGGGCGGCGCCCGCCTCGTCGGCCGCGTCATCGGTCTGGGCCAGGTCGCCCAGCGACAGGATGCCGAGGGGTCGGCCCCGCTCGGTCACGACCACCCGGCGCACGGCCTGCGACCGCATGGCCTCCGCCGCGTCCTCCAGGGTGTCCTCGGGGCCGATGGTGGTGACCGACGTGGACGCCACATCGCCCACCGGCGTGGCTTCGGCGTCCTGCCCGTCGGCGACCGCCCGGACGACGATGTCGCGGTCGGTGACGATGCCGAACACCGACTCGTCGTCGACGACCACGACGGGGCCGATGTCGTGGTCGCGCATGAGGCGGGCGACGTCGGCGATGGTGGCCTCGGGGTGGACGGTGACCAGATCGGTGGACATGACGTCGGCGACGGGCCGGGAGGCCGAACCTCGATGTACCTGCTGGGCCATGGGATGTCTCCCCTCTCTGCCTCGTTGCATCGATCACCTCGCGCGTACCCGGGACGCGGCGCGAGGTAACGGCCGCTCCCTCCGCGCCGGCACCCGCACCGTTCCGGCGGCAGGATCGGGCGAACAGCGCCCCTTCCTGCCGCCAGTCCCCGGTGGCGTGGCGACCCACGGCCGCCCGGTCAGGACGTGACGGCGACGGCGGCTGCCCGGCCACCGAGCACGGCGCCGAACAGGGCGTGCCCGACGGTGGCCATGAGCACCGTCCCCGGTCCGAGCGGGAACAGCATCTCCTCGCCGTAGGGGGACAGGGCGAGGGTGACCAGCAGCCCGGCGCAGGCGGCCAGCCCGTACACCACCCCGGCGGCCCGGCCCCGCAGGCCCAGGGCGAGGAAGGCGAGGGCCAGGCCGGCCCCGTTGCCGAGGTAGCGCCACAGGTACCCGAACAGTGCCGGCGGCGCCAGCCCCAGCTCGACGCCGATGTGCGGGATCGGGTCGCGGTCGACGACGCCGATGGCCAGGAACACGAACCGCGACACGTCGTAGAGGGCGGTCGCCGACACGCCGGCCCCGACGGCCCGTCGCACCAGGCCGGCGGTCGGGCGGTCGCCGGCGGCCAGGACGGCGACGAGCGCCAGGGCGGGCAGGAGGACGGCGACGGCGGCCGCCCGCAGCCCGACGCCGAAGGTGGACCCGGCGATGAGGGACACGGGCGTGAGGCCGGCCCCCGCCAGGGCGACGGCGCGCCCGGCGCGCCGGCCCGCCTCCCGGTCGCGCCACGCCGCCGGCGAGGCGACGATCCAGTCGGGGGCGGAGAGCGTGAGCGCCATGCCCACTCGAACCCCCCGCCCGCCCCGGGATACGTCGTATCACCGGCCGTGCCCCGGAACCTGTCGCCGGAACGACTCGGATCCGGGTCGTTCCCGCCACAGGTCCGGCCACGTCGCCCGTGGCGCTCAGGTGACGGTGAGCGTGCCCTGCATGCGGGACGGGTGGTACTTGCACTGGAAGGTGTAGGTCCCCGGCTCCGGGGTGATGCGGGCCCGCCCCGACTCGCCCGGCCCGGCGTCGACGTCCACCTCGAGGTCGGCGATGTTGAGGTTGTGCAGGACCTCACCGGAGTTGTCGATCTGGAGCGTCACCGCCCGGCCCGACTCGACCTCGATCTCGGTCGGGTCGAAGCTGAAGTCGGCCGCCTGGACCACCCGGGTGAACGCGTCGCCACCGGTGCCGGCGTCCTCCTCGCCGTCGTCGTCCGAGCCGCAGGCGACGAGGCTCCCGGCCAGGAACAGGGCGGCGGCGAGGGCGGTCGGTCGGCGCATGACGCGATCTTGCCCGATGGCGCCGAGCGTTGCTCGGCCGCTCGTCCTCCGCACGCCGTGCGCCGGGGCGACCGGGGCGGCGTGCCGGTTCAGGCCTTCTCGGCGACGAGCAGGGTGTAGCCGGCGATGCCGTCCCGGACCGCCCGGGCGGCCAGGGCCGTGCGCTGGCGGGCGGTGCCGAAGTCCACGCCGTCGAGGGCCGGGACCTTGGCCATCTGGAACGCCACCAGGCGGGCGTCGATCTGCTCGATCATCCTGGCCAGGGCGGCGTCGTGCGCCTCCCGCAGGGTGACCTTCAGCCCGGCGTCGGCCAGCAGGTCGACGTACTGCTCGACGGGCCGGGCGTCGGCCAGGCAGGCCACCCACCCGGCCAGGGTCTTCAGCTCCTCGTGGAGGCGGTCGGGGTCGAGGGCCACGTCGGTGATGCCGATGCGCCCGCCCGGCCTGAGGACCCGCGCCATCTCCGACGCGGCCGTGGGCTTGTCGGGGAAGGTGCAGAAGGCGCACTCGCACACCACCGCGTCGACCGACTCGTCGGGCAGCGGCAGCCGCTCGGCGTCGCCCACGTGGAAGCGCACCCGCTCGGCCAGCCCGTTGGCGGCCGCCTTGGCGTTGGCCGCCGCCACCTGCTGGTCGCCCAGGTCGACCCCGTCCACCTCCACGCCGAACTCGGCGGCAAGCAGGAAGGCGGTGGCGCCCGGGCCGCTGGCCACGTCCAGCACCCGCTGGCCCGTCCGCAGGTCGATCGAGCGGGCCAGGCGCCGGGTCAGGTCCAGCCCGCCCGGGTGGTACGACTCGCCCAGGATGAGGGCCACGGCGTCGCGCTGGTAGGCGGTGGAGCAGCAGACCTTCAGCTCCTCGGGGTTCTCGACGGCGAGGATCGCCGGCCCCTCGGTCATGACCGGAGGTTCCTGCCGATGTTCGTGGCGTCGGCCGGGACGTGCCTGGAGGGGCGCGCCTCGCCGTCGCCGCCGTCGCCGCCGTTCCCGCCGTTCCCGCCGTTGCCGAACGTCTTCGACCCGTACTTGGTGGTGAGCAGGATGGGCTGGAGCTCGCTGGCGTTCGGGACGATGGTCGGCACGAAGGCGCCGCTGAGCTGCTCGCGGATCTCCTCGCGGTAGCCCACCGAGTTGTAGGCGCAGAACGGGATGAGGCGGCCGTCGGGGGTGATCTCCTCGACGCAGCACTTCATGAGCGCCTTGACGTTCAGCGTGTACGGGTCCTGGAAGTCCTGGATCACCACCATGAACGACTTGTCGGCGATGTCCTTGAGCGCCTCGGGGAGGTCGATGCCGCAGGTGGCGCACTCCAGCTGATTGCCGGTGTTGCCGTCGGTACCGGGCACCGCCGACGCGCTCCACAGCTTCTCCAGGGCGCCCCGCACGCTCATGTCGGGCATGACCCGGTTGCTCACGTAGTCGAGGTAGTCGTCCACGTCGACCAGCCGCGGGATGGGCACGACGGTCTCGCCCTCGACCAGCAGGTAGGTGATGCTCCGGCACGTCGGGAAGCAGCAGGGGACGGGCACGAAGTCCGAGAGCCGGAACCAGTCGCCGCACTGGTCGACCAGGCCGTGGATGATGTCGGCGTTGGTGAGCCGCTGCATCGGGTCGAACTCAACGTGGCGGCCCGAGTGGGTGACGGGCTGGTAGGCCACCGACCGAACGGCGGGGTGCTTCACGCCGAAGCGGATGATGTCGCCCAGCTCGTGCTCGTTCAGGCCCTTCTCGATGGCCGCCACCAGCGAGACGCCGAGGCCGAACTCGGCGCAGTTGTCGAGCGCCTTCTGCTTGGCCTCGCGCAGGTCCCGGCCCCGGATCTTGATGTGGGTCTCCGGGTCGAAGCCGTCGAACTGCATGTAGATCGTGGGCTTCAGCTCGGCCAGCTCGCGCACGAACTTGCGGTCGTGGGCCAGGCGGATGCCGTTGGTGTTGAGCGTCACCATGTGGACGCCCTTGTCCTGCGCCATCTTGATGAATTCGAGGATCCGGGGGTGGATGGTGGGCTCGCCGCCGGAGAACATGACGACCTCGGGCTCGCCCTCGGAGCGGACGAAGGCGTCGAGGCCGGCCTCCACCTGGTCCATGGTGAGCGAGAAGCCGTCGGGCTGGTGGCCCGAGTCGGCGAAGCAGATGGGGCAGTCGAGGTTGCAGCCGCTGTTGACCTCGATGATCCCGAGGCAGGCGTGCTGCTTGTGCTCGGGGCACAGGCCGCAGTCCAGCGGGCACCCGTCCTTGACCTCGGTCTGCGTCTCCAGGGGGTAGGTGCCGGGCTTGTTGTAGCGCAGCGACGAGAAGTACATCTCGGCGTCGCTGTAGAGCAGGGCCTCGAACTTGCCGTGCTCGGTGCAGCGCTTGCGCAGGAAGACCCTGTTGTCCTTGACGTTGACCTCGGCGTCGATGACGGTCTTGCAGACCGGGCAGATGCTCTTGGTGTACTCGAGGAAGACCTCGTCGCGGTCCACCTTCTGACGCGGTGGCGTCATGGTCATGGGTGATCTCCTCCGCCCGGTCGGCCAGCGATGGGCGAGAAGCTAACAGGTGGCCGGACGCTGCCCGCCGCGCCTCCGCCGGTGTCGTCAGGAGCCGGCGCCGAACACCTGGGCCAGCTCCTCGGGCACGGCCGCCTCCAGCTGGGCGTAGGTGCACGAGGCCGGGTCCCGGTCGGGCCGCCAGCGCCGGAAGTGCGTGGCGTGGCGGAAGCGGTCGCCCTCCAGGTGGTCGTACGCCACCTCGCACACCAGCTCGGGGCGCAAAGGCTCGAAGGACAGATCGCGCCCCGCGTTCCACCGGCTGTGGCCGCCGGGGGCCCGGCCGTCGAAGCGGCTGTCGTCGCGCTCGGTGCGGTACGGCTCCAGCTCGGCCACCAGCTCCTGGCGGCGCTTCATGGTGAACGCGGCGGCGACGCCCACGTGATGGAGGACGCCCTCGCCGTCGTACAGGCCGAGGAGCAGCGAGCCGACGACGGGGCCGCTCTTGTGCCAGCGGAACCCGGCCACCACGCAGTCGGCCGTGCGCTCGTGCTTCACCTTGACCATCACCCGCTCGCCCTCCCGGTAGGGCAGGTCGAGCCGCTTGGCCACCACGCCGTCCAGGCCGGCGCCCTCGAACCGGTGGAACCAGTCGTTCGCCACACCCCGGTCCTCGGTGCACGGGGTGAGGTGCACGGGCGGCCTCGCCCCGGCCAGCGCGTCCACCAGGGCGGCCCGGCGCTCGGCGAACGGGCGCCGGCGGAGGTCGTCGTCGCCCAGGGCGAGGAGGTCGAACGCCACGAACGACGCCGGGGTCTCCTCGGCCAGGCGCCGGACCCGGGACTCGGCCGGGTGGATGCGCTGGAGGAGGGCCTCGAAGTCGAGCCCCTCGTCCCCGGCGATGACGATCTCACCGTCGATCACCACCCGCTCGGGCAGCTCGGCCAGGGCCGCCTCGACCACGTCGGGGAAGTAGCGGGTGAGCGGCTTCTCGTTGCGGCTGCCGAGCTCGACGTCGTCGCCGTCGCGGAACAGGATGCAGCGGAACCCGTCCCACTTGGGCTCGTAGAGCACGGGGCCGGAAGGTGGCAGCTCCTTGGCCGCCTTGGCCAGCATGGGGCCGACGGGCGGCATCACCGGCAGGTCCATGGGCGGCCGAGCCTAGGACGCGGCCCCCCCGGTGGGCCCGGGTGGGCAACCTGTCGCCGGAACGACCCGGATCCGAGTCGTTTCCGCGACAGGTTCGGGGCTGGGGAGGGCTACGGCGGCGGCGGGGGGCGGCGGCCGATCGCCTCGGCCACCGCAGCCACGCCGGGATCGGACTCGACGTCCTCCAGGGGCAGGGGCAGGGCGATGCTCCAGTTGGGACGCTCCGTCGTCGTCCCCGGGAGGTTGGGCCGCTCCTCCACGCCCAGGGCGTCGTCGAGGGTGGCGGCCACCACCATGGACGGCGCCTCCCCCAGCAGCCGGTGGGTACGGAGGACGACCTCGCCCACCGCCTCGTCGTCGGCCGCCCCCGTCCAGTGGCGCAGCCGGTCGCGGATGGCGAGGGTGCTCTCGACGTTGGGGTCGGTCCCGAGGCGCTGCTGCTCCTCCAGGTCGCTCCCCGTCCACAGGCCGGCCACGGTGGGCAGGTCGTGGGTCGTCACGGCCGCCAGCGCCCGCTGCGGGTACTTGGCCGGCGGGTCGGGCTCGAACCAGACGAGCCGGTACGACAGGACCCGCCGGCGGGCGAGCTCCTCCCGGACGAAGGGCTCCACCGTGCCCAGGTCCTCGCCCACGACCCAGGCGCCCGCCCGGGCGCTCTCCAGGGCGAGGATGCCGAGCAGGTCGTGCCACGGGTAGGTGACGTAGGTGCCCTCGGCCGGGCTGGCGGCCGACTCCGGCACCCAGAACAACCGGAAGAGGCCCATGACGTGGTCGATGCGCACGCCGCCGGCGTGGCGGAAGGCGGCCCGCAGGGTGGCCACGAACGGCTCGTAGGCGGCGTCGCGGAGGCGCCACGGGTCGAGGGGCGGCAGGCCCCAGTCCTGGCCCTTGACCGCGAACTCGTCGGGCGGCGCGCCGACCCGCACGTCGAGGGCGAAGCAGTCCTGCCACAGCCAGGCGTCGGCCCCGCCGGCGTCGGCGCCGATGGCCAGGTCCTGGACCACGCCGACCTCCTCACCGGCCCGGCCCAGCTGCACGTCCAGCAGCCACTGGAGCCACTGGTGGTACCGGACGCGGTCGGCGTGGCGACGGGCGAACAGGGCGACGGCGGGACCGTCGGCGCGCCGGAGCTCGGCCGGCCACGACGTCCACGGGAGGCCGTGGACGTCGGCGATGGCGCAGAACCGGGCCCACCCCTTGAGCGGCGCCCCCTGCTCGTCGCACCAGCGCCGGAACGCGGCGTCGCCGGCGAAGCCCGACCACAGCCGCTCCAGGGCGGCCGCCTTGAGCCGCCACACCTCGTCCCGGTCGATCAGCCGGCGGTCGTTGAGCGCCCGGCCGGCCGCCGCCAGCGCCTCCAGGTCGCCGCCCGCCGCCGACGCGCCGGGCACGTCCTCTACCCGCAGGTACAGCGGGTTGCGGAAGCACCGGCTCGACGGGGAGTACGGGCTGGCCTGCTGCGCGCCCGCCGGCTGGGCGGCGTGGAGCGGGTTCACCAGCACCATCCCCGCGCCCTGGCCCGCCGACCACCCGCCCAGGCGCCGGAGGTCGCCCAGGTCCCCGATGCCCCAGCTGGCGCCCGACCGCGCCGAGTACAGCTGCACGGCCCACCCCCACGTCCGCAGGTCGTCGGCGAGGTGGCAGGCGGGCGGCGTCACGATCAGGGACACGGCGTGGCCGTCGTCGTCCCGCCGGAGGCGGTGGTAGCCCAGGGGGACGTCGGGAGGGAGCGATCCGTCCACGGCGGCGTCGCCCCCGTCCTCCGTCGCCAGGCCCCAGCGCCCGGGCAGGGGGAGCTCCTCCCCCTCGGTGACGACCATGACGGTGCCGTCGGGGTGGCGGGCGTCGGCCGGGCGCGGAGGCGGCGAGGCGCCGGCGCCCATGGCCTCCAGCAGCGCCCGCACGGTCGACTCCGGGGCCTCCCGCCAGACGTCGCGGAAGTCCGAGTAGCCGGGCTGGATGCCCCACCGTGCTGCGTCCGTGCCGAGCGGTGCCATCCCCCTTTTGTAGCCGCCGTAGGCTCCCCGGATGCCTGACGCCGTGGTGATCGGGGCCGGCCCCAACGGTCTGGTGGCCGCCAACGTGCTGGCCGACCGGGGCTGGGACGTCACCGTGCTCGAGGCGCGACCGGAGCCGGGCGGGGCGGTGAAGTCGGCCGAGCTGATCGAGCCGGGCTTCGTGAACGACGTGTTCAGCGCCTTCTACCCGCTGGCCGTGGCGTCGCCCGTCATCCGGTCGCTGGGCCTCGAGGCGCACGGGCTGCGGTGGTGCCGCTCCCCCGTCGCCCTCGCCCACCCGGCGGCCGACGGCACGTGCCCGGTGGTGTCCACCGACCTCGACGAGACCGCCGCCTCGCTGGAGACCACCATGACCGGCGACGGCGACGCCTGGCGCGACCTGTACGGGCAGTGGGAGCGCATCGGCGGCCCGCTGCTGGAGTCGCTGCTGTCCCCCTTCCCGCCCCTCCGGGGCGGGATGCGGCTGGTGGGCGCCACCCGCCCGTCGGAGCTGGTGGAGCTGGTGCGGTTCCTGATGCTCCCGGTGCGGCGGCTGGGCGAGGAGGAGTTCGCCGGCGAGTCGGCCCGCCGGCTGCTGGCCGGGTGCGCCCTCCACACCGACGTGTTCCCCGAGTCGCCCGTCGGTGGGCTCACGGGCTGGCTGCTGGCCGCCATCGGCCAGGAGCAGGGCTGGCCCGTGCCCGAGGGGGGCGCCGGCCGGCTGACCGACGCCCTCGTCTCGCGGCTCACGTCGGCGGGCGGGAAGCTCCAGTGCTCCACGCCGGTCACCGGCATCGTCGTGCGCGACGGCCGGGCCGTCGCCGTGCGCACGGCGGCGGGCGACGAGGTGGGCGCCGGCCGAGCGGTGCTGGCCGACGTGACCGCCCCCGCCCTCTACCGCGACCTGGTCGGCGAGGAGCACCTGCCGGGCCGGGTGGTCCGTGCCCTCGACCGGTTCCAGTGGGACCACGCCACCGTGAAGGTCGACTGGACCCTCGACGCCCCGATCCCGTGGACGGCCGAGGCAGCCCGAAGGGCCGGCACGGTGCACGTGGCCGACTCGGTCGACACGCTGACGCTCCAGGCGGCGCAGCTCCAGCTCGGCCTGGTGCCCGACCCCCCGTTCGTCATCGTGGGCCAGCAGGGGCGGGCCGACCCGACGCGTGCGCCCCGGGGCAAGGAGGCGGTGTGGGCCTACGCCCACGTGCCGCAGCACGTGCGGGGCGACGCCGGCGACGACGGGATCACGGGCACCTGGGACGACGCCGACGCCGGGCGCATGGCCGACCGCATCGAGAACGAGGTCGAACGGCTGGCGCCCGGGTTCCGCTCCCTCGTCCGCGGCCGCCACGTCCTCACGCCCCGGTCGCTCGAGGCAGCGGACGCGAACCTGCACGGCGGCGCCACCAACGGCGGCACGTCGCAGCTCCACCAGCAGCTCGTCTTCCGCCCGACTCCCGGGCTCGGGCGGGCGAGCACGGCGGTCCGCCGGCTGTTCCTGGCGTCGTCGTCCGCCCACCCCGGCGGCGGCGTGCACGGTGCGTGCGGCGCCAACGCGGCGCGGGCGGCCCTGGGCGCCGACCGGTTCCGCCGTCGCTGAGCGCTAGTGCGCCGCCAGCTCCAGGTCGTGGGCGCCGCCGGACAGGACCTTGCGCATGACCACGCGCGTGCCGCCGGCCGACGAGTCGACGTCCACCGACGTCATGACTCCGCGGATGATGGACAGGCCCCGGCCGGAGGTGTCGTAGGGCCCGGGCTTCGGGCGGGGCGCCGATGCGTCGAAGCCGACGCCGTCGTCCTCGACCTGCACCACGACCTCCTGCTCGCACCGCTCCGCCGTCATCGAGATGCGCCCGGAGCCACCCGGGAAGGCATGGCGGATGACGTTGGCGCAGGCCTCGTCCAGGGCCAGCACCAGGTCCTCGCGCTCGTCTCCCACCAGCCCCGCCTCGTCGAGGTACTCGTCCATGGCACGGCGGGCCATGGTCAGGAACCGGGCATCGGCCGGCAGATCGAGTCGAAGGACGAGACGCATGAGTGCGGCGGGGACCTCGTTCGCCGTTCGGTCGCCTCTACCCCCTGGGTATGACGGGCAAACGGCACCCGACGGCCGGGCGGGTCCTGGTGGGAGCCGGTTCGTGGTCGGAACGGACGCTGGTCCACGGGACCCGCTGGTACCCGCGGCGGTCCATGAGGGCGGCCGAGCGCATCGCGTACTACGCCGCCCGGTTCCCGCTGGTGGAGATCGACGCCACCGCCCGCTTCCCGCCCACGCCCGAGCTGTGCCGGCAGTGGGTGGAGCGCACGCCCGACGGGTTCACCATCGACGTCCGGGGCTGGACGCTCCTCACCGGCGGCGCCGCCCTGCCCGACTCCCTCTGGGAGGACCTGCGCGACCAGGTCCGCCCGGAGGTGCGCGACCGGCGGCGCCTCTACCTCGGGCACCTCACGGCGGCCGGCCGGTCCGAGGCGTGGGCCCGGTTCCACCACGCCCTCCGGCCCCTGCACGAGGCCGGGCGCCTGGGCGCCGTCGTCCTCCGCTACCCGTCGTGGCTGCAACCCGGGGAGACGGGGCGGGCGATGCTCGTCGAGGCGAGGCGCGAGCTGGGCGAACTGCCCGTGGTGGTCGAGCTCGCCCACCCCCGCTGGCTGGACGGGCGGGCCTGCGAGGAGACGCTCGCCTTCCTCGAGGACTGGGGGCTCGGCTTCGTGTGCGTGGACCGGCCGCCGGACGCCGGTCGCCCGGTGGTGGCGACCACGGGGGACGTCGGGTTCGTGCGCTTCCCGGGCCGCAACCCGGGGGTGTGGGACGAGCCCGACCTGAGCATCGGCGAGCGCTTCGCCTACCGCTACGGCGAGGAGGAGCTGGCGGCGTGGGTCCCGGCCGTGCGGGAGATGGCGGCGTCCGCCGAGCAGGTCCACGTGGTGTTCTCGAACACCTTCCGCGACGACGCCGTGACCAACGCCTCCGACCTACTCCGGCTCCTCGCCGTCTGAGACCGAGCTCACCACGGAGCCGTGGTGGCACACCATCCGCCAGCGGCCGGACCCGATCTCGCGGACGAAGACGTTGACGGCCGCCACCGTCGAGCCGCCCTGGTCGCCCAGCAGGTTCTCGTCGACCGCCACCCAGGCCACGCCGTCCTGTACGAACACCCGCTCCTCGGTCAGGATGAACTGGAGCGTCTGCCTGCTCTGGAAGAGGGCGAAGAACGAGCCCGCCACCGCCCCCCACCCCTTGAGCGTCGCCCAGCCGGGATGGGTGCACAGTGCCCGCTCCGACCTCTCCCAGACGTCGGACATGGCGTCGAGGTCGCAGGTCTCGAAGGCGTCGTAGAAGGCCCGGTTGGCGAGGCGCACCTCGGTCGCGGCGTCCACCACCGGAGGCTAACGCCGGCCGGCGGTCCCTAGCGCGTGCGGCCCGGGGCGTCCGTGGCCCGGCGCCGCGTGCGGTCGAGCACGTGGACCGTGGCGCCACCGTCGCCGTCGCCCGCCGGGACGACGGAGAAGACGACCTGGGGCTCGGAGACGCCGGCGAAGCGCAGCGTGCGGGGAGAGCCGGTGGGCAGGCCTTCGTCGGCTCCCGTGGCCAGCCGCACCGACGACGACACCAGGACCTCGCCGGCGGCGGCGGCCGCCGCCACCCGCCGGGCCACGTGGACGGTACGACCGAGCACGTCGCCGTCCCGGCGGACGACCGGGCCCGAGTGGGCGCCGACGCGGATGGCCAGGCCCTCGGGGACCTCGGGCACCCGCAGGGCCGCCACCAGCCGGCGGGCCAGCACTCCTGCCCGGACGGCGCCCGCCGCGTCCCCGAACACGGCCAGGAACCCGTCGCCCGTCGTCTTGACCTCCTCGCCGCCGTGGGTGCGCAGGGCGCTGCGGACCGCATCGTCGTGGGCGGAGAGGACCTCGACCCAGCGGTCGTCGCCGAGCCGCTCGATGAGGGCGGTCGACCCGACGATGTCCGTGAACACCACGGTGAGGACGGGGCGCCCGGCGGGCGCCCTGCCCACACCCGATTCGGAGGCCCCCCAGCTCACAGCCGAATCCTGGTCGCACCGGGGCCCGGCGGGAACCGTGCTGCCCGGCGTCTCGCGAGGGGGTGCCACCACGGCCCGCCGGTCGCCGAGCCGCCGTGCCGGTCCGGCCCGCGGTCCACGCCCCTGTCGCAGCCCCGCTCTACCCTTGGGAGCCGATGAGCCTGCCGCTGCCCACCTCACTGTCGCCCTCCCGGGTCGCCTCGTTCAAGGACTGCGCGCTGGCCTTCCGCTTCTCCGCCATCGACCGGCTCCCCGAGCCGCCGTCGCCGTCGGCCTCCAAGGGCACGCTCGTCCACCGGGCCCTGGAGCGGCTCTACGCCCGGTTCCCGGCCGGGTCCCGCACCGAGGCCGCCGCGCTGGCGCAGCTGGAGGTGGCGTGGGCCGAGCTGGCCGCCCATCCCGAGTTCGCCGGTCTCGAGCTGGACGCCGAGGCCCAGGGGGAGTTCCTGGCCGACGCCGCCACGCTCGTCTCCAACGCCTTCCGCCTCGAGGACCCCAACGCCGTCAACGCCATCGGCCTCGAGCTCAAGCTGGAGGCTCGGATCGGCACCCTCCGGCTGCGCGGGATCATCGACCGGCTCGACCTCGACGCGGACGGCGAGCTGGTCGTCACCGACTACAAGACGGGGTCGGCCCCACGGGCGTCGTTCGAGAACGGCCGCCTCGGTGGCGTCCAGTTCTACGCCTTCTTGTGCGAGCAGATGCTCGGCCGGCGCCCGGCCCGGGTGCAGCTGCTCCACCTGCGCGAGCCGGTCGCCATCGTGGGTGTCCCGAGCGAGCAGTCGGTGCGGGGCCTGGTCACCCGGACCTCGGCCGTGTGGGCGGCGGTGGAGCGGGCGTGCCAGCACGAGGACTTCAGGCCGCACCCGTCCCGGCTGTGCGACTACTGCGCCTACAAGCCCTTCTGCCCGGCGTGGGGCGGCGACCCGACCGAGGCGACCGCGGACCGCGAGCCCGAGCCCGTCGCCGCCGTCTGAACGGCCGAGCCCGCCGACCGTGGACCTCCTCTCCGACCGCACGCGCCAGCGCGTCGCCGACCTCGACGCCCGGGTCGACAAGGCGTTCGACCGCCTGCGCGGGAACCCCACGACCGACCGGCTGTTCTACGGGGCGTCCGCCCTGGCCGACCACAGCATGATCTGGCTGATGTTCGGGTCGCTGCGGGGTCTGCGCTCGGAGCACGACTGGACGGCCGCCGTGCGCGTCGGCGCCGGCGTCTTCGCCGAGTCCGCGCTCGTCAACGTCGGGATCAAGTCGCTCTTCCGGCGGACCCGCCCGCCCTGGGAGGTCGACCGCCCGTTCCCCCTGCGCCGCCCGCGCACCAGCTCGTTCCCGAGCGGTCACGCCACCGCCGCGTTCACGGCCGCCGCCCTGCTGGCCGACGACGACCCGCTGTGGCCCGTCTACTACGCCGCCGCCGTGGTGGTCAGCGCCAGCCGGGTGTACGTGCGCATCCACCACGCCTCCGACGTCCTCGGCGGCGTCGCCATCGGTGCCGTGCTGGGCCACGTCGGCCGGCGCCTGGTGCCGCTGTCTCCCCGTCCCGCCGGCCTGCGGCGGTAGGAAGGGGCCGGCGCGGCGGGTGCGGGTCGCCGGCGTCAGGGGCGCATCTCGAACCACAGGCACGTGCCGTGGTCCGAGCGGCGCACGCCCCACGCCTCGGCCACCGAGTCGATCACCCGCAGCCCCCGGCCCGACGCGGCGTCGGGGGCGGGGTCCCGCACCACGGGTATGCCGGGGTGACCGTCGTGGACCTCGATGCGCGCCATGGCGGCGTCGACCGTCACCACCACGTCGATCGGGGTGCCGGCGTGCACCACGGCGTTGGTGACGGCCTCGCTGGTGAGCAGCACGGCGTCGTCGATGACCTCGGTGGAGAACCCGCGCTGCCACAAGACGTCGGCCACGAAGCGGCGGCCGGCGGCGGGGCTGGTGGAGTGGGGAGGAAGCGTCGTCCGCGGCACCGAGCCTTTGCTTCCCCACCGGGGCCGGAAAAGACTCACGATGGAGACGAGGACCGGGGCAATGACCGCATACCGCAGGGTGATGGCCCTCCTCGCCGCCGGCGCGGTGACCGCCGCGTCGTGCCGGGAGGGGGCGGCGCCGGGCGATGGGGCCACCCTCCGTGCC
>Ga0247717_1000374_pt1 | contig 13779 bp, 12 predicted proteins | sample 24E_NmetaG_FD_189047 | JGI IMG/M metagenome (GOLD analysis project Ga0247717, IMG submission 189047) | Soil microbial communities from hillslope of Landscape Evolution Observatory, University of Arizona, Oracle, AZ, United States - 2-4-E_N | ecosystem: Engineered > Artificial ecosystem >... | reverse complement strand
CGTCGCCTTCGTCGTGCTCACCGCCGACCGCGGCCTCGCCGGCGGCTACAACTCGAGCGTCCTGCGCACCGCCGAGCGCGCCGTCCGTGACGCCCGGGCCGACGGCAAGGTCGCCCGGCTCGTCGTCGTCGGCAAGAAGGGGCGCGACTACTTCCGGTTCCGCCGCTACGACATCGACGAGGCGTTCCTCGGGATGACCGACCAGCCGACCTACGAGAACGCCCGGCAGGTCGCCGACGTCGTCACGCAGCGGTTCGGAGCCGGCGAGTACGACCGCGTCGAGCTCATCTACACGCGCTTCCTCTCCGTCGCCTCGCAGCGGGTCACCAACCGCCGCTACATGCCGCTCGACTCCAGCGCCCTCGAGGCCGCGGCGGCGGCGCCGGGCGACGGTCCCGCCGCCGGCTACGAGTTCGAGCCCGAGGCCGGGATCATCCTCGACAAGCTGCTGCCCCGCTACGCCGAGGCCCGCCTGTTCGCGGCACTGCTGGAGGCATCGGCGTCGGAGCACGCCGCCCGCCAGCGGGCCATGAAGTCGGCCAGCGACAACGCCGACGAGCTGATCACCAAGCTCACACGGGTCATGAACCGGGCCCGGCAGGACTCCATCACCAACGAGATCATGGAGATCGTGGGCGGCGCCGAGGCGCTCGCCGCCGACAAGGGCAGCGACGAGGACCTCCTCGTCGACCACCCGTTCGCCCTCGACCTCTTCCCCGAGCACAGCAACAAGTAGGAGCCGACATGACCGTGACGAGCGACGCCCCGACGAGCAAGAGCGGGGGCAAGGAGCTGAAGGACGGGCGGGTCGTGACCATCGCCGGTCCGGTCGTCGACGTGGAGTTCCCGGCCGACTCCCTGCCGGAGATCAACCACGTCGTGTCGATGACCATCACGATCGAGGGCCAGGACGTCGAGGTCCTCGCCGAGGTCGCCCAGCAGATCGGCGACAACCGCGTGCGGGCCATCTGCCTGAAGCCGACCGACGGCCTCACGCGGGGCACGGTCGTGCGCAACCTCGGCCACGGCCTGCAGGTGCCCGTCGGCGATGTCGTGCTCGGCCACATCTTCAACGTGTGGGGCGATCCGCTCGACGTGCCGGCCGAGTCGCTGGACGTCAAGGAGCGGTGGGAGATCCACCGCCCGGCACCGAACTTCGCCGACCTCGAGCCGACCACCCAGATGTTCGAGACGGGCATCAAGGTCATCGACCTCCTGACCCCGTACAAGCAGGGCGGCAAGATCGGCCTGTTCGGCGGCGCCGGCGTGGGCAAGACCGTCCTCATCACCGAGATGATCCGCCGCGTCGCCCAGCAGCACGGCGGCGTGTCGGTGTTCGGCGGCGTCGGCGAGCGCACCCGGGAGGGCACCGACCTCTTCATCGAGATGGAGGAGTCGGGCGTGCTCGAGCGGGCCGCCCTGGTGTTCGGCCAGATGGACGAGCCGCCGGGCGTGCGCCTGCGCGTCGCCCTGTCGGCACTGACCATGGCCGAGTACTTCCGCGACGTGCAGCAGCAGGACGTGCTGCTGTTCATCGACAACATCTTCCGCTTCGTGCAGGCCGGCTCCGAGGTGTCGACCCTGCTCGGCCGGATGCCCTCGGCGGTGGGCTATCAGCCAACGCTGGCCGACGAGATGGGCGAGCTGCAGGAGCGCATCACCTCGACCCGGGGCCGGTCGATCACGTCGCTGCAGGCGGTGTACGTGCCGGCCGACGACTACACCGATCCGGCACCGTTCACGTCGTTCACGCACTTCGACGGCACCACCGAGCTGTCGCGCGACATCGCGTCGCTCGGCATCTACCCGGCGGTCGACCCGCTGGCGTCGACGTCGTCGATCCTCACCCCCGAGGTCGTGGGGGAACGGCACTACCAGGTGGCCCGACGGGTACAGGAGGCCCTGCAGCGCTACAAGGAGCTGCAGGACATCATCGCCATCCTCGGCCTCGACGAGCTCTCCGAGGAGGACCGGCTGACGGTCAACCGGGCCCGCAAGATCCAGCGGTTCCTCTCCCAGCCGATGTTCGTCGCCGAGGTGTTCACCGGCCTGCCCGGCGTGTTCACCTCGGTGGAGGACACCGTCGAGTCCTTCGAGCAGCTGGTGAACGGCGATCTCGACGACCTGCCCGAGCAGGCGTTCCTCAACGTGGGCGGGGCCGACGACGTGCGGGCGAAGGCCGAGCGCCTGTCCCGGGAGGGCTAGGTCATGCAGGTCGAGGTGGTGAGCCCGGAGCGCATCCTGTTCTCGGGTGAGGCGACGATGGTCATCTGTCGCACCACCGACGGCGACATCGCCTTCCTCGCCAACCACGCGCCGTTCATCGGGGCGCTCGGCATCGGCAAGGTCGAGATCCACGGCGAGGGCGGCCAGGTCATCCGGGCCGCGGTGCACGGCGGGTTCGTCGAGGTGTCGCACAACGCGGTGACCATCCTCAGCGACGTCGCCGAGCTGGCCGAGCAGATCGACGCCCAGCGGGCCGAGCAGGCCCGCCAGCGGGCCGAGTCGGAGGTCAGCCGCGCCGGCGAGCCCGACGAGGAGGCCCTCGCCGCCCTCCGCCGCGCCGAGGTCCGCCTCGACCTCGCGGCCTCGAGCTGACCCCACCCCTCGAACCTTGTCGCGGTGACCCGCCGGGAACGGGCGACCGCGACAACCTTCGAGACGGTCATCGAACTTTGTCGCGGTGACCCGCCGGGAACGGGCGACCGCGACAACCTTCGAGACGGCATGATCGGCTGATGGCCCGGCAACGACTCGGCGTCGCGCTCCTGATCCCGCCGCCGGTGGGAACCGAGATCGACGCGTTGCGCAAGGCGCTGGGCGACGACGACATCGACCGGGTCGGGCCCCACCTGACGCTGGTGCCCCCGGTGAACGTGCGCGACGACGAGGTCGACGCCGCCGTCGCCGCCCTCCACACCGCCGCCGGCGCGACGCCGCCGCTGCGGCTCGTGCTCGGCCCGGTGGCGACCTTCGCGCCGGTCAGCGACACGCTGCACCTCGCGATCGGCGGCGACGTCGAGCGTCTGCACGCCCTCCGGGACGCGGTGTTCGTACCGCCGCTCGAGCGCCCGCTCAGCAACCCGTTCGTCCCCCACGTGACCCTCATCGAGCGCACGGCCCGCATCGAGGAGGGTCTGGCCGTCCTCGCCGGCTACCAGGCCGAGGTCGTGCTCGACCGGGTGCACCTGCTCCGCGAGGAGCGCACCGACGAGGGCCGGCGCACCTGGCGGCCGATCGCCGAGTCCGTGCTCGGGGCGAAGACCGCCGTGGTCGGCCGGGGTGGGCTCGAGCTCGAGCTGACCCCGACCGGGAAGCTGCCGCCCGATGCCGATCGGTGGATCCACGAGCGGTGGGACGACTTCGAGGTCGAGCGGTTCGGCGAGGTGCTGCCCCGCGACGTCCCGATCGGCATCGTGGCCCGGCGCGACGGCCGCATCGTGGGCGCCGCCCAGGGCGAGGTGCGGACCACGACCGGCGAGGCCTACCTCGCCAACCTGATCGTCGCCGCCGACCTGCGCGGCGGCGGGATCGGCGCCCACATCGTCGCCGCCTTCGGCTCTCTCGCCGCCGAGCACGGCGCCACCTTCCTCACCCTCCGCACGGAGGCCGGCGGCCGCTCCCAGCCCTTCTACGAGCGGCTCGGCTTCACCGAGCTCTACCGCATGCCGGCGTGGCGCAACGGGCGGGACTTCGTCCAGCTGCGCCGGGAGCTCTGATGCCTGTACGGACCGTCCGCTGGGGCGTACGCTGCGCGCGACGACGGTGGTACCGCCGGCACGAGCAGGGGGAGCGGCACATGCGGGTCTGGCGGAGGACGACGGTGGTCGCGGCGGTGGTCCTGATCAGCACCACGGTGGCCGGGGCACCGGCCGCCGGCGCGCCTGAGGACCGAGGCCGCGGCGCTGACGATGCCGCGTCGCACTGGACGCCGGCGCGCCGGGAGGCGGCCATCCCCCGAGACCTGGTGATCGACCACCGGGGCCTCGCCTACCTGCGCCTTCCCGACGGTCGGCTCCAGCCGCACGGCCACGACACCCCCGGCCAGGTGGCCCCCGTGCGGGCCGAGCCCGCCCCGGCGTCCCGGCCCGCGCCCGCCGCCAAGCCGGCCCCGGGCGGCGACACCGAGGGTCCGGCGGTCAGCGATCGTGTCCCCGCTCACGGCGACACCATCGGCACCAGCCAGACCTTCTCGGCGACGGTCAGCGATCCGAGCGGCGTGAAGTCGGTCAGCTTCGTCATCGAGTACCCCGACGGTCGCACCCAGTCGTTCTCCGGCACGGCGAGCGGCTCGACGTGGTCGGTGTCGCTCAACGGCTTCTCGGCGGGGAACTGGCAGTGGCACCTCGTCGCCACCGACGGCGCGGCCAGGGGTGGCAACAAGACCACCACCGACCCGTGGCCCTTCACCGTGTCGACCGCGCCGCCTCCGCCGCCGCCTCCAGGTGGCGAGGACGCCGTGGCCAACGCGGTGTGGTCGGGGGGCGCGGTGCAGCACGCCGCCGGGCGCCTCTACTTCGAGATGCCGGCCAACAAGAAGTGGACCCGATGGGTCGGATACGTGTGCTCGGGGACCAGCGTGGTCGACGGCACCGACGGACGGTCGGTGATCCTCACCGCCGCCCACTGCGTATACGACGACGCTTACAAGACCTTCGCCCGCAACGTGCTGTTCATCCCCGACCAGGCGGCCAGCACGGCCAAGACCGATCTCAACTGCGGGAACGACCCCTACGGGTGCTGGTCGCCGGCGTTCGGCGTGGTCGACGTCAACTGGACGACGCGCACCTTCCCGAACAACGTGGCCTGGGACTACGCCTACTACGTGGTGAACGACAGCGGTGCCCACTCGGGGACGCCGGCGGCGAGCGAGGCTCTGGACGAAGCGGTGGGAGCGATGACCGTGCAGACCACGGCCCCCGTGCTGGGTGAGCGCACCCACGCCATCGGCTACTCCTACAGCGAGGACCCCAAGCTCATGTTCTGCGCCGATGCTCTCGGGACCGAGGGCGCGGTCAACTGGTGGCTGCCAGCGTGCGGGCTCTCGGGTGGCTCCTCGGGCGGTCCGTGGCTGCAGCCGGCCGCGGAGGGCGATGGTCCGATCGTGTCGCTCAACTCGTGGGGCTACACCAACCAGCCAGGCATGGCGGGGCCCAAGCTGCACGGCAGCTCGGCGACCAGCTGCCTGCTCACCGCCGCCCTCGGGACGGCCCTGACGACGACGGGCGGCGTGACCGACACCTGCTGAGCGTCGGGCAGACTCGCCTGCATGGCAGGCACGACGTGGAACCGGGCGATGGTGACGGGCGCATCCGGCGGGATCGGCGAGGAGTACGCCCGCCAGCTGGCGGCCCAGGGCGCCGACCTCGTGGTGGTCGCCCGCCGGGATGAGGAGCTCGAGCGGCTCGCTGCCCACCTGCGTGAGCGCAACGGCGTCCGGGTCGAGGTCGTCGCCGCCGACCTCACCGACGCTGCTCAGCTGGCGGAGGTCGAGGCGCGGACCGGTGATCTCGACCTGTTGGTGAACAACGCCGGGTACGGCATCGCCGCTCACGTCGCCGACGTCGACCCCGCCGACATCGAGGGCATGATCCGCCTCAACGTGCTCGCGCTGGCCCGCCTCACCAGGGCCGCGCTGCCGGGGATGCTCGAGCGCCGGCATGGCGGCATTGTGAACGTCTCGTCGGTGGCTGGCTTCTCCCCGAGCCCGTCGTTCGTCACCTACAACGCCACGAAGTCGTTCGTGACCATGTTCACCGAGGCGCTGGCCCTGGAGCTGAAGGGGACGGGCGTGCGGGTGCAGGCGCTGTGCCCGGGTCTCACCCGCACAGGGTTCCAGGCGGTGGCCGGGGAGACCGGGATGGAGGACACGCCGGCGTTCCTGTGGCAGGAACCCCCGGCAGTGGTCGCCGCCAGCCTCGCCGGCCTCCGCCGCAACAAGGTGATCGTCACGCCTGGCGCGCACAACAAGGCGTTCGTGGCGGCCACCTCGGTGACGCCCCACGGGGTGCTCCGCCGTGCCGCCGGCCTCGTCATGGGCCGCCGCGGCCGCTGAGGCTGCTCAGGCCCTGTGTGCGAAATCGAGCACCGAACTGGTCGTTCGGTGCGATCGGACCGGGAGCAGGGTTGATCGACAGATCCACTGAAGAACCGGCAGGGTGGATCTCGCCAACGAGCGCAGAGCGATGCCGGTGATCGCGGCATCTGCAGCCGAAATCACCGGCATTGCGCGGCATCCGATGCGCGCGAACCGGCAGCATCAATCGGCTCGCGTTCTGGGACCGATCGGGTACGCCAGGGCGACCCGATCCGACCCAGAACGCCGCCCCGATGCGTCGTTCGCGAACGCCCATTCGTCCGGGGGGCCTCAGTCGAAGGAGACGGCGGAGAACTCGGCGAGCTTGTCGAGACGGTGGCGCGCCTCCACGAGGCGCACGGTGCCCGACTTCGACCGCATCACCAGCGACTGCGTGGTGGCCCCGAAGCGGTCGTAGTGCACGCCCTTGAGGAGGTCGCCGTCGGTGATGCCGGTCGCCGCGAAGAAGCAGTTGTCGCTGCGGACCAGGTCGTCGGTCGTGAGCACCTTCGAGAGGTCGTAGCCCTGCTCGTCGGCCAGCCGGCGCTCGTCGTCGTTGCGGGGCCACAGCTTCCCTTGGATCTCCCCGCCCATGCACTTGAGCGCGGCAGCGGCGATGACGCCCTCGGGCGTGCCGCCGATGCCGAAGAGGATGTCGATCCCCGAGGTCTCCCACGCGGTGGCGATGGCGCCGGGCGCGTCGCCGTGAGAGATGAGTCGGATGCGGGCTCCAGCGGCTCGGATCTCCTCGATGAGGGGCTCGTGCCGGGGCCGGTCGAGCACGATCGCGGTGATGCCCCGCACCGACTCGCCCTTGGCCTTGGCCAGTGCGTGCAGGTTCTCGGTGACCGACGCCTCGATGTCGATGGCGCCGACGCCCTCGGGCCCGACCGCCAGCTTCTCCATGTAGACGAGCGGACCGGGGTCGAACATCGTGCCCCGCTCGCTCACCGCGATCACCGACGTGGCGCCGCCCTGCCCGAGCGAGCACAGGGTCGTGCCTTCGATGGGATCCACGGCGATGTCGGTCTGCGGCTCCTCACCCGTGCCGATGCGCTCGCCGTTGTAGAGCATGGGCGCCTCGTCCTTCTCGCCCTCGCCGATGACGACGATCCCGTCCATGGGGACGGTGTTGATCACGACTCGCATGGCGTCGACGGCGGCGCCGTCGGCGCCCAGCTTGTCGCCCCGCCCGACCCAGCGGGAGGCCGCCATGGCGGCCGCCTCGGTGACGCGGACCAGCTCCAGTGCGAGGTTGCGATCAGGTGCGCTCATCGCACGGCAACCTAGTGCCCGGGGCGTCCGAGGCCCCGAAGTCGCCGGCGGCCTCCCGAACCCCGCGGAGCTGCTCGAACAGCCGGTCGGGGTCGACGAGCGGCAGCGCCTCGAACAGCTCGTTCACGTCGATGGTCGCGGCCGCCGCCACCGAGCGGCCCCGGGGGGTCAGCACGGCGAGCACGGCCCGCCGGTCGGTCGGGTGGCGCTGGCGCCGGACGAGCCGTTGCGCCTCGAGCCGGTCGACGGCGTTGGTGACGCTGGCCGGGTGCACCTGGAGCCGCTCGCCGATCTTGCCGAGGGGAAGCGACCCCCGCCGGCTGAAGGAGAGCAGCATGAGCACCTCGTAGCGGGCGAAGGTGAGCCCGTGGGGACGCAGGGCCGCCTCGACCCTCGCCAGCAGCAGCTGCTGGACCCGCATGATCGAGGTCACGACCGCCATCGCGGGGGCGGCGGCGGTCCAGCCGTGGGCCTCCCAGTTCCGCCGGGCCTCGGCGATGGGGTCGACCTGCAACATAGTTGGACATCAAACTACAGTGGTCGGCATGACTGCGCGCGACGACTGGCGGGCCGCCTATGACCGGTCGACCCTGCGCGACGCCGACTTCGAGACGATGTCGGGCATCCCCCTCGAGGCCGTCTACGGCACCGACGACGGCGAGTTCCCGGGCCTGTTCCCCTACACCCGCGGCCCGTACGCCTCGATGTACCGATCGAAGCTCTGGACGATGCGGATGTTCGCCGGCTTCGGCACCGCCGAGGACACCAACGCCCGGTTCAAGGAGATCCTGCGCTCGGGAGGCGACGGGCTCTCCACGGCGTTCGACCTCCCGACCCTCATGGGACGCGACTCCGACGACGCGCTGGCCCAGGGCGAGGTCGGCAAGGCCGGTGTCGCCGTCGACACCCTCGCCGACATGGAGGACCTGTTCGAGGGCATCGACCTCGGGTCGGTGACCACGTCGATGACGATCAACAGCCCGGCCAACGTCGCCATGGCCCAGTACATCGCCACGGCCGAGAAGGCCGGCGTCGAGCGTCACCGCCTGGGCGGCACCATCCAGAACGACATCCTGAAGGAGTACCAGGCCCAGAAGGAGTACGTCTTCCCGCCCCGCCCCTCGATGCGGCTGGTCACCGACCTCATCCGGTTCACGAGCGCCGAGCTGCCGCGGTGGCACCCGGTGTCGATCTCCGGCTACCACATCCGGGAGGCGGGCTCGACGGCCGCCCAGGAGCTCGCCTTCACCGTCGGCAACGGCTTCGCCTACGTGGAGGCGGCGACGAGGGCCGGGCTCGACGTCGATGACTTCGCGCCGCGGCTGTCGTTCTTCTTCAACGCCCACATCGACTTCTTCGAGGAGATCGGCAAGTACCGGGCGGCGCGGCGCATCTGGGCGAGATGGCTGCGCGACCGGTACGGGGCGACCAGCGAGCGCAGCCTCCAGATGCGGTTCCACACCCAGACCGCGGGGGTGTCGCTCACCGCGCAGCAGCCCGAGGTCAACATGGCCCGCGTCGCCATCCAGGCCCTCGCCGGCGCGCTCGGGGGCACCCAGAGCCTGCACACCGACGCCTACGACGAGGCGCTCGCCCTGCCCACCGAGAAGGCGGCCCGCCTGGCGCTGCGCACCCAGCAGGTGGTGGCCCACGAGACCGGCGTCGCCAACGTGGCCGACCCCCTCGGGGGCTCGTGGTTCGTCGAGTGGATGACCGATGAGCTCGAGCGCCAGGCCGAGGCGATCTTCGCCCACGTGCTCGAGGCCGGCGACGGCAGCATGCTCGACGGCACCGTGAACCTGATCGAGGACCACTGGTTCATGCAGGAGATCGGCGACGCCGCGTACCAGTTCGAGCGCAAGGTCGGCACCGGGCGGCGGGTGATCGTCGGCGTCAACCGGTTCACCGAGAGTGACGGCGAGGTGCCGCCGCTGCTCTCGATCGGCGCCGAGGTCGAGGACCTGCAGCGCAAGCGGCTGGCGGCGGTGAAGCAGGCCCGCGACGACGGAGCGGTGGCGGCGGCCCTCGACCGCCTGCGGGCCGACGCCGGGACGCCGGACGTGAACACGATGCCGGCGATGATCGAGGCGGTCCGGGCCTACGCCACCGAGGGCGAGATCATGAACGCGCTGGCCGACGTGTTCGGCCGCTGGGACGAGCGAGCGACGATCTAGACCACCGCACCGACTCGACGGGCCGAGCCGGCCCCGCTCGTCCCGTTCATGTCCGGTACCCCGCCCGCCGCGGGCGGCGTCTCACGCCCGGCAGGCCTGGAAGGATGAGGCCATGCCGCGGGTGAGCGCCGCCATGGTCGCCGAGGGCCGCACCCTCGCCGAGCCCCGACTCAGCCCCGACGGGACGCGCCTCGCCTTCCTCGCCACCCAGGGCGGGGTGGCCCGCATCGTGGTCGTCGACCTCGACGGGGCCGGGCCCGAGGTCGTGGTGACCACGGACCCGCCCCCGATCCCGACCCAGGCGTACGGCGGCGGTGCCTTCGACTGGATCGCGGACGGCTCGGGGCTCGTCTACGCCGCCGTCGACGGCGGGCTGTGGCGCCAACCGGCGAGCGGTGGTCCGCCGCGGCGCCTCGCCATCGGCGGGGCGCCGGCCGCCGCGCCGGCGGTGTCGCCCGACGGCCGGCTCGTCGCCTTCGTCGTCGACACCCGCCACGTCGCCGTGGCCTCGACCGACCCCGACGGCCCATGGCCGATCCGCCTCACCACCGGCGCCGACTTCGCCCTCGACCCGGCGTGGTCACCGGACGGTCGCTCGGTCGTCTGGCACGAGTGGGACGTCCCCGACATGCCGTGGGACGGCAGCCGCATCGTCGTGCGCGACGCCGATGCGAGCGGGGAGGCCAAGGTCGTCGGCGGCGGCCCGGGCATCGCGGTCAGCCAGCCTCGCTTCTCGGCCGCGGGCACGCTCGGCTTCCTCGACGACCGCTCCGGGTTCGCCAACGTCGTCGCCGGCGACGCCCGCATCGACGACGACTGCGAGCACGGCGGGCCGACGTGGGGGCCGGGGGAGCGGTCGTGGTGCTGGTCGCCCGACGGACGCTCGGTCCTGTTCACCCGCAACGAAGAGGGCTTCGGCTCCCTCAACATCCACGACCTCACCACCGGCGAGCGCCGCCGCCTGGGGCGCGCCGCCCACGGCGGGCTGTCGTGGGCGCGGATCGCCCGCGGCGGCGCGCCGGTCGACCGCATCGCCGCCATCCGCAGCGGCGGGATCACGCCCACGTCGGTGGTGGTCTACGACGGCGACGACCGCCGGGTCGTGGCTCGGGGGCCGGTGGCCGGCTTCGAAGGGGTGGTCACCGAGCCCGAGCTCGTGCGGTGGCCGGCCACGGACGGCGCTGAGCTGTACGGACGCCTCTACCGGCCCACCCGTGAGGTCCACGGAACGCCACCGCCGCTGATCTGCTGGGTCCACGGGGGGCCGACCGGTCAGTGGGACGTGCAGTTCCGTGCGCGGTTCGCCTACTGGACCGAGCGCGGCTGGGCGGTGCTCGTGCCCGATCACCGCGGGTCGAGCGGGCACGGTCGGGCCTTCCGCCAGGCGCTCAGCGGCCGGTGGGGCGAGCTCGACGTCGACGACTGCGCCGCCGGGCTGCGGGCCGCCGCCGACCGGGGCTGGGGTGACCCGGCGCGGTTCGTCGTGATGGGCGGGTCGGCCGGGGGCTTCACGGTGCTCAACCTCCTCGCAACGCATCCCGATCTGTGCGCCGCCGGCGTCGACCTGTTCGGGGTCGCCGACCTGTTCGACCTCGACGAGACGACGCACCGGTACGAGGCTCACTACCTGCACACGATCGTCGGGGCCCTGCCCGAGGCCGCCGATCGCTATCACGAGCGATCGCCGGTGAACCGGGCCGAGGCGATCACCTCCCCGTTGCTCATCCTGCAGGGCGACGCCGACAAGGTCGTGCCGCTCGCGCAGAGCCAGGCCATCTTCGACCGGCTGCGGTCCCTCGGGCGTCCCGTCGAGCTGCACGTGTACGAGGGCGAGGGTCACGGGTGGGGCCGGCCGGCGACGGTGGTCGACGAGCTCGAGCGCACCGAGTCCTTCCTCCGCCGCTACGTGCTGCGCGGGCACCGCTGATGTCGCTGCGGTCCTGCCCCAGCTGCGGCGAGTCCTACATCGCCACCGCCTCCGTCTGCGCCGACTGCGGCGTTCCGCTCACCGCCGCCGGCGAGGCGACCCTGGTCCGGCTCGAGCCGGGCGACGACGACGTCGGCTACGACCTCGACGACTGGGACGCCGACCAGCGGGGCGAGCTCGTCGCCCATCTCCTCGCCGAGCGCACGCCGCACCGGTGGGACGAGGGCGAGCTCATCGTGCGCGAGCGCGACGCCGACTGGGTCGAGCAGCTCATCGACGAGATCGACCACCCCGACGCCCTCGATCCCGAGGACGACGACGACGACGGCGCCGCCGCCCTTCTGTCGGCGCTCTACGTGGCGGCCGACGTGCTGGCCGGCGACTACGGCCACCCCGGGGCCATCGTCGAGCTGTGCGAGGCCGAGGCGGCGGCGCAGGAGGCGGCCGCACCGTACGGGGTGGCACCGGCGCTCTGGGACGACATCCGGTCCAAGGCCACGGCGCTGGCCGAGCTGCTCGACGCCAGCGCCGACGAAGACCCCGTCCGCGACGCCGCCCGCGCCCTCCGCGACGCCGTCCGTCCCCTCGTGTAGCCCCCCGGATCCGGTTCTGTGTCGACCTGCCCCTGGTTTCCGACGGGTAGCTCGACACAGAAGGGTGCGGGGTGGGGCGGTTAGCGTCGGCGCCGTGCTGCTGGCCGAGCTGGAGATCTTCCACAGCCGGCCCATCGCGCCGACGCGGCGGGTGGCGCTCGGGGCGCGGCTGCTCCCCGTCGACCCGGCGCCCGGCTTCGGTGGCCTCCTGCTCGGCGCGGTGGTCGCCGCCCACATGGACGAGCTCGACGACGACTTCGTGCCCGAGCTCGTCAACCTGCTCGCCGACCTCGAGGCGGGCCGGCGCATCGCCCAGCCCCGCCTGCGCCATCGCTTCCAGGTCGACCACCACGGTCTGGCCAAGAGCACCCACCGCCTGCTCGGGCGCGGTGACGAGCTCGCCTTCGAGCTGCACGACGAAGGGAGCGCCGAATCCCAGATCCTCGGCGCCGCCTATGCCGCCGGCCGCGTCGACCTCCGGCACCGACCGGCGGTGATGGAGGTGCTGCGGCGGGCCACGCGGTGGCGGGGCGAGGTGGGCCCCGCGCTCGTCGGTCACCTCACCGGTGCGTCCCGCGTGCGCGCCCGCTCAGCGGGTGCCTTCGCCCACCCCGAGATGTGGGCCATGTCGGTGCTCGGGTTCGCCGACGGCGCCGTACCGGCGCGCCGCGACGTCCAACGCCGCTTCCGCACCCTCGTGCGCGACGCGCACCCCGACCACGGCGGCATCGAGCTGTCGGCGGCCGAGCGCATCGCCGAGCTCGCCGAGGCCCGCGACATCCTGCTGGCGTGACCACCCGCACGAGGCCGGCCGGCCTGTTCCTCACGCCCGGCGCCGGCAGCAGCGCCGACCACTCGTCGCTGCGCGCCATCGAGGCGGCGGTGTCGCCGCTGCCCGTGGTCCGCCACGACTTCCCCTACCGGCGGGAGGGCCGGCGGGCGCCGGACCGGGCCCCGAAGCTCCTGGCCGACATCGCCGCCGCCGTGCCCGGTCCGGGTTGGGTGCTCGGCGGGCGGTCGATGGGCGGCCGCATGTGCTCGATGGCGGTCGCCGACGGGCTGGTCGACGCGGCGGGCCTCGTGCTCATCTGCTATCCGCTGCACGCGCCGGGCAAGCCCGACAAGCCCCGCACCGAGCACCTGCCGCGACTCACCGTGCCGTGCCTGTTCATCTCCGGCACCAAGGACGCGTTCGGCACGCCGGCCGAGCTCGAAGCGGCGGCCTCGACCATCCCCGGTCCCGTGACCCACGTCTGGGTCGAGGGCAAGGGCCACGATCTCAAGGGGTCGGACGCGCTCCTCGCCGAGACGGTGGCCCGCTGGCTGCGCGGTCTTCGGGGTTCAGGTCCTCGAGCTCGCGGTGGGCGGTCTCGGGGAAGCGGGTGATCACGAGCACGGCGACGAGCAGCGGGCCCACGGCCAGCACCGTCATGGCCCGGGGCAGGCCCCCCAGCGCGTCCGACAGGAGCCCGGCGGCCAGCACGCCCGACGCGCTGCCGAGCACGCCGGCGACCGCCAGCAGCCCGCCGGATCCGGCCCGCAGGCCGGTGGGGAACAGCTCGGGGCCGTAGACGCGCAGCGCCGGCACGGTGAGGCCGGCGAGCATCGTGCCGAGCAGCGAGAAGAACCACATCGTGGCGCCGCTCGTCAGGTACATGGCGACGAGCATCACCGTGCCGCCCGCCAACCCAGCGGCCCCGACCAGCCGGCGGGCACCTCGCCGAGGTGCCCGCC
>Ga0247717_1000373_pt1 | contig 13783 bp, 9 predicted proteins | sample 24E_NmetaG_FD_189047 | JGI IMG/M metagenome (GOLD analysis project Ga0247717, IMG submission 189047) | Soil microbial communities from hillslope of Landscape Evolution Observatory, University of Arizona, Oracle, AZ, United States - 2-4-E_N | ecosystem: Engineered > Artificial ecosystem > Mesocosm... | reverse complement strand
GTCGTGACCCGCCCAGTGAGCCGGGACGTCAGCCAGTCGTGAGGCAGCAGAACTGTCGCGAGTCGCCGGAAGGTGTCTGGTTCTGCCCGACGCAGCCACCGGAGCTTGGTGATCGTGAAGCTCGACAGCGGCACGCTACCGCACGAATCGGCCCACACCTGCGCACCGAGCTGCGCGATCAACGCGTCGGCGTCGTCCGCGGATTCGGTGTCGTTCCAAAGCTTCGCCGGGCGCAGCGTGTCACCAGCAGCGTCGAGGACGACCATCCCATGCTGCTGTCCGGCGACGGCGATCGCGACGACGTCCGAGCGACCAGCCTGTGCCCACGCCGCCTCGAAGGCTTCCCACCACACGTGCGGGTGCTGCTCGCTGCGAGGCGGATTCGTTGGTGGGTGCGGGCTACGCCCGGACGCGACAAGCGCTCCTGAGTCGGCGTCACGGATCTCGACTTTGCACGCCGACGTCGACGAGTCCACGCCGGCGACGAGCGGCACCGGTACTACCGATTGCCGAGCACGTGCTCGAGCAGGTAGACGCCTGGACCCACAGCAGACAGCATGCCTGGCCGCAGGACCGATGTCGCGTTACCTGCGAGGTCACGTGATGACGTGGTCACCGACGTTGTGCCGCGCCCCAGCCGAGCTGGGGATGTGCGCCAGCGGCGTCACCCACCGTGCTTCGCCACGGCCACTCGGGCGGATCCGAGCCGGCCCGCGCATGGCTGAGCAGGTCGTGCTGGTGCATCTGAGCACCCAGACGTCGCCAGGACACCCCGCCTGAGGGGCCCAACCCGTGCATCCACCCGTCCGTCCACCCCCGCAAGCCTTCGGGCGTCGGCCCTGTGTCGCTTAGCATAGAGTCTGCTGGTGATCACGGGTGGAAGGGGAAGCCGTGCAGCGCACGATGTTCGACGAGGACCACGACCTGTTCCGCGAAGCGGTGCGTGCGTTCGTCGAGAACGAGCTCGTCCCCAACGACCCGGCGTGGGAGGCCAACGGGATCGTCGACCGTGACATCTTCAACCGGGCCGGGGCGCTTGGATTTCTCGGTATCGACGCCCCTGAGGCGCTCGGCGGCGGCGGCGTACGAGACTTCCGGTTCCAAGCGATCCTGGACGAGGAGCTCCTGTACGCCAACCTGGCCGGCACGGGCCTGGGGCTGTCCCTGCACAACGACGTCTGCTTCCCCTACTTCCTGGAGCTGGGCTCCGACGAGCAACAGGCCCGTTGGATCCCAGGTATGTGTCGGGGCGACCTCGTCGCTGCGATCGCGATGACCGAGCCAGGCACCGGTTCGGACCTCGCTTCGATGCGCACAGCCGCGGTTCGCGACGGCGACGACTTCGTGATCAACGGCGCCAAGACGTTCATCTCCAACGGCTTCGTCGCCGACCTCGTCATCGTCGCCTGTAAGACCGACCCCACCCAACGGCACACCGGCATGTCCCTCATCGTCGTGGAGTCTGACCGCCCCGGGTTCCGGCGGGGCCGCAACCTCGAGAAGATCGGCCTCCACGCCCAGGACACGGCCGAGTTGTTCTTCGACGACGTCCGGGTCCCCGCCGCCAACCTCCTCGGGGATGAAGGCGCGGGCTTCCGTGGTCTCGTGCAGCTCCTGCCCCGGGAGCGGCTGTCACTGGCGATCAGCGGACTGGCCTCTGCAGTCGGCACATTCGAGCGGACCCTCGAGTACGTCAAGGACAGGCACGCGTTCGGTCAGCCCATCGGTGCGTTCCAGAACACTCGCTTCCGGATGGCCGAAATGAAGACCGAGCTCGACATCGCACAGGTCTTCGTCGACCAGCAGGTCCTCGCCTACAACGACGCAACGCTGACCGCCGAGGACGCCGCCGAGGCGAAGTGGTGGGTGACCGAGCTCCAGGGCCGGGTCGTCGACACCTGCCTCCAACTCCACGGGGGTTACGGCTACATGGAGGAGTACCCGATCGCCAAGACTTGGCGGGACGCACGGATCCAGCGGATCTACGGCGGGACGACCGAGATCATGAAAGAGATCATCGGACGAGGCCTCGGCCTGTGAGCACAGCCAAAGCCCGCCCGCACCCGACCGGTCGGTCCGGCCGGCCGCCCCAGCAGCGACACCGGGGAGGAGACCTGCCGGGAGCTGGTGCTCGCCGGCATCACCTTGTTCGCCGACGCCGGCTTCGACGGCGCCTCCACACGCTCCCTCAAGCGAATCACCACACGTGCCCGTTTGACCAATGTTTGACCAATCGGGTTGTGACGGTCGAAAACGAGGAGAGCCGGTGCATGCGCACCGGCTCTGACCTGCATCTTCGATGGTGGCGGGGGTAGGATTTGAACCTACGACCTTCGGGTTATGAGCCCCAAGAGCTGGGGTGTCGCCCGTCCGGCTTGGTCCGCCTACGTCCACGTTGATGCAGGTCAGCGGCCCTATCAACGTCTCACCGTCCGGCGTCGTCCGGGCCCGTCCGTCGTGGTTCGTTTGACAAGTTGTTTGACGAGTTTCGGCGGGCGACGCTCCTGACTGGAGTGTCGACCAAGCCTTAGACGACCGCCGCACGCTCGGCGCTCCGCTACACGGCAGCTCGTCCGCCGGTCGGCTCGACTCCACGATGACGCCCCAAGCGCTCTTTCCCACCGAGGTCGAGGCGGAGGACGCGCGCTCGATTCGATGCAGCACCGGAAATCCCGGTTCGCTCCGATGCTTCCCGCCGTACGCTCTTCGCGTGAGGGCCATCACGCCTAGCGCTGACGTGCGACATGCAGCGTTCTGCGCGCAGTGTGGCGGGCCGCCTGGAACCCGTGACCACGTCCCGCCGCGGGCTTTCCTCGACAAGCCGCTGCCCGCGACTCTTCCCGTGATCGGCACCTGTGCGCCGTGCAACGCCGGGGCCTCCCTCGACGAGGAGTACGTCACGTGCCTGATCGAAGTCGCAGCATGTGGCAGCGCCGATCCGGTGCATCTCGAGCGGCCGCGCGTGAGCCGTGCGCTCGAGCGGAATGTTGCTCTCGCCGCCCGGCTCCAAGCCGCATTCGATCCTGCGACCGTCGCCGTTGCTGCTGAGGTCGATCGCGTCCGAAGAGTGATCGAGAAGATCGCGCGCGGATTGTGGGCCTACGAGCTTGCCGAACCCGCTCTCGGCATGTCCGCCGTCGTTGCCTTCCAGCCACTTCACGTACTGGATCCCGCCACCAGGGCTGAGTTCGAACGCGTTCAGCAGCCGGCGATCTTTGCCGAGGTCGGGAGCAGGATGATGACTCGACAGGCGCTGGCCATCGGTGGAGAGCCCAAGGATGCGGACCTCGGTTGGCAGATTGTCCAGCAAGGACGATTCCGGTACGCGGTCGAGTTCGACACGGCGGACGTGGTGAAGCTCGTTGTGCGCGAGTACTTGGTCGCCAAAGTCCGATTCGCACGACAGTGACCGCTCTTCCGCTGAGTGCTCGACAGCAGCTTGTGGGTCCGGCTCTCGATGTCATACAAGCGCTACCTCCATGTCACGGCCCCGTGGTGCCCATTACGCACGAGCAGTGGGAGAACGCGCTGCTCGACGCTGATCTGAGAAGCCTCGAGCGGTCCGTGCTCGGAGCTGCTCGTGCGGTGGGCGACGCTGCGCTGGCTGGCGATGCCAGGAGCCTGCGCACCGCCGCCTCGGGACTCGCCGAAGAAGTTGCCAGCGCAGCGCTCAACTTGTGGTGCCTTGCAGCGTTCCGTCCGGGCACGGTCGCTGTACAGCTCCACGAGGCCGTGGTCGAAGTCGGGACGTCCGCGCTCGGAGGCGTCGCGGATCCGGCGGGTGTTGACACCTCGGCCTGGGTTGAGCCAATCAGAGAAGCGATCAACCTCTTCTCGCAGAGCGATCCCGCCGTGGTGGACGATCCCGTGGAGGCGCTCTTCGGCATAGCTCGCGACGAGGTCTGCGACGCGCGCGGCGTGTTCTCTCCGGCTCGCGTGGTCGCGCACTTTCACGGCCGCGAAGAGACTTTGACGCAAATCGTCGACGGATTGTTGTCACTCGTAACCCTTCTCCCACCGAACCCGATCGACGGACTGCGCGCTGCCGGCGCGCTCTTCCTGGGGCCCCGACCGCTCCTGGCGCTACGCGCGGCGGTTCAGGTCAGATCCCTCATCGCCGAGGTGTCCGACAACGATCACGAGGCAGCTGCCGCCCCTCTGCGCGACCTGAAGTCTCGTGTCGACCGCAGCGCGACGAATCACGCCTCGATGCTGAGGATCGCGGAGCAGCTTGGGAAAGCTAGGACGGTCGCAGAGGAGGCGGCACTGCGGCTTGAGCTCTACCGGAAGATGGCCGAGGGCCAGTTAAGGCCCTGGGCCTGGACGATCCTGAGGCTGCGTGGACGTGTCCTCGACCGAATGCCCGAACTCGCCTCGTTGCGTGAACAGCTATTGGCCGACGGCAGCCCGCTCTGTCGCGAGGCAGCACGCGCGATCCTCACGCCAGCGCGAAACGCGTCCGCGCACGAGGACTTTGAGTGGGACGAAGCACGAGGGGTTCTTCTCGTGGGCGACACCGATGTCGCCGTCGATCAGATCGTCGAAGCCACTGAACGGGCGTACGCGCTCATGTCGGGTGCCGAGTGCGGTTGGGCGTGTGCTCGGTCTGAGTCCACCCTGCTGGGCCGGATGCTCGATGCTGATCGCCCGCCCAACACCGGCAAAGTCACGGACCTGCATGGAGCCTTGGCTCGCTTCGGGACGAATGGCCTGCATGTTCACGACTGGACTTTCGACGACGGCGTCCTGCGGGTGACAGTCGATGACGTCCCTCAGCGCGCGATCGATCCGTGCTTTCAGGCCGTTCTAGAAGCGTCACGCCGGCTCGAACCCGACCGGGTCGTCGTTGAGATCCGGGAGGTGGCCGATCCGATCGTCGACTTGTCACGAGAGGTGATCGGCATCGCCGCCACGGTCTGGGAGAAGGCCGTGGCACTATTCCGGCCTCTCCCACTCTGCACGTTCCTGCCTGCAAACGCGGCTAACCGTCTCGCTGTCGAGACTCCTGACGCTGCCGCGAGCGCGATTGCATGGATGGCGTTGAACGACGCAGCGCACGCGTTCAATGAGGCTTACGAGGGCCTTGGCGGCGCGCGCAAGATCGCCCGACTGACCGCGCGCCTCGAACTCGTTGCGAGTGCGATCGAAGCCACGTGCATGGTCCTGCCGGCCGTCGCCACGACGCCGCTGTCTCAAGCGGCCGACCTCGTGTCCAAAGCGACCGAGGCGATCGCATCTCGGAACACCGCTCTACTTGCCGCTGCTGAGCGGTCGATCAGGTCGCAACTTGATGCGTCGCCCATGCCACCGCCGCTGCCGACCCTGGGCTGCCATCGGTCGTAGCGAGCAATAGGCGGGGTTCGCCGGCTCTCGACTCGAGGTGGGCCGGCATAGCTGAAGCGGGTTCTGGCTGCCCCCTTCAGCGAGTTGCACCTGACAGTCCGTCGGTCGCGACCGATCCGAGTCGGCAAGCTTCGGTGGGTATCGGGGCCGGCGGGCGCTCGGCGGGGGAGAATGGACCGATGCCTCGACGACAGGAGCGCTCGGGTACCGCGCGGATGCGGCCTCGCGCGCGCCTCGTGGGCTTGATCGGTGAGGATCTGATCAGCGATGAGCCGGTTGCGGTGGTTGAACTGGTCAAGAACGCCTACGACGCTGACGCGACGCGTGCCGTCGTTCGCTTCGACTCTGCAGAGCCCTCCGAGCTACGAGTCGAAGACGATGGCCACGGCATGGACCTGAAGACCGTGCTGGAGTCGTGGTTCGAGCCCGGGACCGTTGCCAAGCGGCGGGCGGACCGATCGCCCAGCGGGCGGGTGTTCCAGGGAGCCAAGGGGATCGGTCGCTTCGCCAGCGCTCGCCTTGCTGAGTCCCTGCTGCTCGAGACCAGGACCGGACCGCAGGCGGACGCCGTGACCGTGCTCATCGACTGGGGTCGCTTCGACGACGAGAGCTACCTCGAAGACATCGAGGTTGCCTGGGAGCTGACCGACGCGACCGATCTGATGCGTGGCACCCGTCTCACGATGGGGCAGCTCCGCAAGTCCTGGGCGCCAGATGACTTCGAGGAGCTCCACTCACGGCTCTCCCGGCTCATCTCTCCCTTCGCGGACGTTCACGAGTTCGGTATCGACCTCCACATACCCGGGCATCCGGAGTGGTCCGGCGAGGTCCAACCGCCGCAGCTGCTGGCCGAACCGCGGTACCTCATGACCGGATCACTGGGAGACGACGGCACCTTCACCGGCGAGATCCGATACGACGGCAAGGTCGCGAAGCGAATCAAGGCACAGAAGCTCGGAAAGGCCGATGCGACTCCCCAATGTGGTCCGTTCGAAATCGAGATCCGCGCCTGGGATCGCGATCGCGAGGGACTCGACCCGCTCGCCGAGCGACTCGAACTTGGGGTCCGCGAGATCCGGAGGATCCTCGACACCTACTCGGGGGTGAGCATCTACCGGGACGGGTTCCGGGTCTACCCGTACGGCCAACGCGGCAACGACTGGCTCAACCTCGACAATCGCAGTCGCCAGAACCCCGTCCGGAGGCTGGCGAACAACCAGATCGTGGCGGCGCTCCGAATCTCACGAGAGGCGAACCCAGGCCTTCGGGACCGAAGCACCCGGGAGGGCATGGTGCTCAACGACGACCATGCCGCGTTGGAGCAGTGGTACATCGAGGTGCTGTCGTTGCTGGAGGAGTTCCGCTACGGCGTCCGCCCGCGACGGAAGGACACCCGGCCTGACGAACCACTCTTCGAGCCGTTCGACATCGCCGACGTCGTGCAAGAGGCGCGCAAGGCACTGGGAGCGAAACATCCCGTCACGGCCCTGATAACCCGCCTCGAAAGGCAGGTGACCGAAGGGTCCGAACGCATCCAAGAGGTCTTCTCACGACTGCTCATGTCAGCCGGCCTTGGCCAGATGGTGGACGTGGTCATCCATGAGATCGGCGCTCCGCTCGGGAAGATCAACCGGCAGCTCGTCCTTATCGAGCGAACGCTACGCAGCTCCTCGGATGCCGCCACCGTCGAGGCCGTCGCTCCGATGATCGTGTCGGTGAAGGGTTGGCTCGAGCAGATCCACAACCTACGACAGAGACTTGATCCCCAAACCGCTGGCCGACGGGGTCGAGCCACCCAGTTCGATGTCCGGGAGGAGATCGAGGACACTTTCAACCTCTACTCAGCTCTGCTCGAGGGCCAGGGGATTGCGCACGAGATCGACTCGCCGCCGGAACCGATCAACGTTCGGATGGCGCGCGCGGCCCTCGGCCAAGTTCTCGCCAACCTCGTTGACAACAGCATCTTCTGGCTCACGCGGTCTGGCTCAGGCGGACGCATCAAGGTCACCCTGGAACGCCGAGGAGAGGGCTTTGCGGTCAGAGTGAACGACAGCGGGCCCGGGGTGTCACCCGAAGACCGCACTGAGATCTTCGAGCCCTACTTCACGCGTAAGCCGAACGGAATCGGCCTCGGGCTCTACATCGCTCGCCTTGTCATCGAGCCGTACGGAAGGCTCATCTACCGCGACGACTGCGAGCTGGCGGGCGCCTGTTTCGAGGCGAGCTTCGAACGATCGGTGGGCTTGTGACTGCTCTTCATGTGCTGCTCGTCGACGACGACGAGGAGAGTCTGGATCTCCTCGCTGAGTCACTCCCGTCGGAGGTGGCCGAGCACACCATCACGTGGGAGCCGTGCAACGACTTCGACGACGCCATCCGACGCGTACGGGAGCGACGGTACGACGTCGTCGTGACCGACGTGTACCGCGATCGGACAAGCGAAGCGAAGACACCGGTCACCGGCGACCCACGTGCTGGTGACATCGTCGCATCTATCCGCGGTCACCGGTTCTCGCCGATACTTCTCTTCACGGACGGGACCTTTCCTCCGGAGTATGAGGAGGGTCCGTTCCTCAAGCTGGCAGACAAATCGCGCGGCAACGATGCCATCGTCCAGAAGCTCTCGGAGCTGCTCGGTACCGGCATTCCAGAGCTTGCCCGGCGGCTCCACGATGACTTGGACCGGACGAGCGGCTCCTACGTGTGGGGCTTCCTCGAGGACAACTGGGCGTCCCTCGAGGAGGGTGGTCTCACCTCGCTCCCTGTGCTTGAACGCCTGCTGCGGCGCCGAGCGGCGACGCAGCTCGGCCGGATCGACCCCGAGGGCGGCTCAGAACTCCAAGCGGTCGAGGGCGCCGAGTTCTACCTGCACCCCCCGATCAGCGACGAACTTCGCCTCGGCGAGATCATCGTCGGCGATGACGACGACTACCGCGTCGTCCTGACACCGCACTGCCACCTCACGGTCCAGCAGGGAGCGGCGGCTCCTCGAGCCGACTTCGTTCTCACGCTCAGGACTGTCGACGCGCGCGCTCTCTTCGCCGACCAGCCGATCACCGGCAGCACGCGCGAGAAGCAGTTGGACGACTTGCGTCGTCGCCTCCAGTCGCCGGCTGGCTTCGGCAGGCCCGCCGGGCGGTACTGGTTCCTTCCGAGGCTGCTCGGGATGAAACACCGCTTCGCCGACTTCCTCCAGCTCGAGAGCCTGCCGTACGAGGCGATCCAGTCCGGGTACCGACCCTTTGCCGTGCTCGACGTTCCGTTCGCCGAGGCCCTGCAGTCCTGCTTCGTGCGCTTCTACTCGGCTGTCGGACTGCCGATTCTGCAACCCGAACGATTCGAGGATCTCCTCGAATGACCTCGGGCCCTCGACGTGCAGGCTCGCGAACCAAACCGGTCCCGTCGAGCGAGGCCGTGTCCGCCCAGATGAAGCGGATGGGGCGGAAGGACACAGCGCCAGAGCTCGCACTCCGGCGAGCGCTCACGGCGCGGCGCCTCCGCTATCGCCTCCACCGTCGGGACCTGCCGGGCACGCCGGACATCGCGTTCATCGCGGCTCGAGTCGCGGTCTTCGTCGACGGGTGCTTCTGGCACGCGTGCCCTGAGCACGCAGTGGTGCCCAAGGCCAACAATCAGTGGTGGCAGGAGAAGCTCGAGGCGAACCGCGCTCGCGACGCCAGGAAGGACCGGGCCTTGGCCGAATCGGGCTGGCTTCCGGTGCATGTCTGGGAGCACGAGGACCCGGATCTGGTGGCCGATCGGCTGGTTGAGCTCGTCGCGTCGCGAGTCAGGTCCCGGCCGCGGTGACACGCCGTCGGCGGCGCTGTCGAGAATCGCACAGGTCGACCAGGGGGCACTCGTCACAGCGCGGGTTCGTGGGCCGACAGACGCCTTGGCCCAGCTCGACCAAGGCCGCTTGAGCATGTCGCGAATCCATGCCGTCGCTGTCGAACAGTGACCCGCCGATCATCCTCGCGATCACCATGCGCCCGGCGCTCCCCTTGTCGACTTGGTCGACAGGCTCGCCGCTGAACCTGGCCGCTACGCGGAGCACCGGAGCTGTTGCGAGCACCGGGCCGAGGGCAGAGACCCCCGCAACGAGTGAAGCGAGCTGGGCAACAGGACGGGTTACGTGTGGGTTCTGCGCCATCTGCTCGGCGTCGTCGAACGCAGTCGACTCGGCAACGAACCACTCCGCGGCATTCAGGACTCGAGGCACTCGCTCCGATCGTCCTGCCAGATCTGCAACGTCGAGGAGCTCATCCTTCAGCTCGATCGTGCGCTCAGGCGTCTCGTGCTTCTCGATCGCGGTCCAAGCCTCACGGGCGACGCTCGGGGATGCCCGGCCGACAAGCAGCTCTGCTGCGATGACCTGCCAAGGGTGACCCGCGTCGAGCCATGGAATGGTGAGCTCGTCACGTGCGACGAACCAGTTCGCCAAGAGGTCGGCAACATCGGCGGTGGCTGGGTCGCTCGGAACCTCGGCAGTCATCGCCTTCTGGATCTGTCGCCCGACGCGCTCCGCTAGGAGAGGTGGCACGGCGTTGCCGATCTGACGGAAGGCTGCCGACGGTGGCCCTGCGAATCTGACCCGGTCCGGGAAGGTCTGGATGCGAGCCGCTTCGCGGATCGTCAGCGTTCGGAGCTGGGTCGGATGGATGTACCAGTACCCGTCCTTCGCTATGTGCGCGGTGATGCTGCGGCTCGGTTCGTCGAGGCCGAGCCGCTTGTACTTGTCGTCAAAGATGTCGTCGCGATACCGCTTGTAGGGACCGTCCTCGAGGTCCGAGTACCTCGTCTTCGAGTCCATCTGCTCGAAGATCGCCTTGTCGTCGTCCCGTACCGGCCGTGTGATGTGGTCGTAGATTCGGTCGGCGAGCTGTCCGGTCATTCCGACTCGGGCCCTGCGAACGAAGGCGCTCGGCGCGTTCGGCTTCGTGTATAGCTGATAGCCATCGGCGCCGTCCGGTGATCGCCACCCGCCCTCAACCGGGGGTAGGTCCGAGATCGCGTCACCGACGTTGACCGGCTCCAAGACCGGCCTCGGCCAAGAGAACCCAGCACCGTCAGCGAGGGCGACGAGGAAGACCCGTTGCCGGAACTGCGGCACTCCGTGCTCGACAGCCTTGAGCACCTTCGTGTGGACTGCGTAGCCCTCACCCTCGAGCGCAGACACAAGCGTGCGGATGATCTCCATGTCGCCGCCGATGGCCATCTCCGGCACGTTCTCGAGCAGCACGGCGGGCGGCATGACACCGAGGACAATGTCGAGCCACGCTTCCCAGAGATCACGGCGACGGTCGTGCGCTTGGCGGACTCCGGCGTCGACGAGGCTGCGGATCTTCGAGCTACCCGCTCGCGAGAACGGTTGGCACGGCGGTCCTCCGGCGATCAGCGTGACGTCGCATGCCGTCAGGAGCTCGATGATCTCCTCCACCGCATCGGGGTCAGACAGGTCACGATCGAGGGCGACGCCCGGGAACAGATTGCGATGGGTCTCGAGCGCGACAGGGTCATGGTCCACCCCGACCACGACGTCGAAGCCGGCTGCCTGCAGTCCGAGGCTGAGTCCTCCGGCGCCGCAGAAAATGTCCGCTGCAAGCGGCCGATCGAACGACTCGATGTCGTCGACCAGGTCGTCGGTGGAGGCGTAGCCGTGCTTGTGCGGCTTGAGCTGCACGAAAGGGCCTCGCACGAGCGTTACGCCGTACCCGCTGCGAGCGCGTGTCGTCCGAGGCACCGGCCCTCCTTGCGGGGGCACGGTAGCGACCGCGGGCAAAGGAGACGCGGATAGTCGGCCCGCGCCGGCCCGGCGGTCGGCGTGGATCACGGCCACGGTACTTCCTCGAACACGCCGGATCGGATGAGCCCCTCGAGGTGCTCGGTCGCGTCCTCCGCGGGGCGGCCGAGGACGCGCAGGCCGAACTCGAGGTTGTGCCTCATCCCGTGGCCAGTGAGGTTCGCCGACGTGATCAGGAGGTCTCGCCGGTCAACGACCAGGACCTTCGCGTGCAGCTTCGCGATCTCATCGGACGCGTCCTGCCAGGAGTAGACCGCCGGGCGGCGTCGACCCGCTGGCCATCGCTGCTGCAGCTGTCGGATGTTCCATCCGTCGTGGTAGCGACGGTCGAGCACGAAGGTCACGTCGATGCCCGAGCTGCTTAGGGTGGCCAGCCGGTCGACGACCTCACCGGCGTCGCCACTGCCGATCCACAGGGAGTACGACACGACGAACACCGATCGTGTCGCCCATCCGAGCATCTCCTTGACCACGGGCAGCGTCGACCGAACCGTGGCGCCTGCCGGCGTGTCACCGGTCCAGACCAGTTCGCACCGAGGCCCCCGGTTCTCGACGGAGCGGCGCACCTCCAGCTGGCCGCCGAGCGCGCTGACCAGTAGTGACTCGCTGCCGCCGGACTCCTGCCAGGAGCGCAGGATCGAGAGCATCCGATCGAGAGACCTGGGCCCGTGGCTGAACGCGATGCTGAGTCCCGGGCGACGGGTGGCGAGCGTGACGCGGCCATCGTCGAGGGCGCGGATGAACTCCTCGACCCGATCAGCAGGCTCCTCCAGCACGAACTCCACGAGGGGATCTGTCATGGTCACGTCGTCTCGAAGAACGCGGTCCCCCGATCGCCGAGCGTTTCGACGAGGACGGCGCGGTCGAGCAGTCGGTTGCCGAACTCGCAGGAGGTCTCAGCGAGCAAGAGACACGCGTGGCAGGCGGCACCGTTGAGATGCGTCGCAGCGCCGATGTCGTTGCCGCCGCAGAGCGGGTCCGAGGCGCAGTAGGCGGCGTCGCGCAGCGCATCCATGAGGATCGGTCCAAGACGGTCCGGGACGGCTTGGTCGACGAGTCCTCCGAGAGATCCGTCGGAGTCGGAACTCGCCGTGTAGATGAGTAGGCCGGCCATCGGATCGGGGGCGCCGGAACAGTAGATCCGTTCACGCAGCGCCGAAGAGGAGTACCCGCAGTCGAGCGACAGCTGGCGCATGAGAACATGGGCGAGGGTGTGAAGCAGCACGTACCGGATGCCGGGGAACGGGCGATCGTCGAGGCTCCGACTCCTCCGCCACTCGGCGTACTGAGCAGAAAGTCGAGTCGCCTCCGCCTTGACCCTCGGCTCCGCCTCCCATGCGGCGAGTGCCGTTTCCGACATGCGCAGGAAGATGCCCTCGCCACGGAGGTCGATGCCAGGGAGCCAGTCGATCTCCTTCAGGCCGAGTCGCGAGACACGGACTTCCAGCTCGGAGACGTCGGTGCGTTCACCGAGATCCGGGATCGAGTCAATCCTGGTGAACCCGCGCAGCGCTCTGACCTCGCGGAGACGTGAGGCGGCGACCACGCTCTCGATCCGGCCCCGGTACCTCGCGTGGATCGTGCGGGGCGCGATCTGGAACTCCGTTCGCTCATCCGGCTTGGCTGCGGGATGGATGAACGCCATGTACTCGCGCCTCTTGAGGTCATCTTCCTCCTCGGGCTCAGCGCGCACGGCCTTCCAAAGCTGCTCGACCGTGTACCGCTCGAGAAGGTCGCCGACCTTGTAGATGCCCTTCTGCAGTGCGAACTCGAAGGTTTCGAAGTCGTCGGCGTCGAGGAGCTTGTCGCGGTAGGGCGCGAGGTCCTGCTGGATGGGGTCGGACCACGGTGGGATCGACAGCGCGCTGGAGACCACAGAGAAGTAGGCGTTAGACGCACCTCGGAGGATCGTCTTGACGCTCTCGTTGCAGCCGGCGTCGTGATGGCTGGGTGACAGCCAGGGGCGGCGGCCGGTGCACGGGGAGATTGCGTCCTTGCGAAACGCATCACCGAGCGGTCGGGAGTCGTCACAGCCCGTGCACTTGGCGATGAGGTCGCTCGCACTTCCGGAGCTGCCGGTGTCGATCAGCTCGAGCGTCCCGGTACAGGTTGCCGGGCCGTGATGCGCCCACTCCTTCCACGGGAAGTCGTCCAAGTGGCCGGCGGCGCACGCCACCATGAACCTCGCGGGGAACGCGGAAGGCTTGCCTTTGCCATGGCGGCTGTCGCTACGCGTGCAGACGAAGTCACCGAACGACGAACGGAAGTGGAAGTCCTTGTAGGGCGCCAGCTGACGGCAGCGGGGACACACCAACCACTCCGGGAAGACGAAGGAGGGGACGCCGCCGAACTTCCCGGCTTCCGGCTGCGGCGGCCGGAAGAGGGAGCGGACGCGAAGGAACGCTTCGAGCCGGGGCTCGAAGACACGGTCGGTACCGGTCGGGTGCCAGTGATGTGTGCCCGCGACCATCACCGACAGCTCGGGGAGGTCGACGACCGCACCGGGACCGTGCTGCGTCACCACCTGGCTCGGTCGGAGCTTGCCGACCTTCGGGCTCCGCGGCTTCTCGGTGGGGTCAGTCATCGTCGGCTCCAGCGGTGACCGCGAGCTCTGGTTCGAGCAGGTACACGTGGATCTCG
>Ga0247717_1000371_pt1 | contig 13805 bp, 13 predicted proteins | sample 24E_NmetaG_FD_189047 | JGI IMG/M metagenome (GOLD analysis project Ga0247717, IMG submission 189047) | Soil microbial communities from hillslope of Landscape Evolution Observatory, University of Arizona, Oracle, AZ, United States - 2-4-E_N | ecosystem: Engineered > Artificial ecosystem >... | reverse complement strand
CGGCCCCTTTCGTTCGCCTTGTGGGCGGTGACGCGGGCGGCGTCAGGCCGCGCGCGGGATGCGGTTCTCGATCTCGAGCGCTTCGTCGCGCGCGCGCCGGCCGTAGCCTTCGAGCGCGCCGAGGGCGTCGTGCCAGATGTAGGCGAAGCCGCCCACGATCAGGCCGGAGAACACCGGGCCCATCCAGGCTTCGCGGATGGTGACACCCCAAGCCGCGAAGATGGAGTAGTCGAGGATCCATGTTGCGACCACGCCGAGTCCCAGGGTTGCCATGGTACGGATGGCGGGCTCGTCCATCTTGGTCAGGCCCGTGAGGAAGTCCACCGTCTTGTACAGCGCGAGACCCAGCAGCGCTACGATCGCGAATTCATACACTGTGCGCCACCTCCTTCTGGCCCATCAGACGCCGGGGGAGAGGCAACGGTTACACCCGGACGTCGAAGGAGGAACGCAATGGCCGATGCGCCCGTTTTGGTAGAGCGATCCGGCGGGATCGTCACGCTCACGCTGAACAAGCCCGACGTGCGCAACGCCATGACCGCCGATCTCACCGACGCGTTCACGGCCGCGATCGACGATCTGCGCGAAGACCAGGACGCGCGCGTTCTGATCATCACCGGCGCCGGCAAGGCGTTCTGTGCGGGCGGCGACTTGTCGTTCATCCAGCCGGGCCCGGGGGCGTCCGTGCCCGCCATCCGCGCCAAGATGCGGGCCTTCTACGGGAAGTTCCTGGCCGTGCGCGACCTGGAGATCCCCACCATCGCCGCGATCAACGGCTCGGCCGTCGGCGCGGGCCTGTGCCTTGCCCTGGCGTGCGACCTGCGCCTCGCCGCCGCCGACGCCAAGCTCACGGCCGCGTTCACCAAGCTCGGCCTGCATCCGGGCATGGCCGGCACGTATCTGCTGACGCGGCTGGTGGGCTCGGCCCGCGCAGCGGATCTGCTGTTCACCTCACGGGTGGTGAGCGGCGCTGAGGCGGAGTCGATGGGATTGGTGAACCGCGCGGTGCCGCGCGAGTCGCTCGCCGCCGAGACGAGAGCGCTCGCGGAAGAGATCGCCGCGAACGCGCCGGTCGCGACGCGGCTCGTCAAGCGCGCCATCCAGCTCGCGGAGCGAAACGATCTCGACACGATGCTTGAGTACGAAGCGCTCGCGCAGCCGGTGACGATGGCGACCGCGGATCTTCTCGAAGGTCTCGCCGCGGTGAAGGAGAAGCGCGCGCCGTCGTTCGACGGAACGTAAAGGGAAGAGAAAAAGCAGCGGCTCCGATCGACCTTTGGGGCCGCCGGTGCCTTCCCCTTTCACCGGCGTTCTCTACTCAGCCGAACGGAGCGCGCTGCGGGGCGGAAAGTTACTCATCCGCACGGGCTGCGTCAATACCGGCAAAAACCCAGGTCGATATCCAACGCTTATGCAACCGCGCAGGTCACGGCCATTCGCGTGCATCCCGCGCGGCACGAAAGCCGGGAAACAAAAATTTTTCGATGTGCAAACTTTTTCTCCCGCCCCGGCGCGCTTGCGCCGAACGCGACGCGTGAGGGTAAAGTTCGCGCCGTGCTCGACGCGCAGCTCGACCATGTCGCGATCGCCGTGCGAGATATTCGCGCCGCGATGTCGCTGTATTGCGACGCGCTCGGTGCGACGTTCCTGTTCGCGGGGGATCAGCACGATCAAGGATTTCGCTTCGCGCAGTTCCGCTTTCCGTTCGGCGGCAAGATCGAGCTCGTCGCGCCGCTCGGCGACGGCTTCGTGCAGCGCTTCCTGGACGCGCGCGGCGAGGGCGTGCATCACGTGACGCTCAAGACCCCCGACATCGAGCGCGCCCTGGAGCACCTGCGATCCACCGGGGTCGAGCCCTTCGGCGTGAACATCGCGGGCAGCCAGTGGAAAGAGGCCTTCATCCACCCCAAGCACGCCAACGGCACCCTGATTCAGATCGCCCAGGCCGCCTGGAGCGACGAGGAGATGGCCCGGCACCATCTCGCCGACCACTCCCAGGCGGGCCACCGCCACATCGGGATCGAGGACCTCTAGGCCCCAGAGCGGGAAAACCCCAGGCCGCCCGTTCACGCGGGTGGAGGATCCGGCCGAGCCGGTCGCTCCGGACGTTCGGCCGCCCCCGGGACGGGAAATATGAATCGTGGCGAACCGACGCTCGTTATATTCCACGACGGCTTCACCGGACTCCGGTCCGCGCCGACATTCCATGTGCCGACCCACGCCGACGACGCTCCGTTTTCCAGAAGGTGGCTCCCCCGATGAGGTTCAAGGTCGAAGTCGTACGCTCTCCCCGCCGCCGCAAGACCGTGGAAGCGGTCAAGGACGGCGACCGGGTCACGGTCATGCTGCCCGCCACCCTGACCCGCGCCGAGGCGCGACGCTGGGTCAAGACGATGGTGGACCGCATCGAGGAGTCCGAGCAGATCCAGCGGCTCAACGAGAAGCGAGACCTGCAGCGCCGGGCGGCCGAGCTGCACCGCCGCTACTTCTACGGCCGTCCCAAGCTCAACTCGATCCGCTACGTCGCCAACATGAAGGGCCGCTACGGCTCCTGCACCCCGGCCGACGGCACGATCCGGCTCAGCCACAAGCTCTCCGACTGCCCCGACTGGGTCCGCGACTACGTCATCGTGCACGAGCTTGCTCATCTTCGGATCCCGGATCACGGCCCGTCCTTCTGGCGGCTGGTGAACCGGTATCCGCTCGCCGAGCGAGCACGCGGCTTTTTGATCTCCAAGGGTCTCGACGAGTAGCGTCCCGGCTTCCGGGACCGGCCCCGGCGCGCCGGTATCGTGAGCGCATGCATACTCGCCTGCTGCGCCGCCTGCTGCGCCGCCTGCTGCGCCGCCTGCTGCGCCGCCCGCTGCGCCCCCTGTTGAGCTTGGGCGTGCTGCTCGCGCTGGTCGCGTGCAGCGGCGGACCGTCGAAGGACCCCCGCTTCACCGGCGCCGCCGGCGAGCCGGCGAAGACCTCGGTGTCCCCGGAGGCGGAGCCGCGGCAGGGATCGGGCGAGGTCGAGCTTCCCGGGAACCTGCCGCCCGCCGCCATGTTCCTGGGCTCGGGCTCTCATCGAACCACGCCGGCGCGCTACTGCGTCGGCGAGGACTGCGCCCTGCTCAAGCCGCCCGCGCCGCCGGCGCTGGAAGGTCCGGCCGAGTCGCCGGTCCTGTTCACCCTGTCGGCCGCTCCGCTCCGCGCGCGGCTGGAGGTATCGGCGGCCGGCAAGGCGCCCGAGATCGTGGCGCTGACCCCGGGCTCGTCGATGTCGTGGCAGCCGGCGATGCCGCCGGGCCAGTACCGGCTCGCCCTCACCGCGATCTACGACACGACCGAGGTGTCGTGGCCGTTCGCGCTCAAGATCGTCGAAGGCACTCGCCGCTAGGGACGCGGGCGAGCGCCTAGACGGTCTTGGAAAAACGTCGCGCGTCCTCCCAGCACGACTTGTTGGCGAAGACCACGAAGCCGTTGCGGCCGGTGAGCTTCTGCGCGGCCTTGGCCCCGGCCGCGTCGGTCAGCGCCGAGGTGCCCTTGGCGCCGCCGGTGAAGCGGGCGTAGACCTCGCCGTCGGGGATCGTGCCGGTCAGGTCCGAGGCGATCACCAGGCCGAGCCGGTGCGCGACCTCGGCCGCGTCCGTCTCGGGCCAGGTTCCGCCGTGCTCCCAGACGATCTCCAGGCCGGGTCGCTCGGCGTGCGCGATGAAGTTCTCCAGCGCCAGCGCGTTGGCCGGCGTCTTCTTGAACGACGGCGGCGTGCGCAGCACGACCACCGCGGCCTTGAGCGCCCGCACCAGGACGTCCATGCGCTCCCAGGCCTCGTCGGTCCAGCGCGAGCGCGTGAAGTGTCCGACCGAGGCATGGTCGGGCACGTCGGGCCCGGGCTTTTTGTAGACCCCGTCCTTGCGCGGATGGGTGATCACCTTCGAGGCGACCAGCCCGATGCGAAGGTCGCCCGCGACCCGCTCCAGATCCTTCTTGACCGCGTCGAGCTCGGGGCCTTCGTGAAAGGTCTCCTGGATCTCGACGTAGCTCAGCTGTGTGGCGTACTCGGCCGGTTCGACGGGGAATCCGCCGCAGCCGACGTGCAGCGCGGTCATCGGATCCTCCCTAGCCAGGCCGCATGGTCGTCGATCTCTGCTTTGGTCGGCATCGTCTCGGAGTCCTCCCACATTCGGATCAGCGCGGGCCATCCCGCCTCGCTCAGGACGGCTCGGATGAAGCGCGCTGCGGCGCGGCGCGCCTCGTCGGAGGCGCCCACGCCCATGAACTTGTGCAGCGCCGCCGTGCCTTCGGCGCCCGACCGGTGCCGGGCCGCCGCTTCGGCAAGACGCGCCGCGGACGGAAGCCGGCCTTCGGCGGCCGCCTCGACCATGCGGTCGGCGAACGCCTCCGCCAGCGCGATCAGATGCTCGAGCCGCCCGGCCGCCGCGGACGACGCCGGCGAGTCGAGCAGATCGAAGAAGCCTTGGCCGCCGAGTTGCTCCTCGACGCCCTGCGGGTTGCTGAAATCTATTTCTTGCAGCCGTTCGAACGCGCTCGAAAAGTCGATCGACAGCGACGCGACGTAGTCGTGGAACAGCGCGAAGAAGCTCGAGCGGAACGTGGACAGCGATTCCTCGATCGCGCGGTGCGCGCACTCGTGCAGCACCACGTACAGCAGCGCCTCGCGGCGATCGAGCTGATACTCGTCCGCCAGCTGCGCGATCGCCGACGGCACCACGATCACCGGCGCGCCGTCGGCCGGCGGGATCGGAAGGTCGCGGCTGCCGAGCACGTCCTGGGCGACCGCGCCGAGCACGCCGCCGGTCTGCACGCCGAGGAACAGCGGCGCCATCTGTCTGAGCGCGGCGCCGATCGCGCCGGGGTCCAGCCCCGGGGGCAGCGCCCCGGCGTCCTCGCCGAGCGCGCTTCCGGCCTGCTCGCCGATCGCGGCCGAGACCTTCGCCGCGAGCGGGTCGATCATCTCGCGGTAGGCCGTGCACGCGTGCTCGGCCCAGTCGGCGGGCGAGACGGCCTTGGCGGGCGGAACCACGCCGGCCTCGCCGATCCCGGTCGTCTCGGCGAGCCACAGGTGCGCGATGCGCGCGTCCTCGCCGATCTCGGCCGCGACGGCCGGATCGACGGTCTGCGGGCCCGCGGCCGCTGCGGCCGCCACCGCGACCTGGCGCGCCAGATCCCAGTTCACCGGCCCGCCGGCCCAGGAAAGGACCTTCTGGAGCTCGGCGAACAGCGGAATCCTTCCCAGGATGTCGGGTGGAAGATCCGGCGGAAGACCGGAAGGATCGGTGCTCACGGCTCTATTCTAGGCCCGAAGCGCGTTCCGGCGCTTTCGCGAGCAAGGCAGGCGGGTGGATGCGGCGATGACCACGATAGCGATCACCGGCGTGGGTGGAGGGCTCGGGCGATGCCTTCTGGCGCGCCTGGATGCCGACCCCACGGTCGAGCGCGTCGTCGGCATCGACGCGGTCCCACCACGCGACGGCAGCCCGAAGATGGAGTTCTTCGAATCCGACGTCCGCGACGAGCGGATCGGGCGGTTCCTGGACGGATGCGACGCGGTCGTGCACCTGGCCTTCGCGCCGGACTCGGCGCGAAGGCCCGACGAGATGCGAAGCGTGAACGTGGACGGCACGCGCAACGTCGCCGCTGCGGCGCGCGCCGTCGCGGGCGGACGGCTCGTGTTCGCCTCGACCGCGACCGTCTACGGCGCGAACCCCGACAACGACTTTCCGCTCACCGAACGATCGCCGGTTCGTCCCTCCGCGGACTATGCCTACGCGGTCAACGCGCTCGACGCCGAGGAGGCCGCGGCCGAGGCCGGGGATGCCGTTGTGCTCCGGCTCGCCAACGTCTTCGGTTCCGACACCGACAACTTCGTGATGCGCATGTTCCAGTCCCCGCGGTTCCTGACCATCCGCGGCCATGCGCCGCCGCTGCAGATGGTCCACCAGGACGACGCAGCCGCCGCGCTCCACCTGGCGTGCGGCCGCGCGCTCAGCGCCGGCATCTACAACGTCGCCGCCGACGGCTGGATGGATCTGAGCGAGGCGCTCGCGCTCGCCGGGCGGCGCTCGGTCGAGATGCCCGAGGCCGTCGCCTACTCGCTCGCGGAACGGGCCTGGCGCTTGAACCTGTCGGGCGCGCCGCCGGCCGAGATCGCCTACCTGATGTACCCGTGGGTGATGGACAACGCCAAGATGCGCGCCGCGGGCTGGACACCGGCGCGCACGAACCGCGAGACCTTGGTCGAGGCGGTCGAGGCGCACCGGCCGTGGGTGGCGCTCGGGCGGGGCAAGGTCCGCAAGGCGGACCTGGCCAAAGGCGCGGCAGCCACGGTCGGATTGCTCGCCGCCATGGGCGCGCTGCGCCGGTCCCGCCGGCGCCCCTAGCGGGGCCCCCTCCACCGGTCCCCGCGGCGCCCGCAGCGTCGGTCCCGGCGAGGCCCGCCCGTTCGGGCGGTGGTTGGGTCCGGGGCCCCCGGCTATCATGGGGCGTCCCGATTTTTCCGAAAGGGTTCTCGTGCGCAGCCACTCCTTCCCCGCCCCGGTGATCCCGTGCCCGTGATCCGCGACATCGCGCTCGATCTGGGCACGGCCACGACGCTGGCGTGGCTTCCCGAGCGCGGGATCGTCCTGCGCGAGCCCACCGTGGTCGCCCTCGAGCGCACCAACGCGCGCTGCGTCGCGGTCGGACGCGAGTCCTGGACCGCCGCCGCCGCGAGCCCCGAGACCGTCACCGCCACCTGGCCGTTCCGCCGCGGACCCGCGAGCGACTTCGCGATCACCGAGCGCATCATCGAGCACGTGCTCGCCAAAGCCGGCTCGGCCAAGATCACCCGGCCGCGGATGCTGCTGGTCGTGCCGACCGGCGCCACCGAGGTCGAGCGCCGCGCGATGGAGGAGGCCGCGCTGTCGGTCGGCGCGCGGGAGGTCTGGCTGATCGAGGCGCCGCTCGCGGTCGCGCTCGGCGCGAACCTTCCAATCGCCGAGCCGCGCGGCTCGTGCGTGGTCGACATCGGCGGCGCCGCGACCGAGGTCGCGGTCATCTCGATGGGCGGCATGGTCTCCTCGCAGCACGTCGCCGTCGGCGGCTTCGACGCCGATGACCTGATCGTAAAGTTCCTGCGCCGCGAGTACGGCATGGTCATCGGCGAGCGCACCGCCGAGGGCATCAAGATCCAGGTCGGCTCGGCCTCGCCGATGGAGGAGGAGCTCAAGGCCGAGATCCGCGGACGCGAGATCGAGACCGGCGCGCCCAAGACCGTGATCGTCACCAGCGAAGAGATCCGCTCCGCGCTCGAGGAGTCGGTGACGCCGGTAATCGAAGGATTGCGCTCGGTGCTGTCGCGCACCGAGCCCGAGCTCAGCCACGACGTGCTCGACGGCGGCATCGCGCTCGCCGGCGGCGGCGGCATGCTGCGCGGCGTCGCCGACCGGATCCAGTCCGAGACGGGCATTCCCGTGCGGCTCGTGGACAAGGCCGCCGACGTGGCCGCGCTCGGCGCGGGCATCGCGCTCAGCGACCTCGAAGCGATGCATCACGCGGGCGTCGCGATGCGGAGGTCGTCGTGAAGCGGCTGCTGGCCGCGGCCGCGGTCGTCGCGATGTCGGCGTCGGCCGCGCCGGCGGCGCCGGATCCCGACGATCCCGGCTTCTCGCAACAGTGGGGCCTCAAGACGATGCGCGTGCCGCAAGCATGGGAGGCGAGCCGGGGCGACGGCGTCATCGTCGCGGTCGTGGACACCGGCGTGGACGCGGCGCATCCCGACCTGAAGGGACGGGTGCTGCCGGGACGCGACTTCGTGGACGACGACGCCGACGCCGCCGACGAGAAGGGCCACGGCACGCACGTCGCCGGCACGATCGCCGCGACCACCGGCAACGGGGTCGGCATCGCCTCGGTCTCGCCCGGCGTCAAGATCTTGCCGGTGCGGGTGCTCGGCGCCGACGGCGAAGGCGATCCGGGCGACGTGGCCGGCGGCATCGCCTGGGCCGTCGAGCAGGGCGCGCGCGTGATCAACCTCTCCCTTGCCCAGGACGACCATCTGCCGGTCGCCGGTGATGCGCTGCTGCGCGACACGCGCGTCGACCGCGCGATCCGCAAGGCCGCCGAGGACGGCGCGGTGGTGGTCGTGGCCGCGGGCAACGACGACTCGGGTGGCAAGCCGCAGACCGCTTACGACGCGACCGTGCCCGGCGTGCTGGTCGTGGGCGCCACGACGCGCGGCGACGAGCGCGCCGCATACTCGAACTACGGCGACGGCTTGGACGTCGTCGCGCCCGGCGGCGGGACCGCCGCCGACCCGAAGGCCTGCGCCGATCCGAACTGGATCGTATCCACATGGTGGAACCCGCAGACCCGCAAGAGCGACTACGGCGGCGGATGCGGGACCTCGATGGCGGTCGCGCACGTGTCCGGCGTGGCGTCGCTGCTGCTGGCGCGCGGCTACTCAAGCGCCGGCGCGGCGAAGCGGATCGTGGACACGGCCAAGGACATCGGCGCGCCCGGACGCGACGTGCAGACCGGCAACGGCCGCGTGGACGCGATGGCGGCCGTCGGGCCGCTCACCGCCACGCCGCGGCCCACGCGCTCGGCCTCGTCGCCCACGGCCGCTCCCTCGGCCACGACCCAAGGGGGCCTGTCGGGCGCCGGCACGCCCACCGCGACGCCGACGCCCACCACGATCGAGCCGGGTCCCGCCTCGCCGCCGCAGGCGGCCCCGCCCGCCGAGCCTGCCGGGCGCGGTGGTCCGATCACGATGGCGGTCGTGCTGATGCTCGCGGTTATGGCGGCGCAGTCCAGGGCCCGCGCGCGCGCCGGGGCCGGGCCGCCCGCCGGGTAGCCGTCCGCGGGTTGGATGCGCGCGGCGGAACAAGCCGGCGCGTTAGAAGCCGACGGCGTCGAGCCAGGCGGTGAGCCGGCTCGCGAACAGGAACAGCGACAGCGCGAGGACCGCTGCGGCCGCGACGATGCCCACCACGAGCCGGCCCGCGCCGTGCAGCCGCTTGTCCTTCTCGGCCGACTCTAGAAACGGGATGGACTCCAGCAGGCCGGTGGCGCCGCCGGTCAGGGGCGCGGGCTCCGGCTTGGGCCGTGCCTTGGGGGCGTGGGCCGTGCGGTCGCGGCGCAGCCTCGGCGGCATCGCGGCGTTGACGGCGTAGCTCGCACCGAACGCCAAGATCGCCCCTGTGATCAGGAGCGTGACGGTCAGACCGGCCGAATCAGTCATAGGAGAGAGCGGGACCGAAATTCCCGACCTCTCATCTTTCCATGACGGCGCGCGTGAATCCAGCCCGGACCCGGCAGGGCTGCCGGATCGGCCGTGATGCCCCGGAAGGGCCGCCGCATGCCGGGCGGCGCCCCGGACCCTCGGGTACGCTTCGGCCCTCATGGAGAGCCGGCCCGAGTTTCCCCACCCGATCTCGATCAGGAGCCGGATTCCCGGGTGGTGGCGCGCCACGCTCGCGTCCACGCTGCTCATCCCGGCGCTGGTCGCCGGCGGGCTGCTCTACCACACCGACTTCTTCGCGCTCTCGCCCGGTCCGGCCACCGACGTATCCGGGCTGATCCGGGTCGAGGGCGACAAGCGCGACTCGCGCGGCGCGTTCCTGATCACGACCGTGTCGGTCACGATCGACACCATCAACGTCTTCGACTACCTGCGCGCCTCGATCGATCCCGCCATCGAAGCGCTGCCGCGTTCGGTGCTCGTAGGCCCGGGCCTGACGGACGAGCAGCAGGACGAGGTGAACCAGGCCGACATGGAACAGTCCAAGTACGCCGCCACGGTCGTGGCGATGCGCGCGGCCGGGCTCAACGTCGCGCCGATCGCCGGGGCGCGCGTTATCAAGGTCTTCTCGGGAACGCCGGCGGAAAAGGCCCTTCGCGACGGGGACGTGATCGTGTCGGTCGGCGGCCTGGCCGTGGGAAGCGTCAGCGAGATGAGCGAGGCGATCCGGGCGCACCCGGTCGGCACGAAGCTGGACTTCGGCATCATCCGCGGCGGCAAAGCCATGAAGGTCGCGATCACCACGACGGCCGACTCCTCGGACCCGAGCCGGCCGATCATCGGCATTCGGCCCGACGAGGCGTTCCGCCTTCCGGTCAACGTGACCATCGACTCGCAGGACATCGTCGGCCCCAGCGGCGGGCTGGTGTTCGCGCTCGCCGTCGCCGACGCGCTCACGCCCGGCGACCTGACCCGGGGGCACAAGATCGCGGCGACGGGCACGATCGCGCTCGACGGGACGGTGGGCCGGATCGGGGGCGTCGAGCAGAAGGTGCGCGCTGCCGAGCACGTCGGCGCCGACGTGTTCCTGGTGCCGTTCGACGAGCAGGCTCAAGCCAAGGCGGTCGCCCGCTCGATCAAGGTGTTCGGCGTGCGGGACATCGCCGACGCGGTCGCGGTGCTCGACGGCCTTCAGCCCATCAAGCGCGCGGCGTAGTCCTTTCTGACTAGTCAGAAAGGACCAAAGACGGTTTAGTCCCGGCGCAGCCCCTGTTTTCGGGCATTTTTGCGCCGATATACTCCCCATCATGGAAGGTCAGCTCGTCGTGCCCTTCCACTTCGCGGCGGAGTTCCTGATCCTTGCTGTTTCGGTCGGCGCGTGCCTGGACGCCGTCCGGCGCGCACGGTCGGGCGGGGGTGCTCGGGCCCTTTCGCAGGCGGCAGGCTTCGCGCTGCTGGCCGTCGCGCAAGTGGTGCACGGCGCCCGCATTCCCGGCGCTGCCGAGGACGGCGCCGCGATTCCCCTGCTGCTTCGGGCAGCCGGCTTCGCGCTGGTCGCCGCCGGAGGTGTCACGCTCTTCGCGCCTCGCCGCGATCAAGCCGCGCCGGTCCTGGGGATCGCTCCGGTCCTGGCCGCCGGGCTCTTCGCCGCCGGCGACGCATCGCGGCTCGCGCTGGTTCCGGCGCTGGCCGCCGCCGCCGCGATGGTCCGCGGCGCGGCCGCGCATCGCGGCGATCAGGATCCCGCCTCGTTCGCGTTCGCCGCGGCGTTCGCGTCCTTCGCCGGCGGCGAGGTCGCGCTGGCCTTCGCGCCCGCGGACGGCGGGACGCTGCTCGCCGTCTCGCACGCGCTGCGCTTCGCCGGCGCGCTGCTGCTGGTCCGCTGGCTGGGCGTGACGATCGCCCGCAGCGTCCGGCTTCGGTTCGTCACCGCCTTCGTCGTCGCGCTCACCGCGCTCGTGCTCGTGCTCGCCGCCGCCTTCGACGTCGTGATCGCGCGCAACGTCGAGCGGGAAGAGCTGCGGCGCGTCGGGGTGACCGCCGCGGCGCTGAGCGGATCGATCGACCGGCAGGTTCGCTCGGACCAGCAGACCGCATTCAACTTGGGGCAGGCTGCGCAGGCGACGGTGCCCGGCCGGTCCGGCCTGTCGGCGCTCGCGTGCCTGTATCCGGACCTGGACATCCTGCTGTCGGTGGACGCGGCCGGGCGCATCGTGGGCTCGGCGCTCAAGCCGCCGCGCCGCTGCGACTTCTCGAACTTGGGCGCCTACGTGGCCAAGACTCCCTCGCCGGAGGTGCCGCAGGCGCTGCGGCTGGGCGTGGCCGGATCGCTGGTCGTGGTGGACAACGCGCTCGCCGGCCGCAGCAACGCCGGCCTCGAGGTCATCAGCCCCGGCACGCTCGCGATCGTGGCGGCCGCGCCGATCGGCCCGGTCGCGCGTCCGGCCGGCGCGATCGCGATCGCGCGGATCGTCGACGCGGCCTATCTCGGCCGGCTCCGCGCCGGCGCCGACGACCTGGCCCTGCTCGTCGGCGGCGCGGTCGTCGCCTTCACCGGCACCCAGGACGCGGCCGCCGGTCTGCAGCAGGCGCTCGACGGACCCGCGGGCCGTGAGGTGCGCCGCGACGCCGAAGAGGACGGCGACACGCTCGGCCTGAGCGTCCCGCTCGGCGGCGTGCGCTCGTTCGCGTCTTTCGTTCCGCTCAAGCGCGCGACCGGCGAGCCGGTCGCGGTGCTCGCCGCGGTCAGCAGCGCCGGCGACGTGCTCGCCTCGCGCGAGTCGCTCAACCGCGTGCTGTTCCTGATCGCGCTCGCCGCCGCCTTCATCGCCGCCGCGATCGCCGCGCTGGCCGGCGGGCACGTGACCCGGCCGATCCGCGGTCTGCGCGTCGCGGCCGAAGCGATCCGTCGCGGGGATCTGTCGGCGCGCGCGCCGGCATCCGCGCCCGACGAGCTCGGCGACCTCGGCCGCAGCTTCAACGAGATGGCCGTGTCGCTGGACCGATCGACCGCGGACCTGCGCGCCGCCGCGATCACCGAGGCGGAGCTTCGCGAGCGCATGGAGGCGATCATGCAGTCGATGGGCGACGGGCTGGTCGCCACCGACGCGGCCGGACGGATCGTGACCGTCAACCGCGCCGCCGAGACGATCACCGGCTTGACCGCCGCGAAGATGACCGGCAAGCGGCTCGACGCGGTCGTGCGCGGCACCGCCGGCGAGCAGGCCATCGCCGACGCCGTCGCCGGACCGGCCGGCTCGTTCAGCGGCGTGCTCGAGCGCGGCAGCGAGCGGGTGCCGGTTGCGATCACTGCGGCGCCGCTGCGCGACCAGTCGGGCAGCGAAGCCGGCCGCGTGGTGGTCCTGCGCGACGTGTCGGCCGAGGTGCAAGCCGAGCGCATGAAGAGCGAGTTCCTGTCCAACGTCTCGCACGAGCTTCGGACCCCGCTCACGCCGATCAAGGGCTACACCGAGATCCTCAAACGCAAGAAGTTCTCCAAGGACAAGGCCGAGACGTTCCTCGACGGCATCCTTGAGTCCACCGCGCGGCTCGAGCGCATCGTCGAAATCCTGGTGGACTTCGCGGCGATGGAAGCCGGCCGCCTGACCGCGCGCACGGAAGCCGTCCCGGTCAAGTCGTTCGTGCAGGACGCCGTCTCGCGCTGGAAGGACCGCCCGGGCGCGCGCTTCACCGTCAAGGTCCCCGAGGGCGTGCCGTCGGTCAACGCCGATCCGCGCCTGCTCGCTAAGAGCCTCGACGAGCTGATCGACAACGCCGTGAAGTTCTCGCCCGACGGGCCGCGCGTCACGATCGAGGCGGTGCCGCATTCGAACGGCTCGCGGTCCAGGAAGCCCTCGGGCGTCAAGATCATCGTGCGCGACGCCGGCATCGGGATCGCTAAGGACCAGCTGCCCACGCTGTTCCGCGACTTCCGGCAGATCGACGGATCCGAGACCCGCGAATACGGCGGCCTCGGGCTCGGGCTCGCCTACGTCAAGCGCATCGCGGCGGTGCACGGCGGGGAGGTAACCGCGCAAAGCACCCCTGGCAAGGGCTCGGTGTTCACGTTGCTGCTGCCCGCTGCCGATACCGAACGGAAGGGAAAGGCCGCTCGCACGCCGAGGGCCGCGGCCACGTCTGCGGCGAAGAAGAAGGCGGGGAAGCAGTGACGAGTCGTCGAGGGATCGCCGCAGCGCTGCTGCTGTCGCTGGTCGCCACGGCATGCGGCTCGGCCCGCGCGTCGGGCGTGTTCCGGGCGAGCGACGTCGACGGCGGCGTCGAGGTGCGCACCGGCCCCGGCGGCGACTGGGAGCCGCTGATCAACGGCCGGAGCGTAGACGTCCTCGACGAGGTCCGCACGGGTCCGGGCGCCTCGGTCAAGCTCGGCAGCGACAGAACCCGGCTCGAGCTCGGCGCCGACACCTGGATCGTGGTCGGCTCGCTCGCGGTCGCGACCGCCAAGACCGGATCGGTGCTCGTCGAGACCGAGCAGCCCGTGCGCGTGAGCGACGGCGGCGGCGTGATCGTCATCGGGCCCGGAACCTTCCGGCTCGACTACGGCCGGCGCGTCGGCGCTTAC